>Ga0265338_10006401_pt1 | contig 15014 bp, 12 predicted proteins | sample 42126metaG_FD_193579 | JGI IMG/M metagenome (GOLD analysis project Ga0265338, IMG submission 193579) | Rhizosphere microbial communities from Carex aquatilis grown in University of Washington, Seatle, WA, United States - 4-21-26 metaG | ecosystem: Host-associated > Plants > Roots > Rhizosphere... | reverse complement strand
ATCCCGCCGCCGGTGAGCCGCGCCGCGATGACCACTGGTATCACCGTGAGCAGCAGGACCGCCACCACCACCACGTTCACCTCGGGCAGGTTCTGGCCGAGCCGGATGGCGCCGAAGATCCACAGCGGCAGGGTGTTCTGCGCGCCAGCGGTGAAGGTGGTGACGATCACTTCGTCGAACGAGAGCGCGAACGCGAGCAGCGCCCCGGAGATCAGGGCAGTCGACAGCATGGGCACGGTGACGGTGCGGAAGGTGAAGAAGCCGTGCGCGCCCAGGTCGGCGGAGGCCTCATACAGCGACCCAGAGACCCGCCGGAGCCGGGCGAGAACGTTGTTGTAGACCACGACGATGCAGAACGTCGCGTGCCCGATGATGATCGTCAGCAGGGACAGGTCTATCCCGGCGAAGTTGAACGCCGAGTTGAGCGCGATCCCGGTGATGATGCCGGGCAGCGACAGCGGCAGGACCAGCAGCAGCGACACCGCCTCGCGGCCGAAGAACCGGAACCGGTGCACGCCGAACGCCGCCGCCGAGCCGAGCAGCAGGGCCAGCACCGTGGCGAACACCGCGGCCTTCAGCGACAGCACGAATGCGGCCCGCACCTGGGGATCGTGCCAGGCCACCGAGAACCATTTCACGCTGAGCCCGCGGATCGGCCAGCTCTGCACGTTCGAGGAGTTGAAGGCGTAGAAGCAGATGATGGCGATCGGCACGAAGAGGAACGCCAGCACGCCGCCGACCCAGATCCGCAGCCCGGCCCGGGCCAGCCGCCCCTCCATCAGACCTCCATCAGACCGACTCGAACGCGCCGAGAGCCCGCGCGCCGAGCAGGTAGAAGACCATGATCACGATCGGCACCACGGCCAGGGCCGCGGCGAAGGGCAGGTTCCCCGCGGTGCCCAGGTTCGAGTAGATGATGTTGCCAATGAAGTTCGAGTTCGCCCCGCCGACCAGCAGCGGGGTGATGAAGTCGCCCAGGGTGAGCGAGAACGTGAAGATCGAGCCAGCCACCACGCCGGGCAGCGCCAGCGGCAGCACCACGCTGCGCAGCGTCCGCCAGTTGCGCGCGCCGAGGTCGCCGGAAGCCTCCAGGAACGAGTCCGGGATCCGCTCCAGCGCGCCATAGACGGGCACGATCATGAACGGCAGCCAGATATAGGAGAACACCAGCCACATCGCGATATTGGTGTAGCCGATGTTCACCGGGCCGACGCCGATCTTCTGGAAGGCCCAGCTCAGCGTGCCGCCCTTCTGCAGGATCACGATCCAGGCGTAGACCCGGGCGATGTAGCTGGCCCACAGCGGCAGCAGCACCGCGGTGAACAGCAACTGGCGGCCGCGCCGGGAGGCGATCCGGGCCATGTAGTACGCGAACGGCAGGGCGAGCAGCGCGTCGGTGACCGTGACGATCGCCGCCATCCCGATGGTTCGCCCGATGATCGTCAGGTAGGTGCCGGTGAACAACTGCTGGAAGTTGGTCAGCGACCAACTGTGCACCAGGGCGTTCGTGAACGTGTTGACCGTCCAGAACGCCGTGATCAGCATCACCACCAGTGACGCCAGGTAAATCACCAGGAACCAGGCCAGCGGCGGGGTCAGGGTGAGGGTGGCCCGCAGCCACGCGCGGCGCCAGAGCAACGCCGAGACCCGGGCCGATCCGCCCGGCGAGGGCCGGCCCGGAGCAGGCCGGCCCTCCCGGACCGAGGTGACTGTCATCCGGGCGGCCCGCTAGCCGGTGATCTGGGTCCAGGCGGTGACCCACTGCTGGAACGGCACGCAGTCGCTCTTGCCGTTGCCGCACTGAGCCAGCGGCGTCTTCCAGAACTTGATCGTCTGATAGTACGACTCGGGGGCATTCGCGTGGTAGGCCGCGCACGAGCCTTTCTGGATCGAGTCCATGATCGGGCAGGCCAGCTTGTTCGCGGGGGTCTCGCCGAAGTAGTCCGCCTCCTGCGCCTGAACCTTGGGCGTGGTCACCCACTGCATCCACTTGTAGGCGCAGTTCGGGTGCGGCGCGTTCGTCGCGAGCATCCAGGTGTCCGCCCAGCCGGTCGCGCCCTGGCTCGGGATGGTGTCGGCCACCTTCGCGCCGGCCGCGGCCAGGGTGTTGGTCTGGTACGGCCACGCCGCGCCCACCACGGTCGTCCCGCTCTGGAACAGCGAGATCTCCTGGGAGGCCAGCGCCCAGTACTTCTTCACCAGCGGATGTTCCTGCTTGAGCAGGCTGACGGCCGCGTTGAACTGGCTCTGGGTCAGCTCGTAGGGGTCGGTGATGCCGAGGTTCGGCTGGGTCTTGGACAGGTAGAGCGCGGCGTCCGCGATCTGGATGGGGTTGTCCGGGACGGTTATCTGGCCCGAATACTTGGAGTTGTAGAGCACCGACCAGGAGGTCGGCGCCGCCGGGAATGTCTTGGTCGAGTACAGCAGCACGTTCGGGCCGAACTCGTAGGAGACCCCGTAGTGCTTGCCGCCGATGGTGTTGAACGGGGGCGACTGCAGGAAAGCGTGGAAGTCCTTCCACGACGGGATCAGGTTGATATTGATCGGCCGCACGTCGCCGCCGTAGATGAGCCGCAGGTCCGCGTCGCCCGACGCGGACACGAGGTCGTACTGGCCGCCGCCGCCGTTGGCCATCAGCGAGACCATTTCACTGGACGACCCCGCATACTTCACGCTTACCTGGCAGCCGGTCGCCTGCTGGAACGGCTTGACCCATTGCGGCTGGGCGTAACCCTCCCAGGCGATGAGGTTGAGATGACCCTCGGTCTTGCCGACCGCACTCGGCACGGGCTTGCCCGCCGCGGGCGCGGTGAGGCCCGCGGTGCCGCCGCCGCTCGATGAACTGGCGGACGGGCTGCCCGACGAGCTGCTGCATCCGGCGACGAGCGCCATGGCGGCCAGCGCGGTGAGGAGCACCCCTCCCCTGGTCCGTAGTCTCATGGGTTCTCCTTGTTCTCGGCCGCGTTCCCGGCCTGCTTGTCGTCATGGATCTCGTAGGTCTGGTCGGCCCGCCAGGCGACCTGGACGGCGCGCCCGCGCGACTGCAGCGCGCGGGCGGCCCCGGTGTCCAGGTTCTGCTGGACCGCGGTGAGTGTCCCGCCCTCGGCCAGCCCGATCACGTAGCGGGTCAGCATCCCGAGGTAGACGACGTCCTCGATCTGGCCGCTCTCCACGTGGCTGCCCGGTGGCGCCTGCTCGCCGTCGGCGAGCAGGCGGATCTTCTCCGGGCGGACCGTGAAGTGCTGCCCGCCGCGCTCCAGCAGGTTGGAGATGCCGATGAAGCCCGCGACGAACTCGGTGGCGGGATGCTCATAGACGTCGATCGGCGTGCCGACCTGCTCGATGACGCCCTGGTTGAACACGGCCAGGCGGTCGCTCATGGTCAGCGCCTCCTCCTGGTCGTGGGTGACGTAGATGAAGGTGATGCCGACCTCGCGCTGGATCCGCTTCAGCTCGACCTGCATCTCCTGGCGGAGCTTGAGGTCCAGTGCGCCCAGCGGCTCATCCAGCAGCAATACCTCGGGCTCGTTGACGATCGCCCGGGCGAGCGCGACACGCTGCCGCTGGCCACCGGAGAGCTGGATCGGCTTGCGCCCGCTGAGCCCGGTCAGCCGCACCATCTGCAGCGCGCTTTCGGCCCGGCGGTGCCGCTCAGCCTTCGCCACCCGCCTGACCCGCAGGCCGTACTCGACGTTCTCCAGCACGCTCATGTGCGGGAACAGCGCGTAGTCCTGGAACACGGTGTTGACGTCGCGGGCGTAGGGGGGGTCACGGGTGACGTCCGTGCCGCCGAGCCGCACCGACCCCGCGTCCGGCCGCTCGAACCCGGCGATCAGCCGTAGCAGCGTGGTCTTGCCCGAGCCCGAGGGGCCCAGCATGGTAAAGAACTCGCCTTCGGCGATCTCGAGGTCGACGCCCGCGACCGCGACAACCTGGCCGTAGGACTTACGCAGGCCCGTGAGGCGGATGGCTGGCACGGAATTGGCCGGCCCGGGGGGTTCAGGCCGGGGGGCAGCCGGCCGGTCGGCCGCGCCGCCGGTCGCCGTCGCCTCGTCGTGCATCTCCGCCGCCGACCCACCTTCTGTTTCCGCGACTCGTGGCCCGTCGCGTGCCGAACTGATGTCGTGCCAAGCCGGCTGCGTGCCGGACCACTTGGGTCAGCAGGACGAGGAAGCCAGCGTCGGCTCCTCCCCCGCGTCCGGCCGCCGCACTATGACTGCTGGCGCAGCGGACACCGGTTGTTTCCGTAAACTACAGGAGTAGATGTTTATGCTGTCAAGCGCCTGATACGTGACTGGTTCCCGGCCGTGACCTGCCCGTTGCCGGGGCGGCGGGCCCTGCGGGGGCGGCCAGGGAGGAGGTTGGACCGTGCCGCCTCCTGAACTGACCACGGTCCGGGCCCGCGCGCTGTTCGCGCCCCTGGATGAAGGCGGCCGCGCGGAGACTGTCGCCCGCCGGCTGGACACTGCGATACGGCTCGGCCTGCTGCTCGACGGTGAACGGCTGCCAGCGGAGAGCCACCTGGCCGTGCAGTTTGGGGTCTCCACCGTCACGCTTCGCGAAGCGCTGGCCACTCTCAGGCGGATGGGCCTGGTCGAAACCCGGCGCGGACGGCGCGGCGGCTCGTTCGTCCGCACCCCGCAGGAGCCGCCGCCCGCGCGGCTGGCCCGCCCGCTGCGTCTGCTGTCCCTGCATGAGCTGCGGGACATGGGTGATCACCGCGCGGCGGTCGCGGGCGCCGCGGCCCGGCTCGCCGCCGAGCGCGCCCTTCCGGGGGACGTGGCGGCGCTGCGGGAGCATGCCGGACGGCTGTCCGGCGCGGCCACCCTGACGGCGCGCCGGCGCGCCGATGCCCGGGTGCACATCGAGATCGCCGCCGCCGCGCAATCCCCCCGGCTGACCAGGGCGGAGATGGACCTGTGGGCTGAGGTGGGCGACCTGGTGTGGCTGCCGGTGCCCGGCGACGCGGTGGCCGCGATCGCCAGCGAGCACGCGGCGCTGATCGACGCCATCGCCCAGGCCGACCCGGAGCGGGCCCGCCAGATCGCGGAGCAGCACGTGGCGGCGGAGACCGGCCGCCTGATCGAGTTCCGGCTGGGGTTGCCCGAGACTGACCAGCCCGGCGCGGGCCATGTCGGGCGGCCTGAGCAATGACGGGCCGGGCCGGATCATGACCAGCCAGGACGAACTGGCCACGCGCGTGCTGGCCGGCATCACCAGCCAGGTGGGGCAGGTGCTCGACTCTGTCGCCCGGGTGGCCGGGGTCACGATGGCCGCCATCCAGGCCGCGCAGCGGGCGGGGCGGCCGCCGCGGCGCGCCGACCTCGCCGCGCTCCGCCCGCTGGTCGCCGAGGTGCTCCGGCGCCACCAGGGCTTCGCCGCCGGAGCGGGCGCGGTGCTCGCGCCGGACCTGCTGGCCGACGCACCCCGGTGCATCGAGTGGTGGTGGGCCGGCCAGAGTTCCGCTGACCACGACCCGGTCGTGGCGAAACTGGAGGTCGATCTTGACCCGGAATCGGCCGAGTTCTACGACTACACGACCACGCAGTGGTACCGCGAACCCCAGCGGACCGGCGGCCACGCGGTCGCCGGTCCCTACGTGGACTACATCTGCACCCACGAGTACACGTTCACGGTGTCGGTGCCGGTGATCTGCGCTGGCACTTTCGCCGGCGTGGCCGCGGCCGACATCCTGGCCGAGCAGGTGGAGCGGATAGCCGCGCCCGGCCTGTCCCTGATGGACCGCCCGGCTGTCCTGGCCAGCGGCGACGGCCGGGTCATCGCCTCGAATACCGGCGCTATCCTGCCCGGCGTGCTGCTCGCCCGCCGCGACGCGGATACCCGGTTGCGCCCGGTGACCGGCCGGGCGGCAGCCCCGCGGGGGCACCCGGATCCCGCACTGCCGTGGACCCTGCACAGCCATCCGGCCTAGCCCGGCTCGCCCTCCGCGGGGTCCTGGGGGCTGGCCCGGTCGTGCTGGCGGGATGCGTGGGTGGCCGGGCTGGGCGGGCCGGCCGGTGCGGTGGCGCGGCACAGGATGAGCGCGGCGGCCAGCAGCACGACGGCGATGGACAGGCTGTGCAGGACGCCAATGTGATCGCCGAGAAACCCGACGGCCGGCGGCCCGGCCAGGAAAGCCAGGTAGCCGATCGATGCGGCGGTAGCGACCCGGCTGGCCGCATACCGGGGATCGTCGGCGGCGGCGCTGAGGCCGACCGGGAATCCGAGTGACGTGCCCAGGCCCATCAAGACAGCCCCGGGCAGCGCGACGGCCAGGAACCCACCGAAGTCGATCATGAGGAGGCCGGTGAGGGCGGTCGCCGCGCAGGCCCGCAAGACCGGGACCCGGCCGTAACGGTCGATCAGCCGGGGGCCGAACCAGCGGCCAGCGGTCATCGCGGCCAGGAAGATCGCCAACGTGAGCGTGCCGGTGACAGCCGCGGTGTGGTAGCCGTCGATGACCGCCAGGCTGAGCCAGTCGTTGCCGGTTCCTTCGGTGAAGGCCATGCAGAGCACGAACAGGCCGATGAGCAACGTCCGAGGCTCGGTCCATGCCGCGAGCGCGCCGCGCCGGGCGGCCTCTCGGCCAGTGTCCTGGCCTGTGTTTGTGTCCTGGCCTGTGTTTGTGACCTGGCCTGTGTTTGTGACCTTGTCCTTGTCCTGACCGGCCGCGGGCCGGGTGCCGGGGAGGAACCTGCGGGCCGCGACTGGCACGGCGACGGCCACGGCCACCGCGACCGCCAGCAGGTGGACGGTGACCGGTACGCCGAGGGCGACCATGGCCGCCCCGCCGGCCGCACCGGCCACGGTGCCGATGCTCCACCCCGCGTGGAACCTGGGCAGGATCGCGCGGCCCAGGGCCTGCTCCACGGCCGCACCCTGCACGTTCATGGCGACGTCCCAGGCGCCGCTGCCGAGGCCGAACAGGAACAGCCCGACTCCCACCGGGGCAATGCCCAGCCGGTAGCCAACGGCGACGACGGCCACGCCGGCAGCCGCGGTCAATGACATGACGACGACCGTGCGGGTTTCCCCGAGCCAGCTGATGACCAGCCCGGACAGGGGCGTCGCGATGCTCGAGCCCACCGCTGTGCACAACAGGATGAGCCCGAGCACCCCGGGGCTCACCCGCAATTCGCTGCGGACCTGGGGGATACGAGAGGCCCAGCTCGCGAAGATGACGCCGTTGCCGACGAAGACGGCGTAGACAGCATTCCTGGCCTTGCGGACCTGCGGGCCAGCGACGCCGCGCGCTGCCTGCTGGCTACCCCCGTCACTCACGAAGGACGGGTCCCCGGGAGCCCATCTCCAGGCCTGGCCCCAGGTTCATGCCGCCAGTGTCGCATGGCGCCGGAATCCCGCGGGAGCGGCGGCGGCCGCTGGCGCGTCCAAGCGTTAAGTCAGCCAGCGGGACAAGAGCAATTCGATCCATCTCAGTCCGCCGCCGTTATACAAATATGAACGAGATGATGAGGAGGAGAGAGTGACCAGCGGTGGCTTCTCATCGAAACGGCTGACCCGCGTGCGAGACGTGCTCTCTCGTCACCTCGACGCCGGCTACGTCCCAGGTGCGGTCGCTGTCGTCGCCCGCCACGGCGAGGTCCATATCGAGGCCATGGGCAATCTGGCCTTCGAGGGCGAGGGCTCGAGGACGCCTATGGCAGCCGACACGATCTGCCGCACCGGCTCGATGACGAAACCGATCGTCGCCGCCTGCGCGATGACGCTCGTCGAGGACTGCACGCTCCGCCTCGACGATCCGGTCGGCGAGTTCCTCCCGGAACTGGCGGACATATCCGTGCTCGCCGATCCGGGCGGGCCGCTCGAAGAGACCGTCCCAGCGAAACGCCCGATAACGCTGCGGGATCTGCTCACCTTCACCCTCGGCACCGGCATCGTGGTGGCCGAACCGGGAACGATCCCGATCGCCGACGCGCTGAACGCGCTCCAGAGCGACGAGCCCGGGCCGCCGCCGGATGAGTGGATTCGCCGGCTCGGCACGCTTCCGCTCGTCTACCAGCCGGGCGAGCGCTGGATGTACCACACCGCCGCCGACGTGACCGGGGTGCTCATCGCCCGGGCCACCGGCATGTCCTTCGGGGACGCCCTGCGCGAGCGGATCTGCGAGCCACTCGGGATGAAGGACACCGCCTTCAGCGTGGCGGGCGAGAACATCGGCCGGCTGGCGACCGCCTACCAGCGCGACGACGCCACCGGCGAGATCGTCGTCGAAGACGGCCCCGACGGGTACTGGAGCAGGCCGCCAGCCTTCGAATCAGGGGGCGGCGGGCTCGTCTCGACCGCCAGCGATTACCTCGCCTTCGCCTCGGCCCTGCTGGCCGGCGGTACCCGCCACGGCGAGCGGGTGCTCTCGCGGCCGTCGGTGACGCTGATGACCAGCGATCACCTGACACCGGCGCAGAAGGCGGTTTCCGGGTTCAGTCCGGGGTACTTCGACGACATCGGCTGGGGTTTCGGGATGTCGGTCCGCACCCAGCGCACGCACCTCGGACCCTGGCCAGTCTCGTACCCCCCGCCGGCCTCGGTCGGCAGCTACGGATGGCCCGGCATATACGGCACCGGCTGGTACAACGACCCGGCCGAGGACATGACGACAATCCTCATGATCCAGCGGGCACCAGCGCCGCCCGGGCTGCCGATCCTCTTCGACTTCTGGACGGCCGCCTACCAGGCCATCGACGACTGACTATGCGGGATCCGCTGCTGTCGATGTCCGTGAAGGCGGTTCGGCAGCGTCAGTCCCGTGGATGGATATTTGTACATCACCGGCTCAGCTGGCCAGCGAGCTGGTGTCTTGCCCAGTGACGTACTGCCCGCCCGCATCCCTCCGTGGTGCCACGATGCTCGCATGGCGCCGGAATGCCGCGGGAACGGCGGCGGCCGCTGGCGCGTCCAAGCGTTAAGTGAGCCAGCGGGAGGAACGCTATGAGACGGCTGCGGGACTTCACCGGCGTTGTCGCCCTGCTGTTACTGTCCGCGCTGGTACTGGCCGCCTGCGCGGCCACTCCCCGGCATGGGCCAGTTCAGGGCCCGGTCAGCCGCCGGCACCAGATCGAAAGCGGGGTGCTCCGCCCGGGCGGCCGGCCGGTCACCAGGCCCGGGCAGGTCTGCGGCCGCTCGCCCTCCGGGGACATGGGCGACAGCACCGGCCGGGCCGGGCCGTGCACCGAGCCTCTCTCGGTGCCAGTCACCACGCGGCCGGTCCAGCCTGGCCGACCGCACGTTAGCTACCTCCGGCGGCCCTGCCTGTGCGGCACTGACAGCTAGCGGCCGTTAAGGCTGGTGGCCGGTAGGGATGCTCCCTTACCGGCCACCAGCCCGCTATTCGGTCCTCAGTCCTTTCCGGCCACGGCGAACATGGCGTCGATGCCGGTCAGCCCGCAGGACAGGGCAGGGTGGCGAGGTTCCGGCGGAAATCGTTGTAGCGCTCGGTGATGGTGCCGAACGGGGCCGTCGGATAGGAGATCGCCGTGAGCGCCCCGTACTCGGCCTGCGCACTCCCGCCGAAGGTGTTGGTCGTGCCCGGGATGTAGGGACCGCCTTCCTGCCACATGCACCCGGTGGGGGTCTGCCGGGTGCTGTAGAAGGGATAGAAAACGGCGTTCGGCGGCGGGTTCACGCAGCCCGTGCCCGGACTCGGGTCGCTCGGGTTGAGTATGTGCCGCTGGCACGGCGTATTCACGCGGAAGGACGTGTCGTCGGACTCATCTCGGGAGATATCCGATTCGAAGGCCATCGACGTGAAGTTCTTCCCCTGCACGGTCGGGCTGGTGAACAGGAACGACTGCGGGTTCAGCAGCCGGTCAGCGGTGGGGTTACTGATCGAGCCCGGCCAGGTGAAGTTGTACGACGCGCCATCGAAATCGCCATCGATGTCGAGGCAGCCTCCGATCTTCACCAGCAGCGACGACGACGCTGGCAGGCAGAAGTCGTCATCACCGGCGGGATCAGGCCCCGCTGTGTCGCCGTCGTTGGTGTCGGCGCCGAGTGGCTGAAGGCAGGTGCTGTTCGGGTCCGTGCCGACCTTGGCGCAGTACTCGAAATGCCCGATCTCGTCGGAGAACGCCACGTTGTAGGTGTGCGCGGCGGAAACATTGCGGGTCGCCGGGGTCGAGGTGCTGTACTCCGGGTGGAAGTTGTACGGATTCACCTGGCAGGTGGTCGCGCTCGGGTCGAACACGACGTTGCCGAACCCGTTGGCCGCGCTGGCCGTCATCGAGCCAGTGGTGTGCGTGGTGTGATCGTCGATCACCACGCGCAGCCCGCTAGCGGTGTCGAACAGCCGAACCTGGAGGTTGTCCCCTGGGTTCATCAGGAAATCGTGCCCGAGGTCAGGCGTGAAGTGCTCAGGGTGCTGAGGGTTCGCCGGTGAGGTCGCCACGCCATTCTTGGTGAGGAACGCGAAGTTCACCGGCTCCGGGCCGACGCTGTTAAGGCACGCGGTGTTGTTGAACTGGCCGGTGTTGCTGTTGGTCGAGAACGTGTCGATGTTCAGCGCGGCGCACCACTGCTTGGCCGTGCAGCCCACGCCGGCTGGCCACGGCGCCCAGCCCGGCGGGTAGAACTGCATCTCCTCGTAGGCCTGACCGGGACCGAGGCCGAAGTAGCGCGGGCTGCTCGGGTCCTGGCTGTTGTAAATGTTGCTGTCGCTGTCTGGCGTGCAGGGCACGGTTGCGTGGCCGTCGAGCACCGCCCCGTCCGGGTTAGGTGAACCCTGGCTGTCGCACATCACCATGCCGAGCCAGAACGTCGGATGGAGCTGGAAGCTGTCCGTGCCCCCGCTGCCGTCTTGCTGGGGCCGCGTGGGCGGATCCTTCGGGAGCTGCATCTGGTAGGTCACGTTGTTGCCCGAGCCTGGCTGGTTCGAGTAGAACAGCGTCGCTGGCTCGTCGTGGCCGATGTAGCCCGAGATGTGCGCACCGGCTTTGGTGGCCTGCGGGTAACCGGCGTACTCATCCCAGTCGAGCGCCGGCTCCGCGCACTCGACGCCGTTGGTGCCGCACCAGTGCTGCGGGCCGGCCGAGCCCACCGCCGCGCTGGCCGGCGGCGTTTGCGCCGTCACCGCGGCGGACACTGACGAGGCAGTGTGACCAGAGATCAGTGCTAATGATGCCGCCAACACGCCGACGGAAAAGCAGACTCCCAGCGTACGTTTCATACCAGTCCCCTCGAAAGAGCCAATCATGGCGCTACTGTTATACGGCTCGGCCGGGGGTGCCGCAACGACATCGGCCTACTCGTGCCGGCGCGTCAAACCGCACGAGGCAAGTAGCGAGATCCCAGTTGCGCTATTTCGTCGTTGCTTAGCCTGACGTCCAGCGCTTTCGTCGCGTCGAGCAGGTGTCCCGGCTTGGTCGCTCCCACGATTGGCGCACTCACGCCGGGCCTGCCGAGCAGCCAGGCCAGCGCGATCTGGGCCGGCGGCAGGCCGCGCTGGCTGGCGACCGCGGCGACCGCGTCGGCGACGTCGAAGTCCGCGGGCCGGAAAGGGCTGTCGCCCGCCCGTGACCTGGCCGTTCGCTGGCTGCCGGTGCGTTCCCGGGTTCCGGCGAGCAGACCGCGCGCCAGGGGACTATACGGCACGATTCCGATTCTCTGGTCGAGGCAGAACGGGATCATCTCGCGCTCGTCCTCCCGGTTGACCAGGTTGTACCGGTTCTGCATTGACACGAAACGAGTCCAGCCGCCGATCTGGGCGGTGTACTGGGCTTTGGCGAACTGCCAGGTCAACATCGCCGACGCGCCGATATACCGTGCCTTGCCGGCTATCACCACATCGTGCAGCGCCGACATCGTCTCCTCGATTGGCGTTTCCCCGTCCCAGCGGTGGATCTGGTAGAGGTCAACATGATCGGTCCCGAGCCGCCGCAGGGAGGAATCGATGCTGGCCAGAATGTGCTTGCGGGACAATCCCCGGTCGTTCGCGCCGGGCCCCATCGGGTAGTACACCTTGGTGGCCAGGACAAAGTCGTCGCGCCGCGGGAAGAACTTGCCCAGCAGCCGGCCGGTGATCTCCTCACTGGCGCCGTCGGAGTACATGTCGGCGGTGTCAAAGAACGTGACACCTGCCTCGACGGCCTGGCGCACGATCGGCTCGGCGCGGCCGGCGTCCAGCGCCCACTCCTGTGCGGCAGGATTCCCGTAGCTCATCATCCCCAGGCCGATCCGCGACACCTTCAGCCCGCAGCCGCCCAGGTTCACATACTGCATGCGATTTCCCTCTCGGTAGGTGGACGGCGGCCCGGGCTCGTCTCCGCGTTGCGGAGGATCGCGGTGAATCGCGACACCGAGGATGACCAGGCCAATGCCGGCGATGTCCTTGACCGTCGGGACCTGGCCCAGCACGATCAGGCCGATGACAGTCGCGGCGGCCGGCAGCAGCGCGAGCATGAGGGCGAAGCTGGCGCGCGGCAGCCGCGCCATCGCGAGTTGGTCGGTGACATAGGGGATCACCGAGGAGCAGAGTCCTACGCCGATTCCGCACAACAGCCACACCGGGTGGGTGAAGGCGAGCGCGGCCGGGCCGATCCCGAGCGGTGTCGCCACGACGGCCGCGATGAGCATGGCCAGGCCGAGCTGGTCGATTCCGCTCATCAGCGACGCAGCCGAGCCACTGCCGCCGACGGCGGCATTAGCGATGCGGTGGCCGAGTATCACGTAGAGCATGAAGCCGGCGCAGTTGGCGAACGCGAACGCGAAGCCCAGCGGCTGGCTGGACAGCCGCACCACGGTCAGGATGAACACCCCGCCGATGGCGAGGAGCAGGGCAAGCACGTTCCGGCGGGTCCGCGCCCCGGCGGCGGCCAGGATGACGGTGCCCAGGAACTCAATCGCCCCGACGGTGGACAGCGGCAGCCGATCGACCGCCAGGTAGAACAGCGAGTTCATCGCGGCCAGCACGACGCCAAGCCCGAGGAACACGAGGCGCTGGGACCGGTCCGCGGTCCGCAGGACGCGCCACGGGCGGCGCCACACGGCGAACACCACCGCTGCCGAGGCGATGCGCAGCCACGCCACGCCCAGCACGTCCACGTGGACGAACAGCAGCACGGCCAGTGACGGTCCGAGGTAGTGGAAGACCGCACTGGTCAGGAAGAACGATGTGGGCGGCAGCCGGCCGACAGTCCGCGCGATCAGCCCTGGGGCTGGTCGCGGACCGGCGGCGCTGCTTGGCATGCTAGCTATCCTGGCCAGAAGAGCGCCGCAAACACATAGCCACCTGAAGGTAGGGACAGCGATTAGCCTGTGTATTAAAGGAAAGAAGCTGCTTCTGCTTTGAGTGAACTCTCACGTGTTCTCGATGATGTCAACCGCCGGGTGCTGCGCGAGCTCCAGGCCGATCCGCGGATCACCATGTCGGCGCTGGCCCGCCGGGTCGGCATGTCGGCCCCGGCGGTGACCGAGCGCGTTCAGCGGATGGAACGGGCAGGTGTCATCACCGGCTACCGGATGGAGGTCAGCCCCGCCGCGCTGGGACTGCCGGTGACCGCGTTCGCCCGCATCCGCCCCGCCGTCGGCCAGCTTCCCAAGATCGCCGAGCTGGCCGCCGAACTGCCCGAGGTCTCGGAATGTCACCGCGTCACGGGCGAAGACTGCTTTCTGATCAAGATCCACGCGGCCGCTATTGAGGACCTTGAAACGACCCTCGACCGCTTCCTGTTTTACGGCCAGACCGTCACGTCGATCGTCGTGACCAGCCCGGTGCCTCCCCGGGCCCTGCCCATCGCGTAGGCATTTCCCTTTCGTCCGGCCCGACGGTTCATCCTGCTCGCCGCGGCGGCGGTGATGGCAGGCCTGCCCAATCACCATGGCTTGGCCCCGCAAGCCGCCCGAGCAGGGTTAACAGCCCTCCAGCGGGTAGTAGCCAGGCACCATGAACGCCGCGCAGAAGGTTCTCCGCTCCGTCGACCGGCTCCAGCAGGGACGGCCCGGGCTGGGTTTCCCGGTCGCGGTGTGGAAGAAGTTCGGTGACGATCAGGCCGGCAACCTGGCCGCGCTGATCGCTTATTACGCGTTCGCGTCGATTTTCCCCCTGCTGCTGGTCTTGGTGACCGTGCTCGAACTGGTGCTTAACCATGACCCGGTACTCCGCCAGAAGGTGCTGAACTCCGCGTTCGGGCAGTTCCCGGTGATGAGTACGCAACTGCAGAGCACTGTGCACCCGCTGAAGGAGACCGGCCCGGCGCTGGTCATCGGGCTCATCCTCACGTTCCTCGGCGCCCGGGGGGTGGCCGGTGCCGCCCAGAACGCGCTCAATACCGCCTGGGGCGTGCCCATCGCCCGCCGGCCCGGCTTCCCCTGGAACGCGCTGCGCAGCATAGCGATGATCATCGTCGTCGGCACCGGCATCATCGCCACGACGTTGCTGTCCGGGCTGGCGGGCGGCGCGGCCGCCAGCGTGCTCAACGGGCCCGCCGGATATGTGGGCGCGATCGCGGTGTCGCTGCTGCTCAACGTCGGGCTCTTCTGGCTTGGCTGCAGGCTGGCCACGGCCAGCGAAGTGACCAGGAACGAACTGTTCCTGGGCGCGGTGCTAGCCGCGATCGTCTGGCAGGTCCTGCAGCTGCTCGGCGGCTACCTGGTGGCGCACGAGCTGGCCAAGAGCAAATCGCTGTACGGCATCTTCGGCGTGGTGCTCGGCCTGATGGCCTGGCTCTTCCTGCAGGCCGAGTTCACCCTGTACGCGGTGGAAGCGGCCGTGGTGAAATCCCGGCGGCTCTGGCCGCGCACACTGTTCCCGCCGCCGCTGCACGAACCGGACTGCCGCGCCTACGAACTCTATGCGCAGGCGCAGCAGCGCCTCGTCGGCCAGGACATCGACATGCGGATCGCGGCCGATCCCACCAAGAATTCTGCACAGCAGGATCCTGCGCACAATGGCCAGCCCGAGCGCACGGAGCCCGAGCGCACGGAGCCCGAGCGCACGGAGCCCGAGCGCACGGAGCCCGAGCGCACGGAGCCCGAGCGCACGGAGCCCTAGCGCACGGAGTGAC
>Ga0265338_10006400_pt1 | contig 15015 bp, 15 predicted proteins | sample 42126metaG_FD_193579 | JGI IMG/M metagenome (GOLD analysis project Ga0265338, IMG submission 193579) | Rhizosphere microbial communities from Carex aquatilis grown in University of Washington, Seatle, WA, United States - 4-21-26 metaG | ecosystem: Host-associated > Plants > Roots > Rhizosphere... | reverse complement strand
GGGGCTTCGGGGGTGGCCAAGCCAGCGTCCGGTCCTGCCCGTCAGGGCAGGACCGGACGCGCCGGGGCAGCCAGATCGCCCAGAGCATCGAAAGCAGAAGCAGCACAGAGCGCGCCGGAGACCGCGCTCTCCGGCGCGCGGAGTTCCTTCACGAGCGAGGGACGCAAACGCGTCCCGAGCTACTTCAGGTAATGGAAGAGCGCGACGCTGTTCACGAAGAACAGAACCGCGAAGACCAGCGTGACGCGGGTGAGGTTCCGCTCCACGATGTGCGTTCCGCCCTGGGAGGCGGGCGTGAAGCCCATGCCGCCCATGCCGGCGTCGCGGCCGCTGTGCATGAGGATCAGCGTGATCATCGCGATGACGATCAGAACCTGGGTGACGGCGAGGAACTGGAGCACGGTTCAAGGGTACCGAAGCGCGGATAGGCTCGCCCGGTGGGGACCGACGAGGCAAGAGCCCGGATCCAGAAGCTGCTCGTCACGGGCGACAACCGGCTGAAGCAGGGCGTCGACCCGGCCAAGGCGCGGGAGAGCTGGGAGCAGGCGCTCCAGGTGGCGCGCGAGGCGGGGCTCGAGGAGTCGGTGCGGCCGCTCGTCGAGGTCAGGCTCGCGGACCTGCCGCCGCAAGACTGAGGATCTCCTCGATCCGCTCGGCCTGGCGGCGGACGTCGTGGGTGGCGGCCGCCTCGCGCGCGGCGTCGTTCGGACGGGGAAACGTGGCGGCCGTGCGCAGCGCCTCGGTCAGCGCCTCCACGTCCATCGGGTCGACGAGAACGCCGGCCTCCGGCGGGACGAACTCGGGCGGGCCGCCGAGCCGCGTGGCGACGACGGAGCGGCCGCACGCCATCCCCTCGAGCAGCGCCTGTCCGAGCGGCTCCAGCAGGCTCGGCTGGCAGAGGACGTGGGTGTCCGCCAGCAGCCCCGGGATCGCGTCGTGCGGCACCCGCCCGAGCAAGCGGACGCCGGGGCGGCCCTCGAGCTGCCCGCGCAGCGGGCCGTCGCCGGCGAAGGTCAGCGTCCCCTCCCCCAGCCCCGCGAACGCGTCGGCGAGACGGACGACGTTCTTCCGCTGCGTCAGCGCGCCCGCGCAGAGAAAGCGCGGCGGGCCGTCCGGGGGCGGCACGACGGCGAACCGCTCGAGGTCGACGCCGCTCGAGACGACGGCCGTCTTCCCGCGTGCGGCGGGCAGCTTCGTCTCGAGCTCGCGGCGCAGGTACTCCGAGACGCAGACGACGGTGGCCGCGCGGCGGACGACGTAGCCCGTCGCGGCCGCGATGCCCGGGATCGAGCCGATGTTGCGCACGTCGCGCCCGTGCGCGGTGACGACGAGCGGCGCGCGCGGCCCGACGGCGGCGATCAGCCCGCTCGGCACGAGAAAGTGCGCGTAGACGACGTCGGGATGGAAGCTCCGCCGCGCGCGGCGCGTCCGCCGCGCGAGCGTCAGGTAGCGCAGCTTCCCGCCGGAGCGCGTGTCCAGCACCGCGAGCTCGACCTCGTGGCCGCGGTCGACGAGAGCGTGCTCGACCTGCGCGACGAACGTGCCGAGGTCCGGGTCGGCGGCCCCGGGGTACATCTGGGAAACGAGCAGGATCCGCACGGCGGGAGCGTATGCGCCCGACACGCCGTTATCGTGTTCGAGGTGGATACTCCGGAGAGCCTCCGGCAGTTCGGGCAGGTCTTCGACGGCGTCGCGGAGGCATACGACGAGGTTCGCCCCGGCTATCCCGGGGAGCTCGTCGACCACGCGCTCGCTCGCGGAGGGCTCGAGGCCGGAGCGCGCGTGCTCGAGGTCGGCTGCGGCACCGGGAAGCTGACGGAGCTGCTGGCCGCCCACGGCCTGGTCGTCGACGCCGTCGATCCGGGACCGAACATGATCCGTGAGGCGCAGCGCCGCGTCGGCGATCGCGCCGACGTCACGTTTCACGTCGGGCGGTTCGAGGACGTGGAGCTCCCCGCCGACTTCGCGGCGCTGTTCTCCGCCACCGCGTTCCACTGGGTCGATCCGGCGATCGGCTGGCGCAAGTCGGCGTCGCATCTCGAGCCGGGCGGCGTGCTCGCGCTGCTCACGCATTGCGGGGTGCACGACGGGAGCAACGACGACCAATACGAGGAGTTCCGCGCACTCCTGCGGAAGTACGCCCCTGACGTCGCCGAGACGCTGAAGCCACCGCGTGACCTGCAGACGATCCTCGCGGGCGCCGAGGAGAGGCGCGGCAACGCGTCCGAGGCCTGGGACTGGCTGATGGGCGAGCAGCACAGCCTCGCGGTGCCAGAGGCTGCGGATCTCTTCGCGGACGTCGAGGTGGCGACGCGGGTGGAGCGCATCGAGCAGACGGCGGACGAGCTGAGCGCGCACCTGCGGACGACGTCGCTGTGGTTCCGCATCGATCCGGCCCGCCGTGAGGCCTTCGAGGCGGAGGACCGGCAGAACGTCGAGCGGCGCGGCGGCAGCGTGCACTTCACGACCGCCGCCGTCCTGATGACGGCCCTGCGCGTGTAGGAGGGTTCGGCGAAATAGCGACTGAGCCGCCGGGCCGAGCACCATTCCGCCGAACCCTCCTAGGCGCGGGCGCGCAGCGAGTCGTACATGCCCCACTCCTCGCGGAGGGTCTCGCAGATCTCGCCGACGGTGCAGTGGACGCGCAGCGCCTCGCGCATCGGCGGGAGGAGGTTCGCCTCGCCGCGCGCGGTCTCGCGCACCGCGGCGAGCGCGCGCGCCGCGTCGTCGGCGTTGCGCTCCGCGCGCACGCGCGCCGTCCGCTCCAGCTGGCGCCGTTCCGCCTCCGGGTCGATGCGCTGCAGCTCGACCTCCGTCTCCTCGTCCTCGTGGAAGACGTTGACGCCGACGATGCCGCGCTCGCCGCTCTCGACCTGCTGCTGCCACGCGAACGCGGCCTGCTCGATCTCGTCCTGGACGAAGCCGGCCTCGATCGCAGCCACCGCGCCGCCGAGCTCGTCGACACGCTCGATCAGCTCCCACGCGCGCGCCTCCAGCTCGTCCGTCAGCGCCTCGATGAAGTAGGAGCCGCCGAGCGGATCGGCCGTGTCGGTCGCGCCCGCCTCGGTCTGCAGGATCTGCTGCGTCCGCAGCGCGATCGTCGCCGCGTGCTCCGTCGGGAGCGCGAGCGCCTCGTCGAACGAGTTCGTGTGCAGCGACTGCGCGCCGCCGGCGGCCGCGGCGAGCGCCTGGATGGCGACGCGCACGATGTTGTTCTCCGGCTGCTGCGCCGTCAGCGTCGAGCCGCCGGTCTGCGCGTGGAAGCGGAGCGCGAGCGCCTTGGGATTGGTCGCACCGAACCGCTCGCTCATGATCCGCGCCCACAGCCGCCGCGCCGCGCGGAACTTCGCCACCTCCTGGAAGAAGTGGTTGTGCGCGTTGAAGAAGAAGGAGAGCCGCTCGCCGAAATCGTCCGGCGAGAGGCCCGCAGCGACGGCCGCATGGCAGTACGCGATCCCGTTGGCGAGCGTGAACGCGAGCTCCTGCACCGCCGTCGAGCCCGCCTCGCGGATGTGGTAGCCGGAGATGGAGATCGTGTTCCAGTGCGGCACCCGCTCGGCGCAGTACGCGAACAGATCCGTCGTCAGCCGCATCGACGGCTTCGGCGGGAAGATGTAGTTCCCCCGCGCGACGTACTCCTTGAGGATGTCGTTCTGGACGGTGCCGCGCAGCTCCGTCGACGCGACGCCCTGTGACTCGGCTACCAACTCGTAAAGCAGAAGCAGCAGCGATGCCGGCGCGTTGATCGTCATCGACGTCGACACCGCGCCCAGCGGGATGCCGTCGAGCAGGATGGACATGTCCGCCAGCGAGTCGATCGGCACACCGGTACGGCCGACCTCGCCGAGCGCGCGCGGATCGTCGGAGTCGTAGCCGAGCTGCGTCGGTAGGTCGAACGCGACAGACAGTCCCGTCTGGCCGCGGTCGAGGAGATACCGGTAGCGCTCGTTCGACTCCTCCGCCGACGCGAACCCGGCGTACTGCCGGATCGTCCACGGCCGGCCGCGATACATGTCCGGGTAGGGCCCGCGGGTGAACGGGAACTCGCCCGGCGGCTCCAGCGGCCGCGGCGCGTCGTCGGCGGAGTAGACCGGCTTCACCTCGATGCCGGACTCCGTGCGCCGATCGTCCGTGGCGGCCACGGACGAATCGTAGGCCTACAGGGAGGCGGCCGCGTCGGCGGCGTCGCGGCTGCGCCGCGCCACGCCGTCCTGCTCCGCCGCAGCGGCGACCGCGGCCGCGACCGCGGGGACGACGTCGCGGTTGAAGACGCTCGGGACGATGTAGTCCGCCGCCAGTTCGTTCTCGCCGATCGTCGCGGCGATCGCATTGCCCGCGGCCACCTCCATCCGGTCGGTGATCGCAGAGGCGCGGACGTCGAGCGCGCCGCGGAAGATCCCCGGGAACGCGAGGACGTTGTTGATCTGGTTCGGATAGTCGGAGCGACCGGTGGCGACGACCGCGGCGAGGCCGGCGATCTCCTCCGGGAGGATCTCCGGCGTCGGGTTGGCCATGGCGAAGACGATCGCGTCCGCGTTCATCCTTCGGATCCCCTCGACGGTGACGGCACCCGGCTGCGAGAGGCCGATGAAGACGTCGGCGCCGGCGAGCGCGTCGTCCGCGCTGCCTTGCACGCCGTCCGGGTTCGTGGACTCGGCGTAGCGCGTCTTCACGTCTGTCAGGTCGGTGCGTCCGAGGTGGACGGCGCCCTTGCTGTCGCAGCCGACGACGTTGCGGACCCCCGCTGCCTGGAGGATCTTCGTCACGGCGATGCCGGCGGCGCCGACGCCGGTGACGACGACCTTCACGTCCTCGATCCGCTTGCCGACGACGCGCAGCGCGTTGAGGAACGCAGCGAGCACGACGACGGCGGTGCCGTGCTGGTCGTCGTGGAAGACGGGGATGTCCAGCGACGCGCGCAGCCGCTCCTCCACCTCGAAGCAGCGCGGCGCGGAGATGTCCTCGAGGTTGATGCCGCCGAAGCCGGGCGCGATCGCCTCGACGGCGGCGACGATCTGGTCCGGGTCCTGGGTGCTCAGGCAGATCGGCCACGCGTCGACGCCGCCGAACTCCTTGAACAGCAGCGCCTTGCCCTCCATCACCGGCATCGCCGCCTCCGGGCCGATGTCGCCGAGCCCGAGCACCGCGCTCCCGTCCGTGACGACGGCGACGGTGTTGCGCTTGATCGTCAGGCTCCACGCGCTCTCCGGGTCGGCCGCGATCGCCTGGCAGACGCGGGCGACGCCGGGCGTGTACGCCATGGACAGGTCGTCGCGCGTCTTCACCGGCGCGTTCGAGTTCATGTGGATCTTCCCGCCGAGATGGAGCAGGAACGTCCGGTCGGAGACGCGTTCGACGGTGACGCCCGGCACGTCGCGGCAGGCGAGGACGATCTCGTCCGCGTGGGCCGCGTCCGTCGCGAGCACGCTGACATCGCGGATCTTGCTCGACGCCTCGACACGGACGAGGTCGATCGCGTCGAGCAGGCCGCCCGCGTCGGCGATCGCGCGCGCGAGGTCGGCGAAGCTGCCCGGCCGGTCGTCGAGGCGGACACGGAGGGTGAGGCTGAAGGAGGCGGAGTAGTGGCTCATACGCGGGCTTCTACATGCTCCGACGGGGAATGTGCGTCCGGAGTTTCACCGGCTTCCTACAGGATGCCTTTTGTCGTGCCGATGGTTTCCGGGCCGTGAAGACCGCCACGCTCCCCGCTCCGCCGAGCATCTGGTCGCGACGCCCGATCATCTGGATCCGGCTCGCATATCTCGCCGCGCTCAACTCCCTCTTCAGCGCCGTCTATCGCTCGGTCCGTTCCCGCTACGGCCTGTGGCGCTTCTCGGCCACGCACTACGGCACCCGGCTGGAGGCGCTCGCCGGCCTCCACGCCTATCTCATGTGCGCGTGGGCGCGGAAGCGGGTGCCCGCGTACGTCGACTTCCTCGCCGAGAACGGGCGCGCGTACCGGGTGCTCCAGCTCGATTCGTTCCCGGAGACGAGCAAGGACGCCTACGTGCGCCGGTACGGGTTCTCCGAGCGCTGCTGGGACGGACGCCATCCGATTGCCGGAACGCTCGTGGACGAGTCCGCGGGCTCGTCCGGAACGCCGTACAACTGGCTTCGATCGAGGAAGGAGCTGCACGACGTCCACCTCGACACCGCGAACTGGGTGCGCTGGACGTATCCGACGGAGCGCCTGTTCGCCCTGAACGCGTTCTCGATGGGCGCGTGGGCGACGGGGACGAACATGGCGATCGCGCTCTCGAAGGTCTGCATGGTCAAGTCGACGGGTCCCGACATCGAGAAGATCGTCGACACGATCGAGAGCTTCGGCGACGGCTACGACTACCTCCTCTGCGCCTATCCGCCGTTTCTCAAGCACGTGGTCGACGCCCTCGACCGCAACGGATTCGACTGGTCGCGCACCCGCGTGTACGGGCTCGTCGGCGGCGAGGCGATGACTGAGGCGATGCGCGACCATCTCGAGCGGCGGCTGGTGAAGGTGCGGTCGGGATACGGAGCGTCCGACATCCAGATCGGCATCGGCGGCGAGACCGATCTGTCGGTGCACGTGCGCAAGCTGCTCGTCGCGCGCGCCGACGTCCGCGAGGCGCTGCTCGGACCCGACGAGAGCCGCGTGCCGATGGTGTTCCAGTACAACCCGCTCGAGAGCTACATCGAGATCAACGCGCGCGGCGAGTCGGTGATCACGGTCAACAACGCGTCCGTCCTCTCGCCGAGACTCCGTTACAACGTCGGCGACGAGGCGCGGATCATGACCCGTCCGGAGCTCGTGTCGCGGCTCGCGCAGGTCGGCGTCGCCGGCCCAATGCCTCCGGGCTGGCGCCTGCCGTTGCTCTTCCTGTTCGGGCGAAGCGACTCGACGGTCTCGTACATGGGCGCGAACATCTACCCGCTCGACGTCGAGTACGGCCTCTACCGCGACGCGACGCTCGCCGCGTCGATCGAGGGCTTCTGCCTCGAGCTCGACGACTCATCGGTGCTCGACTCGCGGCCGGTCGTACACGTTCAGCTGCGCGAGACGGCGCGGATCGATGACCGGGCGGCCGCCGCGGAGCGTCTCCGCGCGGGGCTCGTCGAGCACCTCGCCGCTTCGAACCGCGACTTTGCCGAGTCGTTGCGGGAGGATCCCGCCGCGGCCGACATCCGCGTCGTCCTGCACGATCACGGTGCCGGCCCGTTCGCGGGCACACGGGCGGCGATCAAGAACGTCTACGTCCTCGAGCGTGAAGACAACTGATCTCAGCATGGTGCCGAAGTACGGTCGCGCCAACGCCGTCTTCGTCGGCGCGACCGAGTACTCCGGCGTGCGGGCACTCGTCGAGCAGCTGCCGAGGTTCCTCCGGCTGCGACGGCGGCTCATGCAGGCGCCGGGATTCTGCGGCTACCACCTCTACTACAAGTTCCCGTACACGTTCGGCCAGATCGTCCTGTTCGAGGAGATGGACCAGCTGCTGCGCTTCGCGCGCAACAAGCTGCACCGGGAGCTGATGAGCTGGATCGCGGACGGCGACCGCAACGCGAAGGCTGGGTTCATCCGCCTCTACGAAGCGTCGGCGGACGGCTCCTACGCGAACGGCGCCTGGAGCGCCGAGGGCGCGGCCGGCTACGACGAGCGCTTCTCCGCGCTGAGCACCGAGACGCAAGGCCCGTACGTGCATCCGCGCAAGGGCGAGCGATGATCGAGGTCCGCCCGGTCGAGAGCTCACGCGAGCTGCGCGCCTGGTGCGCGCTGACCGATCGGATCTATGCGAGCTCGCCGGGCTTCGTCCCGCCCGTGCGGCAGCAGCTGCGTGACTTCCACGAAGGCAAGGCCCCGTACTTCCGTCACGGCGAGATCGAGTTCCTGAGCGTGCTGCGCGACGGCGAGCTCGTCGGGCGGACGACCGCGCACACGAACGCGAAGCTGGACGCGAAGCTCGGCGCACCGCATCTGTTGTTCGGATTCACCGAGTTCGTGGACGGCGAGGTGCTCGGCGCGATCGCTGCGGAGCTCACGGCCCGCGGCCGCGCGCGCGGAGCGAAGCGGCTGTTCGGGCCGGTCAACCTCCTGCCCAACCAGTCGGGCGGCGTCGTCACCGCCGGCTTCGAGAACCGCGGCTTCGTGGACGGCGCGTACAACCTCCCGTACTACGCCGAGTCGTACGAGCGGAACGGCTTCACGCGACGGTTCGCCGGGGCGACGTTCATCGCCGCCGGGCTTCAGCACGACGGCACGCCCGTCGAGAAGGTGTTCCCGTTCGACGACGAGCGGATCGAGCGCGAGCAGCTCGAGGTGCGCCGGGCGAACAAGAAGAGGATTGACGAGGAGCTCGAGCTCGTCCGCTCGATGCTCAACGCCAGCTTCGCGCAGCTCGGCTACTACACGGAGATCGACGCTGACGAGCTGGCGTACCAGGTGGACGGTCTCGGCTACCTGATCGACGAGCGGATCGCCCTCTACCTGTTCAAGGACGGACGGCCGGTCGCCTTCATCCTCTGCATCCCGGACATCTCCGAGTTCGTGCGCAAGACCGGCGGCAACCTGAGCCTGCCCAACCAGCTGCGCCTGCTCGCCACCCGCGGCCGCTATCGAGACGAGGCGATCGCGGTGATCAAGGGCACCCTGCCGGAGGAGCAGGGCAAGGGGTACATGAGCCTCCTCTGCCGCGAGTTGCTCCGCAACCTCCGCGCCGGCGGCTACCGCACGTTGCGCGGCACGTTCATCGAGACGGAGAACGAAGCCTCGTCGTCGCAGGCGGACAACATGGGCGGCGCGCCGCTGCACGAGATCACGTTCTACGAGCGCGACGTCGTGTGACCGATCTCCGCGAGCTGCGGCGGCTCGAGCCGCTCTTCTGGCGCGCGCCGTCGGCCCACAACACGCAGCCGTGGGTGCTCGAGTACTCGCCGGACCGGATCGACCTGAGCGTCGACCCGGCGCGCCGCCTTCCGGCCGGAGATCCGACGGGGCGCGACCTGGAGCTGGGACTCGGGGCGCTCGTCGAAACCGTGCTCACGGCGGCGGCCTCGGAGGGGATCGGACTCGCGTTCGACGGCGACGCCTTCGTCTCCGGTGCGGTGTACGAGACGCGGTTCACCGCCGCGGACCTCATGCGGCGGCAGACGAGCAGGCTTCCGTACGACGAGTCGTTGACGGAGCAGCAGCTCGCCTCGGCGCGCGCCGAGCTGCGCGGGGAGCAGCGGCTCCACGCGCTTCCGGCTCCGGAGCTCGTCGAGCTGTTCGTCGTCGCCGACCGGCACGTGTACGAGACGCCGCCCGTCGTCGCGGAGCTGCGCCGCTGGCTGCGTCTCAGCCGTCGCGATCCCGGGTACGACCGGGACGGTCTGACGTACGAGTCGCTCGGCCTCTCGTCGCTGGAAGCGCAGGTGCTCGGCTTCGTCCTCCGCCCGGCGCCGCTGCGGGCGACGCGGGCGCTGCGCCTCCATCACGCTTTCGCGTCGTCGTCCGCATCGGTCCTCCGCAGCGGAACCGCCCTCGTCCTCGAGAGCCCCGGCGACGTGCGCGACGCGGGCCGGACGCTGCTGCGGATCTGGCTCGCGCTGGCGGCGCACGGCTGCTACACGCACCCGCTCAGCCAGGTGATCGACTTTGAGCCGACCGAGCGCGCTCTCGCGCTGCGGCTCGCGGTCGAGCCTCCGCGGAGGCTGCTGAGCGTCTTCCGCGCCGGCCGCTCGGCTCCGCCCCCGCGCTCGGCCCGCCTGCGCGCTACGCCGTGAGCGCGGTCGCGCCGAGCTCCGCGTCGCGCGCGGCGAGCTGGGCGTAGCGGCCGCCGGCGGCGAGCAGCTCCTCGTGACGGCCCGTCTCGACGACGCGTCCGCGGTCGAGCACGACGATCTGGTCGGCGTCGCGGACGGTGGAGAGCCGGTGCGCGATCGCGATCGTCGTCCGCCCCTCGGAGAGCCGGTCGAGCGCCTCCTGGACGAGCCGCTCCGTCTCGGTGTCGAGCGAGCTCGTCGCCTCGTCGAGCACGAGGATCGGCGGGTTGCGCAGGATCGTCCGCGCGATCGCCATCCGCTGCTTCTCGCCGCCGGAGAAGCGGTAGCCGCGCTCGCCGACGACGGTGTCGTATCCCTCGGGAAGCCCGGCGATCACGTGGTGGATCCGCGCCGCCTCCGCTGCCAGCTCGATCTCCTCGTCCGTCGCGTCCGGCTTCGCGAAGCGGAGGTTCTCGCGGATGGACGCGTGGAAGAGGTACGTCTCCTGCGAGACGACGCCGACGAGCTCGGCGAGCGCCTGGAACGAAAGGTCTCGGATGTCGACGCCGCCGATGGTGACGCTGCCGCGGCCGACGTCGTACAGGCGCGCCGCGAGATAGCCGAGCGTCGTCTTCCCGGAGCCCGTCTCGCCGACGAGCGCGGTCGTCGTCCCGGTGGGCACGCTGAAGCTCACGTCCTGCAGCGTCCACTCGTCGCCGTATTTGAACCAGACGTGGTCGTAGACGACGTCGCCGGCGCGCGCGACCGCGACCGCGTCCGGCTTCTCGTCGATGTCGACCGGCTGGTCGAGGTACTCGAAGATCCGGTCGAACAGCGCGAGCGACGTCTGCACGTCGACGCCGACCGACAGCATCGAGCCGACCGGGAAGAACAGCCGCGTCTGCAGCGTCGTGAAGGCGACGAGCGTCGGCACGGTGATCGCGTAGCCGTGCGCGTAGCCGATCCCACCGACCCAGTACACCGCCGCCGGCATCACCGCGAACGTCGTCTGGATCGTCGCCATCACCCAGCGGCCCGCCATGCGCTGGCGCACCTCGAGGTCGGCGAGGCGGAGCGAGTCGTTCTCGAAGCGGTCGGCCAGCTCGTTCGTCCGCCCCATCGTCTTCCCGAGCAGGATCCCCGAGACGGAGAGCGACTCCTGGACGAGGCTGGAGATGTCGGCGAGCGTCTCCTGCGTCGTCTTTGCGATGCGGCGCCGCTCGGCGCCGACACGGCGGGTCAGCAGCACGAAGAAGGGAATCAGCGCGAACGCGAACAGCGCGAGCTGCCAGCTGAGCAGCAGCATCGCCACCATCGTCGCCACGATCGTCGTCACGTTCGACGCGATCGACGTCGCGGTGTTCGTGACGACGTTCTGGATGCCGCCGATGTCGTTCGAGATCCGCGACTGCACCTCGCCGGTGCGCGTACGCGTGAAGAACGCGAGCGAGAGCCGCTGGAGGTGGCGGAACACGGCGGCGCGGAGGTCGTGCATGACGCGCTGCCCGACCTGGTTCGAGAGCAGCGTCTGCCACACGCCGATCGCCCCGTTGACGATCGCGATCACGATCATCCCGGCGGCGAGCAGCGACAGCTGCTTCGTGTCCTTCGCGTTGATCGCGTTCAGGGCGCCGCGCAGCAGGAAGGCCGGGATGACGCCGAGGACGGCGGAGATGACGATCAGCGCGAGCACCGCCGAGAGCCGGAGCTTGTAGGGCCTGAACAGCCGTGCGGCTCGGCGCAGCGTCCGGCGGCGGGTCTCCGGATCGGCGGTCCGCTCCGGATCCTGGTTGACCTCGAACAGGCGGTGGCCCGGCATTCAGCTCAGGGTACGCGGCGACGGGCTCGGAATGCCGAGCTCGTCCTGGAGCGCGGCGCCGACTGCAAGCAGCTCCCAGTCGGAGCCGGGAGGGCCGACGAGCGACACGCTCACCGGCAGCCCCGTCTGCGCGCCGACGCCGGACGGCAGCGCGACGACGGGGAAGCCCGTCCAGTTCCAGTAGTGCGTCAGCGAGATCAGGTCGAAGTCGGAGAGCGCGTGGTCGTAGCCGGAGCCGCGCAGCGGCGCGGTGACGGGGACCGTCGGCTCGAGCAGCGCGGTTACGTGCTCGGCTGCGAGCCGGTCGCTCCAGCGCGCGGTCACGTCGCGGCGGCGCGTCGCGGCGGCGACGTACTCCTCCGCATGCGCGTGGGACGTCTCCGCCAGCTCGATGAACTCGCGGATGGACGGCCGGTAGAGATCGCGGCTGCCGTCGAAGCGCCGGTGGTACGCGAGCATGTCCGCGAGCAGCACGGTCATGTAGTCGTCGAGGACGTCGAGCGTGGGCACGTCCGCGATCGGCGCGACGATGGAGGCGCCGAGCCGGCGGCAGGAGTCGATGGCCCGGTCGAACCCCTCGGCGACGTCGGGCTCGAGCGAGCCGACACGCGGCGAGACCGCGAGCCGCATCCCCGCGAGCGACTTCGATCCGGAGAGCTCCGGCGCCGGGCGGAGGAGAGCGGTGGTCGAGCGGCCGCCGTCCGGTCCGGCCATCGCCGCGAGCACGAGCGCGCAGTCGGCGACCGACCGCGCCATCGGACCGGCGTGGTCGAGGCTCGGCGACAACGGCACGATGCCGCGCAGCGAGACGTGACCGCGCGTCGGCTTGATCGTCGAGACGCCGCTGAGCGCGGCCGGGATGCGCAGCGAGCCGGCGGTGTCCGTTCCCGTCGCCGCTGGAACCGTGTGCGCGGCCAGCGCCGCGCCGGAGCCGCCGCTCGAACCGCCCGACGACCGGTCGAGCGCCCACGGATTGCCGACCTGGTCGGTCGTCCCGCCGGCGGCGAACTCGTGCGTGTGCGTGTGCCCGAGCAGCACGGCGCCGGCCGCCTCGAGGCGGAGCCACACGTCGCACGACCGCGCCGGTGTCTCGACGAGCAGCCGGCTCGACGCGGTGAGCGGCTTCCCCGCGACGGCGTAGAGATCCTTCAGCCCGACCGGGATCCCGCACATCGGCGGCGCGCCGCCCTCACCCAGCCGCTCGTCCGCGCGCGCCGCAGCGGCGAGCGCGTCCTCCTCGTAGACCCGGATCCACGCGTTGACCGAGGCGGGATCGCCGTCGTACGTGTGCTCGCCGTCGCGCGCGCGGATCCGGTCGAGACACGCCTGCGCCAGCTCGACGGCGCCCAGCTCGCGCCGCGCGAGGAGCGCCGAGGCCTCGGTGACGCCGAGATCGGCCGGTTCGGTCATCCGAGGCCAAGTATCTCCGGCGGCGCTTCCGTCCGTAAGCTGAGAGGCATGGCAGCCGTGACGGTTCGCCTCTTCGCGGGGCTCCGCGAGCGAGCGGGACAGGGGCGCGTCGAGATCGACGGCGTCGCGCTCGTCGCCGACGTCTGGGCCGCGCTCGCGCTCGGCGACGAGCCGGCCGGGTTGCTCTACGCGGTCAACCGCGAGTACGCCGAGCCGACGCAGGAGCTGCACGACGGCGACGAGGTGGCGCTGATCCCGCCCGTCTCCGGCGGCGCGTTCCTCGTCACGGGCGAGCCGCTCGACCTCGCCGCCGCCGTCGCCGAGGTGGCGCGCGACGACGCGGGCGCGATCGCGACGTTCGTCGGCACGGTGCGCAGCAGCTCGCGCGGCCGCGACGTGCAATACCTCGAGTACGAGGCGTACGAGGAGATGGCCGAGCCGATGCTGTTCAGACTCGGCGAGGAGCTGGCGGCGAAGCACGGCCTCGCCGCCGTGGCCATCCACCATCGCATCGGCCGCGTCGAGATCGGCGAGCCGAGCGTCGTCATCGCCGTGTCGGCACGGCACCGCGCCGCGGCGCTCGACGCGTGCCGCGAGGCGATCGACACGCTCAAGGAGACGATCCCGCTCTGGAAGAAGGAGGTCTACGCGGGCGGCGAAGAATGGATCGGGCAGGGATCCTGATGGCCGAGCTCCGCGACTACGACCCCGTGCAGCCGCGCGGGGGACTGAACGTCAAGCGCATCCTCGAGCGTGCGGGCGCGCTCGCGCTCCTGATCGGCGGCACCGCGCTGAAGTGGGGCTTCATCTTCGTCAAGTTCTTCGGGATCTTCATCTCGATCGCGGCGTACAAGCTGTGGTTCGGCAGCTGGACGTTCGCGCTCGGGTTCGTGCTGCTGATCCTCGTGCACGAGCTCGGGCACGCGGTCGAGGCGCGCCGCCAGGGTCTGCAGGTGTCGGCGCCGACGTTCATCCCGTTCTTCGGCGCGTACGTGACCATCCGGCACGCGGGTCTGTCGCCGTGGCGGAACTCGCTGATCTCGCTCGCGGGACCGCTCGCCGGCGGCCTCGCCGCGCTCGCATGCTGGATCGTCGGGTACGAGCGCGACTCGGTGATGCTCGTCGTGCTCGCGAACATCGGCTTCCTGCTCAACGCATTCAACCTGCTGCCGGTCGGGTTCCTCGACGGCGGCTCCGTGTCGCGCTCGATCGGCGAGGCGTGGCGGATGCCGGTGATCCGGTTCGAAGGCGGCATCCCCGTGCAGGCGTTCGCACCCGACCGCACGCGCGCGTTGATGATCGCGGCGATGTACGTCACGCTTGCGACGCTGCTCGTCGCCGGGATGCTCGCCACCCGCCACGGGGGAATGCTGTGATGGAAGACCGGAAGCTGCTCGAGACCCACCAGACGCTCGCCGAGCTGCGGCAGCACTCGCAGCTGATCGCCGACGAGTTCTTCCAGGGCTTCGAGGCGGTGGAGAAGATCGACCGCCCCGCCGTCTCGTTCTTCGGCTCGGCACGCGTCGAGGAAGGCAGCGGCCCGTACGAGGCCGCGCGCGCGACGGCGACGCTGTTCGCGCGGGCCGGCTGGGCCGTCGTCACCGGCGGCGGGCCGGGCGTGATGGAGGCGGCGAACCGCGGCTGCCAGGAGGGCGGCGGCCTCTCCGTCGGCTTCAACATCGAGCTGCCGCACGAGCAGGGCTCGAACCCGTACGTCGACATCGGGATGACGTTCCGGCACTTCTACGCGCGCAAGACGATGTTCGTGAAGGCGGCCGAGGGCTTCTGCGTCTTCCCCGGCGGCTTCGGAACCGTCGACGAGCTGTTCGAGTCGCTGACGCTGATCCAGACCGGGAAGGTCGTCCATTTCCCCGTCGTGCTGTTCGACCCGGTCTACTGGGAGCCGCTGCGGGCCTGGGTGCGCGGCCGGCTGCTGCCGGAAGGGATGGTGTCGCCGGAGGATCTCGAGCTGCTCACGGTCACCGACGATCCGGCCGAAGCGGTCGACTGCGTGCTCGCCAGCTACGCGTCAAGGAACGGCAGCTGATGCAGCTCCGCGACCTTCCCTCCGT
>Ga0265338_10006399_pt1 | contig 15015 bp, 13 predicted proteins | sample 42126metaG_FD_193579 | JGI IMG/M metagenome (GOLD analysis project Ga0265338, IMG submission 193579) | Rhizosphere microbial communities from Carex aquatilis grown in University of Washington, Seatle, WA, United States - 4-21-26 metaG | ecosystem: Host-associated > Plants > Roots > Rhizosphere... | reverse complement strand
CGAAGGAATCCCGTGCATTTTGTTTAACCCGGAAACCCAAACTCTCGACTCGCGAGCCACGAATCGGAACGGACAGCACGGAGGTTTTCGTCAGGCGAGCGACACCGCGACTCCCACCGCGGTTCTGCCGTATGGAGGGGAGAGAGGGACGAGATACGGGGCACTTTTTGCGGTCGAGGCGGAGCCCAGAGGGCAGCGAGACCCCACTGTCTGGGCGGCCACGGTGGACGCGCGGGACCTCCCTCCTCAAGCAGAGGTGTTGTTGGTCGGCGGCCGCCTTCGCCCGTTGTTGCCCGACAGAACGAGGGCCAGGACCGCGACCACAAAGACGAGCGCGGCGGCAACGCACAAGAAGCGAGACGGTCCTCCTTCTGCCCTGGACCCCCGAGAAGAAGCTGTCGCGGCGGGCGGTGTGGTCGGAGGCAGCGCGTGGTGCTTGTACCATTCCCAGTGCCTCTGGCTCTCTGCCCGATCGTACTGTCGTCTGCCCAGCCGGCGGTTCACGTGGTTGTGCAACTGGCGGACGAACTCCACGGCGCTCTGCCGACCGTCGACGCGCGCCAGCGCCGACGCCAGTGCCGTGGCGGGGTCGAGCAGCTGCGTCCGGATCTCTTCCCTGCACGTGGCGCACCCGAGCAGGGTCTTCATCGCACGCACGTAGTGCACAAAGTCTTCCCTCTCCTCGGGCGAGGCGCGCTCCGGCAGCTGCATCGCCGTGAAGTGCAGGTCCGCCCACTTGACAAAGTTCGGCAGCCGCCCGACTCGTCGGTCATCGGTGCTCATCCAGGCGCAGCGCGCTGCGCACTTTTCCACCGCCCGACGTGCCGGCCCTTTTTTTTCCTCCTCGCACGCGCGAGGCCCGCCCCAAAAAAAAGAGCAGGCCTCAGTTCTCGAGTGCGTAAACCGGTACTACATGTAGTACGAATGGTGTCAGATTGACCCGCGTGGTGCACGTCGGAACCGCGTAGTCTGGAACACTGAAGAACGCGGGGTGCTTCCTTGTTTCTCGTGTACTCTTTACTCGCAGCCGGCTAGAGGCGCCGAGGAACTGACTGGCGCGTCCACCACGTACACGGCGACCAGCATGGCGACATCCTGTGGCAGCCGCGACGCACCTGCGACAGGGTCCGTGTGCTGCTGTCGCTCGCAGCACCTTCGGTATGCCCCGGCGCGCCAGTAGGCGAGCTCCGTGTGAGGCGGAAAGAGTCGGCCGCACGTCGAACACGCAGAGCACCGACTCCAACCCCGCAGCATGGCGCAAGTCGCGGCCAAGGACCAGCCGATCCCACAGAGCGCCGCAACGAGCGCGACCAACGACGACGCGCCTGGGAGCCGGGGCCACAACTGCGTGACAGCGACAAGGCAAAGGAGCAGCAGAGAGCAGCAGCCGTTCGCGAGGACGCCGGCGACCGTGCGCGAGGAGCGGTTGCAGTCAACGCACGACGGCACACCGACGACGCAGCCGCCGCAGAGGAGGAAAGCGACCGACGGGTAACGCGAGCCAAAGGCGAGGACAATGGCCGGCAGACACAGCGAAACCGCGAAAAGCAAGCCCACGCAAGCGACGCGCGAGACGTATGGATCCTCGCGGCCTGGCCAGGGTGCCGGCTGCGGGGCCCTCATGACCGTCCAGCACCGCTCGAGACGCCGTTGCCGACTTCCACGCGGGGGCGGCGGCGGCGGCGGTGCAGCCAGTCTCTGGTAAGCGCCGCCGCCGACGACGATTGCGCGCTCACTTGGCGCCTGCAGCGACCAGTAGGCGATCAGAGGAAGAGCACACAAGGCCAAGGAGACGGACCACGGCAGGGCATCGACGAAACCCGAGCGAACGACCTTGACCGGCGTGCCCGCGTCAAAGTAACGGGCTCCGCCGTCGACAGAGACGCACAGGCTCGACGAGACGCCGACCTGGGCGGCCCCGACCGCGAAGCGGCACCCGCAAACTGGAGCGGCGTCGCTGCGGCCGTCGCCGCCGGCCAACACGGGGTAGAACTCCTGGCACGTCGACGATGCACCATCCGCATAGGAGGACACTAAGAAGGCCAGCGGCTCGAGCGGGAACAAGCGCAGCCTCTCGCTCCACGATGTCGCGTTCCACGGGACGGTCGCAGTGCGGAGGTTGGGCGAGTAGAAGAGGCCTGCCGCTCCATACAGCACGAGGCTCGTCGTTCCCGACTGCTGCGTCGCCGGGGGTTCGTAGAGCTGAGTCGCCGCCCACCCCGCGACGGCGACGGCGGACCGCCGGCTGCGCCCGATGCGGGCCGTCCAGACGAAGCGCACGGCGCCGTCGAGAACCAGCCCGCGCGCAGTGCCCTGGACGCCTGCGGCGGCGGCGACGGCCTCGATCTCGTCGGCGCCTGGCAGCACGGGAACGCCCTGGCACACCAGCATCTTGCCGTCGTCGGAAACGCGGGCAGGAAACTCGACAAACAGAGGGGAAGACGCCACCCGGACGACCGACGCGGCGGGAACGACGACGACGACCAGCGAAGCGACGCACTGCGCCCAGTAGTCGGCGCCGTACGCCGGGAACGCGAGCAGCGACGAAGCAAACAGATGCGACTCGGAGAGCGCCGGCGACGACTGGTCGCACACCGAAGGCTCGTCGGGTGCCGCCGGCCGCCCCCCGGGCCATACCAAGCCCGGGGGCCACGTCTCTTCGGCGAGCGACATCACCACCGCCTCCAACGTGACCGAGGCGTTCCAAGTGCAGAGGGTCGGCCTCTTGCGGTTCTCCACGTAGTAGTCGAACTGCAACGACAGCTCGTTGAGGGCAAGGGACGGGTATCCCCACGAGTCTCCGTCGAGATCACCGGCGACGACCGCCATGGCGCTTCCCCTGGAGCACTCTGGGAACATGTCGCCGCACAGGGCACCCACCCCGGACAAGACGTCCTGCGAGTTGAGCGTGAGCCTGACGAGGCACCTGTGTCCGCTGTCTGGCGCAGAGCCGATCCAGCATCCGCGGACGCCCAAGGACGCCGCGGTGAGCACGTAGCCGTCGGGGACCACCGCTCCGAGGAGCCGCCTCTCGAGCATCGGCGGCATCTGACCATCTGAACGGACCGCGTGGCAATCGTAGGCCGCGTCGGAGGCGTCCGCGTCGGTTGCATTGACGTAAATGGAGTGAGTGCTGGCGTGCGCCGTGGCCACCACAAGCGCCAGGAGGAACAGCCTCTGCATGACCGGTCGCGCGTGTTCCTTCCGAATCACGATTGGTGTAGGCAGCATCAAAGTTACCCCGCGCGACGTCGCCGAGGCATGTCACGGTGTGGTCGCTCCGCGATATCTGTTGTGGAGGCGCGAGTCGAGACACAGCACGCGGGGCGGCGGAGTGGTTCTGTCCGGCTCCCGATTTCGTGATTCTCGAGGTCCAAAACAAAAAATGGCCACGCAAACAAACGAGAACGAGAAGACTGGCACGGCCACGCGCAAACGTCTGGTCCTCGTCACAGAGAAGTTCGACCGCAACGGCGACCGATGGGTGCGCGTAGCGGAAGAGGCAAGCGACATGTGCCACCTCCACGGCAAAAGTGCGGTCGTCGAGACCTGCCACGGCGGCAGCGAGTGCGCCCTCTGCTACAGCGGCTCGCGGTGTCTCGAGTGCGATGTCCACGTGTGCCGCGAGTGTTACACCGCCGCGGACTGCGTGCTGCCGACCTGTCCGCCGGTCGTCGCCCCGGAGCCCATGTTCTGCGACGACTGCGACGAGAACTTGTGCGAGCAGTGCCACGAAACTCTGTGCGACGCGCGGCCCGAGTGCACCACGAATTGCACCGAGTTCGGATGCTCGGCCGGTCGAGTGTGTGCCAGGTGTGTGCTTCTCGATGATTTGCCCGAGGGATGGCGGACATGCCCCAGATGCCTGTACACGTGGTGTGCAGGACATGCGCCTTCTCACGTGTGCGTGTGAAGCTAAAACAATCGCATCGTCCACAAAAACTCGGTCAAACATACCCAACGCGAGTCTCTTCAAATGCGTGCTAGGGCGACGGTACTTTATCACTTGGTGATACGAAAGCAGACGACGGAGAAAAAGAGCAGGTCGACGATGAACAAGACGAGTCCGACGTCGCGGAGAGGCGTCCCGACGGGACAGCGAACAGTCTGAAAGTAAACGACCGCTCCGCAGATGAACCAGAACAACTGGACCAGGGTCGCGAGGGCACGACCCACGAGAAGGCTGACGGCTGTCCTCCACGATTGGCCAGCGCACGAGCACATTGCAACCACGGCGAGGCTGCCGAGAATCGAATAACCCGACACGTGCAGCCAGCCGATGTACGCGGACCCGAACGACCAGTACGCTCCCGCGCAGGTGGTGCCAAGGTTGGTGTCGGCCAGGTACAGAGCCGCGACGGCGCGCACGATGATGGCACCCAGCACCAGGGCCGTCGCGCAGACCGACAACCGGTCCAGAAGAACGTGCCGGGTGCCGGCGCGAGGCAGCAGCGGCTGGTGTTCCAGGTCCTCCTGGCTGGCTGTGGAGTCGTCCATTCGGCGCTGAATTGTTCGGTTGGGCAGGAGGACCGTCGTGACGTATCTTGTTTTTTGCGCAACGTCTTTAATGCACTGCCAGGTGATCCTGAGCAGTTGTGTGGAGTTGTTGTTTTTTTTGCGGGGGAAAACCAGGGACGCGTGGCCCCTGCCCGCGGATTGCGCTGCGGTGTCGGTCACGCAAGAAGGAAAAAACCTCGCGGGCACCGTCGACTCGCCGCCGCCCGCTGTGCACGTAAAATCCCCCAATCCGAGACACGTCGACGTCTCGTGCTCGATCCACCGCCTCTGCCAGCGCATGCGTTCCGCGGCGGCCGACCTCTCCTGCGGCAGCCCTCTGACCCCTGCTACGGTGTCTTCCCTCTGGGCCCTGTTGGCGGCCTACGTCCCGCGTGAACACCGACCCCCCTGAAAGAGATGGCAACGGTGTCGCCGTCGTACCTGACCTTTCCAGCGGAGAGCTCTCCCGCAGCATGCGCTATGCCGTCACGGGCGAGACTCGCCGCGACCTGCGTCGCCTGCGTGGCCGCCGGAGTCTGCAACAACGTGTCGTACGTTGTCATGGGCCGGATGATGCCGGGCTACCCGGTTTTCTTGCTCGTCCTGACGACGGCCCTGTCGGCGGTGGCGTACGCGGTCTGGCTGCGGATGCGCGGCGCCGGGCGCAGGGGCTGCTCGGACGGCGTGCGCTTCGACGCGAGCTCCCTGCCCCCGCTCTCCCACCTGTGCTCGCCGCAGAGGTTCGAGAGGCACACGAGCGAGACGGCGCCCCTGCTCTCCGTCGCACCGATCGGGGTCCGCAAGCCCTGGGGCGCGGGTTCGACTGCCGTGGTCGCCCACTACGTCGGCATTTCGTTCCTCGTCGTCGTGTCGGGCACCATGGCGCAGCTGAGCGACGCGCACGTCGACGGTCCCGTGCAGGCCGCCCTGAACCAGGCCTCGCCGCTCCTGACGGTCGCCACGGCCGAGCTCGTGCTGGGGCAGCGCCACCCGTGGCGCCAGCGGCTCGGTTCGCTCGCCATCTTTGCCGTTTGCGTTCTGCCCGTGCCCTTTGCCTCGGGCGGCGGCCCTCGTTCGTCCTCCTCTCCGTGGATCTTGCTCTTTGCCCTGTCGCAGGTGCCGGTGGCCGCCGTCGCGGTCTGGGAGCAGCACCTGTTCGCCTGCCACCCGGCGCAGACCGACGAGGTGCGCTACCTGGCCCACACGTCCGCCTGGACGCTGGGCGGCTACCTGCTCTTGCTGCCGGCAATGTCGAGCTCCTCGCGCGAGCTCGTCGACGGCGCCGGCTTCTTGCTGGGATCGGCCGGAGCTTCGGTCGTGGTGGCGGCCTTTGTCGCCTCCCTGATTGTCCACTACTATGCGCTCACGTGCCTGTCGAGACAGCACGGTGCCGTGGAGCAGGTCGTGGCCACGGCGCTGGTGGCTCCGTGCTCCGACCTCGTCTTCTCCAGTCGCTTCGTGCTGCGGTCCATGGCGCAGCCCCTGAACCTGGTCCAGTCGCTCAGCGCTTGCGCCGTCGTGCCCGTGGTGCTGGCGATGCTTTGGTGCGCGCCGACCACGCCCGGCGGTGGAAGCGAACGTGCCCCCGGCGGCGAGGAGGCGGAAGACATCCTTCAGGCGGTCTAGGCGACGGTGCGTCATCGGTTGCAGCTGCTCGCCGTCGGCCTACGACGATTTGGCAGCCTCGATGGCCTTCTGGACTTGAGGGTGCGCAAAAACCTTGCTCCCAAAGTAAATCAGCGAGACCACGACGGCCAGGCACCCGACTGCGATCATCACCCCGGAGTAGGTCCTCGAGGCCGACGAATCCTCGCAGCTCGTGCACTTGTTGTCCACGGTGTCGATGTACAGAGAGACCGACGCGATGAACAGGAGCCCGAGGAGCAGCATGGCACCAGCCCACAGACTTTCGTGCCCTGCCATTGCTGCGGCTTGTCTTGCTTTTCTTTTTCCTCCCCGCTTGCTCGATTCTGAAGGTTTTGCTCGCTTTTTTTTCTGCGGCGGTCAGAGCAAAAAAGGCGCGAGTTACCGGAAAGTGCCTGCATCGTGAGGAAGCGCACGCTCTGCCGCGGACCAGCCGACTGCAGGGTCAGACCTCGCGCTTTTTCTTGCAGATGATGTCCGGCCAGGGTGACCCGGCAGTCGGTCAACGCCACGCCGTCGTCTTGATGGAACGCGGTGCACACGGATTGCAGCGCGACTGGATTCTGTCCGTCGCGAGCGTCCACGGGGACAGGGTCTCGGCAGTCGCAGCTTTGCCCGCTCACCACCGAGACATGCTGCGATCGGCGCGGGAGGCGCACGAGGAAGGTGTCGACTTGACGCTGGAGCACGACGCCGGCGGTGAGGAGCCGTACGCTAGCATCGAGGAGAGCCGAGGCGGTTGGTACGCCAAGGCTACCGTGTGCGCGCTGCCGAGCGAGGTGCAGCGCGCGGCCGACGTGAAGCGGCAGATGGGACCCGCGCAGTTGCACCTCCCGGACGAGTACCACTGCCCGGAGCTCCAGCACCTCCGCGACGAGTTCCATCATCCGTACAAGGGGGGTCTCGCGGCGACGCTGATGTCGATGCGCCGCGCTCCCTGGATTTTCCCGCCGGTGGTGCGGGCCGGGCCACTGGCCGTGTGCGGCAGCGGGGGCGGGGCGCTGCTGCTGCTGGAGACTTATGTCGATGCCCGTGGCGCGAGAAGCGACGACGGCTGGCCCGCCGAACGTCTCCTGCTAAGCTTGCTCGTGGTGGACGGAGCGCAGCCAGTGGCAGACCACGGCGACGAAAAGGATCGGTGCACGGCCGTGAGCGCAGCCGACTGCAGTGGAGGCGTCTTTTCGACCTGCGGCGAAATGCGCGCACAGCTGCCAAAGTGCGGCGTCCGCGAGATTCGACAAGTCAAGGGCCGCCGCAACAGGGAGCCGTTGTACGAGGTGCGTCTCTGGCACGAGGAACTCCAGGCGTGCCACTAGCTCGGCTTCTTCTGCGAGCACACGCCAGACGCAGCGGAGGAACGGCGGCCCGGTCTCAGCTCTGTCAAGAAGCCCAAGAAGTCGCCGCCGCCTGTTTAGCACACCCGCTCGCTGCATGTTCAACTCGTGACTTTGGCTTTGGGTGGGGGGAGGGAGGGGGGGTGTCGTTATCCACCGTCGCTGTTTTGTTTCTCCTTGTGTCTCCCCCGCGTGGGTTTGAGTGTGCGTGTGGGGAGACGTTCGTACTCTGCTGCGCGTCCGCAGCCTTCAAGACCGAAGCGAAAAGTCGAAGCCTCCATGTTGAAGCGACCATTCATCTACGTACTCGAGTCGCCTTGGCACCAGTATTCCCACCAGTCGCATCGGTACCACGATGCGGAGAGGTGGTGAACAGCCAAACTTTATGGTACAACATACAGGGTTGGCAGTACACTTCCGCGGCCACTCAGTCTGGCCGGGCCTGGCGCAGCGCGGCGACGTGTTCGCGGACCTCCTCAGGCTCGGTCCCGTGCGCCCAGATCGTCACGTCTTTCTCCGGATGTCCCGCTGCTCTTACGAAAACATCGTACGCGACAGTGAAAGCCCTGAAGTCGGGGTGAGAGCGCGGGAACACGAAAGAGCGGGTCGGGCGGTGCCAAAGGCAACGCGGGGCCGCATCCGAACCGCTGTCGGTCGATCCATCTTTACTGGCTGGGAGTCGAGAAAACCGATCACTTGGCCATGCGCCGGTGGCGCCTGCGAGAGACGACTGACCGGACATGCCGCTCGAATGTTCTTTAAACTGCGTGCTCCATTGGGACGAGCACTCTGGCGCGTCGTCGGCCGGCCCGTGTCCACGCGCCGGCGACCAAGCCCGACACGCACGACAGTCCAACCAGGCAGAGCCACGTGCGTTTCCGAGAGGTCGGCCGCGCCACGCAGCCAGGGCCGAATTCCCACAGCAACACGCCGCCACAGAGCGTAGAAGCCGCCACGACGCACGCCCTGACGACAGGGTCCGGGGTTTCCCGGGATACGGCTAGTGGTGCCGTGCTCTCGTCCTCAAGGCCGCTCATCCAGTTGCGATAGTGCGAGACGGCGGTTAGTTTGCGTGAGTTAATCACGATCGGTTTGATTTGCTCCCGAATTTCGGGACAATACAGCACGAGCCGCAGCTTTGGAATTCGATCAGCTGGTCCCATGAACGTGAAAGCCTGCACACATTCAGGTTGTTTTGGGAATTGAGGTCTCGGAAAAAACAATTGGCCGAAAGAGCCGAAGGAAACGAGCGACGAGCCGGGTATGATTGACGCGACCAGACATCTGATCTTGAAACACGGGATGGTCGGACTGCACATATGGGCCAGAGAGGAGGGGCTCGAGGTCTGCAACGTCGGTTCCGCGTCGTCGGGCGTCTGCGCGTACGCGAACCCGACGCAGGGAAACCATCTCTTCTTGGTGTGTCAAGAAGCAGATGGAATGGTGCAATGCTGTCATGTGGAGGCAGACACTGTCGCCGCGACGACGGGCGGCCTTTTCAGAAGCCTCACAGAGGTCGCAGGGGCCCTGGCCAACAGCAGGTGCGCTGGTGTGAGCCGGACGCACGACGCGGGTTACCGCGTCGAGTTGCGCGACCTGGAGACGCTCTCGGCATGGTCGCTCGCGTGCGCGCGGGGCGACGACTCGCCCGACGGGGACGAGCTCCCGGGGGCTCGCGACGAGGGTGCCGTCCCTGAACTCAGCGAGATGTTCGCGCTCCACGGGCTGCTGGGCTGCAGGCAGTGGGCGCAAAGGACACAGCTCGGATGCACCTTCTCCATGTTGCCCAGCGGCGCCGAAGACTGCGCGGCAGCCGTTGTGGTCGGTGACGGCTCGATGTACGTGGCGGCAGTGGTGGCCTGTGCCAAAGGTCAGTCGCAGCCTCGCTTGTGTCTCCACGTAGACGTAAAGACTGTCTCGCGTCGCACGAACGGGCTTTTCGCGACGGTGGAGCAGGCGCACCGTTGGCTCAAGGAGAGCGCATTGATCGCGTGCCTCTGTGACGAGCGCGGCTGGCTGCAGTTTAAGCACATCGCCAGCAGGAGTACGTTCGAGCTGCCCGCCGTCGAGCGCGGCCAGGTTCTCCACGACAGAAAACAGACGAAACACCGCAAAGTCTAGAGTAAAACTTTATTCTCAAAAACACGCACCATTGGTGGTCGCAGGAGTAATAACAAAGAACACATGTCCACAGAGGCGGGGTCCCCCATCGCCGGCTGTTGCCCATCGCCGGACGCCGCCGCCACGTTTTACTTGTCCGTCTCCCTTGGCAAAGCCGGCAAGAAGGAGGAGAAAACCGTCCGGAGGAAGCGCCAAGCAGACAAAAAACCCAGTTCTCCCTCTTCCCTGCGACAGGCATGGCGGCCGACTGCGCGCAACTGCGCGAGATCGAGCAGGAGCAATGCGCCGAGCGGCTGACGGAGCGGACTTACCACGAGTTCCAGACCAAGTACCTCGACGTCTTCCTGCGTCACATCGTGCGCGAGCGACACAGTTCAGCGTGCCTGAGCGGGCACATCACCCTGGCCGTCTCTGGCCGACCGAGGACGGCGCGCGAGATGGCCGTGCCCGAACGGGTGTGGAAAACCCGCGAGGTGCGCGCCGACGGGCGCGAGTACATCGTCACGCACTCTGAGTTCCCCGGACCGGTCGACTGGCAGTGGGCCAAGGTCGTGGAAGACACGGTCGACGAGAACCTCTGTGCCGACGATCGGCAGCCGGACGGCCGGGACGCACAGGCGGCCGCGCCCAAGACAGTGTTGGTCATCCCGATCATCCTGAACCTCGGCGAGTACGCGTCCAAGCGGGACAGCCCAGCCTCGCTGCTCCGCCAGTACGACCGCCACAAGGACGGCGCAGACGACGTGTGGGGTGGGCACTACAGCCTCCTGCTCGTCGACCACGCCGACAGGACCGTCGAGTACTTTGAACCCAACGGCAGCGGCGCGGGCTGGGTCGTGCCAGTCGCGCCGGTCCTGCGGGCTTACATCGAACGCCGGTGGCCAGAGATCAAGCGCGACGGGTAAGACGTCCACGACCCCGAGGACTTTTGTCCGCGCGTTTCGATCCAGGGACTCAGCCAGACGTCCACGTGCGCCTACTGGAGTACCCTGTGGGCCGTACTGCGCCTGGCGTGTCCCGGCGTGCCGAGGCAGGTGCTCGTCGAGGACATGGTGTCGCACGGCAAGGACTGGCTCGTCGACCTGATGCAGGAGTGGCACTGCTTTGTCACCGACTACAGCAGGCGCCACAGGATCCTCGAGGCCGCGCAGCTGCTGCAGGCCACCGCCGCCCGCGAGCTGCGCGGTCGGTCGAGCCAGGATCCATCGGCCAGGGTTCCCAGCGTCCGGGCGCGCAACCACCTCGTGCAAGCGTACAACGACGCCCTCGCCCTCTACCACGACCGGGCCCGTCCCGAGCAGTCGGCAGACCTGCTCCACGCGGCCCTCGCAGGATGGCACAAACTTCACCAGGTGCTCGGCGACCAGCGCTCCTCGCCTGGGACCCGCAGGCAGGCCAACGAGCTGTACGCCGCCGGCCGACTCTTGTGAGGCCGCGCGCACACACGAGGCAGGCCAAGCGTTCCGTGGTGGTTCCAGCGAGGACTTTTTATTTTTTGGCGAAAACCGGTTGCCAGATTGAGATCTGGGAGGAAGAGGAAAAGACACGCGAGAAAACCTCTCTGGTTGTGAACATCCGTCCGTTTCGCACCCGTTCCTCTACCGCAAAAAAAATGCAGTCTCCGTCGCCGACGGCGGTTCCCGGGCCGCTGTCCGCCGGCAGCTACCTCATGACGCATCCTGACCTTATGACTGTCGCGCAGGGATTTCTTTCGCCGGCCGATGCGGGCCGGATGGTCAGCTCTTCGCGCGACGTGCGCACGGCGGTGCTCGAGAGCGAGAACCAAGCAATGTACTGCGGACGAACAACGGCGCTCGGCGCGAGGTGCTGGGAGGACGCTCTGAACGACCCCGCGTGCACCGGCTACTGCCGCCAGCACATACGCGACGAGCTGTCGGAAGCCGATTCCGCGGCGCGCCGCATCAGCCGTGCCGGAGAGGACGGCCAAGCCGCCGCAGAGTTCGAGCTCAAGGGCAGGGATTTCGACTCGTTCACATCGGGCCGCTACCAGAACATCCTGGCTCAGCGGACGCCCAGTGGAGCCGATCTCTTTCGTCCGATCTTCGAGGGGCTTTCCCCCGACCAGTATCACCACGCGGTGGTGGCCGGCTCCCCCGGGACCGAGGCGGAGGAGTGGTCTTTTGATGCGGAGCAGGTGCCCGAGAAACTGCGCGATGTCATGTCAGCCTCTGCGCCCTACGCGTCGACGGCCAGCTTCCGGCTCCGATACGACGCCCCGCCGGCGCCTTTCGAGGTCGCGCGGTGGGCCCCAGTGCTCCCGCCTTCGCAGGGCTGGAACCGCGAGTACGTCCGCAGCATCCCTGCTTGGATGCGCGCGTGAACGCAGTGCCGCCAGCTTGCCCTGCGCATTGCAAGGCGGAAGCGACACGCGATGCCAAGACAAACAAATGACCTGACAATCGCGTCACTCGTATCGTGCTGCTTCGGGCAGTGGATTTGCGCCGGATCCCCATTGCACATGTACCAGCAGTAAAAAAAGCGAGAAAGCACCTGCCCCTGACCGCACCTGGAAGAACACCCCGTCGTTTTACCGACCGTGGCTGGAACTCGACGGGCTCAGCGCCTTACTTTGGCAACACGGCGCGAGACAGCGCGATGGACAATCTGGCGCGCGCGTGATCGGCGTCATGATCGCGGCCTCGACGACAAGTCCAAGAAGGAGCAGCACACCAAGGTCCTGCAGCAACAGCGAAAGCACGAAGGAGTTCGCTCTCGCCTGGTCCGCGCTGGAGCGCTTTCCTGCAGCACGCGGCTGCTCTACGTTGGACACAGGGCCATCGTCGTGACACAAACACAACCGCACCATGAGCAACGGTAGCACCAGTTTTATTCATCCTAGATCAGGAATGAACTGACGTGTAGGTGAACCTCTGCGTCTAATTCCGCTTTGGGGACGGGCAATTGCAGAAGCGACACAGACTACTTTAGCCAGCTGTCTGGCTCAATTCTACCCGCCACAAAAAGAGGCCGACACCAGTCCTGAAAAGCCCATCGTCATTGAGCCTGAGCCACACAGAACTCCACAAAGGGCAGAGAGTCCTCAATCCAGTATTTGGCCGAGTTGTACCCGCCGCTTGCCAGAGCACCGGTCGCGCGTTCCAGTGCGCACGTGATTCCACCACACACAGGCCCCTGGTTAGACGCGAGAATCTGCTGTGCCTCGCGAAGACGAAGCATTGTGCGCTGGTGCACCATCTCCTCGATTCCCGTTGAGACTCGTGGCGTCAAAAGATTCGCGAGCTTCGCTTCTGCTACTCGCAGGAAACGTTCATACGCCACCATGCTGCGCGCGTCGCCGGCCCTGCGGAAATCGTCGAGCTGCCGAGTGAGCTCCTCGATGTTTTGGCGGGCAGCCGCGAGTTCTAGCTCGCTCGCGGGCTTCGGTGGTGCAGCGTTAGGTTTCCACCCAGCTGCCAGCCGAGTGTTGAGGTAAGTAATGCCAGCCAGAGCGCTTTTCATCGTCGCAGCGAGATGTTGCAAGTCGAGTTTCATCTCATAGTCGATTTCGACTTCCGCTTGCATTTTCGGAGATTCGACACTGACAATGTCCTCGAAGTTGTTTTTCTTTCCTGACGCGTTTGCCGCCGACCAGGAACAACAAAGTTCCCTGTACCCCTGTTAGGTGCTTCCCGCTCCTCGGGCGGGGTTCTAGATTTCCACCGTTGAATGCTGCAAGTTCAGGTCGATACGTTTCGCCGTGGTCCAAGGCCTCCAGCACTCGCTCGATGTCGCTGTCGAACATCTCCATCTACAGGTCGAGTTGCGTGTTGCGGGGGGCGAACAGAACACGAAACAGGAAGGGGCGGGACGACAACAAAGCGGGAGTCGCGAACGCGCGACGAGGGGATGGCACGCCCCGCAGCCCCGAGCTCCGACTGACGAGTGCTGGTGAGGTCGTCGCCGGATGGAAGCCACGGTCGGCTGCGCAGGAAACGGGAGAAGGCCGCAGCCACGCGAATCTAGAATCGACGCCGCGGCTGCGACTCGGCCCGGAACGACGACGTGCTTGGACCGGTTGCGGTCGACGACGCGGCCGACATGACGACCAAGGTGCCCGCGCACCGACAATCGGCTGGGCGCGCCGTGTCCCCGCAACGCAGCGTCGTGGTCTTGAGCGGGTGCAGGCGGCGGCGCAGGGCCTTGACGACGCTGATCACGGTCACCTGGCGGCAGTTGCAGTCGAGGAGCACTTGGGCGGCGTTGACCGGGTCGTTCAGGAAGAGCACCGGTGGGCGGAAAGGTCCGTCCAGGCTGCGCGTCCACACGGCGGAAAAGACATCGCCGTGCGCGGCCAGCGAGGCATAGTCGCCGTTGGTCATGACGCCCTGTGTCGTGGTGGGGCCGTTCTGGGCCACGTACGACGTGCTCGACAGCCGCACCTCGCCCACCAGCCGCGGCGCGGTGGTGGCGGCGGCACCCCGGCCGCCGTCAAAGACGACCAGCCACGCGTCCGTCAGCGTGCGCTGGTCGTCCTGCTTGGTGTCGTTGCGGAAATCAAAGTACAGGACGCCAACCAAGCCCGACTCTGCGACCGCGACAAAGGGCGTGAAAGCCTGCGGGTTGGGCGCATCCACCGGCGTCTGGCTGGCGCGCACCGCGGGCGTCCACGTGAGACCGGCGTCGTCCGACCACGTGAGCCCCACCTGGGGCAGCCGGTCCTGGGCGCGAAACTGCGTCGTCTGGAAGGCGGCATACAGACGGCCGGTGCGTGGGTCTGCGGCAAAGGTCGGTAGGGTGTCGCCGGTTCGCAGCAGCGTGCCCGCACCCCCGGTCACGGCCCCGTCCTCGGCGTACGTGTAGCCGCCCGTGAAGACGCGCGGGTCCATGGCCAGACTCTGCACGACACTGGCCTTTGCCTCCCAGGAGCGACCCAGGTCGCGGGACCGGACCACGGCCATGTCGAAGCGCGTAAAGCGAAACGGGAAGACGTCGTCCAAGTACTGCTGGTCCGTGGCGTCGGGCGCGGCGTAGATGCGCACCATGAAGTTGCACAGCCACCCGCCTCCTGGGCGGGCCGGCTCGTCCGACCGGTGCTTCTTGTCGCGGAGCGGCAGGACGACGATGACATTGTCAATGGTCTGGCAGTCGTTGAAGATGCCGTTGCTGAGGCCGGCGGCCGTCAGGTCCGGGAACGGATCGTACACAAGCTGCGGCGGCGTGGACCACGTCTGGCCGCTGTCCTCTGTGCGGCTGAGAACTGTGTCAGAGTGTGCGAGGGCCCGCGTGGGGAAGCGGTCCCAGACGGCGTAGGCGAGCCTGGCGTGGTTGGGGTCGGCCGTGACGGTGTTCTTGTCGTCGCTCGGGTACAGCCCGGTGGGCTCGTTCAGGTAGTCGGGCGTGGAGGCCACCGCGACAGGCGGTGTCTGCCAGGTGGCGCCCTTGTCCGTCGACCGTACCA
>Ga0265338_10006398_pt1 | contig 15016 bp, 37 predicted proteins | sample 42126metaG_FD_193579 | JGI IMG/M metagenome (GOLD analysis project Ga0265338, IMG submission 193579) | Rhizosphere microbial communities from Carex aquatilis grown in University of Washington, Seatle, WA, United States - 4-21-26 metaG | ecosystem: Host-associated > Plants > Roots > Rhizosphere... | reverse complement strand
AGGAGGGTACTTTAACTCAGCGTTACGGTATAACTGGAAGAGAAAGCCGCTAGATAAAAACATGGAAACAGAGCCTCAATTAACTGAGGCTCCCAAAACCATTCCTAGCACCGAATATAACGCTATGTGGTTTAAATCGCTTTCTCATCAAGAGAAAAAACGCATTTATGATGACGCGATTAGTGCCCACAACAGTTTTGAAGAGATGTTGAAGGTAGCCAATATTTCGGTACTAGATTCTGGGTTTGAATCTACCGCTTGGTTTAAGCCAGTTATTGATGCCTTTAGGAATTACAACAGGCTTTAAAATTTTATCGATAGTAAGGTTTAAAGCCTCACCCTATGGGCAAGCATAGGGTAGGTAGTTTAAATTAAACCTTGGTACCAAATTCTAAGGAATTTAAGGGCAATTAGAGTAGGGGTTTTAAATGGAGGTAAGTCTTCTATCAACTTCGGCTCTGACAAGAAAGTCTTCGTCGGATTTTCGTTGGAATTCCTTTATCTCACGCGCTGCCATTTTTCTGATAGCGCGTGATAGTTTTTCTCGTTTTCTACAAACCTGAGTTTCTGACATCTTCATTAACTTTCTGGCTATGAGATTGCATTGTCTTGGAGCCACTAGATGAACTTTGAGCAAAGGCATTCTCTGTTGCTACCTTATCGGCAGCGGTTCTGGCTATTTCCGCCTCTCTAGCCTCGGCTCGCCTTTCAGCTGCTTGGCATCTATGGCGGTCATACGCTTGCTGTAATAACAGAGCCTCATTCTCCTGTTGAAGTCTTTGGGCTATGCCTTGTTCTCGGGCGATAGCTTCTCTGGCTCTCGCTTCTCCGGTTTCCTTAAACGCTTTCATTTCTTGTTGGTGTTTTCTCTCCTGGCTCAACAATTGCTGTTCTAGCTTGTCTATTTGTCCACGAAGTTCCTGTTTTGCCAGTAAGAGAGCATCTATCCGTTCAGACAGCACTGAGTTCTCTATCTTTAGCTGTTGAATGGTTGTACCGCCGATTGATTGAGATTCTTCGGATTCGGTCCTTTCTTCTATCGGCGTTAAGCTACATGATGAGGCATCTGGCGATACTTCTCCTTCTGGCAAAATGCTTTGTGTTGAATAGGAAGTTGAAAGGTGATGCACTATTTTTGGCGTTTCACTCATTCTCATTTCTGGAGGAATATCAGGACCGCCCGGTGCGTGGGGAGTAGGTTGTTTAAATACATAAGAGACATAGTCTTGGGAGGGAATTGATAACAGAGGGACATCTAATTCATTTTCTAAAAATTCTAATACATTTTTAGCCTCAAATTGGCTTTCTGTTGAGGCGGTCTCCGCTTCATTTTTTTTATCTGATTCTGGTCGCAGTGAGCGGCTACCCATTCCGAAAAAATCTAATACATTGTCCATGATTTTCACTCCTTTAAATTATGTCATAAAATTAACAAACAATTACAGGTTTATTTTAACCTGAAACCCCTATATTATCAAAGTAATGGAGATTAATAAGATGGAGTTTAAATGGAATTAATAAAAAAAGTAATGGGATGCCTAGTATTTTTGGTTTTGGCTTGCGGGCCTGTTGTCTCCAAAGATTTAAAAAGCGAAGATTTTTATATTGGATTAGATGGTCAAATGAGGCAAATGAAATTCAACAAAGACTTCGGTCATTTGATTATGAAAAAAAACCATCCCCAGACAAATATTTATGTGGGCTATAAAATCAAAGATAACCTCTGGATTGAGATAGGCCGAGAGTCAACCGTGACTAAAACCAAGGAAACCTGCGTTTATGCTGGTCAAAGGGTTAATGGGGTCGCTATACCGGCTAGTGTGAGTCCCGCGCTCTATCGCACTAAAGTCAGGGCAAAAGGTCCTCATATTGACCTGGTATTTTCTAAGAAAATTTTTGATGGTTACTCAACGCGAGCGCTTGGGTCAGTAGGTTTAAGCGCTGTGACCATAAGCTGTCAAAGAGTACTACTTCAGGCGGGTATCCCTCCCGTTTATAATCACCCTACGCGAGATATGAAGAAAAAGAGTATTAGTTTACGTTTGATGGGCGGTATTCAACATAATTTCAGAAATGGCATAGGGATAAGAGGTTATCTAAGCTTTGTAAATACAGGCCGAATGGATATAAAATCAAAAGATTCGGGCGTTAAAAAGTTGCCAGTTATCCCTAAGGTTCTTCCAAAGGACAGTTTTATAGTCGGGATTGGGTTTGTAGTCCCTTTTTAAAGTAGTCCATTTTTCTTAAATTAAATAAAAATTAGGTGTTCCAAGTGTTCTAGGTGTTCCTTTAAGCGAAACCCTAGAAGATACGCCGCTTTATACCCTACAAACACGGAACACCTGCCAAATCCAGTTGGTGTTCCAGGTGTTCCGCTTAGTATATAAATCTTGCCTTTTTATACCCTATCTTTTTATTTGATAAATTATACTGAGGGGATAAACCCTATGGCAGAATTTTCCCCGGGGAAAAAGTAAGTGACAGTATTAAAATGTTTGATATTTAACAAAGATTATCTTAGAATCAAGAAAAGGATTTTTTTTATTTTTAAGGGATAGTATGGAAGCTTGGAAAAAGGGAGAGTTTGGAAGCCCATTTGCAAATGGTGCCCCTCCAAAGATAAATGCATTGCGCTTATTTTGCCAATCTGTCGCACCTAAGGTTGTGGAAGAGTTTACGCGGATAGCGCTATATTCCGAAAATGAGGCATTAAGGATTCAAGCAGGGAAGTATCTTCTTGACCAGTCGTATGGGAAGGCGCCTCAATCAATGGAGATTAAAGTCACGGAAGGATTGTCTCCAAGCATGATGAGCTCAGAGCAAATTAAAATGTTTGCCGCTGGTAAAGTGAGGGAGCTTATCTTTAGTATGATTCAATCAGGGCAGATTGAACAATATACGCAAGCCTATCAGGAAAACCTGACGACCTTAGGTAAGGAAACCGAAAAGGCGTCAGGTGATGAAAATAAGCAGCTTGAAGTTAAGGGTTAGTGAAAGTTTTTCGTGGCCCCATCATCACTTTTTGATGGCTTGGATTGTTCCTCATTGCAGCGATTAACAATATAGTCAAACCTAGCCTTAAATTCATCAAACAACTGATTGGTCGTTATGTGCGGCGCTAACTTCATCGGTTTCTGCATACTTATATGTAGGACTCCAGCTAAAATTCTCATTACTCTGTCTATAGAAAGACCATATAGTGAGTCCACAACTTTATCGTAAGCTTTTGCCGTCGCTTCCACTTCATGTTGATTATTTAATAATTCTGCCGTCATTTTAACCTCCAGAAAATATAGATGAAATATCACATTCGAAAATAAGGATGTCGCGAAGGTCTTTAAGGCTTAAGCTTTCTAATACGCCAAATTCAAAGACGTCCTTTACGTTTTTCTTATGCCAAAACCTTATACGGTCGCATATTACAGTTTTCTTCGGGTCATTTACAACTTCTTGATTTCTCATGCTACACTCCTTCTAAATTTTTAACTTTAAAACATTCCTCAAGTCTATCTTTTAATTCGTTAGACATTCTTTGTAGATAGGATTGGTTTAATGGTTTTTTCTTTGGTCTAAATATGCCAATTCCTAACATTTTGTCTCGGCGGTAGTTATCGAGGTTTAGGATTTTCATTGGACTAACCCCTCTTTATGCCTGATTAAATTTAGTCTTTTTTGGTCTTCTGGTGACAATTCTATAACTTGTTTCATTTCTTTGACTCCTGAGATTCATGGATGTTGCCGATTACTTCAAATTCCGATTCATCATCCCATAAACAGGTTTCCGCATTATTATCTATATAGAATGAACCTCTATTAAATTTAACAACGCCAATTCCGTCACTCGTCATATATTTGTGAGTTTCATTAACTATATCACCCTCGTAAATTTCAACACCATTTTTATCTTTCAGTCCTGTAAATTGCCCAACGGTTTCAGGGTCAACGTAGTAAGAGCAAAGCATGCCTCTCTCTCTAAAGGTAATTCCAACACCTTTATCTTGGGCCAAATCTCCGTAATGCCATTCTTTGATTGTAATGCCAAACCCTCTAAACTTAATCTCTCTCATCATTTTTGCTCCAGTCAATGCTTTTTTTAATTACTTTAAACCTTTCCTTAATAATTTCGATAGATGACCCTAATGAATTAAAGCTTTCATCAGTAATCTTATTGGTAAGATATAAAAAATATAAATGAGACCTTAAATCAGAAATACTTTTATTAAAAGATTTCATAAACTCTTTTTCTGAGTCAAACCCAAAGATAAAATTTTTATCGCGCATATTATTTCCTTTTGTTTAAAAACAATAAAATAAAAGCCCAAGCAACGCATCCAATAGCTGCCGCCATTGAGCACCAATATATAGTTTCCGTGTCAAGTGTGAACATGTTAATTACCCCCCCCCATATCAACCTAGTTTTTCAGCCAATATATCGGCCTGTGATTTTATTTCACCGGTTTCTTTGTTTATTTCTTCTTGAAAGTCGTCTGAATGTTCAATCAAAACCCCCTCAGGAAATTCTTCGTTTAGAGCACCCTTGATGTCCTGAATCCCAGTTTCACTATGCTCATCTAAAATTGCCGCCTTTTGCATTTCTACAGAACTTGGAAGCCATTTAAATAATCGTCTAACGACGGTTTTTTTAGCCATCTCTTCGTAATTTGAAATCCATGGTCCAAATTGCGCTTTAGCTTTAGTTTTTACATCGTCAATTTCTTGTTTTGACATAATAATAAACTGCGCACCCCCATCTTTTAGTTTGGCAACAGCGTAAGCAGCAATCATCTTGCCTCTTTCAGTTAATACCGGTTTATGTACAAGCTTTTCATTTAAGCCCTTTTCAAACTCAAAAACATCTTTTTCATAAACTATTTCTGCTGAGATAGAGATTATGTTTCCGCTTCTTCTGGCTAAGTCAATAAGGCCACGATAACCCGGTATAAAGTTACACTCTACGATTCCTTTTTTCATATTCTTGAAAGGAACCAGGTAAGCTTGTCCAAGGACTCCTATCTCAAGGCCCAGTTGGCTTGCCATCATAACTGCGGCAATAAAGCTCATTGGTTCACATTCCGTTAACAATGGCGTCTTTCTGAACTCTGTTAATGCTATACGGCATACTCTGTCAACCGATAAATGCTTTGGTAGGCATAAGGCTAATTGAGGCTTCATTTTTTCTAGAAGCTCAACAGTCTTTGATTGATTTGATGCAACTATACTTTTTTTCTCTGCTTGGCTAATCATGGTTTTCTCCTGCTTCTATAATATTTAACATAGTGTCGGCAAACATTGATAAGTCCTCCAGCCTTTTTGCGCCAAGGTCTTCCATTATTTTTTGTATTTTTATTTTTATTTCTGGCTTATTCATAAGTTCTTTAATTCTTACAATTTTATCTGCAACAATTGAATTGTTAATAAGGATTTGTGAAATTTTTACTTGTAAATCAAAAACAGCTTCTAGTGCAGACGCTCTCATAGATTCCAATAAATCTTCCTTTAGTAAAATTTCTCTGTTTTTAGTGTCTAGATTTCGAATTTGTTCGATAATGCTCATTTTATTCTCCTTTAACCAATAAACGACGTTGTGGTTGTGAAGGCTTAGTGTATTCTTTATAAATACCCGGATTTTCAACTGAAAACGATTTTACATCAAATCGTTCACCGGCAGCCGTCATTTTGTAAGTCACTAAAACATTTCCGCTAGCGTCAACAATAGCGCTGCAATCTTTCATGAAGCTGGTTATTTTATCTCGACACTCTTTCTCTTTAAATTCCATCTCTTTTTTTTGTTTTTTTATGTCTTTTAACTCATAAACTTTTTCAACGACTTCTTCGCTGGCGATAGCTGGTGTTTCAGTTGTTGTCTTATATAACGCTAAAACGTCTTCCTCGTTTTGTGGTTCAGGCGCCACATCTGCCAGAACATGATTAAACCAGAAGTCTTTTTCAAGGTTTATTAATTTAGATTCTAGTTCCATGTTTCTTTCGTATTCATACCAGCGCATTTCACGTGTCATGCTAAATACAACGGCTATGTAAGCTTTGTCAAAGTCACCAACAGCGCAGTAGTGGGCAACTTGCATTAGGTAAGCAGGAGGAATTATGTTTTCCCCGTCTCCCCATCCGTCAGTAGTTAGGGCTGTTTTACATTCAAGAAGGGCGTTTTCAAATATTAGTCTAAAATCTATGTTTCCTGCCATCCACTTATGTTCAGGATGAATTAAAAGTGAATCTGATTTCTCACGTAATTTTTTACCGCTTTCGGCCTCAAACCATTTGGCAACACCTTCTTCCATATAATTACCAAACTTAATGTAATTGGCATTTGATATGTCTTCTTGTTCCTGACGCTTGGTTTTTTCTAGCCATAGGGATGCTTTTGTTTTGAAAGGGGAGAGGCCGCAAATGACGGCCGCGTCGCTGCCCGTGACGTAATTTAATCTATCTAACAATTGTTGAGCGTTTAGCATTGTGATTTCTCCTTATTCTTAATTTCTCTCATATAATCATAATATTGGTCGTTCATTTTTAACCAATAATTTTTTATTTGGTAAACTTTAGGTTTAACCGAATACATTTTCATCATATATGCAATTTTTCCCGCCATCCCTTCACTTATCTTTATTTTACCCCTAATAAGATTACCAGCTGTTACAGGGTGAACTTTTAACTGATTTGCAATACCATATAAATTTATCCCCATTAAATCTTTAATTAATCTTCCCGGGTGTTGTGGGGTTTGCATTTATTGCTCCTTTATACCAAAAAATATGTTTTCAATTTTACCAGGTTGCCTACAGCAATGAGACTCTACTTTAAATATAAGTTTACCTTGGTCTGTATCAAATGTTATCTCGCTGGTTTCTTGGTTTATATATTCACATTTAACCATTAATATGGTGCAGCCTTTTAGCTCTTTCAGTATTTCTTTCACATAGCCCTCTTCTTCCGTTTCCGCTTTATTCTCTATTTCGTTCATTTTAGCTCCTTAATAACTTTTATCTTGAGTGACTGTTGGCTGACCTTCGAAAATAACTTCTTCTATTTCAAATTCATCTTTGACGTCTAACTTTTGTTCGTTCATTTTAAATTACTCCTCGTATTTGACCATTGCTTGGACTCGGTAATCATGTTCAATATTAGGTGACCCATATGGCTGCCATCCGTTCTTTATAGCTGCTTTCATATGCTGTAAAAATGAATCAGGGCTACGCTCGAATGAACACACAAAATCGTAATCAATAATTTTCTTTACTGTCATTTCTTTAACCTCTCCTTTTGCTATTGATAAACGAACTATAAACCTTAAAAAAACATTTGTCAACTATTTGTAAAACATTTTATCATGTGTTATCATTCAATTGTATTTATCTACGGAGGGGTCATTATGGTATCGGTAGGATTTTTGTTGATTTGTTTAATTGGGTCTTTTACAGCAATAGCATTTGTTGATTGGAGGGAGTGATGACTAAACTAGAAGAAACAGAGGGGCGCCTATCTAGGTTAGAGAAACTGGAAAACAATTTGGAGGAAGCGATGATGATTAATATTAAAAGGATAGATAACATAACAGAATTGTTGGATGATTTGAGCGACGCAGCGCAAAATATGGCTATAATAGTTGCAAATACCAGAGAAAGGTTAGGGAAAGTGGAAAAAGCTATGAGTGACTATTTGGGGGTAGAATGAGTGATTCAAGAAAGAGTTTAGATATGTTACGTGAATATTATATTTTCAATAGTATGGGTGACTCAAATGGAGTTTTGTTCGGCAGGATGATAGATTTAATTAGTTTACTAGTGAGTAAGCTAGAAAAAATAGAAGAACGTCTATCTGGGTTAGAAAAGCTAGAAGACCAGAAGGGAGAAAAAAATGAGTAATGCGAGTCTTTTGTCGTTTTTGTCATGTTTTATTGGCGGCATTAATTTACTTTTATTAGTTGGAATTTATTTAAGGGGGTTTAAGATGGGTATTTTTGACCAGGGTAATGGAATGGTGACGTGTGATTTGCAGGAAGAAGAGGAATTAGCGGGAGAGAAGTATATAGAGTCTGTGGGTCAATCTTTAGATTCTATACCAAATTATCCTACTGATGTGCCTGCTGGATATGTGACAGATGGAACCAGTTGGACGTCGCCAGCTAATCAGCCACCGCCTGGAAATAGTCAACAACCGAAGCCTGCTTCCGTCGGGCTTATGACAACCGATATGATTCACTCTAATGAATGGAAAAATCCGCATCCTACTTATTGGGGTGCGCCATCGCATACATTGTCGTCTCCTAAAATAGAAACACAAACAGCCGGCGCAGTTCAAATGCCTTATATTCCCAAGCTTACGCTTTCGCCAGAGCAGATTATTGGATTACATAAAAATCCGGTTAAATTAGAGGTTAGTCCGGGAGAGGCTATTGACCCTAATAATCCTGATGGTCAGTATCTTAAAGCGGGAATTTCAGCTCCAGGCCAAAATAAAGAGCCAATACCTTCAAGTCACCGAGTACAAACCCAGTTAGATATCCTTATGCCAGAAGGAGAGATGCTTAGTGAGTTGCTAAATCTTTCTGAATGGATAATGACTCCTTGTTTAAATACTGGAGAGCAATCAGCAGAAGCCGAAAAGTGGGAATGCATTAACAACGTATATTGTGCTTTATCATGGGGTCGGGATAGAGAAAAAGCCGAAATCATTCGTCGGTATTTCAGGCGTTTAGATACTACCTATACTCGCAAAGACGGCACTTATTACTCTGTTGTAACAGAAGGAAATTTGGCTAAAAAGGTTATCAATGACCTTATAGAAGCCTATCCTTGGGATAATCTTTCTGTGCTTGATGGATATCGAAAGAATAATCCTAAGGAGCCTGTTAAGCCTAAAGTTAAGGCTGAGCCCAAGCAAAAACCTAACTCACTGGCTGAAGCTGTCGACGAGTTGTTGGAGGCCGTTAAGAAAGTTAAAGATGCTGTCAGGTAGATTTTTATTTAAGGTATTAGTTATAAGTTTGGCTTAGTGAGGTTTGTATGCAAGAAGTATTGACGCAAGAGCAGATTGACCTCGAGAAAGAAGAGGTTAGATTACATAGGATTAATAAGGAGTTAGAAAAGATTAGATATTTTTCTAATAAATTTTCTGCCAATACCTGCCCTCATGAGTAACGTCTTCGACATAAAGACACGGAAGCCCGTATTGCCACAGAATACAAAGGCGCATTCGTTTATTACGTCGTGTGAGTATATGAGGCAGGGCGCGGAATGGAATACAAGCAATCCTCTTGAAAATTGGTTCAAGCTATACTCTAACCAGACGAGCGTTCCTATTGAGAGACTGAGAGCCTATGTTATTATTTTTAACTCAGAAAGCTCTGTAGATTTCCTTAGAAAAGAGATTCAAGAAAACCTTAAAATTTGTATGGAGCAGGTGTTTGTATGACAGAAAAGATATTAGCAAGCCTTACTATTGTAGTCGTTAATTCGATATTACTACATTTTTTTAATTTATCACCTCTGGCTTTCGCCGTTGGAGGGGTTATGGGGATTTTCTCGATTAAGCTGTTGGAGGCTGTTTGAATGATTGACGAACTAGGTCTTCGGGGTTTAGGCGCCCTTGTTGCGCTAATTGCAATTATTTTAATTTGGGTTTTACATAAAAATAATGATTGACATTTAATTTACGCTATTCTAAACTAAGCTTATCTGTAAATAAGGAGTATAGATTATGAGGTTAGATAAACTGAAAACTGCCCAATACGCAATTGCAGAATTTTTTGATGAAAACATGCATTTATTAAATTTAGATAAAGATAGCCTAATGAGGCTAGTTAAAGCCAGAAATACTATTCAGGATTTCGTGGAGAGTAAGGAAAGGAACGCATAAAAATGCTAGACCTATACTTTGCGTGTGTAGATAAGTTTGACCTGTATTTAACAAACAGGTTTTCTGACGAGGACGCTGTATTTGAGGTTCGTAATAACGTTGAATTAATTAGAGAGGTAATGGAAAATGAGATCAAAAGGGTATTTAATATCGCATGATTCTTTAGACAGTTTTTTGGCTCAGGCAATAGATGTGCGAACGCTGGATGGCAAAGCGGTTCATACTGGAATACATAAGCTTGCTCAAGAATGGGGTGAGAATGCTATTGACCTAGATAGGGTTAATAATTGCCTTCAAACAATTAGAGAAAACTGTGAGAACGCGAAAAAATCTTACATTGACCAAAATTATTCTGATTGCTTTGAGTTGATTGAAGAGACTGGAAGGATTGCGAGCGATTTGTTTTGTAAGTTTTATGATATGAAGCAAAAAGACTATGAAATTAGTGAAATGACTATGGAAGATTTTAATAATAAGTTTAAAGATAGGCTTGACAATGCTCTACGTAAGGATGATGAACAAGAGGCTCCTATACGTATTGATAAGATAAATGAACAAAAATTTATGATGCATGAAGTTGATGAACAAGAGACACCGGCATGACAATCTCAGAATTCCAGGCTGATGGTGACATTAAAGTAGTATGTAATCCAGGCGACGAACGCCATACATTTTTTAACTCAATCGATGGCTGGGTTACCATGTTTTTAACTAAGGAGCAGATTGAGCAATCCTCCTCGTTAACAGGGTACATTGAGTTGCTAAAGAGTTTTGTAGATAAGTGGAAAGGCAAAAAGATAACCTCTGTTAAGGCGGACCTTGAAACGGGACAATGCACTATTGTTTTCGACAGGCGCGCAGATAAATGATTTTCCAATACTACTTCATCGGCGCTTGCATCTTAGCGATTCTTCTTGGTTTTATGTTAGGTAGGATTGCTAAAAAGTATTTAAACGTGGGGATATATTTGTGAATATCGAAGAGTTAATTGAGGTTCTTCAGGATGTTTCTAGAACCGGTAACCGCCATGTAGAAATAAAAGAACTTAAAGTTATTCCAAGCGAAGAATATAATGGGTCTAAAGGCAATCGTGTTTTGAAAATAACTGGCAACTTTTTAAAGTATTGTAGAGGCGAATTAAAGGATTATAGAGGCGAAATAGAGCTTATTACCAAAGATTTCTATATTACAAAGGTTTCTATAACTGACCTTGAGCTAGAGGAACGGATTAAAGAATCTAAAAAGGATATGAAAAAAGAAGTTGACAACATCACAAATGTTTGATACATTAATCACGCTCGGATAATATTAATCTATTCGATTAATTGGACAATCTCCGAGCTTGCGCCTTTGGCTTCTGTGGTTCCACCTGTTTTGCTTATGAGGCGCAATTGTTTTACATGGAGTTTCTATGCCTTTATTTAAATTCAAAGTAAAAGACCGTGAAGCTGTTTTTAAAATACTTGAATCAATTGACGGAATAGAATATGTTACGGTTTCTTTTCCTGTCGCAGATAATGTTTATGAGGACAATCTTTATGTTAGCATTAGCGGCGGCGAATATCTTGCTAAATCTGTTCTATCAGAGGTAAATTGGAAATCTTTCGGCATACAGGCGCCACAGTATATGAAAACTATTAGTGTTCTTGAATTATTGAGCGGTAAATAATATGTCATTTATAGAAATAAAATCAAACTTATCACCCGAACAGCGCCAGGATTACCTTAAAGAACTGGGTGATATTGAGCTATACATAGATACGATACGCAAGAAAAAAGAAATTAAAACAGATAATCTTTCCAGTGAAGTGTTACAAATTACGCTATTAACATTCAGGGCAAACAAAATACGACGTGAGCTGGCAGAGAGTTCTTGATATGAAAATAGTCGACCTTCATAAAGAATCAAAAGAAACCGAAATACATAACCAAAAATCCCTGGAATCGTGGTTCGAAAACTTTAAGAAATCTAAGAAAAAAGGACATTTGGTTTTATTTATAAAAAGTGATAACGGAAACCATACCATAGAGCATGACTTTGCGTTTGATAAAAACCACGGCCCAGACATTCTTGGATGCCTGGAGATAATGAAAAAAGAAGTTATGGAGACAATTTATAATGGCAGGAATTAGCCAATCAATCCAAATATACGCTCCCGAGCTAGAAGCCTTTTCCGAGGACGATAAATTATTTGAAAAAGTTATGCAGCAATACCCAGAAAAAAGACGCTTCAATAGCTATCGTAAGTATATCGCGAATCGCGAATCTCGAATCGCATTTTGCAAAACATTGGCCGCTTTCGCTAATGTGTCAGGTAAATTTAGGGTCTCAGAATATTTTGTTAATAATTTTATAGAGAGGAATGACTAAAATGAACGAACAAATAAATGAGAACCCACTTGACGGAAAAACAATTAAAAAAATTACATGGGATTGGGATTATAGTGATATACATGGAATTATAATAGAAATTTCGACAGATGACGGCTATGATTTAAGATATTCAGCACTAGCTAGTGGAGACCTTTTATACTTAGATACAAAGGATTCAGGATGATTACAGCAATTATTTAAGGAGAAATTAACATGGATGGTAATAGGTTTATAAATTACGGTATCTCAGGAAGTTCAGTAGCTTTTGGGTTCGCATGGCATCTGGACTACGGGTTCTGGAGCTTACTGATTGATACCCTGCTTGGATGGGTTTATGTGGCATATAAGGTCGCAGAGTTTATGTGGCCAGTGATTGATATTTGTAGTGGTTAGGGGTTTAAAATGAAATTAAAGATTGTAGCGAAGGTTGAATGTCATAAGACAATTTTTGAACAAAGATTGGGATTTAGGGCGCCTTCTATTTATTTTTATGCTGACGAGGGTTGCGAGGTAGCTTTAGCATTTTTTAGTACCATGGGCTCGGCTCTAGGTTTTATCAGTTTATCTGAAATAGGAAGCATGTTTTCTGACGCTGATAAGATGGGCCTTTCTATTGAATGTTCAGTTGATGAAGGTGACCTTGACCAAAAAGTTTTTAATTATTCTTGGGCAAATCCTCAAACTGTAAGAGAGCATCTTAATGATTTGTTTGGGGATAACAACTATAAAGATGGTGTTTGGTCTTGCGAAGTTAAGAATGACAGCAAGGAGAAGCAGGTAGCAAATTAGGTAATGTCGCCCAAATGAGATAACATCATAGTGTCGTTACCCTATTTAGGGTTTCTATTAACTAACTTAAGGAGTGACATTATGAAACGATTAGCAATAGGCGCATTGTTGTTTTCGGCAACATCCGCTGTATTGGGAATAGACAAAAGTAATTACAGGCAGAATCTTTGCGATGATAGTCTTCTGTCATCAAATGAAAGACCTGTCTTAGATAATAGCCCCGAGCTTGGAAAGCGCCAAGTAATCTCAAGAATCACAAATAACTATAATTTGTATTGTAATCAGAAAGCTAATTATGAAGAAGCGTTGGCTCATCTTAGTACTCACGAAGATAGCTCTAAAAAATATCCGTGCACGAGTACTTCTTGTGCTGGCACTATTGTTTCCACTACTTCATATGAAAGCAGAGAGGCTTGTGTTGAGAGAACTGGCATATTATTTGCGCAAACTTGCCAGTATTTAAAAGACGATAAGAAAAGGAAGGGCGACCTTTGGAATCAGGCGATGCATGCTAAGGTGGCTTGCAGTAATAGGTAAAAATACAAAGGCAGTCTAAATGGCTGCCTTTTACTTAAAAACTTATATATGTAAATACTTAATTAAATAATTACTTAAGCTTGTCTTCTAAAAGCTCATTGATAATTTCACCCATGGTTTTATTGACTTTAACTGAGTAAATTTTAAGTTTGGAGTGTAACCCATGTGGAACATCAAAAGTTAATCTCTTATTTTCTTCGCGAGACTTAACCCAATCGTCAGCATCTTTTGGAGCTGAAGAGGATTTAGGGTTTTTAATACTAATTTTTTTTTGCATCGAATATCACCTCTTGTAGAGTTAAAAAATCAAAATTTCATTCACTAAACTGACAATTTCTTGAGCCGCCTTCCCTTCTGGTTCCATATCAAACACTGTCATACCAGAAGCGGCAGACTCCGCAAAAATCACTCTTTGAGATACATGGGACTTTAACACGGGAGTTTTCAGGTCCTCTAAAGCTTCCGGCACGTCACGCCCAATAGCCGTATTTATGATTTTACGATTAATAGCAAATACGCTTTTAAGTTTTTCTTTATATATTCTAGACTCGCTTATAAGAGCCACAGTTTCGGAAGATGCCCATATATCATATGGGCTAGGCGTACAGGGGATGATGATAATATCTGATGCCATGATGCAAGAGCGGGCTAGCTCCGTTACCCTTGGCGGTCCGTCTATCACTATAAAATCATAATTTAATGCAATGGGAGGTAAATCTCGGTGCAAAGACTTCTTAGCAAAACCGATAATATCAAAGGGTGGGCTTTTCTCTCTAACCTCAGACCAGCTTAAGGAGCTCTGTTGTGGGTCAGAATCCACAACAAGTACCTTTGCCCCAGGGTTTTTTCTAGTTAACTCATGTGCAATATTTACAGAAAGAGTTGTTTTTCCAACGCCGCCTTTTTGATTAAGAATTCCTAAAATCATACACCTTTCCTATTAAAAATTAAAAACGTAAATAAGTTTTTACTTAAACGCTTAATTATGATGGGACTTCTTTGTGAAATCAAGCGATTTATAACTTGCCCTAATCTTTCCCAAAAAATCTAACAAAATCATGCTTATTAAGCACTTTATAAACAAACCTTCTTTTAGCCTATTCTAAAAAATTCAATTGCCGATAATTAAGGTTATTTGCAATTGTTTATAAGTTCCGGTTGTTTTACATGGGTAAAAATACTATAATAATACGCTCTTAATGGGCGTGAAAAATGAAAGACTACGAAAGCGAGCTACTTGAAATCGCGATAAAGTATCATGGTACTCAACAGCTTAGAGAAAAGATTCAAGGGGTTGTTTTGCGTATAATACGTGACAGTTTTAAAAAGGAATATACGGATGAAGAAAATACATAAACCCGAACTATTTAAAAACAAGACACCTATTGAATTTAACCCAGAACCGGGACTTGTCGTAAAAGTATGGAGACCCGGAGAATTATT
>Ga0265338_10006397_pt1 | contig 15016 bp, 17 predicted proteins | sample 42126metaG_FD_193579 | JGI IMG/M metagenome (GOLD analysis project Ga0265338, IMG submission 193579) | Rhizosphere microbial communities from Carex aquatilis grown in University of Washington, Seatle, WA, United States - 4-21-26 metaG | ecosystem: Host-associated > Plants > Roots > Rhizosphere... | reverse complement strand
CCCGAGGCAGGCGGCGGCGCCCGGCCCGGTGGCGCGCACGAGCAGCTCGCGCTGCTGTGACAGGGCTGTGCGCGGGACGCGACGGCTGGGCCGGGTCTCCACCATTATTCAGCCAGAGCTGCGGGGTACGTGCGGGAGGTGCAGGGTGATCAGTGCCCGGTGAGGAAGATTTCCCGTACTTCCCGCGCGGCGTAGTAGACCAGCACGTACGCGGCGGCGGGGTCGGCCCACCACCAGCCGGCCGCCGCGTTCAGCACCAGGCCGGCTAGCACGGCGACGGCCAGGATGGCGTCGACCAGGGTCACCCGGCCCTCGGTAAGCAGTACCGGGTTGCCCAGCGCCCGCCCGGTCCGGGCCTTCCCGGCGGCCAGCGCGAACATCACCATCGCGGTCACCGCCGTCCAGACGATCCCCGCGAGTGAGTGACGGGGGTGGTACCCGGCCGCCAGCACGACGGTCGACTGGACGAGCAGGTAAACGGCCAGCCCGGTAAAGGCGTACCCGATCAGCCGCAGGCCCCGGCGCTGCCGGTCCTCGCCAGTCCCGGACAGCTCCCAGATCACCACGGTGGAGGCGCCGATCTCGATCAGCGAGTCCAGGCCGAACCCGGCCAGCGCCACGGACTGGGCCGCCACCGCCGCGAACCCCAGCACGATGATCCCGGCCACGTTCCACCCGAGCGTCACGTACTCCAGCAGGAACCCGCGGCGCAGCAGCCGGGCGCGCACGGACTCATTAGCAATCGTCATGTCAAGACCGCCATTTCTCTGTCACTGGGATTCCTGGCGCGGTTGCGCGGGGGCCCGGGAGGACCCTGCCCGAGTCCGCTGAACTCCGCCGTCCGGGCGCGCTCGCAGCCGGGCGGAGTAGATCGAGTACCCGTCAACCTGGCGAGCGACCACGGTGGCGGTCACCGTGGCGGCGACCAGCGGGATCGTGATCCCGAACCCGCCGGAGGTGAGCTCCAGCATCAGCGCCAGGCCGGTCAGCGGCGCCTGCATCGCCGCGCCGAGCATCGCCGCTGCCCCCACGACCGCGTAGGCGCCAGCCGGCGACCCGGGCCAGGCCAGGCTCCACGCGATGCCCGCGGCGGCGCCCAGCACGGCCCCGGTGCTCAAGGTCGGGGTGAACAACCCCCCGGACGCCCCGCTACCCAGGCAGAGTGCGGTGACCAGCGGCTTGAGGGCGGCTAGGGGTAGCAGGACCGCGAGCCCGGCCGTGCCGAGGAACGCGTCGCTGGCCATGTCCTTGCCGTTGCCGAACAGCTGCGGGTAGGCGAACCCGACCAGCCCAAGGACCGCGAACGCGGCCACTGGGGCGAAGACCGCGGCCCGGCCGGTCACCGCGTGGTGGGTCACCCAGCCGATCAGCCGGATGTACCCCGACGCGATCAAGCCGATCAGCGGCCCTGCCAGTAGTGCCCACACGAGCAAGGTCATGGTGAACCGGAAGGACGGCACGCCCGGGTAGGTGGCGTGGCGGGGCAGGTACAGCCACGCGGTGACGGTGGCGATCCCCGAGCAGGCCAGCGCGGGCAGGGCGATCGGCAGGGCGACGGCGCCCATCATGATCTCGGCGGTGAACAGGGCGCCGCCGAGCGGGACGTTGTACACGGCGGCCAGCCCGGCGCCGCCGCCGCAGGCCATCAGCAGCTTGCGCTGCGCGGGCGACAGCCGGGCCCAGCCCGCCAGCAGGCTCGCCGACGCGCCGCCGAGTAGCTTGGGCGCGTTCTCGCGGCCGATGGAGGCGCCCATCCCGATGACGATCTCGGAGATCACTGAGGTGCCAAGCGACCGGCGGAACGACAGCCGCTCCCCGTCGCCCCAGACCACGTCGTCGATTTCCGTCCGCTCGCCGGGCGTGCGCCGGCGCAGCAGATACCAGGCGGCCCCGCCGAAAGCTCCGGCCGTCAGCAGCACCATGAGGCGGCGCAGGTCAGAGGCCCGCGTCACCGCGGCCTCCAGCGAGCCGGCGTGGTAGCCGAACGCTAGATGCTGGACGCTGTACAGCAGCAGCATCATCAGGTCCCCGAACAATCCGGCGGCAACGCCCGTCAGCACCACCATCAGCCAGAACACGGGGGTAAGGGCGGCGTCGCCGTCGCCGGTCGCGTTCGGCTGCTCGGTGGCGCCGCGCCCAGAGGGCAACCTGGTCCGGATCAGCGGCGGCGGAACCCGCACCCGCGGGGCCGGGTACGGGTTCCGGGGAGCTCCGCCGGCTTCGACGCTCATCAGGTGTCGTGCTCCGTCCGTGGCCCGCAGGCGGTTTCATGGGGGCAGGAAGGCCGTTCCCCAAGACGTAGCGTACCCGCCAGGTATTTCTGCGACAGAAGGACCTGGAGTCTCCTTGACCGATCCCCGCGGGGTAGTCTCGGCCCTATGGCGCATGTCACCGGCGCACTGCCGCAGTACATTCCCAGCCCGCCGATCAGCAGCTTCCACGTCGGCCCGCTTGACGTCCGCTTCTACGCGCTCGGCTACATCATCGGGATCACCCTGGCCATCGTGATCACCCGCCGCCGGTGGCGGGCGCTCGGCGGCGAACCCGACCTCGTTAACGACATCGCGCTGTGGGTGGTGCCGGCGGGCATCATCGGCGGGCGGGTCTACTTCGACATCACCACGCCGGCCGACATCCCGCACGTGTGGTACGGGGTATTCGCCATCTGGACCGGTGGCCTGGGCATCTGGGGCGGCGTGGCGCTGGCCGCCGCAGCCGGGGTGTGGCGGCTGCGGCGCCTGGGCATTACAGCGGGAGCGTTCGCCAACGCGGTAGCGCCCGCGCTGCTGGTCGCGCAGGCGATCGGCCGGATCGGGAACTACTTCAACAAGGAACTCTTCGGCGGCCCGACGACGCTGCCGTGGGGCCTGGAGATCCCGTACCAGTACCGGGCGACGGGCGGCATCCCGGCGCAGGACCTGCACTTCGCCACCTTCCAGCCCACGTTCCTGTACGAGCTGATCTGGGACCTGGCCCTCGCCGCCTTCCTGGCGTGGCTCGGCCGCCGCGCCGCGATCAGGCCGTGGGGGCTGTTCGCGCTCTACGTGGCCGGCTACTCCGCGTTCCGCATCTTCGAGGAATCGCTGCGGATCGACTCCTCTGAGTACTTCCTCGGGCTGCGGCTGAACATGTACATCGCGATCATCATGACGCTGGCCGGCCTTGCCTGGTTCGCTGCCGTGCAGCGCCGGCCCGCCCGGAACGGCGCGGTCTCCCCGGTAACCTCCGCAGCCGAGGACGCCAGGGCCGCCGTCGGGCAACGCAGGCGGGTGAGCAGCGCGGAGGCCGAGGGCGCCGCTAGCGCCCGTTCCGGCGAGTGACAAGAGGTCCACGCGGGGACGGGAGAGTCAGTCAGTAACCGGCCCGGGCATGTGCGTCGGGCCGTGCCTCAGATGCAGCTCCTGCGTGCGGCAACCAGGACTATGCGCGAGGCCGCCCGGGCTCATCCTCCGCCAGCGTCCCCGGCGTGTCGGCTAGCCGGTCGACCGCCTGCGCCAGGGCGTCGAGCGCGGGGACAGCGGCGGCCAGGGCCCGCCGCTGCCGGGCCGGCAGCGTAGACAGGGCCAGGTTAAGCACGGCCGCGTTGGTGGCCTGCCACGTGAGCACTGCCTGCCGGCCCGTTTCGGTCGCGGTGAGCTCGACGGCGCGCCGGTCGCCGGCGGCGCTGGTCCGGCGCAGCATGCCCAGCGCGCTCAGCGCGTTCACGATGGTGGTCACGGTGTTGGGCCGCATGTTCAGCAGCCGGGCCAGCTCGCCGGGACGGGCGCCGGGATGCTCGGCCAGCGCGGTGAGCAACTCGAGCTGGGCGACGGCGAGCGTGTTGCCCGGGTCGGCGACACGGGCGCCGCGCCGCAGGGCGCGCCGCAGCCGGGCGATTCCCGCGGCCAGGCCCTCGGCCGGCAGCGAAGCCCCGACGGCAATCCGGGGGGAACTCCCCGGGCTCACCGGCGTCCTGCCGCTCACCGGCACTGCCAGGCAGCAGCGGGCACCAGCCAGCTGCCCTCGCGTGATCGTGCCACTAGCGAGATCGTACCCGGACGGAGTGCTCCCTCAGCGTCGCGACCCGGCGAGGACCAGGACGCGACGGCGGCGAGCGGGATGCCTGAGGAGCGTTCAGCAGTGATCAGCTGCCTGATTTCCGTCGATTAAATTCTGTGTTAGAACTAATAATAGTTCTGTTACAGATCAAAATGGTCACGAGATACCGGATGCCCTCCTCGAACTGCGGCGGCTACTCGGTCCCGGTCAGCGGCCGTAGCGCGCAGCTCACGTCGACCGCGATCCGCAGGCGGGAGAACCCCGGCTCCCTGGTGGAGCCAGCTGCCGGGTCAGCCAGCCGGTCGCCGGCCATGCGCCAGCCGGCCGCCTGCCGTGAGGACCAGGCCGGCCTGGCGTACCCCGGCGCGCTGGGCATACGGTGAGGGAAAGCTAGCTGCGGGAGGCTGCCGATGACCACGACTGCGCTGGGCGAGATGCCGACGGCCGGCCTGGCGCCGGTCATGCGGCTGGGCGGTGTCCTGCTCCCGCTCGCGGGGCGTGCGCGGGTGTACGCGTGCGGCATCACTCCCTACGACGTGACGCACCTGGGGCACGCCGCGACGTTCGTATGGACGGACACGCTGTGCCGGGTGCTGCGCGCGGGCGGCGCTGAGGTGATCTTGTGCCGCAACGTGACTGACGTCGATGACGTGCTGCTGGCCGCGGCCGACCGGGCGGGGGAGCCGTATGACCGCTTCGCCGCGATCCAGGCGTTCTACTTCGAGCAGGACATGGCCGCCCTCGGCGTGGGCCGCCCGTCGGTGGAGCCGCGGGCGCACGCGTACATCGGGCAGTTCATCGCGCTGGCGGCGGGGCTGCTGGCCCAGGACGCCGCTTATGAGCGGGACGGCCGGGTGTACTTCCGCGGCGCGGCAGCCGCGCACCGGGCCGGGCCGGACGAGACGACGGCGCTGCGGCTGGCCGGGGAATACGGTGATCACCCGGACGACCCGCGCAAGGACGACCCATTCGACGTCGCGGTGTGGCAGGCCGCGCAGCCGGGCGAGCCGGCCTGGGAGAGCCCGTGGGGGCCGGGGCACCCGGGCTGGCACGCCGAGTGCGCGGCGATGGCGCTGCACACGTTCGGCCCGGCCGTTGACGTGCAGGTCGGCGGCGGTGACCTGCGGTTCCCGCACCACGCGTACCAGGCCGCCATGGCCGAGGCGTTCACCCGCGTGACCCCGTTCGCCCGGGCCAGGATGAACGCGGGCGTCGTCCGGATGGCCGGGGAGAAAATGGCCAAGTCGGCCGGCAACCTGGTGCTGGTCAAGGAGGTCCTGGCCGGGTACCCGGCGGCCGCGGTGCGGCTACTGATCCTGGACCGCCGCTGGCACCAGGACTGGGACTACAGCTACGCCGGGCTGGAGGCGGCCGCTGCCCGGCTGGAACGGCTGCAGTCAGCCGCCGGCCGGCCTGACCGCGCCGCGCCCGGGCATGAGGGCAGCGGGGCCGCTGCCGTCCGGGCCGCGCTGGCTGACGACCTGGACGTTCCCAGCGCGCTGCGCATCGCCGAGGAGGCGGGCGGCTCTGCCGCCCGAGCCGCCGGGTCCCTGCTCGGACTGTGGTAGGTCCGGTTCGGGCGTCGGCCGCCGGACGCGGTCGGCCGTCTGCATTAGGAACACCCGGCTGAGGACGTAAGTGGCAGCGGCGCCCGCAGCCGCAGGGCAGATGGGGTCACCCGCCCTGGCTCCGTCTCGCCGGTTGCAGCTCAGCCGTGATCGGCCGCGCGGGCTATGCCGGGCGCCCGGGCCCGGACCAGGGTGTCGATCGCGGTCCGTTCGCCCTCAGGCGTCTTAACGGGCCGCATGACCTGCTCCGCGCGCAGGACGGTCAGCCCGTCCAGTTCACCGGCGACCGCCGCTGGGGTGTAGAGCCGGTCAGGGTCCTGCGGGCCTCCGTGCCCGCGGGTGATGTTGTCGCGGTCGTGGCCGATCACCAGCAGCGTGCCGCCCGGCGCGACCGCCGCCGCGGCGGCGCGGAAGACGCGCGCGAGGCTGGCGGCCGGAAGGTGAATGTAGGCGAGGAGAACGAGGTCGAAGCGGCCGGGCGCGGGCTGGTAGTCCAGCAGGTCGGCCCGCACCCAGTCCACGCTCACCCCGCGTTCGGTGGCCAGCCGGGCGGCCCGGGCGAGGCCGGCGGCGGAGAAGTCCACCGCGGTGACCTGCCAGCCGCGCCCGGCGAGCCAGATCGCGTTGCGCCCCTCGCCGGTTCCCAGGTCAATCGCCCGCCCCGCTGGCAGCGCGGTCACCTCTGCGGCGACGAAGCGGTTCGGGCCGGCGCCCCAGACCAGTTCCTGGGCGGAGTAGCGCTTGTCCCAGGCTGCTGCCTGTTCCGTGGTCTCCACGGTTCCCCCTTATGGGATCGTGTCTCAGGCGAGCGACAGGAACAGCCGCTCAAGTTGCGCGCGGTCGGCGTCACTCGCCTCGTCGCCGTTGAGCGCGCACTGCCGCAGGCCGGTCGCGATGATCTTGAAGCCGGCCCGGTCGAGCGCCCGGGACGCGGCGGCGAGTTGCGTCACCACGTCCGCGCAGTCGCGCCCGTCCTCGATCATCTTGATGACGCCGCCGATCTGGCCCTGCGCGCGCTTAAGCCGCCTCAGCACGCTGGCCATCGTCTCGCTGTCCACGTCCATTCCAGCTCCTTCGGGGTCACACCCGGCCGGGCATCCGCTTACCGCACATGCTCGGTAACGCTTGACTATACCCAACGGGGTATTTCATTCCGCGGCCGAAGCGATGCCGGGCGGCAGGATTCTGCCTGCTCATCGCGTCCCTGTCAGCGCGGCGTCTTCCGGTGTGAGCCCGGCGAGCGCGTTCGCGAGCCCGCGCGCGACCTCGTCGGCCACCGGCTTCAGCTCGGGCCGGCCGGTCAGCGTGACCATGACCTGCGGGTCGAGCGCCTCCACGATCGTGCCGTCCGGGGCGGCGCGGACGACGACGTTGCAGGGCAGCAGCAGCCCGATGCTGCGGTCGATGCCAAGTGCCTGGTGGGCGAAGGGCGGGCTGCAGGCGCCGAGGATGACGTAGTCCTCCATCTGCTCGCCCAGTTTCGCCCGCAGGGTGGCGGCGACGTCGATCTCGGTCAGCACGCCGAACCCCTGAGCGGCGAGGGCCTCGCGGACCTGGGTGACCGTCTGGGCGAACGGCGCGCGGAGCGTGACGCTGGTTCCGTAGCTCACTGGTCCGCCCCTGCCCGCGCGGCGATCTTGCCGCGGACCTCATTCATGTCCAGCTCGCGGACCGCCTGGATGACCTTCTCCAGTGAGGCCGCGGGCAGCGCGCCGGGCTGGGAGAAGACCAGGATGCCGTCCCGGAAGGCCATCAGGGTCGGGATGGAGGTGATCTGGGCGGCGGCGGCCAGCCCGGCCTGGTCCTCGGTGTCGACCTTGCCGAACGTGATGTCCGGGTGCTGCTCGCTGGCGGCCTGGAAAACCGGCGCGAACATCCGGCACGGGCCGCACCAGGACGCCCACCAGTCGACGAGCGTGATCCCCGGCCCGGAGACCGCTTCCTCAAACGTGCCCTCGGTGACTGCGACGGTACTCATGTTCGCTCCTTTGCCTCGCTGGGGCTGATATACCCCCCTGGGTATAACTCCGCCAGCCGCCAGGCATTCCCTGCCTGCGGTCGGCGCCCCTGCCCTGCGTCGCCTGCAACGGGAACACCTGTTCGCTGACACACTCCCCCGGGATGTTGGCATCGGTCGCCTCAAATACCCCATGGGGTATTGTGATACAAGGCGCCGGCGAGAAGCCTCCCGCGGGTCGACGGACGCGCCCGCCATCGACGAAGGAGAAGCATCATGTGCCGAGCAGTCACCTGCAGGAAATGCGGCAAGACCACCTGGGCCGGCTGCGGCCAGCACGTCGAGCAGGTGATGGCCGGCGTCCCGGCCTCTCAGCGCTACCCCGGCCACACCGCTGACCCCGCCGCCAGCGGAGGCTGGCTCCGCAAGCTCTTCGGCCGCGGCTAAGTTCTCCCCGTCACTGCATTGGTAACCAGAGGGCTGAGGAGCCGGACCGCACCGGGGAGCGGCCTCGCGACCAGATCCAGGGCCAGGTCCGGCGCACCACGAAGCACCCATTCCTGCCCGGCGAGGTCCAGATCCTCATGTTCTCCTGGAATAGGCGCGCCGCGGCGGTGGCTGTACGGCCGCGGCGCCTGCGCCCGTAAGGACTACCAGGCGCGGATCGGCGCCCAGGTGCGGGAGCTGGCCGAGCGCTACGGGGTCGGGCGGGGAACCGGGGGCGAGGCCCGCCCGGCGCGGCCGGATCGGCCCGGGGCGCACGGGGCAGGCGGCGGCGCCCGGCCCGATGGCGCGCACGAGCAGAACTGGCGCTGCTGTAGCCGGGGCCGCGCGCCGCTGACCGGCGCAGACCCCAGCAGTCTCAGCAGGCACGCGGCACATCATTGATCATCATCGATCTTTAATCAACAATCAGCTTAACCACCCGGTAGCATTTCGCCGGCAAACGGCATAGCGAATCCGCGGGCCGCACCGCGGGACGGTGTTTCAGCCGGCGTTTCCGCATTCCCGCAGCCGACGGCGGGCGGGATAGCGCTTTGCCGCCGGGCGCGGCCCGCAAAACCGATTGCGCCGGGCCGGAAATGGCACCGGGTGCCCCTGCCGTGGCAGGCAGTGGCGGGCGGGCCGCCGCCGACAGCAAACGTTTGCAGTGCCGCCGCGGGCCGGCGGCCGAGGCGAGACGGGGCCACCTCGGCGCGGGCCGGGCTGGGCGGCGGCCGGGCGCGGGCGCTATGTCGCCCCTGCCACCCGGCGATAAGAACGACCGGCCCTGATAAGAAAGCGAGAGGAATGGCGTCTGCCCCGTCCTGGCACCGTTGATATAGGTGATGTCACGTTATGGTCAGATCGGTGGCAGAGATCACTGTTGCACGCGAGTATTGGGCCCATGACGATTCCCACGGAACTCATCGGGGAGACGACCCTTGAGTTTCCATGCCCGCCGCTGGGCGCGGCGGAACTCTCGGCTGCGGACGCCGAGCGCATGGCCGGCATGTTCAAGGCACTCGCCGACCCGGTACGCCTCAGGCTTTTCTCCCGGGTCGCCGCGCACCAGAGCGGGGAAGCCTCGGTGTGCGACATCCAGAACGTGGGCGTTTCCCAGCCCACGGTCAGCCACCACCTGAAGAAGCTGCGGGAGGCAGGCCTGATCATCTCCGAGCGGCGGGGAACGTGGGTCTACTGCCGGGTCGCCCCCGGGGTGCTGCCCGCGATGGCGCAGATGCTGTCGCCGCGCGAGCACGACAACTGAGCCGCCGCCGGCGTCGGCCGCACGGCACGAGCCAATCCGAGAGCATGAGGAACGGGTGCCAGGTGACCCCCGGCGCGCACCGCGCACCGCCGGGCCGGCCTTGGGCAAGCCGGGCAAGTCGGGCGGTCCCCGGCCCCCATTAGACTTCACTATTATGGCAGAGCCGTACGGGACCCACAGCGACCGGCGCGGGCGGCCCGGCGGTGACCACAGCCGTACCGACCCAAGCGATGCTGACCAGAGCCGTGTCTACCAGTACGGTGCCGCCCAGTACGGGGGGCGGCTGGCAGTGCGGAGCGTGCCGGTCCCCGACCCGGGCGACGACTTCCTCGACCAGATCCCGGTTCCAGCGGCGGTCGCCTGGGTGCGCCAGTCAGCGGGCCTGGCCGGGTGGGGCGAGGCCGCGCGCGTTACCCTGCCGGCCGGGGCCGACCGGTTCACCGCGGCCGAGAAGTGGCTGCGCGAGCTGGCCGACAACGCGCAGGTCGACGACGCGGTCCGGCGGCGCGGTTCCGGCCTGGTCGCGTTCGGCACGTTCACCTTCGACGACACCTCCGACGGCTCGGTGCTGGTGGTACCGCGAGCGGTACTCGGCCGGGACGGAACCGGCAACGCCTGGCTGACCACGGTCACGCCCGCGGGGAGCACGCCGGAGGAGGCGGCGGTACCTTTCCAGCCGCCCGCGCTGCCCGGCGACATCCGCTGGCACGACGGGTCGCTGTCGGCGATGGAGTGGGAGCAGGCGGTCGGCGAGGCCGTCCGGCGGATCAGGCACTCCGCCGAGCTGCGCAAGGTGGTGCTGGCCCGGGACCTGTACGCGTCGGCGGACCGGCCGGTCGACCCCCGGGTGCTGCTGCGCCGACTGGCCGCGCGCTACCCGGGCTGCTACACGTTCGCGGTCGACGGCCTGGTCGGCGCCACCCCCGAGCTGCTGATCAGCCGGGACAGCTGGGAGGTGGGCTCACTGGTGCTGGCCGGGACCACGTCGCGCGGCGCCACCCCGGCCGAGGACAGCGAGCTGGCCCGCGCCCTGCTCGGGTCGGCCAAGGAGAACGAGGAGCACGAGTACGCCGCCGCCTCGCTGCGCGACACGCTGGCGCCCCTGTGTGCCGCGATGTACATCGCCCCGCGGCCCGAGCTGATCCGGCTGCCCAACGTGCAGCATCTCGGCACCCGGGTACGCGGCACGCTGGCGGCCGTGAAGTCGGCGCTCGCCCTGGTCGCCGCGGTGCACCCGACGGCCGCGGTCGGCGGCACCCCGACCGACGCCGCCGTCGAGGTGATCCGCGAGCTCGAGTCGATGGACCGGGAGCGCTACGCCGGCCCGGTCGGCTGGGTCGACGCCGATGGCAACGGCGAGTGGGGCATCGCGCTGCGCTGCGCGCAGCTGGACGGGCACCGGGCCCGGCTGTTCGCGGGCTGCGGCATCGTGGCCGGCTCGGACCCGGCCGCCGAGCTGGCGGAGACCGAGTCCAAGTTCCGCCCGATGCGCACCGCGCTCGAGCAGTCCGGCTAGCGTCCGGGGGCACGGACTCCCCACCCCGCCCGGCGGCGTTCAGGGTCTTGCCGTCCGGCGTTCAGGGTCTTGCCGTCCGGCGTTCAGGGTCTTGCCGTCCGGCGTTCAGGGTCTTGCCGTCCGGCGTTCAGGGTCTTGCCGTCCGGCGTTCAGGGTCTTGCCGTCCGGCGTTCAGGGTCTTGCAGTCCGGCGTTCAGGGTCTTGCCGTCCGGCGTTACCGTCAGGTCCTGCGGCCCTTTGCCGACGGCGATGCGCTTGGCTGCCTGCCAGCGGTCAGACCAGGCCGTGCTGGTAGGCGGCGACGACGGCCTGGACCCGGTCGCGCAGGTCGAGTTTGGTGAGCAGGCGTGAGACGTGGGTCTTCACGGTCGCCTCGCTCACCACCAGCAGGGCGGCGATCTCAGCGTTGGTCATACCTTGCGCGATAAGGCGCAGTACCTGGGTCTCCCGGTCGCTGAGGGCGTCGAATCGGGGCGGCGCTTCGGGAGTGATGAGCGCGGGCAGCACTCGCCTGATGAGGTTGCGGGTAATGGCGGGGTCGAGCAGCGCCTCGCCGCCGGCGATGACCCGGACCGCCTGGATGAGCTGCTCCGGTGTGGCGTCTTTGAGCAGGAAGCCGCTGGCCCCGGCGCGTAGTGCCCGGGCGACGTGGTCGTCGGTCCCGAAGGTAGTAAGCACGAGGATCTTGCAGCCGCGCAGTTGGCGGGTGGCGGTGATGCCGTCCATACCGGGCATCTGAATGTCCATCATTATCACGTCGGGGTTGAGCTCACGGGCTTGTGCCACGGCGCTGGTGCCGGTGCCGGCTTCGCCGACGACGGTGATGTCGGGCTGCGCGCCGAGGATCATGGCGAATCCCTGGCGCATGAGCGGCTGGTCGTCGGCGATGAGGACGCGGATCATGGTCTGTCCTGGAAGAGAAGCGTGGCGCGCAGGGCATACCCGCCGCCGGGTACGGGACCGGCGAAGACCTCGCCGCCGAACAGTGCGCTGCGGCGGCGTATCCCGTCCAGGCCGTGGCCGCCCGAGCCCAGCCCGGCGGCAGGAACCCCGGACGGGGGGCCGTTGGTGACCCGCAGGTCAAGAAGCCGCTCGTCGCCCCGGACCTGGACGCGGGTGGGCACCTGCCCGGCGTGTTTGACCACGTTGGTAAGTGCCTCCTGGACGATCCGGTAGGCGGTGGTGCCCGCGGTGCGCGGCGGTGGTGCGGTCACGTCGAGGTCGAGCGCGAGCGGCAGCCCGCCGGCCCGCAGCCGGTCGCACAGCCCGGACAGGTCGTCCAGGCCAGGCGGCGGCCCGTGCCCGCGGGCGTGATCGTCCCGGTCCCCGTCGTCGAGGGGGCGCAGCACGTCGACGAGGCGCCGCATCTCGGTCATCGCCTCACGCCCGCCGTCGATCATGCTGGTCAGGACACCATGGGTCGGGTGGTCGTCGGGCAGGGCACTGCGTACGGCGCCGGCCTGCACGACGAGCAGGCTGACGTGGTGCCCCACGGCGTCGTGCAGTTCCCGGGCGATCCACACGCGTTCGGCCAGGATGGCCTGGTCGGCCAGCAGCAGCCGTTCCCGTTCCGCCTGCCCGGCCCGCTCCGACACCGCCGCGAGTGCCCTGCGGTGCTCGCCGGCGTACAACCCGATCGTCGCCGCGATGAGCAGCGCCGCCGCCAGCACCGCGAACTCGGCCGGCGCCCGGGTCCGGCCGGCCAGCTCTCCCGCGCCATAGCAGGCGAACGTCGCCACGGCCGCCCCTAGGGTGACCCGCCAGGTCGAGACTGCCGCGAGGGTGTAAAGGGCGATGGCGGGCAGCAGCGGCCCGATGATAGTACGGTCCGCGACCGCTGCCGCGACCGTGCCCAAGACGACGACGACCGCGAGCACCGGGAGCGGATGCCGGCGGCGTACCGTCAGCGCCGCCACGCCGATCAGCTCAGCCGACGTAGCCGTCGCCGCCCGTGCCAGGCCGCCGCCGCTGCGTACCGCGAACACGCCTCCGGCCACCACGAGTACGGCGAACGCGCCGGTGACCGCGAGGTCGCCGACGCTTCGCCACGAGAACCGCCTCATCGGTTAGGCGTCCCGGCGTGCGGTCTGCGACGCTCCCGCCAGCAGGGCCAGGGCGGCCCAGACGAGGAGTACGAGCGCCGCGGTCCACACCGATATCGGCACCACGTAGGCACCGCCGACCGACACAGGAACCAGCCTGTCCTCGGCCACGATAGACAGCGACTCACGCAGTGAGCCGAGGCCGGCGGCGTGCTCCATAATCCGGGCCAGGGCCAGGGTCCAGCAGAGCAGCAGCCCGATCGTAATGCTGCGGGAGGAGAGCAGTGACGACAGACCTACGGCCAGCACCGTCGTGAGGCCAATGGTGACGGCGACGGCGAGCCCGCACTGGGCCAGCACAGCGGCTGACGGCGCCGGCCCGGCGCCCGCGAAGACGATGGCGCCGGCCGCGGTGATGGCGAAGGACGCTGCGGCCAAGACGCCGGTCACCATGAGCGCGGCGGGCACCCGTACCGCGAACAGCGCAACCCGGGACCGGCCGGTGGACGCCAGGTCGCGGAAGACCCCCGCCGCCGTGTCGCCGCCTCCGGCGGCAGTGCCGATCATCACAGCGGCGACACCCCCCAGATAGCTCACCAGCATCATCGCGTTGGCGAGGCCGCGCGATCCACCGGCCGGAGCGTGGTGCGCTGGGTCGGCGGCGTGCTGGATCGCGCCAAGCCCGTAGAACACGATCTGGCCGCCGACGAACAACGCCACCGACCAGGCCATCAAACCACGCCGACGGTACAGCTTGAGTAGCTCCGCTGCCGTCATCCGGGCGAGCATTTTCATAATGGTCCCTTTCTCGCTGACGTAGCCGACGCTGCTGCCGTTCATCGGGTCGCCTCCAGACGGGAGGTGATCTCCAGGAAACGCTCTTCGAGGGTGGCGCGGACGGGCTCGAGCCGATCCACCGAGATCCCGGCCTCCACCAGCCACTGGTTCACCGCGGCAACCGTGACGCCCTGGCCCGGGGTAACCCGCAGCACCCCGGGAGATACGACGCTCAGCCCGCTGCCGGCCTGCCGGCCTTCCAGCACCGCCGCCGCCCGGGACGTGTCGTCGCAGCCGATCAGGACCTGCCTGCCGCCATCGGTGAGCTCCGATACCGGACCCACGGCGATCAGCTTTCCCCGGTCGATGATGGCGACCGCGTCGCACGTCTTCTCCACCTCGTCCAGCAGGTGAGAGCTGACCACCACGGTCCGGCCCTCGTCGACCAGCGACCTGATCATGTGCCGCATCTGCAGGATCCCGGCCGGATCGAGCCCGTTCATCGGCTCGTCCAGGATGAGCAGCCGTGGGTCGCTGAGCAGGCACCGGGCGATGCCGAGCCGTTGCCGCATGCCCAGTGAGTAACCGCCGACCCGATCACCGGCCCGCTCGGCCAGCCCGACCCGCTCCAGCATCGCCTCCACCCGGCGCGGCGCCTCCGGACCGCGTACCGCCGCTGCGACCCGCAGGTTCTCGCGCCCAGTGAGATGCGGGTGGAAGCGGGGCTCGTCGACGATCGCGCCGATCATGGACAGCGCCCTGGACCGAGCGGCGGGCATTGGCATTCCCAGCAGGCGAACCGTGCCGGACGTGACCGAGGTCAGCCCCAGCACCATCCGGATCAGCGTGGTCTTTCCCGCGCCGTTGGGCCCGAGCAGTCCGTACGCGCAGCCGCCCGGCACCCGCAGGTCCAGACCGGCCACCGCGATCCGGTCCCGGAATCGCTTGGTCAATCCTGCGGTCTCGATGACCGCCCCATTGCCGGTTGCGCCGCGCGGCACCGCTGTCATGTTCATGCCGAGAACGCTAATCTCGCCGTGTCCACCGCCCATCAGGCATGAGATGGAACCAGCCTGTCATCCTCCGGCGTACGGCACCGCCATGTCCATCCAGAGGATGACAGGCGGCCTTGAGAGTCGCCGCGCGCCAGCCCGACGTCGCGACCGATGACCGGCGGTATCAGGCACTCGTCGAGGGCATCCTGCGGTAAAGGCCGGGGCGCTAGTTCTCCTCGGCACCTGTCAGTGCACAGAACGTAAACATTCGGCCCATGCGCGTTCCGTAACCGGACAGGCTCGGAGGCAGCCGCTCGGGCGTGGCCGGTCGGGCGTGGCCGCTCGGGCGTGGCCGCTAGGGCGTGGCCGCTCG
>Ga0265338_10006396_pt1 | contig 15018 bp, 13 predicted proteins | sample 42126metaG_FD_193579 | JGI IMG/M metagenome (GOLD analysis project Ga0265338, IMG submission 193579) | Rhizosphere microbial communities from Carex aquatilis grown in University of Washington, Seatle, WA, United States - 4-21-26 metaG | ecosystem: Host-associated > Plants > Roots > Rhizosphere... | reverse complement strand
GTCCGGACGGCTCACGGGCCGTCCGGACCTGCCCACCTGTCCGCTGCGCGGTTTACTGCAGTAATTTCAAGACGGATTGCGGTAAAGCATTGGCCTGGGCCAACATAGCAGTTCCGGTCTGAACCAGGATGCTGTACTTCGCATATGCCGTGCTTTCCTGAGCGACGTCCACGTCAGTGATTCGACTATTGGCGGAGGAAAGGTTGTTTTTAAGCGTGCCGAGTTGATCGCCGTACATCGTCAACGACTCGATGTTTGATCCAAGACCTGCGCGATCGGTTGCCAGCTGTGAAATAGCCGATTGGACATCTTTCAACGCCGTTTGAGCTGAGCCAAAGTCGAGGATGTTATCTCCTCCTGTTTGTACGCCACCGGTGAAAGTTCCCACTAACGTGGTGTATGTGGCATTGGTTAGGTCAACGCCCTTCATCACGAAAGCGTTTCCATCGCTGTCACTGGTAACGGTCATCCCAACGTTATTCGTTTCATTGAACAGGGTCACGCCGTTGAACGTTTTGTCACCGACAGCCGAAATGAAGGCGGCCAATGTCGTGAATTCCCCATTGTAAAGGGCTCGATCATCACTCGATTTGGTGACGTCCTGGGCGAGAATGGCAAGTTCACTCATTCGATCCAGGGCATCTCCGACCTTTTGGAGATACCCGTCCTGCGTTTGGTTGAACGAGATGGCGTTACCAACGTTGTTGGTCGCCGCGTCGATGCGTCCCATTTGAGCGGTTAGTTTCATCGAAACCGCAAGGCCCGCACTGTCATCTGCCGGCGAAGTGATCTTCGAACCGGATGACAACCGAGCGAGTGATTTGCTGAGCTGAGTGGAGGATTGCATGAGCAGTTGGGCACTGCTTTGGGCAGACAGGTTTGTATTAATTACCATAACTCTTTCCGTGAGTCGCCTCCCGTGAGAGAGGCCTTTTTTTGCGCGGCATCCATGCCACGTGTGCATTATTTAACGGGCAACGCACTGTTTCCCGGCCGGCTCTTTTTGGTTGCCGACCACCATGTCTTGCGACGCCTCATCTATCGGCAGTTTTCCGAAGGACTTTAGCTCAGGTTAACAATTCGCCTGGCGATTGGGATGTTCGGCCAGTCTTGGGAGGGAGCGAACTCAGCGCAGCGGCAACGCTCGGCAGGGATTTAACAGTGTTTGACGGAAACGAAGGTCCAGGCCGCGATACGTTAAAAACGCAACCTTTCAGGGCTAAGAAAACACTGGCGCAATTCAGTCGAAATTCGCAAGCGGAGGACGAGGCGCGCGGGGCAATTCCCTTCAAAAGTACTTCTCTGAAGGAACCTGGTGGAACTGACGTTTGCAGATGCGTTTCTGCAGAAACTGACGCGCGCGGCATTTCTGCCGCGCGCGCAAATGCAAGCCTGGTAGCGTGGGGCTACTTCTTGTCCCAATTGTGGTCTTTAATGATCCGTTCGAGTTGGACCTTGGCTTCGGCATCGTCGGGGATGACGTCGAATCGAGCCAGGTACTTGGCGACATCGCGTAGGTGTTTTAATTCGTCTTTCTTCGCAGCCAGTTTATCGGGAGGCAATTGCTGGAGGTCAGCCAGGTATTGCTTTGCCAGGTCCGCAGCGCGTTGCGAAGCCGCGTCGTCGTGTTCGTAAACCAGTGATTCGGCCAGGCGAAGCATCTCCGGGACGGGGTTGGCAGGGTCTTTGAGCTTTTCAGCATCTTCGCGCAGCTTGCCTGCAATTTCGGCACGTTTGGCCATAGTAGCCTCAGTTGTGAGATAGCCATCTGTGCTGCCCTCGACCTGGCGGGGTGGCAAAGGGCGGTACCAAATATTGCGATAACGCACGGGGTTGCCGTGGTCCTGAAGTTTAAGGGGCCCAGTTTCCGGGAACGGTCCCGGCTTGCTGCGGGCCATATGCCCGGTTGGCCCTTCAAGCCGGGTATGATCCTGAACAAGGACTCCGTTTTCAAACACCGTGACGGAACCAGGGTCAACAGCTTTGCCATCTTTGTAAATCGGACGGCGGAAGACGATATCGTACGTTTGGAATTCTCCCGGTGGCCGCAGAGCGTTCGCGAACGGGGGGTTGACGCCATAAACGGAAGCGGCGAAGCCATCCGGGTAGGTCGGATTATTGTAATTGTCCAGCACTTGAATTTCCACCAGGCCCATTAGGAAGACGCCGCTGTTGCCCCGTCCCTGGCTCTCGCCTTCGGCCTTCGTGGGCGCGGCCCATTCAACGTGCAATTGGCAATCCCCAAATTTATCCCGCGTCCGAATGTAGCCCGAGCCCGGAACGCATTCCATGGCTCCGTTCTTGACGACCCACTTCGTGGGCACTCCTTCGCCTTCATCTGCCTCCCATTTTGAGAGGTCTGACCCATCGAAAAGAATGATCGCGTCGGAGGGAGGCTTGCCGGGTTGGTCCTGGGAACTAAAGGTGCCAGGGGTCACCAGGCTCGGCTGGGGCCGGTTGCGATCATGGATTGCCCAGGGGTGATGGTCGTCCGGCGCGTCTCCATAAAAAGGCGAGCCGACGTTGGCGGCAAAGCAAGTTGCCGTTAGCGACAGAACAGCGTAAACAGTAGCTGAGGGTGGAAGTGGTTTCATAATGACTCGATTCGTGGGGTCAACTATTAAGGCCTGGAGTTTGCAAAGTCCAGCCTCTGAGGGGAGGGAGTGGGTTATTTGAACCTCCCCCGGAAGGGCCGCTCAGGTGGTGGTGTGGGTATGAGCCACTGCGGTTGCGTGCTGCCACGCGTGGATGAGATGACCAATGATATCGTCCACGCCGGTTCCATGTTTCACTTGAGCAAACACAAAAGGTCCGCCTCCGCGCATCTTCTTTGAGTCGCGTTCCATTACCCCCAGATCCGCGCCGATCAATGGAGCCAAATCGGTTTTGTTGATCACGAGCAGATCTGACTGAGTGATGCCCGGCCCTCCCTTTCGAGGAATTTTGTCGCCACCAGCCACGTCAATAACGTAGACGGTGTAGTCGGCCAATTCCCGGCTGAAGTGCGCCGCCAGGTTGTCGCCGCCTGACTCAATCAGTAGAAGTTCAGGATTAGAATCTCGCTGCAGTTCTTCCAAGGCGAGGAGGTTGGCCGAAATGTCTTCGCGAATGGCGGCATGCGGACAACCGCCCGTTTCCACGGCGCGAATTTTGTTGGGTTCCAACGCGCCGTGACGCACCAGAAACTCGCCATCTTCTTTTGTGAAAATGTCGTTGGTCACGGCGGCCAATCGCAAACGATTTCGCAACCGCTGACAAAGAGCGAGCATCAGCGCCGTTTTGCCGCTGCCGACGGGGCCCCCGACACCTACAGTGAACGCGCGCTGCGAAAAATCACGGCCGAGCGGCTGTTCCCGTTCGTGGAAATGGCCCGGGCCGGCGAATTCAGGATGCGAATGCGAATGATCGTGCGGATGGTGGTGGAGACTCATGTTTGAAATAGGCGTGAATACAATCGGTCGTGAGCGCCATGCAAGATATCGAGCAGCGGCGATGTCTGAGCGGCTTCAGCTAAGCCCAGGCTGGCGCAGCGAAGCGCAATCTGTTCAGCATATTGTGACAGCCGCCACTGGGATGATTGGGCAATCATAGGACCAATAATGCCGAGCCGGACGGCGCTGGCCATCAGAGTACGCAGATTCATGAATAAAAACAGGCGGAGACAGGCAGCATGGCCAAGGTTGAGCATGCGCAGGACCGCTCCAAAGACCGGCGCCAAATGACCGGGGAGTTTTTCATTCAATACGTCGCTGCGCAAACCCCTTAGGCGACTCGATTCGAACGCATGAGTTGCGGCCAGCAAGAACGCCTGACCCTGGGCTCGGCTGGAGCGGTTGGCGACGTGATTTGAGAGAAACACATCACAGAGGAGATCGAGGTCGGCGAACGGCCGTTGTTCATGAAAAGCTTCGTTGACAAAAGGCAAAGCCGCGCGACCGGTTTGCGCTAAATGGCTTTGAACAAAACCAACCAACTCTTCCGGCGAGCTGATTTCACCCTGTTGCCAGGCGGCTTCCAAGCCGTTGGAATGGGCGAACCCGCCCGTGGGAAAAGCTGAATCTGCGAGCTGCAATACCAACCAGTCGGCCGCGGCTTGCGCTGCCAAAGGGTGCCCGTTTTGGAATTCCCCTCGCGCGCTGGATTCTGCTGCCGGGTGTTCAAAAGCAGTGCGCAATCCGCGAACGGCGTCAAGCGCCTCGATCGCGCCTGCGTTGTGGATGGAGGAAGAATCTGACGGGTATACGTTGTTCGCTGTGACGGTTGGACCTTTCACCTGCCCCCTCTTAGAATAGGAAATAGCGCTGTGCCAGCGGGAGGACCTTCGCGGGCTCGCAGGTTAACAATTCGCCATTGGCTCGTACTTCGTAGGTTTCGGGGTCAACGGTGATTTTCGGCATGGCATCATTCCATTTCATGTCCCTTTTGCCAATCTTGCGGCAACCACTAACCGCTTCGATCCGTTTGTTAAGGCCGTAACGTCGAGCGACTCCTTTTTTCTTGCAGATTTGGCTCACAAAAGCGATCGAGCAAGTCCCGGGAGCCTGGCCAAAACTGCCGAACATGGGCCGCATGAAGACGGGTTGAGGCGTGGGGATGCTGGCATTGGGATCCCCCATCTGGGCCCAGGCGATGACGCCTCCTTTAATGACCATTTCCGGTTTGGTGCCGAAAAGGGCTGGTTTCCACAGCACGAGGTCGGCAAGTTTGCCCGGCTCAACGGAGCCGATCAAATGGCTCATGCCGTGGGCAATCGCCGGGTTAATCGTGTATTTGGAAATGTAACGTTTGATGCGGAGATTATCGTTGAGGCCGCTTTCGGCCGGCAGGCGTCCGCGCTGCTGTTTCATTTTATCAGCTGTTTGCCAGGTTCGGATGATGACTTCGCCGATGCGTCCCATCGCCTGGCTGTCGCTGCTCATCATGCTAATGGCGCCCAAATCATGCAGGATATCTTCCGCAGCGATGGTCTCACCGCGAATACGGCTTTCGGCGAATGCGACATCTTCATGCAAATTGGGATCGAGATGATGACAGACCATGAGCATGTCCAGGTGTTCATCGAGCGTGTTGACCGTATAGGGCCGGGTGGGATTGGTTGAACTGGGCAGGACATTGGGCTCGCCGCATATGCGAATAATGTCCGGTGCATGGCCGCCTCCTGCGCCTTCGGTATGATAGGTGTGGATCGTGCGTCCTTTGAAGGCGGCGATGGTTCCCTCCACAAAAGCCGATTCGTTTAAAGTATCGGTATGGATCGTGACTTGCACATCGTGTTTTTCAGCGATGCTCAAGCAACAGTCGATGGCGGCGGGTGTTGTGCCCCAATCCTCGTGAAGCTTGAGTCCGATGGCGCCAGCCTCGATTTGTTCAGGCAATCCAGCGGGAAGAGCGGTGTTGCCTTTCCCGGTAAACCCGAAATTGAGCGGGAGGTCGTCCACTGCGCGGAGCATCATTGCCAAATTGAACGAGCCTGGAGTGCAGGTAGTGGCACAAGTTCCCACAGCGGGACCGGTGCCACCGCCCACCATAGTCGTCAGGCCGCTTGCGATGGCTTCATGGGCTTGCTGCGGACAAATGAAATGAATGTGCGTATCCAGTCCGCCGGCTGTCAGGATGAGTCCTTCGCCGGCGATCACTTCCGTTGTCACACCAACGATGAGGCTTTTGGTCACCCCCGCCATGACATCGGGGTTGCCGGCCTTGCCGATACCCGCGATGAGGCCCTTTTTGATTCCGATGTCGGCTTTATAAATTCCGGTGTAGTCGACGATTAGGGCGTTGGTTATGACCAAATCGAGGGCTTCGTCGTCCCCGACCCCAGCGGCCTGCCCCATGCCTTCGCGGATTACTTTGCCGCCGCCGAATTTGCATTCATCGCCGTATACTGTGTGGTCTTTCTCTACTTCGAGAAGGAGCGATGTATCGCCCAAGCGCACTTTATCACCCGTTGTAGGGCCGAACATCTCCGCGTAAGCAGCCCGCTTCATCTTATGTGGCATGAGCAAATCCTTTCGCTTTCACCCGGGTCATGGCCGACTGTAGCCCCGCACCGGAAACCTTTCCGCTGGCGAGGCCGTTGCCACCTCGAATAATCTTTCGGCCCGCAATCTCGACGAGGGTTACGGTTTTCGTTTCCCCGGGTTCAAAGCGAACGGCGGTGCCCGCCGGGATGTCGAGACGTTTGCCGTAAGCCTTGGCGCGGTCGAAGCGAAGAGCTGCGTTGGTTTCAATGAAATGATAATGGCTGCCGACCTGAATCGGACGATCGCCAAGATTTGTTACTGGCAATTCCACGGTGCGGCGGCCCGCGTTCAGCACCACTTCCTCTGCCTGCACCTCGCAGCTTCCCGGGTGGATAGCGCTTGGCACCGGCTTGAAAATCGATGCATCCGGAACGGGCAAGAAACTGCCATGAAACGCGAGGGCCAAATCGCCATTTTCGCTGGCGATCGGATGATGCACGGTTACAAGCTTTGAGCCATCCGGGAAAGTCCCCTCGACCTGGACCTCGGCAATCATTTCAGGCACCCCGCTCATGACCTGGTTGCGTCCTAAGAATTTCTTGCCCAGCCCCATCAACTCGGCAACGGAGCGGCCTTCGCGAATAAATTCCAGAAGTTGGGTGGCGATCAAGGCGACCGATTCCGGATAGTTAAGGCAAATGCCTCGAGCAAGGCGTTTTTGGGCCAGAAAACCGGCATTATGCAGCAAAAGCTTTTCGATCTCGTGGGGGGTTAGATGCATGACCAGGAGCAGTTCTTGTTCACCAGCGCCGGGACCAGGGATCTTCACCGAGGAGACCGGCAAGGGCAGTCAGGTGTTTTCGCAGGTATCGGTCGACTTCGCCGACCGCTTCCCCGGCCACTCGCAGCACCGCACCAGATTTGAGCGGGCTTGCGCTCAGAAGGAACGAGCCACGGCGCTTCACCGAAACTCGCTTGACTTCTTCCAGCAGTCGATTGGCCGCTTTGAGAAGAGGCGTCCCAACCATCACAAGGGTGGCAAAGCAATTGAAGCGGCCGGTTCTGTGTTCCGAGTCCAACCGGCCTTCTGAGGCGTCGAGGCGACATGAATCCAAAAAGATGCACTCATTTGGCGCAGGCAACGCCTGGTTGGCGTCGATCGGCGAGGACGCCGCAGGGTCGACCAGCGCTGAATTCTGCCATATCTCGTTCCGGGTTGAGAGGTGTGCAAATTTCCATCGTTCGCCGCACGCCGGACGGCCGGAGGTAAACCAATCCAGCAACACGAGGCCGGCGCCAATGGCGAGGCGAAATTCCTGTTGCTGGGTGTAGCTGGAATCGGCGAACGGCTGAACCGGAGTGGGGGCAAATACAAGCAGCGCTCCTTCCTCGACGGTGGCGCAGGTCATGTGGCTGCAGGGCAAACGGTGTGGGTTGCGGTAAATTTTCGTCGAGGCCTGAGTGCCAAGAAAGCAGCGTGCATGTTTGCCAACACGGATCTCCAGGCGGGTTTGGTCGCCCGCAACCAACCCCCCGCCGAAATTGGTTGCATAAGTGCACACGCAATCGCCGCGGGCGCGGGGAGTGAGGAGCTTCATGGGACTGGTTGCATAAGCCCCCGTGACGGTGCTTTCGTTGAAGATCTTATCGACTTCCAAACTCGCCCGACCTCGCTCGTGAAAGTCAAATCGCATGGGAGGCTTGAAATTAAACCGTCAAATGCTGGCGCACAGTTTCGTGGCTCAGTCCGTTAATGGGCCCTTCGGCCACGATGCTGCCACGGTCCATAATGTAAAAGCTATCGGCGACGGAAACGCAGAAGTCCACATATTGTTCGACGAGGAGGATGCTCACCTTGCCTTCCTGTTTGATTTTAACCAGTGTTTCGCCAATCAAATCGATGATGTTCGGCTGGATCCCTTCGGTGGGTTCATCGAGCAAAAGGATCTTGGGATTGGTCAGGAGCGCTCGCGCGATCGCCAGTTGCTGCTGCTGGCCGCCGCTGAGCGCGCCGCCTTTGCGGTTCAGGAACTCTTTCAGAATAGGAAAAATCTCCAATACCCGCTGGACCTGGCTTTGGTCCTTATTTCCATGCACGACCAAGCCGACTTTCAGGTTTTCCCAGACCGTTAGATGCGGAAAGATCTCACGTCCCTGAGGCACGTAAGCGATGCCACAGCGCGAACGCTCCTCAGGTTTTAGGCTGCTCAGTTCCTTGCCGGCTAAGGTAGCCGAACCAGCATCCAGCCGAACGAGTCCCATGATGGTTTTCAACGTCGTCGTCTTTCCGACGCCGTTGCGCCCGAGCAAGCAAATCACGCCGCGTTCGGGGATGGACATACTGACTCCGCGCAGGATCCGCGAGCCGTCGTAGGAAACCGAGATGTTCGTCAGATTCAGCAAGGCGAAATGGGCTCCTTTAGCTTCATAAAAATGGATTTGTGTTCAATGGTGGTCCTTCTTTTTGCGCCCCAGGTATACCTCGATGACTTTCTCATTGTTTTGAACCTCATCGACTGTTCCCTCGAACAGCACGTTGCCCTGGTGCAACACCGTGACTTTTCGCGCAATTTGACGCACGAAAGCCATATCGTGCTCGATCACCACGATGCTATGTTTGCCGGCCAGAGCCAGTAGAAGTTCTCCGGTTTTGACGGTTTCCTCATCGGTCATGCCCGCGGCCGGTTCATCAACCAAAAGGAGTTTTGGATCCTGGGCCAGCAGCATTCCGATCTCGAGCCATTGCTTTTGACCATGAGCGAGGGAACCGGCGCGCGCCTGGGCTTTATCGCGAAGTCCCACGGTTGCCAGGACCTCATCGATGCGCTGCCGTTGTTGGGGAGTCGTTCGCGAAAACAACGCTTCCCAAACACTCCGCGTCCCCGGAAGCGACAGGAGAATGTTCTCAAAAACGGTGTGTTCGATATAGACGGATGGCGTCTGGAACTTTCGTCCGATGCCGAGTCGGTTGATCTGATATTCGTTAAGGCGAGTCAAATCGGCATCTTTTCCAAATTCGATCGTGCCGGAGTCGGGCCGGGTGCGGCCGGTGATCAGATCGAGCATAGTGCTTTTGCCGGCGCCGTTCGGGCCAATGATCACCCGCAGCTCGCCGGCATCCATGTAGAAATTCAAGTCAGAGATCGCCTTAAAGCCGTCGAAGGTTTTGTTGACTCCCTCCAGCATCAAAATAAATTCTTTGCCACCGGTCATTTGCTTTTCACGAGCTCCTGTGGTGTCTCCGCCGGAGGTGGAGGCGCCAGCGTTGCTTTGCGCGCAAAACGGCCGCGCATGGCCTGTAATTGGCCGGGCAAACCGACCAGGCCCTTGGGCATCAACAGGGTCACCAGTACGAAGAGGGTTCCCAGGATCAACAACCACATGTCGGGGAAAGCTCGGGTGGTCCAACTCTTGATCGCGTTGACCCCAATAGCTCCAAGGACGGGACCGATCAGTGTCCCGCGTCCGCCCACGGCGACCCAGACGACGGCTTCCAGAGACTTTTCGGGAGCCATCTCACTGGGATTGATAATCCCCACCTGCGGGACATAGAGCATGCCGCCGACGGCGGCGACGAGAGCGCAGACCAGAAACACAAACAATTTGTAATGGCTGGCCGCATAGCCGCTGAACAAAACGCGATCTTCGCGGTCCCGGATGGCTTGTTGGACCAGCCCAAATTTGGTCCGGCTCAACCAGCGGCATCCGACGAAAACGCACGTGAGCACGAGCGCCGTGGCCATATAGAGGAGGCGCTGGGTGGCTGGCGTCCGCAGATCGTGTCCTAGCAGGAATTTGAAATCGGTGAACCCATTGTTTCCGCCCAGCAAAAGACTGTTACGAAAAAACAACAAGCACGCGGCGTAAGTAAGGGCTTGGGTCAAAATGGAAAAATACACTCCGCGAATCCGCGAACGAAACGCCAGATAGCCAAACGTCAAGGCAACGACACCGGGCAGGACGAGTACCATCAAGAGCGCGAAACCAAAATTATCGAACGGCCGCCAGAACGTGGGCAAGTTGTGCCAGCCGAGAAAAACCAGGAAATCGGGTATCGCCTGATGGTATTGTCCGAGGGTTCCAATCTTTCTCATCAGGTGCATGCCCATCATGTAACCGCCCAAAGTGAAGAAGAGCGCCTGCCCAAGGCTTAAGAGCCCAGTATACCCCCAGAGCACATCGACGCTGATAGCCAGGATCGCGTAGCAGAGATATTTCCCATATAAGTTGATGCTGAAGTCGCTGACATGCAAAAAAAAATTCGGCGGGGTCAAAGTGTTAAGGGCGGGGATCCCCACAACCAAAACCGCCGCCACGATGGCAAGACTCCACTTCTCTAATTTGGTGAAAGCCCCAGACATAGATCAATCGATCGTCCGACTTCGTGTGCTGAACAATCCGCCTGGTTTCCACTGCAGGAACAGGATAATCGCCACCAACACAATAATCTTCCCAATCACCGGAGACCCGGTGGTTTGTTGTAGCACCTGGTCGGTGGTGCCAATACCCACAGCGGAGCAGACCGTGCCAACAATGCTGCCAACACCCCCCAGGACTACCGTCATAAAGCTGTCGACGATGTAGGTTTGGCCGAGGCTCGGACCGACGTTGCCGATCTGGGACAGAAAGGCGCCGGCCAATCCGGCCAATCCGGACCCGAACGCGAAGGTCAACAAGTTGACGCGTGCCGTGCGCACGCCCAGGCAGGAGGCCATTCCGCGATTTTGCATCACGGCCCGGATGAGCAAGCCCAGGGACGTCTTGGTCAGCAGCAGCCAGGTCGCAATCACAATGATAACAGCGAAGCAGATGACAAAGACGCGGTTGTAACCAAAACTCACGTCGTGGATCGAGAAATGGCCCAGCAACCACGAAGGCGAATTGACCTGGACGTTGTTGGCGCCAAAGACCATTCGGAAAGATTGTTGCATGGCTAATGAGATGCCCCAAGTTGCCAGGAGCGATTCCAACGGCCGTCGATATAGGAAACGGATGACCGTGCGTTCGATGAACAACCCTGCCAAGGCGGCGGCAACAAAACTTAGAGGCAGCGCAAAGAGAAAATAGCTTTCATAAAACCAGCCGGACGCATTGAGGCCCGGCAAATGCAAGCCGAAGCTAATGGGCTTGCCCAGCAACGTGAAGGGCAGCATGACCGAGAATCCGAACCCGCCAGCAAATAGATTTTGCACGACATAACAGGCATACGCTCCTACGGCGATCATCTCACCGTGGGCCATGTTGATGATCCCCATGAGCCCAAAGGTAATTGCCAGCCCAAGCGCCACCACCAGCAGAACCGAACCCAGGCTTAGGCCGTGGAAAAGTGTGCCGTAAAAATTTACCCACCAAATATGCTCTTCGATCACGCGAATCGACTCTTTTCCGGCGCTCAAGAGCTCAGGCGGGCAATTGGGCTTGGCCACGAGAGCTTTGAGGTTCTGCAGCGAGCCAATCGCCCGAAGCCTGCCCAATTGCTCGACGGCCGCAACGCGAGACTTGGGATCGATGCCACCGAGTTGAAGCGAGGCGATCGCTTCCTCAAAAGATTTTCGCACGCTTGTGTCGGCTTCTTTGGCTAATCTGGCTTGCAGCACCGGCACGTAGCGCTGTTTCTGGGAGTTACCCAGTTTCAACGCCGCGGAGCGCCGCGCGTCAGGTTCGGGAGCCGAGAGTGCCAGGGTATCTAACGTTTGTTGAATGGCGCTGCGCAGACGCATGTCCGTATCCGCAGTGCTCAATTCACTCGCCCCGAAGCGAAGCTCGGCTCCCTGTGGATCCTTGAGAAACTTGCCATCATCGATGCGCAGGGCACGCCTCTTGCCGCTGGAATCCTCTGTCTCTTCCACCAAAACGGGAACCTTGGAACCGTCTGGCGCGATATAAAGAGAAACCCCGTCGTGAGACCAGGCGTTCAGGATATCGGAAGCTGCTTTGGCACCGGATTCCGCTATTTCGCTCAAGAGCCGCTGCTGCTCCTGTCCCTCGCTCGAAATCGCTTGGGCAAGTTTTTGACGGACCTCCACGCTGTTTGCCGGGCTTGAGTCGGCCGCTCTCGATGAGCACCCCCAGCCCATCGATGCCCACAGTAGCAATGTCAGACCAACCTTCATTAGATTAAAGGGGGCGGAGCAACCGCTCCGCCCCTTGCTAGCGTTCAATACGATTGGGCCGACCCAGGGCCAAGCCATCACTTGTTCAATGCCGCCAGCTTTTCATCCAACCCTTTTAGCAGGAACGGCTCCCCAAAGATTTGATCAAACGATTTCACAATTTTGAACTGGCCATTGGCTTTGGTCTCACCAATGTAAACGTTTTTGGTGGCGTGGTGGTTCTTATTGATTGTGATCTTTCCACCCGGGCCATCAAAACTGATGGTTTCGGACTCGAGTGCGTCGCGCACTTTGTCGACGTCAAAACTCGCAGCCTTTTCCACCGCCGCTTTCCACAAATAGACGCCGTCATAAGAGAGCACCATCGGGCTGTCCATCGCCCGTTTTTCTTTCACAACTCCGGCATGGGTTTCGTCTTTCAGCCAGGAATCCCAATGATCCAGGAAGGTCTTGTTGTCGGGAGTGGTGAGTGACATGAAATAAGTCCAGCATCCAAGCTCGCCCACGAGGTCCTTGGTGGGCAGGGCGCGCAGCTCGTCTTCAGCAAGGCTGAAAGAAACCACCGGACAATCCGCCGGGGTGAGACCCGCGGCGGCGACTTCCTTGAAGAAGGGCACGTTGGAGTCGCCATTGATGGTATTGACGACACAGGCATCGCCGCTGGCGGCGAACTGTTTTATTTCCGCCACGATTTGCTGGTAATCGGTGTGGCCGAAGGGGGTGTATTTGCCAGCCGAAATGACTTTGCCGCTATCGTCTTTGCGCAAGCCTCCGCCAATATTGTCGAGGGCGATGCCATGCAGCAAAAGATACTTATAGAGGATCAGGTTGGTGGTCTGGGGATAAACGTAATCGGTGCCGATCAGATAGAACTTCTTTTTGCCTTGCGCCAGGAGGTAATCAACGGCGGGAGTCGCCTGCTGGTTGACTGCTTCCGCGGTGTAGAAGATGTTCTTGGATAGCTCCTCGCCCTCGTACTGAACGGGATAGAAAAGCAATCCGTTATCTTTTTCAAAGACCGGCAGCACGGACTTTCGACTGACCGAGGTCCAACAGCCAAAAACGACCGCCACTTTATCCTCTTCCAACAATTGCTTGGCCTTTTCCGCGAATAACGGCCAATTGGATGCCCCATCGACAATCACGGGTTCGATAGTGTAACTCTTGTCGCCGATCTTGATCCCCCCGGCTTTGTTGATCTCGTCGAACGCGAACAATAGGGAATCGCGCAAGGACGTTTCGCTGATGGCCATCGTGCCGCTCAACGAGTGCAATATGCCGACTTTGATCGTGTCGGCGGCTTTGCACATTGGACCGGTGGCCAGCGCTAAAGCGCCGGCCAGGAATGCAATGAAGTGTTTTTTCATGGTTGTATCAGATAAGATTGTTAGATTCTGTTGGTTGGTGTTGGTTGGAATGGGTAAACGGCTAGCTAGAACAAATAGGAAATACCGGCGCCGTAGACGACGCGGTTTTGTTTGCCATTGACGAACCCGCCGGCCCAGGAAGTGTGGTCGAAGCGGATCTCAGGCTGAATCTTGATTGTTGGAACTGGTTTATAGTTAAGGGTAATGGCTACGCTGCTCAGGTCTTGACCGGTGCCTGGCGGATTGAGAAATCCCAACCCACCGCCTGAAGCATCAACCCCTTTCGCATCGCTCAGGAATTCACCCCGCAAGCCAAAACCGACTTTCTTTGAAAAGTCGTAGGTAGCCCACAAACCCGTTGACCAAACGGCCGAGTCGCCCGAAGGTGTGGTCCCATTGGGGTTATGGAAGGTGAAGTAATCGAGTTCGGTCCCCAAACCCAATTGTTCGGTCACCTGATAGCCTCCGAGCAGGGAGCCGCCCCATAAGGATTGCGTGAATCCCGCATCTTCTCTCCCGCCAAACCCAAGCAGGCTAAACCATAGCTTGTCCATCGGTTTAATCCCGATCGCTCCGATGAAGGTCTTGGAGGAATTGTTGTCGACCGGGCCGGCGTACATTCCATTCTGGACCCGGAACGTCAAATCGAGCCAATCGGTAAACTTGTAACCGAGCTGGATACCGGCGGCCGGGGGATTGCCCGTAAAGAACCACTGGAACCCTTGCGAAAAGTTCGCGTTCGCCGCTCCGCCATCGCCCGATTCGTAGTTCAGCAAAGAAATTAACTCGCCGGCCCGCACATCCAGGCCCGTTCCGATCGGAATGTTTAGCTCCACGAAGGCTTCCCGGACGAAATCAAAACCGGTAACGCCGCTTTTGGTATTAACAATAGGCGCATCCTGGCCGGCGATTAATGAAACACGATAGCCGGCGTCGAACTTATCTCCGTTATTCTTTACTTGGGGACTTGCCAGCGTGATTTTGACTTTATTGAGGGAAAACGAATTATTCACCCGGTTCCACAGATAGCCAGGCGATATGTGTCCATTGGATGCGGGCGGCTCCGTCGAGTCGTGAAAAAATGAAGTCGTCACGAACCCGCTGAGGGTGATATCGCTCAGAGCCGAGACAGGCGGATCGCCCTGCTTGCCGCCCGTTGGCAGCAGACCCTCCTTTTGGGCCATTGCTTCCAAGGCATCGAGCCTTTTCTTTAGATCCTGATTCTCTTTTTCGAGTTTTTCGATTTTGTTTGTGCCTGAATCCTGTGCCTTGGCCGGCTGGATGTGTAGGAGCGCAGTCCCGCCAACAACGGCACTCAGGCAGATTCCCACTGCTTTTGAATGCCTGTTTCCTTTCGTCGGTCGCTTCATAGTATGGTTAGAGTCGGTTCCGTCTTATCGCTTCCTTCGCCGGGTTCAGAGCGTCGGATGATCCAATCGAGAGTTCCTCCCACAGGAGGAGCACTCAAATAGCGAATGACACCTTGGAAGCATTGGGACTGCCAATCAGATATCTTTATCATATTTTTAATATTTCTAATGCCATTCCTCACCATGGCTGGCTCTCCATCCCGCT
>Ga0265338_10006395_pt1 | contig 15019 bp, 9 predicted proteins | sample 42126metaG_FD_193579 | JGI IMG/M metagenome (GOLD analysis project Ga0265338, IMG submission 193579) | Rhizosphere microbial communities from Carex aquatilis grown in University of Washington, Seatle, WA, United States - 4-21-26 metaG | ecosystem: Host-associated > Plants > Roots > Rhizosphere >... | reverse complement strand
ATTCATTATGATATATTATGATTTATAATTTATGAGTAAACTGATCCGAAGACTAGAAGATTACCGCCTTGAAAACAAGATTTCACAGACTAAACTCGCTGAAATACTTGGCGTTACCTTTGTCACGGTCAACAGGTGGATGAACGGCAAATTCGGCCCCAATAAGATCCAAAGGTACCACATTAAAAAACTCCTTAAAGAAAAGGGTGAAGAATGAGCAGAAAGTTTTTTAGTATTTTTGAACATCATAATGAGCCGCTGGTCTCAAAGAACGTTTTTGTGAGGCGGGTTTTCAGGTGTATGTGGGTTGCCTTCCTGCTTTTGGCGGTCACTATTTTAATGGGAGTTTCAGTATACCATTATGTCGAAAAACTATCCTGGATCAATTCGTTCATGAACTCGATCATGGTCATGACTGGCTTGGGGCTTGTTGACACATTACAGACCAATACGGCTAAGATATTTACCTGTTTTTACGCCATCATTACGGCCATCGTCTTTTATATGGTTTTGGCTATCATTTTTGCGCCGCTAATTCATCGTTTTTTGCATGAATTTCACCTTGAAATCGGGAGAAAGGGCGAGTAAGGAACTTTTTAACGCGCTTAACTGTCTAATAGGTAGAAGGTAGAGATGGAAGACATTGCAAAGGATATATTAATCAGGGCTTCCCAGGGGGATATGGGGGCTTTTGAGGAAGTCTATAAGATAAGCAACAGCTTTGTTTATAACGTTGCCTTCAGGGTGGTGAATAATAGGGAAGACGCCCTGGAAGTGGCCCAAGAGGTCTTTATGATAATCCATCATAAGCTTAAAACCTTTCGTTTTGAGTCATCTTTCAAGACCTGGGCGTACAGGATCACAGCCAATTATGCCATCAATTTTGCTAAAAAGAATTCCAGGGCGAAAACGGTGCCTTATGAAGACTCGTATGGTGAGGGCGCGGTCTTAAGCGAAGCCCAGACACGGATGGACCAGGAGCATCAAAGCCAGGTGTTGGAGAAGTTGCTGGCTGAGCTTAATCCAGACCAAAGGGCCTGTGTGGTGTTGCGCGATATCCAGGGCTTGAGCTATGAGGAGGTCGCCCAAGCCCTAAAAATAAACATTAATACGGTGCGTTCGAGGCTTAAAAGGTCCCGCGAGAAGCTGCTGGCCCTAAGGAAACAGGTGAATTATGAAAAAGTGTGAATACTATAAGGATTTGATCCTGACGGATTATATTGACGGTGAGTTAGACAAGAAAATCGCCGAGAACCTAGAACGGCATCTGCTTGATTGCGGCGACTGCCGCGCATTCTTCAAGGAAGTTAAGAATAACGCAACAATAAACATTGATTCTTTTCCGGCTGACACATTGCGCCAACAGGTTCCCGCAGAGCTTTGGAGCAGTATTAAACAAGAAATTGAGAATGAAAACCAGACGGTTAATCCCCTTGCTGATCTCCTGGGCAGATTAAGCGGGTTGATCGTCTTTCCAAGGATGGTCCCTGTCTTTGCCAGCGTGGCTTTGATGCTTCTGGTCGGGTCGGTGACGTTAAATACGGTGCAGATCCAGCAGGCTAAGGACAAGGACCAGGGCGAATATTTGGTAGCACTCTTAAGTTCAGCAGGGCCTTCAACGCAGACGGATAATAACAATTTGGGGACACCCATTGAGCATTATTTCCTTTAAGGAGAAAATCGATGAGACAATCTAAGAGGATATTAGTTGGTTTTTGGGGGGCATATTTGTTTGCGGCGTTGACCTTAGCGCAAGCGCAGAATGCGCCGGCAGACGCGGGTTCTTCACAGAAGTGGCATCCCGGCCAAAGGGCCCAGGAAATATTCAACCAGCTTAATTTGACAGATGACCAGAAGAAACAGCTGGAAACCAATAAGCAACAGCATCGGGCAAAGATGGAAACTTCCCGTCAGGAAATGAAGACATATAGGGAGGCTCTTAAAGACGAGTTAATGAAGCCCCAACTGGACATGGCCAAGGTCAGCCAGATCCACGGTCAGCTCAAAACATTGCAGGCTCAAATGGAAGATGATAAGCTTGCCTCAATCCTTGCGGTCAGGGCTATTTTGACGCCGGAACAGTATTTAAAATTCATAGGACTGATGGAGAAGCACAAGCCGGGACATGAAGAAGATCACGAGAGGTAATGAATAAGTCGTGCCTGTCACGACTTATTCTTATGTTTGATGTATTCCAGGATAGCCGGCACAAGAGAAATAAACACAATTCCCAAGATCACCAGTGAGAAATTATTACGAACCAAGGGAAGGTTCCCGAAGAAAAATCCGCTCAATAGCCCCACTAAAACCCACGCAGTCCCGCCTATTATGTTATAAATTGTAAATTGGCCGTAAGGCATATTGCCCACTCCCGCCATAAAAGGGGCAAAGGTGCGTATGATCGGCACAAACCTTGTGATGACAATGGTTTTGGCGCCATATTCCTCAAAGAATTCATGGGTGCGTTTTATGTAGGCCTGTTTGATAAAGGGGATGGCCTGATCATCCACCACACGTTTTGATAACAAAGACCCAATAGTATAGTTAAGAACATTCCCTCCTATGGCCGCGCAGGATAAGAGCAAGATCAATACACCTAACTGCAAATCCCCAACTGCTGACATGGCCCCTAAAACAAAGAGAAGCGAGTCCCCAGGCAAATAGGGAGTTACCACCAAGCCTGTTTCGCAAAATATGATCACAAAAAGGATTAGATACGTCCACGCGCCATAATGGGAGCTAAGGGAAGACATGTGGCGATCCAAATGGATGAAAAAATCTATAAATTGATGAAGAATCTCCATGACGCAATAATAGCTAATATACGCAGTAATCGCCACGAAAAACTGTAATATTTTTATTCTTATCTAAACTTCCACAATCTTTCTTGCCATTCTTTACACAGAATGTTATATTATTTCCGAACCACTATATATGGTTCGGAAAATTTTATATATGAATAAAGGATTTAATGATTCGAAAAGTTCGTTTAAATAAAAATACCGCCATTCAGAAGGAAATCAAAAAATTGCGGGATAGGCTTGGGAACCTGACTAGCGTGACCAATGCCGAATGGTATTCTCTGTTCAAAGAAGAGATACGCCAGTCGCTTGCCATTGACGGAGTGTTTGTCAACCGGAAGGTCCTTTTAGACGTCTTGGAAAACAATAAACGGACCAATCAAAGGGAAGCAGCTATTTTGGGTTATTACGAGGCGGCGAGGACAATGTATGAATACGCCAATAATCAGTTCAAAGAAAATGAATTTGTTTTGCGCATGGCGGATATCAAGCAAATCCATTCATTGTTGATGCGTTATGAAAATAGTTTGGCAACACCGGCGGGAGAGACCGGTGATTTTAGAAAGAATGATATTCAGGCCGAGCGAGGCAGCGTTAAGACGATCAACAAGTATTATGTGCGCGAAGCGATGGAGCAGTTGATCAAATGGTTCAATGAAAGTTTAAAAGATAAAACCTATGACCCTGTAACATTGGCGGCGATAACGCATGTTTGGTTTGAAAAAATACATCCTTTCAGTCAAGCCAATGGACGAGTGGGGAGGATACTTTTATCGCATATCCTTATAGGTCAAGGCCTGATCAATGTTGCCCTAAAAGAAAGCTCACAAGAAGAGCAGGGAAATTGTTTCAAAGAAATCCATCGTTTGATCGAGACAAACGAAAAGCTTAACCCCTCCAGGATCAACAATTCAATTAAAAAAGAATCCTTTGCGCCATTTGTCCAGATGGTCTCGGGGTTGATCAAGAAAACCATTGACCGTCTGGAAAAGGGCAGGGCAACCCATTTGACCACGGAAGCTGTGCTGCCGCTACGTCATTTGGCAAAAATGTATGACTATTCCCAGGACTATCTGCGTAATTTGATCAACCGAGGCCAGATCAATGCACACAAAAAAGGAAAGCTGTGGTATGTGCGGGTGCAGGATCTCGAGAGATATATCAATTCAGGGAATGTAAAAGAGGAAGACCCGTCTTTGGTGACAGTTATTAAAGAAGTGATGGAAGAAGACAGCAAAGAATGAGAAGAGAAGCCAAAACTAACATATTGGTCATGCGCTTGGAAGCGCTCCGACGAGTTGCATCTGCTATCCTCGCAGGGACAATTCTCTTTAGCGTTCCTATGCTCGCGACTGCTTCGTATTTGCCTTTCAATACCAGTGTCAACATGAACGTCGGCATAGGCACATCGACACCGCAGGGGGCGTTTGTTGTGACTAACGGCAATGTGGGTATTGGCACCTGGGCGCCTCAAGGTGCTTTAGTGGTGCAGAATGGTAATGTGGGGATAGGCGCGGTAAATCCTCAGGCAACCCTGCAGATGGAGTCAGGTTCTCCATCCATGATAATGAAGAATGACAGCGCGGGTATTACATGGACTTGGGCCACCAATGTCAACTCAAACAGCTTTTTGACACTAAGCGCTAACAGCTTCCCTATTATGCAATATAGCGCTACGGGTGTCAGCATTGGCGAAGGCGTGAGTTTGCTCAATGACCCTGTGTCGGCGAGCCTATTCATAGGCGCGAGTGGGATAGCTCCTTTAGATATAGTGACTGGACAAGCAGAGGCGATGCGGGTGACGAGCTCGGGGAATCTGGGAATCGGCACAGGTGCCGCTGCCAGTAAATTGACGGTATATGGCGGGGTAGGGATCGGCACAGGATCAAATTCATCCTATGTTGAAACTACTGCTCCGGATGGCGGGTTGATTGTTCAGGGCAATGTTGGCATCGGCTCTTTAGCCCCAGGCCAGGCGCTGGATGTCACCGGAACGGTGCGCATGACAGGTTTAACATTGACAGGTAATGGCGCTGCCAACGGCAATGTACTGGTAAGCAATAGCGTGGGGATCGGCACATGGATGTCGGCAAGCGCCCTGGGCACTTTTGTTGGTTCAAACTATTGGCTAAACGATACCACAGGTAATGTTGGAATAAGCACAATTTATGCGGTGGGTATCGGTACCACCTTTGTAGGAGGGGCAGGTGAGGCGGCGTTGTCGGTCATGAACGGCAATGTTGGCATCGGCACATGGACACCCGGACTTGCCTTGGCTATAGGGCCCGGAGGCCTTGGCGGGTATGGTATTACTGCCGGCGGAACTGTAGTAGCAGGGGCCTTACATGGTAATTCATCTCTTCAAACGATGAGTATTTGGGCAGGAGGCACTTTTCAAGGTGGCGAAATTGATCTTGCCGCAGGAGGGGCCGCATCTAATCCCGGGACTATAGTATTTAAAACTGGAACAGTAAGCGGTGGGCAACCGGAACAGATGAGATTAGATGCTAATGGAAACCTCGGGATCGGGTCTACAAGTCCAATTCAAACCCTTGATGTGAAAGGCACGGTACGTGCAATAGGCTTGACCATGAGCGGGCAGACTCCGGTGAGCGGGTATGTGTTAACAGCCAGCGATAGTAGCGGTGACGCGACATGGTCACCATCATCGAGTGTCGGTACAAACTATTGGCTTAATGACACTACTGGCAACGTGGGGATCAGCACCACTTACGCGGTCGGTATCGGTACCACCTTTGTCGGCGGAACTGGCGAGGCGGCGTTGTCGGTCATGAATGGCAATGTGGGCATCGGCACATGGGCGCCCGCTGGGGCCTTGAATGTCATGAACGGGGAAGTGATGATCGGGACATCGACGGATTTCGTGGACACCTACGCACCGCATCAACTGTTAGTTTCAGGACCGGATAATTCGAACGTATTTGCCATCACCAACACGGCCAAAACTTCAAAGTTCGCATTCTACATGAACTCTTCCTTCGTTGTTCCTGTTCAAATGGGATCTATCTCAAATAATAATTATGGAATTTTCACAAACAATGGCAATCCCCAATTTGTTTTAGATACGAATGGAGGAGCTACCATTGGCGGTACTTATTACACGTTTACAGCACCCGCCAACGGGTTAATGGTACAAGGGAATGTCGGCATCGGCACCTTTAGTAATATTGGCGGGGGGCTGATAGTCCTTCCAGCCAATACCGGTAACGTTGGTATCGGCTCTCTGACACCCGGCCAGGCTCTCGATGTCAATGGAACTGTTCGATCGACAGGATTAACATTGACGGGGAATGGGGCTTCCAATGGCAATGTTTTGGTGAGTAACAGCATCGGTGTTGGGACTTGGATGCCGGCGAGCACCTTGGCAACATTAGTTGGTTCAAACTATTGGCTTAATGATACCACGGGTAACGTCGGGATAAGCACTACTTATGCGGTGGGCATTGGCACTACTTTTGTCGGAGGCACGGGTGAGGCAGCATTATCGGTCATGAACGGTAATGTGGGCATAGGCACTTGGGTACCAGGAGAGCAGTTGAGCGTGGCTGGAGAAATATACACGGGGAATGCTACCAATAATATAGTTATTAATCCGTTAGCAAATCCTGCAACCATAATTTCGAGCACTAATTGGCTTCAGCTTGGTGATGGTGGTACCAATTTAACGATCGAAGGAGGGGGCGAACAAGTCATCATTGCAAGCTCAGGCACAACGATTAATGGTGCGAACGTCGGCATTGGCACTGTGTCACCCGGCCAGGCATTGGACGTCACCGGCACGGTGCGCGCCATCGGCTTTACCATGAGCGGGCAAACGCCGATCAGCGGATATGTATTAACAACCAGCGACAGTAACGGAGACGCGACATGGTCGCCGTCGTCGAGTGTTGGCACAAACTATTGGCTCAATGATATTACTGGCAATGTGGGTATAAGCACCACCTACGCGGTGGGTATCGGGACGGCCTTTGTCGGAGGAACTGGTGAAGCTGCATTGTCCGTTATGAACGGGAATGTGGGTATAGGCACTTGGATTGCCCCAGCAGCTTTGGTTATCAAGACTGGGAATTTAGTTGTCAATTCAACTACAGATGTCCAGGGTACCGCTTTATATGTAAATGGATCTGGTTATTTTCAAGGACAAGTGGAAGGAGCCAATGGTTCACCTGGGAGCATAGCCCAGACAGGATTATTTGTAAATAGCGGAACAACCGTGGGTACCGCTGTTCAAATTGGCCTTGATAATAATGATCTCAGCTTTAATGCGCAACCTACTGGCACGATCACAGCTGTTGCGAATGTTCAAACCTCCGGCGCTCAAACAGGGGACATGTATTTTTCAACGATCAATGCTGGAAGCTCGACCGAGAAAATGAGGATTACAGGAGCGGGCAATGTCGGTATTGGCAGTTGGGGCGCAAATTCTCCCAATAACACATTATCTGTCGTAGGGAATATAGGCATAGGCACAAATCAATCATCTTCATTCATTCAAACTTCAGCGCCTAATGGCGGAATGATTATTCAAGGGAATGTCGGCATTGGCTCTTTGCATCCAGGCCAGGCGCTGGACATCAACGGCACCGCGCGGATGACAGGATTTACGCTCACAGGCAACGGGGCCGCTTCAGGTAACGTAATGGTAACCAATGGCGTCGGTGTGGGGACATGGATGAGCACGACCACCTTACCCATTGCAACCGTCACCATTGAAACCCCCGGAGATGTTACCTATTACAACGCTCCCAATAGTTTTGCGGGAGGTAGCGGATTCCAAACCAATGGAACGAATGTGGGTATCGGGACAAGCAATTTCACTAATGCCTCATTACAGGTAGTCGGGAATATTGGGATCGGCACAGTTGGGAATGGCGATAAGTTTATTACTACACCACCGCCCAATGGAGGAATGATCCTGGAAGGCAGTGTGGGCATCGGGACCTGGGCACCATCAGCCAAGCTTTCAGCTGTTGATTCATTTAGTGGTACAGCAAAGACCGTTTTTGTGATCGGGTCAACTGGAGGCGCTGCCGGGACTGACATAGGCATGCAATTCCAGGAATCCGGATTCCCCGGGCAGGATGGCGCGGGTATCCGCGCTGTAGATGACGGCAGCAGCAATATGTCGCTCAGATTTGACACTGATTTTGCAAATACACTAATTCAAAATCAAATGGTTATTTCAGGATCGGGCAATGTTGGCATTGGAACAGCTTATCCTTTTGGAGGGAAACTGATCATTCCTGGCGGCAATGTTGGAATTGGCACATTAGTTCCAGGCCAGGCATTAGACGTTACAGGCACGGTGCGTGCCATCGGATTGACCATGAGCGGGCAGACGCCGATCAGCGGGTATGTGTTGACAGCCCAGGATAACGCCGGAGACGTGACTTGGTCATCGCCGGGAACAGTCAGCGGATGGACAATATCAGGAAACAATGTTTATGAAACAAGCGGCGGCAATGTGGGCATCGGCACCATTAATCCTTTCGGGGGCAATTTGATAGTCAATGGCGGCGGCAATGTTGGTATCGGCAGTCTTGCCCCAGGTCAAATGCTGGATGTGCAGGGCACTGCCAGGGTTCTCGGAGAAATTGTCAACGGCAATGTTGGGATCGGGACTTCATTTATCAACGGAGCAGGTGAAGGCGCGGTTTCAGTGATGAACGGGAATGTGGGCATCGGCACCTGGTTACCGGCAGGGCAAATAGATGTTGAAGGCACTTTATCAATTGCCATTTTCCACGGGAACGTCGGAATTGGAACGGCCACTGTTCCTGCGTATAACCTGGATCTTGTTAACGGTACCGCGCGGGAAAGGAATGTCAGAAGGATCCAAACGACCGCTTCAAGCGCCTCACTAACCATCAATACCGATATAACAGACTTGTATACCATTACAGCATTAGCGGCGGCCATTACCTTCAATAATCCGACAGGCACGCCTAATAATGGCGACCTTTTGGAAATAAGGATCTTGGACAACGGTACAGCCAGGGCGATCGCCTGGGGCGCAAATTTTGCTTCGACATCAACAACCTTACCGGCAACGACAGTTGTAAGCACGACGATGAGGGTGTTATTGGAATACGATTCCGCACAAACCAAATGGGAATGCATCGGAGTAACGTAATGAAAAAAGTTATGCTCTCCATATTTTTATTTTTAACATCTTCGAGCGTGTACGCCGATGTCTCTACCGGGCTTGTGGGCTGGTGGAAGTTAAATGATGGCGCCGGCACCAATTGCCTGGACAGCAGCGGCAGCGCAAATCCGGGCACCACGCATAATGCCCCAACCTGGGTGGCCGGCCATATAGGGATATGGGCTTTAAAATTTGTCAGCACATCCAATCAATATATGAATACAGCCACAACAACAAATATTCCCAAGATCAATGCGAGCCAAACATTATCGGCATGGGTGAACATCCCTTCGACAGCCGCGACTTACGATATTCTGGTTCCCGAACTCAACGGCAGCGGGGCCAATCAATTAAGAATTACCGGAGGCAATGCTCAGGTGTCTCAATGGGGCGGCGCCACAACGATTACAGGAGGGGCGGTTTCCATAAATACATGGCATATGATCACATGGACCTATAACAGCGTCGGACCGGTCAATACGATCTATATCGATGGCCTACAAAGCGGCGCCACCACTGCCACCGCCACCCAGAATTTCACCCCCACAGCGGTTTATATCGGATCTTATGGGGCCGGTGCCGGAAATGAGAATTTCAATGGAAACATAGATGATGCTCGCATCTACAACCGCGTATTGTCAGCGGCTGATGTGGCACAGCTTTACTTATATACAGGCAGAGGTTTGTTTACGTTAATGGCGAGATAAGAACGACACATGGGAAGAAAAGTAAACATATTAGCTAAGGGTATAAAGACTCTTTTAAAAGTGTCTTTGCGAGCCTTGCTTTTAAGGGGATGGCATTCGCTAATGCTCGCGGGAGCCATTCTCATTGGCGTTGCCATACCTGTTGATGCTTCCTATTTGCCATTTAATACCAATGTTAATATGAACGTCGGTATTGGTACTTCGCTGCCCAAAAATACGCTGGAAGTGGCTGGTGGGAATATCGGTATCGGGACAGCCTATAGTTTGGTCGGCATCAATTCAACCAATACGATCTTGACTATGCGCACGGACACATCAAGTATCTATGTCGGTTGGCAGGCAGGGGCTTCAACTACCATAGGTGGTCTGCAAAATGCCGCTGTGGGGTTTGATGCCCTAAACAGTGTCACCGTTGGTAATCAGAACGCGGCCATGGGCGTTGAAGCTCTTTATAAGAATACAGGAAGCAATAATACCGCGATGGGCTTCAATGCCCTTGCCGCCGTCTCTTCGGGAAGCGAAAATACAGCCGTGGGGAATCTGGCCCTCACCAACAGCACAGGGAGCAACAATACTGCCGTGGGATTTGATGCCGGCCAACTCACCGGCGGAGGAGCAAACAATTCTCTATTCTTGGGGTACGGCACAAACCCCTTAAATAATAACGATACAAATGAGGTGGTCATAGGTTACACCGTGACAGGCAATGGAAGCAATACAGTAACTTTGGGTAATACGTCAATTGTAGCTACTGTTTTACAGGGCAATATCGGGATCGGGACATTTGCGCCCAATGGCAAACTAATCATTACCGGTGGCAATGTCGGCATTGGTTCTTTGGCGCCGGGCCAGGCGCTGGATGTGCAAGGGACGGTGAGGGCTTTGAATTTTATCGGCAATGGGGCCGGTTTGACGGGGGTAGCGGGCACAAATTATTGGCTATTAAATGGCGGCGCCGGCAACATCGGCATCAACACCAGTTACGCGGTGGGCATAGGAACAGCTTTTGTTGGCGGGACTGGTGAGGCGGCTTTGTCAGTCATGAACGGCAATGTGGGCATCGGCACATGGATACCGGCGGCAAGCCTGGATGTCGAAACCGCTGGTAACACCTATTTCGGCAGCAATGTGGGTATCGGCTCAAGCGCGCCCGGACAGGCCTTGGATGTCCAGGGAGTGTTGCGCACGACTAATTTTAACCTTTCGACGAATCCCACCAGCGGTTATGTGTTGACAACGGATAATTTTGGAAATGGCACATGGCAATCGGTGGCGACAACAGGCGGTTGGACAGTGTCAGGCAATAATGTTTATGAAACAAGCAGCGGCAATGTGGGGATCGGGACATCGACGGTAAATCAAGGAGCTTTAGTTATAACCAACGGCAATGTGGGTATTGGCACCTGGACACCGATAGTTCCTTTGCAGGTTGTCGGTGTCGGGACCCAAACCCCGTATGGAGGAGGGGTGATCATCAATAATGGCAATGTGGGGATAGGCACTACAGTGCCCGGATCAGCGCTGTATGTGGGCAGCGGGGTCATCACAAGTTATAATGCGTCAGCAAACAGCGGTGAAGGGATAGTCACTTACGCAGGCAATGGCAAAGCGATCAATATGCAAGCGGGGACCGCCAACGCGAACATTCTTTATGACAATAGCGGTGGTTTTAGCTTCCAGTCCGAGGCAAGGAGCAGTGTTTTGGCGGGCCTATCATCCTCGACAAATATCACAATGAATATTGATCTAAATGGAAATGTCGGCATCGGAACCTTCGCGTATAACACAGCCGGGTTGGCGGTCATGAACGGTAATGTCGGCGTTGGTTCTCTTCATCCTGGCCAGGCCCTGGATGTGCAGGGCACGGCCAGGGCATTAGGGGGCATATTTAATGGCAATGTCGGTATTGGCACCTGGCTGCCGGCGAATTCGCTGGATGTGGTTGGCGGTAATATTGGTATCGGCACTGCTTTTGGAATTACGGCAGGCGGCAATAATGTTATTTCCATGCGCACAGACACGACGAGCATATATGCCGGCACTGCGGCTGGAGCAACAGCGGCAGGGGCAAACTTGTATAACGTCGTCATGGGTTACCAGGCCCTTGACAGCAGCAATATCAGCACGGGAAATTATAATATCGCACTTGGGTATCAGGCCCTCTATCGCAATACTTCGGGGACCAATAATATTGCCATAGGTAATCAGGCGTCTTCGGGCTCCGCAGGAATTTCAGGAAGTTACAACATTGCCTTAGGCTACGAGTCCCTTGGCAACAGCAGCGGTTCGGGGGGATTTAATATTTCATTGGGCGGCAATACTCTTTACAACAACTCCGGGGGCAATAATACCGCCGTGGGCGATAGCGCCCTGCACAATAACGGAGCCGGGACAAATAACACTGCTATAGGAAATTCGGCAATCTCGGGCGGAAGCGGAGGCACATTCAATACCGCCGTAGGCAATACGGCGCTCGCCAATAGCGGCGGGACCTATACTGTTGCTGTGGGGGCTTCCGCTGGCCAGTATATTGTAGGAGGAGGATCATCTCTGAACACCGCTAATTATTCAATATTCTTAGGTGCCAATACAGAATCAGGGGCAAACACTGATTCCAATGAAATTGTCATCGGATATGGAGCATATGGTAACGGAAATAATACTGTCACTTTAGGGAATACAGGAATTTCACAGACAGTGCTACAGGGCAACGTGGGTATCGGGACAAACGCGTCAAATGGAAAGCTGATAGTTACCGGCGGCAATGTGGGCATTGGTTCACTGCATCCCGGCCAGCTGCTTGATGTGCAGGGCACGGTGCGATCCAGCGGCTTGACCATGAGCGGACAAACGCCGATCAGCGGGTATGTTTTAACGGCCAGCGATAGCACTGGAGACGCGACATGGACAGCGGCGGGCGTATCAAGCGGATGGACCGTTTCAGGCAATAATGTTTATGAAACCGGCAGCGGCAATGTGGGTATCGGGACCTCAAGCGTTACCCAAGGGGCATTGCTTGTGACCAACGGCAATGTAGGAATCGGCACGTGGGCACCGGTAAAACCGCTAAGCGTGATCGGAGATACATATCTTAAAGGTAATTTAGGCATTGGCACCACCTTTGTGGGCGGGACAGGTGAGGCGGCACTGACAGTGTTAAACGGCAATGTTGGCATCGGCACATGGGTGCCTAGCAGCAGCCTGTATGTTCTTACTTCTGCGGCCAATAACCAAGATGTCCTTGCTTTACAAAGTTCCTATACCACCAATGAATTTACCGGACCTGCTATCAGTTTTGCGGAGAATTTTAACGGGACGATGAGCACGGTGGCACGCGTGCGAGGCATTGCTTCTGTAGCAGGAGCAAATACGGGCGCTTTAACTTTTGAAATCAATGGGGCGGGCACGGGAACGGCTACCACAACAAAAATGATACTTGATAATAACGGTAATTTGGGCGTTGGCACGGTAACACCGGGAAGCTTGTTACAGGTAAATGGGAATGCGGCTATTGGATATCCTTCTCCGACCGCGGGTCCAAGTAACGGATTAGTAGTCAACGGAAGGGTCGGTATTGGCACCACCTTTGTCGGGGGAACGGGTGAGGCGGCGTTGTCAGTGATGAATGGAAATGTGGGTATCGGTACCTGGTTACCGGGAGCTATGTTGGATGTTGAAGATCCTGCCGGGAATGGTGCCATTTATGCCAGCAGTAATGCGGATGCCGTATTTGGCCAAAATACCAGTTACGGTTATGGGGTAACGGGAGATTCCTATTACGGAGTGGGTGTAGCTGCGAATGCTGATGGCAACCAAGCAGCCCTTACGGCCTCAAACTATAGCGTTGGTCCATCTGCTGTATTTGCCATTGGTAATGTAGGCATTGGAACATTCACACCCGAAGGGGCCTTGACGGTCATGAGTGGAAACGTTGGCATCGGCACCTGGGCACCGGGAAGTCTATTAGATGTCAATGGAAATATAAATGTGTATGGATATGGCACTTTTGCGGGGAATTCCAATGCCCTGGCCTTTACTAATGGCGTTAAAGGCGCAACAGCAGGATTTGTTCAAGTTAACAATACGACATTTGGACTTCTGGCCGCAAATAATTGGGATGTTTTTATCCACAACACCTCTGGCAATGGGCTTGTTGTGAAAAATTCCGGCAGTGTTGGCATCGGCACGACCACTCCGCAAGGCGGCCTTGTGGTCATGAACGGTAATGTGGGTATAGGAACGGTAAGTCCTTTACAGACATTGGAAGTCAATGGTGAGATCATTGCGGATGTACAATATAACTATCCGGAAAACTACGGCCCATTAGCGGACACCAACGGGTCCCTGTATGTTCCTGAAGAGCTTTTGGATGGGAATAATTCTCCCGGCGTTGCAGGCACCTGCCTGACGTCAGAGGGACCGGGAGGGCAGGTAAAGTGGTCGTCATGTAGCGGCAGCGTTGGTATCGGCACAGGTAATCCATCGGCCCCATATAATTCTGTTCAATTCAATGATGCGGGCAATTTTGGCGGTACTTCCAATTTTGTGTACAATGGGACCAATGTGGGTATCGGCACATCATTATCTAAAAATACGCTGGATATTGCCGGGGATGTTTCAATTGGAACAGCATATGCCGGACACGTTACTGCCCCCGCGAATGGCGTTATCGTGCAGGGTAATGTGGGTATCGGCACGTGGTCGCCGGTGGATACATTGCAGGTAGGGAAATTCATTTCTACCGCCAGTGGATTTGAAGTTGATTCTAACGGTAATGTCGGCATCGGCACAACGCTTACAAGCAGTGCGCCATTGTCGATCATGAGCGGCAATGTCGGCATCGGCACGTGGGTGCCCGGTGATCTGCTGGAAGTCGCCGGAAGCGTTCCTGCTGGCGGGACGGGAATATCAGTCGAGAATGAATCAGTTACCGGATATACCGGCCTAAATTTCAGAAATTCAGCTAACGGTTATTCAGGAGCTATCGGTTATGCTAATTCCGGCTGGGCCGCCGATCCATATGAGACCAACAGCATCTACTTAGAAAGCTTTGGCGGTAATCTCCTGCTTGAAGGAAATAATATTGTTCTTAATCCGGAAGGTTTCGGCAATGTCGGTATCGGCACATCGACACCACAGGGGGCCTTTGTTGTGACCAACGGCAATGTGGGGATTGCGACATGGGCGCCGGTCGATCCTTTCCAAGTCAACGGATCATCCCAGAATTTCTACATTAATCCCAATGGAAATCTTGGTATTGGGATAGCGGCGCCGGTCGATCCTTTCCAAGTCAACGGATCATCCCAAAATCTTTATATTAATACGAATGGAAACCTTGGTATTGG
>Ga0265338_10006394_pt1 | contig 15021 bp, 17 predicted proteins | sample 42126metaG_FD_193579 | JGI IMG/M metagenome (GOLD analysis project Ga0265338, IMG submission 193579) | Rhizosphere microbial communities from Carex aquatilis grown in University of Washington, Seatle, WA, United States - 4-21-26 metaG | ecosystem: Host-associated > Plants > Roots > Rhizosphere... | reverse complement strand
CGGGCCCGATCATTTCGAGGTCGCGATGACGTGTGCCAATCTCGCGGTCCTGCGCGGCGACCAGGGACACAGCAAGGAAGCCGAGGCGCTTGGCCGCCGGTCGCTGCGGATCTTCGAAGCCGTTCTTGGACCGCCGGACGCTGAAGTCGGCCTGACCCTGCTGAACCTGGCGGCCGCCGTCGCATGCCAGGGCAGGCAGGATGAGGCAGCAGCGCTGACCGCCCGTGCCGCGGCCATCCTGACGGCCCGGCTGCCCGGTGATCACCCTCATGTGGTGGCCGCCGGCGAGGCGCTGGACCGCCTGGGCCCGCCGGCATGACCGGCGGCCCGGATATCCGGGGCCGCAGCCCGGGCCGCCGCCCGGGGCTCCTCCCGGTGCTGCCGCGTCCAGCGTGGGTGGTACTGAGCGGCGACTTCGCTTCCGCCATCGGAAGCGGCTTAACCCTGCCCTGCCTGTTCATCTACGCGCACCAGGTCCGGGGGCTCAGCTATGGCCCGGCGGGGCTCGTCGTGTCCACGGTCGCCCTGGCCTCGCTCTTCGGCAACCCCGTGGGGGGCGCGGTGGCCGACAGGTGGTCGCCGCGGCGGGCGCTGATGACTGGCCTGCTGGTGGCCGCGGCCGGCTCGATCGCCCTGGCCCTGGCGCATACTGCCGCCGCCTTGTTCGGGGCGGCTGGCCTGCTCGGCCTGGGGGTGGCCGTGATCTGGCCCGCCCAGGACGCGCTCCTGGCCAGCCTGGTCGATCCGGCCGATCGCTCGGCGGTGTTCTCGGTTCGGCATGCTTGCTTGAACGCTGGGCTTGGCCTTGGCGCGCTGGGCGCGGCGGCTGTGGTAAGCGTCACCCGGCCTGGCACCTTTGTCGCCGTCTACCTCGCTGACGCTGCCTCGTTCCTCGCCTTCCTGCCTGTGCTGGCCCGCCTCGGCTCAACAGCCCGCCGCGTCAGCGGACGGCGTCCGGCCCGGCATGAGCGGACCAGGTTCCGGGAGGTGCTCCGGGACAAGGCATTCCTGCGGGTTTGGGCGCTCACCGCGGTTATCGTGACCGTCAGCTTCGGCCAGTTCCAGTCCAGCCTCGCCGGGTACGCGACCGGGCCCGGCGGAATCAGCGTTCACGCTCTCAGCCTGGCCTTCGCGGCCAACACACTGACGGTGGTTGGCGCGCAACTGTTCGTCCTGCGACGGCTCGGGGGCCACCGGCGCACCACCGGTGCCGCACTGGCCGCTGCGGCCTGGGCAGCGACCTGGGCCGTGGTGATCACCGGCGGCCACCTCGGCGGCGGCCCGGCGGCTGACATCGCCTTCGCCGCCGCCATGGTCATATTCGCCCTGGGCGAGAGCCTGCTCTCACCGACGCTGCCGGCGATCATCAATGATCTTGCCCCACCGGATGCGGCCGGCCGGTACAACGGGCTCGGCGCCCTGGCCTTCACCACCGGCTTTCTGGCCGGCCCCGCCGGCGGGGCGGCCGCGCTCGGCGCCGGCTGGGGGACCGGCCTGTTCGCCGCGATGATCCTGGCCTGCGTCCTGGCCGGCGTCGCCGCCCTCCGCCTGGACCGCCACCTGCCGGCTGGCGCTAACCAGATCCCCGCGCCGGGTTAGCGCTCCTGTTCGGTAGGGCGGATCAGCATCTCGTTGACGGCGACGTGCCGCGGCCGGGTGATGATGTAGCTGATCGCGTCGGCGATGTCCTCGGCCTGCATCCTTTGCCCGAACTGGCTCCGCAGGCTGTCGAGCACCTCGGGCCGGTTGTGGCTGGCCAGCTCGGTCGCGGTCGCGCCCGGCTCGACCAGTGAGACGCGTACGTACCGCCCAGCCAGCTCCTGGCGCAGGGATTCACTGAACGCGCCGACGCCGTGCTTGGTCAGGTTGTAGACGCCGCTGCCGTTGCGGGCCACCCGGCCCGCCACCGAGCTGATGTTCACCATGTCAGCGACCTGGCGCGGGCTGTCCTCGGCGGCGCGGATCAGGTGCGGCAGCGCCGCGTGCGCACAGTAGAGCAGGCCGAGCACGTTGAGCTCCACCATCCGCTGCCACTCGCTCAGCGGCGCGCCGGCCGCCGGGCCGAGCAGCATCACCCCGGCGTTGTTGACCAGAGTGTCAAGACGGCCCAGCTCGGCGACTGTGCGCTCAACGGCGCCGGCCGCCTGCTGCCCGTCAGTGATGTCCGACTCCAGCACCAGCGCGCTCCCGCCCTGGCCGCGGATGCTGGCGGCCAGCGTGTCCAGCCGGTCTGTGCGCCGCGCCGCCAGCGCAACAGCCGCGCCCTGGGCCGCGAGCGCCGTGGCCGCGGCCGCGCCGATACCGCTCGAAGCCCCCGTCACCAGCGCGACAGTGCCATCCAGTACCGGCTTCATCGGAGACTCACCTCTCTTGATCATCAGGCCATCGCTACGGCCGTTTCCCACCGCTGCCGTTGGGCGGCCGGTTTTGATTATCCAGCTCCCACCGGTGCTCCCAAAATCTGATGTGGGCGGGCCGCTGGGCCACGCTGTGCGTGGCCGTGATCAGTGGATGCGGAGCGGGAGGGTGCGTGGCCCGCGGATCTGGCCTGCGGACCAGGTCACTGCCGAGGGGTCGTGGAGCGTGAACTCCGGGATCCGCTCGAGCCAGGCTTCGAGGGCGACCCGGAGTTCCATACGCGCCAGGTGTGAGCCCACGCAGCGGTGGATGCCGAGGCCGAACGCGGCGTGCCGGTTGATCTCGCGGTCGATGATGACCTCGCCGGCCCGGTCAAACTGCGCCGGGTCACGGTTGGCCGCCGGGAACGACAGCAGGATCCAGTCATCCGCCTTCATGCCGGCGCCGCGCCAGTGCATGTCTTCCTTTACCAGCCGCGCCATGGTGACCGGCGCGTAGGCGCGGAGGAACTCCTCCATCGCGGTCGGCAGCAGCCGGGGAGTGGTGACGAGCCGTTCGCGGTCCTGCGGGGTCTTCGCCAGGTGCCACAGGGACGCGCCGATCGCACTCCAGGTCGTGTCGATGCCAGCGATGAGGAGCAGGGCCATTGTGCCGACGACGTGCGACGGATCGAGCTTGCGGCCGTAGAGCTCCGCGTTGATGAGGTAGCTGGTGAGGTCCTGACGCGGATTACCGAGGTGGTCGTGGACTTGGGCGAGCAGGTAGTCGAACAGCCTGCTAACCCGCTCGATGCGCTCGTCCGGCGGCAGGTTGATGCCTTCGAGCAGGTTCTCGACGAACTCACGGAACTGCGGTCCGTCTTCCGGCGGGAAGCCGAGCATGTCGGCGATGACCCGCATCGGGATGTGCTGGGCGTAGTCACGGGCCGCGTCAACGACGTCGCGTCCCTCGAACGCGTCGATGAGTGAATGGCAGAATGCCCTGGTCGCCGGTTCCTGTCGCGCGACCGCCGCCTTGGTGAACGCGGGGAGCAGCAGCTTGCGGGCGTCGTGGTGGAACGGCGGGTCGGAGGAGATCGGCGGGGAGCCGCCGATCGGCGCCAGCTCCCGGGGTGGCCGGAAGTTGCTCATGATGATCGACCGCGAGGAGAAACGCCCGGTGTCGTAGGCGATCGCCGCGACGTCCTCGTAGCGCGTCGGCAGCCATGCGCCGCCGAATCGCCCGGTATGCGCGACCGGGCACCGCTGCCGCAGGTCGTCCTGAATGGGGTAGGGGTCGGCGGACCACTCAGGCTCGAGATGGGAGAAGTCGGTCGCCCAGTCTGAGACCGGGCCGGTGATGATCTCGCTGCGCGTACCGAGGGGCTGATCTTCGTCCGGCTCCCGGTAGTCGCGGGCGAAGCGGTCATCGACAGCCATGTCACGCCCCCTCAAGGAGGCCGACCGCCCGCTCTGGGCAGTTGGCCGCCGCGAGGCGTGCTTCCGGCTCCTGGCCCGGCGGCACGACGCCATCGCCGAGAACCGTCCCGTAGCCCTCGTCGTCGTCGCCGAACAGGCCGGGGGCGATGTCGTAGCAGCGGCCGTGCCCCTGGCAACGCCCGGGGTTGATCTGCACCTTCACTGTGCTGTTCCTGTCTGTGCGGTGAGGCCGGCGGGGGCGAGGGCGCTTACCACCTGGGTGAGCAACGCGACCCATTCTTCCTCGTCGACCGCATGCAGGTCCGGCGGGGCAGCCACCGGCCGATGAGGAGAAGCAGGTCCGTGATCGACCCGCCGGGCTCAGTGGCGAACACGTCGGCGAGCAGCCGCCGCCCGTGTGCCCGCAGTGCGTCCACGAGAAGATCCGCTTTCGAGGCGAAGTGCGCCTACATCGCGCCGCTGCTCACGCCCGCAGCCGTGGCGATGTCGGCTCCGATCATTCCCTGGACCAGCCTTCAGGGCCGGGGGTGGTGCCGGGTTCCGCTTGATGGTGGCTGCCGGGTGTGCGATTGCTGCTGGCGTCCGGTAGCGGCGAGCAGTCGGACGCTGGGCGGGGCGCTGGCCGGGACGAGGATCGGGGCGGCGTAGTGGCCCGACAGTCGCGCATCGTCGGTGACCAGGAGGCTGGCCACGCTGAGCGCAACGGCGGCGAGTTCCTCGTCGATCTGGTGCCCGATCCCTGCCCCGGCGGCGATGTCCCACTGGTGAATCACCGCGTCGAACAGGCTGATTCCGGCCGCAGTCGCGCCGTCGAAGGAGCCGAAGGGCAGCACGCAGACGGCCTTGAGCGCCTCAGGATGGTCGTGCCAGCGGCGTGCGGCCGCTCAGCACATTCCGGACGGCCGCGGGCCAGCCAGTGCGATCAGCGGCCTGATCCGGGCCCGGCAGACGGAATCAGCTCGACCTCGATGACCTGGGTTCTCGCGATAGCCCGGTCCCGCTCATCAGCGAGCGCCAGCCGCCGGCCGTCGGTCATGTACTCATCGAGCGCCGCCGCAGACGGGAACTCAAGAAGCTGGATCTCCAGCGGCTGCCCGCTGGCGCCGTTGCTCCTCGCACGCTGCAGAACCTGGCCACCATGCCCGGGAACCAAGCCCAGAACCCGGTCCTCGTAGGCGATGAGGTCATCTCCGGCGCCTGGCTGCGCCCAGAGCAAGACACATAGCGTCACGCTCATGACCGCGGCCCCGGGCGCCCGCCTGAGCTGGATAGTGTCACCAGAACAGAATGCCTGGTACGGGACGATGCCGTGGTCGAGCCGAGACCAGCGTGACCTGCATGGTCGTCGTCCCGTTACGGGCGGTCGGGTAGGTCGTCGCCGAAGGTCACGTCCAGTTCCGCTGCGAGCGCTTCCGCGAGCTGGATCGTCTGGGCGCGGTCGATGACGACGTGCTTGAGATGATGTGTGCCGCTGATCCCCGACAGGTCATTGCCGCGCAGATCGCATCCCCGGTAGCTGCCCGGGCCGAACCCGGCCAGGCGCAGGTCGCAGTCGTCGAACAGCGAGCCAGCCAGGTTGCACCCGGTGAACTCGGCTTCGCGCAGCGAGCAGCCAGCGAAGATGACCGGCCCGGCCGCCCGGACCTGATCAAGGGTGGCGTAGTCCAGCTTGCAGCCGGTGAACACGGCATGTTCCAGGGCCACGCCCTCGAACCGGGCGCCGAGCATTTTGCAGGTATCGAACCGGGCCCGCGAGATCTTCCCTCCTGTCCACCGCAGCGAGGACAGGTCGCAGCCGGTGAACTCGACAGAGTCAATGCGCACGGCGGTGATGGCGGCTCGTTCGGCCCGCAGCGTGCGGATCTTGCCGCGCAGCAGCTGGAGGTTCCTCATCTCCAGGACGCGCAGGCTGGTATCGCCAAACTGGAAATCACAGATCAGGCCGCCCTCGGTGCCGAGCGAGGACACCGGCTCCAAACAGGCCTCCTCGTCGAAGACCGGAAGGTCAGCTCTGGTCCGGCGGATCGTGATCTGATCCATGGCAGGCACCCTAGCGCCAGGAACAGCTCGCTTCGGCCCGCGGGCTCGAGATGATCACGCAGCCGGCCACGGTCGCCTGCCTAACCGGAACTCGATCACACGTCCGCACCGATTGGCGGCGATTCAGTGACGACTCAGGAGCACCGCCACGTCAGTCATCGTGCATTGTGACGTTGGCCTGGCTGAATCGGCGGCCCCAGTCGTGCACCCGATCGAGCAGTTCAGCCGGGGAGACCACCTGGAAATCCGCGCCGACCGCGCCCAGCGCCATGGTGGGCCAGTCCAGTGAGTCGGCGGTCATGCGTACCCGGCAGCGGGTGGCGTCGATGTCCTCGACCGTGCACCACCGGCCGATCCGCTGGCGCACGGCCGAGGCCGGAGCCTGGACAAGGACCTCGACATCGTATGCGGCGATTACGTTGTCAAGGCCGGCCCGGACGAAAGCAGCGGCGTCGGCGGCGGGCAGCTGGCGGGGCCGGAAGCGTGTCCCGGTGCCGCGTGGCGCGGTGAGGCGGTCGAGGCGGAAGCTGCGCCAGTCCTGGCGGGCGAGGTCGTAGCCGACCAGGTACCAGCGGTGGCCGAGCAGGACCAAGCGGTGTGGTTCAACGTGCCGGTCGGTGTGCTGGTTGTTGGCGGCGGTGTAGGAGAAGCGGAGCCGTTCGCTGTCCCGGCAGACAAGTGCGACGGTGGTGAGGAGGCCGGGGTCCACACTCGCCTGGGCCGCGCTCCCCCAGCTTGCGGGCACCGTCATCGCGCCCAGCGCCTCGACCCGGCGCCGCAGCCGGGCCGGCATGACCTGTACCACTTTGGCCAGTGCGCGCACCGAGGACTCCGCGATGCCCTCGACCGCGCCCTGCGCGGCTGCCTGCAGGCCAACAGCCAGGGCGACGGCCTCCTCGTCATCGACCACCAGCGGTGGCAGCGCCGTGCCCGCGGCCAGTTGGTAGCCGCCCTCCACACCGCGCTGCGCCTGGATTGGGTAACCCAGCTCACGCAGCCGGTCGATGTCCCGGCGCAGGGTGCGCGGCGAAACCTGCAGCCGTCCGGCCAGTTCGGCGCCCGGCCAGTACCGGCGTGTTTGCAGGAGGGACAGCAGCCGCAGCGTGCGCGTGCTGGTGTTTGCCACGTCACCCATCCTCGCGGAATTCAGGTCAGAAAGTGGCCGCTATGGCCCGTAGCGTGGGCTTAGAACCGGGAACGGAACCCTCGCCTGGCAACCACGAAAGGCCGAGACATGACAACGAGCACCCCGATCACTGGCGACCTGACCGCCAGCGGCCAGGCTGACGCATCCACCGCCGGCGGCGAGCGCGCCGACCTGCTGGCGATGCTGGCCAAGCACCGGCACTTCCTGCGCTTCACTACCCGCGGCCTCACCGACGAGCAGGCCGGGCAGCGCACCACCGTGAGTGAGCTATGCCTAGGCGGCCTGATCAAGCACGTCACGGCCGTTGAGCGAGGCTGGGTGAACTTCATCCTGGAAGGCCCATCGGCGATGGGCGATTTCACCGCCATGACCGAAGACGACTGGGCGCGGCGAGTTAGCGAGTTCCGGCTGCTGCCCGGCGAGACCCTGGCCGGGGTGCTGGCCGACTACGCTGAGGTGGCCCACCGGACCGACGAACTGGTCGCCAGCCTGCCCGGCCTGAGCGCAGGGCACCCGCTGCCGAAGGCCCCCTGGTTCCAGGCCGGCGAATGGTGGTCCGCCCGCCGGGTACTCCTGCACATCATCGCCGAAACCGCACAGCACGCCGGCCACGCCGACATCATCCGCGAATCCCTGGACGGGGCCAAGTCCATGGGCTGACTCCGGGAACCGCCGGAGTCCCGCGGGCTCTTCGGCCACTGCGCCGGCGGCACGGCCGCTCCCCGCAGGTGAATTCCTCATGCCTGGTAGATCTCCGGCCAGGACGCGAACTGCCGTCTACCGGAGCTCGCGGCGGATCATCAGGTAGATCGGAACGAAGATGTAACCCACCATGAGGCAGAGCACAGACCACATCTCAGGGGTGTCTATGACCAGGAAGTCTGTTGTCATGACTACAGGTGTGCCTCGGTCGCGGAGGGCTTTCGCATCTGCGTAGACCCAGGAGGCGATCGGGAGGAGGAGGGCTATGACGAGAATCGGTACCAGCGCGCTGACCGGGAGATCTGACATTTAGATCATCTCGATGACCGCGAGGCCACTGGCCTCAGGCACATTCAGCATGACGAACTCCCGCCCCTTCGGGCCTGCGACCGCCGCGGCGGCTGCGTTAAGCCCTGATCACGAACCGGCCGCTCAGGGACGGGCAGCACGACGCCGAACAGCAGCCGCCGGCGGCGGCCCGGGCCAGGGACATTGGCTGTCCGAGCCTGAACCACCACGGCCAGGTCCTGGAGGAAATCGGCGAACTCGGCGTCGGTGAGCCACAGCGCGCCCACCCGGTAATCGGCGCCATCCCGGACCGGGTCAGGCTGGCCAGCGGCCAGGTACCGATCCGCGTCGGCCAGCATCCCGGCCACATAGGCCATGAAGGCATGCGCGTGATCCTCGGCGGACATCGCGGATATCTCAGCCGGGCCCATCCGCGCGGCGGCGACCCGGAGCCGGTAGGTGCGCTCCACGGCGCCACGGACGCGGCGCTCTGCCACCACCTCAAGCACCCCGGCCTGTGCCAGCCGGGCGACATGCCGGTACAGGCTCCCAGCCGTCACGTCGCCCAGCTCGGCCGCCAGTTCACCGGTGGTCAGCGTGGGGTTACCCAGGAACGCCTGAACGATGCGAAGCCGCACAGGATGAAGCAGGAGATCCGCGCTCGCCACGCCTCCAGGATAGCCAACCTCTCACAGTCATGCGAATAATCATAGATATGTGATCAGTTACCTCCGGCACCAGTGGCGATTGGGACGCCCGCGTACCCAGTGGGTGTCCCTGCAGGCCGGCGCCCCCGCTGATTTGGTTATGGATGATGGGAACCGAACCGGTCCGTTGCTGCGACAGGGAGTGCATGGGAGCACGTGAACGGCTTCGGGTATGAGGCCGGGTGCCGAGGAGCGCGATGACGCCGCGTTGCTGCGCGGCGTGGCACGGGGCGATGAAGAGGCGCTCGCCGCTCTGTATGACCGGCACGCGGGCTGGCTGACCGTCCGGATGACCCGGCGGTGCGCGATGCCGGACGTCGTCGACCACGCGATCCAGGACACCTTCCTCGCCCTGTGGCGGGAAGCCGGCGCCTACCGCGGGGGCGGCGATGTCGCCGCGTTCATCTGGGGAATAGGCGTCCGCCGCCTGATCGACGCGATCCGCAGGGAGAACGGGGCCCGGCGGCGGCTGCCGTGGCGTGCGGCGGAACCAGCGGTGGTTGTCTCCGCTGAGGATCAGGTGCTGGTCGGTATCGAGCACGGCCGCCTGGGCCAGGCACTGGCCGGGTTGTCCCCGGAACTGCGCGGCGCCATCGAGGCGACCGTGCTGGATGGTCTGACCTGCGCCGAAGCGGCCGTCCTGCTGGGCGTCGCGGAAGGGACCGTCAAGTCCCGCTGTCACCGGGCCCGCCTGGCGCTGCGCGCCGCGCTCGCCGATCAGCAAGCCGGAGCCGAAACACCGGCGCACCGCCGAGAAGCCTGGGGAACATCATGACGAGCCCATTTCCCGACGCGGCCGGACCTGTGGCCGGAGCAGACGGGCACGCCGGCGAAGACCTCCTGGCCAGCTATGCCGCCGGGACGCCTCAGCCAGTCGTCGTCTGGTCGGTGGAGGCCCACCTGACCGGATGCGCGCGCTGCCGCTCGGCCCTGTCGGCGCATGTGGACGCGGAGCGGCTGGCGCGCAACCGGTCCGTGCTGCTGGTGCGCGCCGCGCTCGGCGACGGGGGCCGGGGGCGGCGCCTGCTCTGCCGTTGCGGTGTTCCCGACCATGTGCTTCGCCTGCTCGCGGCGACCCCGTCGTTGCGCAGGTCCTGGCTGCTGTCCGTCATAGGGGTGCTGGCCCTCGTGGCCGGCGAAGCCGCGGCAGTCAGGCCCGGCTGGATCCCGGCCCGCGGCCCGGTGGGCCTGGCCCCGTATCCGGGCCCGGAGGTCCTGGCGCCGTTCCTGCTGGTGGCCCCCTTGCTGGTGCTGGCGGGGGTGGCGGCGGCGTTCCTGCCCATGTTCGACCCTGCCTGCCGGCTGGCGGTCGCAGCCCCGTTCTCCGGCTTCACCTTGCTGCTGGTCCGCGCGGTCTCCGCGCTGGCCGCCGCGCTGGTCCCGGTGGCCGCCGCCGCGTTCCTCCTGCCCGGACCCGGATGGCTGCCCGTCGCGCTGCTGCTGCCTTCGCTGGCGTTGTGCGCGTTCGCGCTCGCGGCCGCGACCCTCGTAGACCCCCGCGCTGCTGCCGTCATGGCGGGGATCTTGTGGGCGGTGCCGGTGCTGCTACTGGCCGCGGCGCACGTTCCGCTGCTGATCGTGCAGCCGAACGCCCAGTTCGCGTGCGCCGCCGTGCTGTGTGCCTGTGCCGTGGTGCTGCTGGCGCGCCATGACCGCTTCGAGTTGGGATGGATGAGATGACCCCGAACGTGCGCACCGCAGCCGTCCGCGCCGATGGCCTGTCCCGGCGGTACGGCGCCACCCGGGCCCTGGACGAGGTCGATCTCACGCTGGAGCGAGGGATCACCGGCCTGCTCGGGCCGAACGGCGCGGGGAAGACGACGCTGCTGTCGATCCTGGCCACCGTCAATGAACCGGACGCGGGACGGGTGTCGGTGTTCGGCCTGGACCCGCGGGAGGCGGCGGAGCGGGTGGAGATCCGCCGGCGGCTCGGCTACCTTCCGCAGGAGCTGGGGTATCACCGGCACTTCACGGTCGCCGGGTTCGTGGACTACGTGGCAATCCTGAAGGAGATCACCGACCGGCGCCGCCGCGCCGAGGAGGTGGCCCGGGTGCTGGCCGCCATCGGGCTGGAAGCCCGTGCCCGCACCCGGATACGCGCCTTGTCCGGCGGGATGCGGCAGCGCCTGGGAATCGCCCAGGCCCTGCTGGGCCACCCTGAACTGCTGATCCTTGACGAGCCGACGGCCGGGCTGGACCCCGAGCAGCGGCTGCGGTTCCGGGAGCTGCTGTCTGGCCTGCCGGGCGACCCGGTGGTCGTGCTGTCCACCCACCAGGCCGACGACATCGCCGCGATCTGCCCCCAGGTCATCGTGCTGCTCCAGGGGCGGGTCCGCTTCGCCGGCACCCCCTCCGAACTGGCGGCCACCGCCGCGGGGCGGGTGTGGGCCGCGGACCAGCGCGACGACCGGGCCCATCTGTCCTGGCGTGGCGGTGACAACCGATGGCGGCACATCGGCGACTACCCGCCCACCGGCGCCGAACCCGTTACACCGACGGTTGAAGACGGCTACCTGCTCCTCTCCCACGCGGCAGGTGCGCGATGACCGCCACCGGGGGCGGACCTGCCGTGCGTGGCACGGGCGCCGCCGCCCCGGCCGGTACGGGCGACCGGTCACGTGTCACTGCGCGGCACCGGGCTGGCCGGCTGCGGACGGTGCTGGGCCTGGCCAGGGTGGAGGCGTCTCTGCTGGTCCGCAGCCTGCTGGTGCTGGCCGGGCTGCTGGCGGGCGGTGCCGTGGTCTGGGTGATCTTCGGGTCGGTGGAACCGTTGTGGTGGAACGCCGCCTGGCGGATCGGCTTCGGGCAGCTCGTCCTGGGCATGGCCGTCCTGGTCGCCGCGCAGCTGGCCGCCGGGCGGGCCCGGCGGGATTCCATGGCGGACCTGTATGCCAGCTTCCCGGCCACCGCCTGCACCCGGACCGTCGCCCATCTGGCGGGCCTGGTGGGCGCGGCGCCCGCCAGCCTGGTGCTGATCGGTGCCACCGCCGTGGTGGTGCAGGTGCGCGGCCCTATAGGTGCCCCGAGCATCACGGTGCTGGCAGGCGGGCTGCTGCTGGTGATCGCCGCCGGGGCGGCAGGGATCGCGATCGGCACGCGGTTCCCGCATCCGCTGGCCGGAGTGCTCGGCGCGCTGGTGCTGTTCCTCAGCTCTGCTACGTCACATCTGGGCTCGGGAGGGGGCATCTGGCTGCTCCCCTGGGAGTGGACGCAGGATCAGCTGGGCTCGCTGCCCGGCCCGCTGGCCGGATATCCGCCCGCCGGCGCGCACGTGCTCGAACTGGCCGGCATCGCCGTCCTGGCCGGGATAGTGGCGCTGACGGTGACCGCCGGCCGCGCCCGGGCCAGGGGCGGGCTGGCGACGGCGGGCATCCTGGCCCTGGTGGTGATCTGCCTCGCCGGGGCAATGCAACTGCGGCCCATCCCCACCGCAGAGCTGAACCACCTGGTCAGAGAGGCCGCCGACCCGGCCTCGGTGCAGCGCTGCACCACCGCTAGCCACGTCCGCTACTGCCTCTATCCCGGCTTCGGCCGCGACCTGCCATCAGTGGAAGCGCCGGTCAGCGGCGTGCTCGCGCACCTGCCCGCCCGGCCTGACCAGCCGCTGACGCTCAGGCAGGTCCTGTCGCTGTACCTGCCCGATTCGACCCTCACCCATGGCCATCCGGAGCGACAGGTGTCCCAGTGGCAAGCGCAGATGCAGAGAGCACCGGGCAACGCCGCCACGGCATCGGCCATCTACCTGCCGGTCGGATGGTGGCCCGCGGCCGGCGGACGGCTGGCCGACGCGCATTTCGACGTGGCCCTGGCCGCCGCTGAATGGGCGGCGCGCATCCCGCACCAGGCGACCGGCAACCCCAACGGCCCCGTGTTCCTGCCATGCGTGCCGCTCGACCAGGCGCGGGAGGCGATCGCGATCTGGCTGGCCATCCTTGCCACCCGCCCTCCAGCCGGCGAACTCCAGGATGGCCTGGGCGGCCTCGGGACCGGTCGTGGCTTCCAAGGGGTGGAGGTCCGCAACACCATGGTCCCGACCTGGGCCTATCCGGGCTGGGGTGCCAGCTACATCACGTCAGCCGGGGCGCCGCAGACTACGGCCGCGGGGTACCTGCTGGCCAGCGCGATGCTGAGGCTGCCAGAACAGAAGGCCGCCCGCGTCCTGAAGAGCGCATGGCCTACCTGGCTGAACTGGCACACCACCGACGCCCAGCTCGCCGCCGCGCTCGGCATCCGCATGCCCAGCGTGCCTGCCCCTCCGGCTCCCTTTCGGACCCCCAGACCTGGGGTGACGTTCGTGCAGCCGGGCAGCGGGCCGCAGAACCCGCTGTGCACGGCGTGAACCCGCCGGGCGCCGCCGGGGCGCAGCCTGAATCATCCGCCACGGCAGGGTCCACCGGCGAGGCGAAACCAGCACCGGAGGTGCTGGTGACTGCGTCTGCGAACATCCCGCGCACTGACGGCGCGCCGCCCGCCGCCGGCCAGCCCATCCCGCATGCGCGCCGGCCCTGCCTGTCCTGGCTCCGCGCGCTGCCCCTCCTCGCCCGGCCCATCACCCGGACGATGCCATGGGTCACGCTGATCACTGGCTGCCTGGCCGGCACCGCATTCCTCGCCGTCATGGCCCGCGTCGCCGGCACTTCCCATTCACCGCTCGACCTGGGCACCGCGCGCCTGGCCTTCCTTCCCGCCATCGCGGCGCTGGCATTCGTTCTCCGCGCCCCGTTCCGCCCGGTGACCCAGGTCACCCCGGTCCCAGCCTGGCTGGCCCCGGCCGGCCACATCGCGCTGGCCGCTCCTGTTCTGGCGGTGGCCTGCTGGGCGCAACTGCGCATCGTGGCCCACACCATCCCGCTGCGCACCCTCGGCCATCCGCCCGCCATCTACCCGGTGATTGCCCAGCTCACCGGGTGGTGTGCGGTCACCGTGGCGGCCGCCGCGTGCGCCGACCGCTCCCGCTACGCCGACCTCGGCGGCGCCATCGCCACCCCGGCCAGCTTCGCGGCCATCGCGCTCGCCTGGTACGCGCCCGTCACCAGCAGATTCCTGATCGAACCACCCGCCACCGCGCACGCCGTGACCATCGCCTGGTACTCCATCGCGACGGCAGGACTGGCCCTGAGCTGCGCCGCGATGCGCGACCGCTGGCACCGCTACACGCGCAGCCGTCATCGGCTCTCCTCTCCCCAGCGCAACCCCCCGTAAAGAGCCACATTCCGCGCAGCTGGCCGGCGACCGAGCCGTAGCCAGAGCGGCAAATGATGCTGCTGGCACCAACTCGCGTACTGGCGCAAGTCCAGCTCGGAGGCTTTGCGGGTCAGCCGCTGTAGCCCGGCAAGGAACCCGGCTAACGCCAGCCTCTCGGTGTTGCTGAAGACTGCGCGGCGGGGACGAGAACGGCGGAGGGGTCGTGCTCAGCAGGCAGGTTGGTTACCGGCGGCTGATCGGCGGAAGGCCACCGAGCGCGCTGTGGCGTCGCGCATGCATTATGACGTGCCGAAGTCGGCATCCTTGGTCTCGACCGTACCGGCCGTCCGCCCCGGCGCTGTCTGGTAGGTCCAGTACAGGTTCGTGTGCGCGATGACCTGGTCTGGCGGCGGCGCCCCCCATGCCGTCTGGTCCCCCGTCGTGTGGGCGTCGCTGACCAGGGTCGCGTCGTACCCCCTGACGAGCGCGCCGTGCAGCGTCGAGCGGATGCACGCATCGGTCTGTGCGCCAGCGACGACGAGCCGCCCGACTTCGAGGCCCGACAGCACGGTCTCGAGGGTGGTGTCCTCGAAGGAGTCGCCGTAGCTCTTATCGACGAGCGGCTCGGCGTCGCGCGGAGCCAGTTCGGGGACGATCCGCCAGTCCTCGCTCCCCCTCGCAAGCCGCCCGTCGGAGTGCTGGACCCAGATAACGGGGACCCCTTCCCGCCGCGCCTTCTCGACAAGGCTGCCGACGTTCGCGACGACCGCGTCGCGCTCGTGGGCCTTCGCCACGACGCCGTTCTGCACGTCGACGACGAGAAGTGCGGTATTCGGCCGACCGAGTGTGGTCATGTATCCCCTTGTTCACGCCGGGCTCCTGTGTCCGCCCACAATAGGCCGATCCACCGGCAGCGGGAAATGGATTTTCCCTCCCCCCAGTGCCACTTCGAACAGACGGACAACGCCGCCCCCGAGCCTTCCATGTCGGCGGTTCGCGTTCGTTCGCCTGCCGCGGAAGAAGGGACTGCCCAGTAAGCCGGCCGGCGCCGGACCGGAAATTTCACCGGACCGGGCCACCACGATCAGGCGTCTTGGCAGGTAGCGGTGCCGACCGGGAAACTGGGCGAGCCGGGAGCGCCAACCCATTGACGGACATGTTGTGAGCGCCCACAATG
>Ga0265338_10006392_pt1 | contig 15024 bp, 17 predicted proteins | sample 42126metaG_FD_193579 | JGI IMG/M metagenome (GOLD analysis project Ga0265338, IMG submission 193579) | Rhizosphere microbial communities from Carex aquatilis grown in University of Washington, Seatle, WA, United States - 4-21-26 metaG | ecosystem: Host-associated > Plants > Roots > Rhizosphere... | reverse complement strand
CGGCGGGCGCGCCCGACGCCTGGGCGAGCGCGCCCGCCTGCAGCAGGTGCGCGCCCAGGGTGACCGGCTCCCCCAGGTAGTCGGCCGCCCCCTGGGCGCTGAACAACCCGGCGATCCGGTCCACCGGCGACATCATCTACTGCATCGCCTCCGCCACCAGGGTGACCGACCGCAGCCGCTCGTCCAGGCCCGGTGCCTGCTGGACGACGATCAGCTCGTCGACCCCGGTCTTGCGCTGGAAGGCGTCCAGGTAGTCGCCGACCTCGGGCGGGGTGCCCGCCACCGAGTAGGTCAGCATGTGGTCCACGTGCACCGCCGCCCCGCCGGCCAGCAGCTCGTCGGCCTGCTCGTCGGTGACCTGGGCCGGGTCCAGTCCGACCCGGCGACCGAACAGGCTGGCCGCCCGCATCCGGCGCACCCCCTGCAGCTGCGCCTGGGCGGCCTGCGCGGTGTCGGCCGCGATCACGCTGACCCCGGCGATCGCGTAGGGCTCGGCCAGCTGGGCCGACGGCTTGAACTCGGCCCGGTAGGCGGCCAGGGCCCGCTCCAGCTCGTCCGGGGCGAAGTGCGACGCGAACGCGTAGGGCAGCCCGTAGGCGCCGGCCAGCTGCGCGCCGAACAGCGACGAGCCGAGGATGTAGAGCGGCACCCCTGAGCCCTTGCCGGGGTAGGCGTCGACGCCGCGCACCTTGCTCTCGCCCGCCAGGTACGCCTGCAGCTCGCGGACGTCGGCCGGGAACGCCTCGGCCGCGCGCGGGTCACGGCGCAGCGCGTAGGTGGTGGCCTGGTCCGAGCCGGGGGCCCGGCCGAGGCCGAGGTCGATCCGCCCGGGGTACATCGCCTCGAGGGTGCCGAACTGCTCGGCGATCACCAGCGGGGAGTGGTTGGGCAGCATGACGCCGCCGGAGCCGAGCCGGATGGTCGACGTGTGCGCGCCCACGTGCGCGATCAGCACGCTGGTAGCCGACGACGCGATCGACGGCATGTTGTGGTGCTCGGCATACCAGACACGCTGGTATCCGGCCTGCTCGGCACGCTGCGCGAGGGCGACGCTGGCGGCAAAGCTCATCGTCGCGGTCTGGCCGCGCCCGACCGGCGCCAGGTCCAGGATCGACAGGGGGGTACGCATCGTCAAAGGTCACCTCTTCCAGACGTCCCCAACGCGTTCCGGCCGCGGAGTATGCCGGGTCCCGCCTTCCCCGGGGGGCCGGCTTCCGGGTATAACCGGATAACCGGATGTTTCCCGCATAAAGCGCTACCGGGCGGGCAGCAGGGTAGCAGCAACGACCACTGTGAACAGGAGGTTCCTGATGTCCCTGGAGCCAGGAACCACGCCGGCCCCGCCCGCCGAGACGGAGCCGCGAGAGACAGCGCCGCGAGAGACAGTGCCGGCCGGGACAGCTCCGACCGGGACAGTGCCCGGTACCGGACCGCAGCCCGCCGCGCCGCCCGGCGGTGTCGACCAGGCCGGGCCGGCCACGGCGCCGCCGTACCGGATCAAGCGCACCCGGGTCAGCGGTGCGTGGTTCGCGCTGGGCGCCTTCGCGGTCGTGCTGCTGTTCTTGCTGATCTTCATCCTGCAGAACAACCACACGGTCGAGGTTTCCTACCTGGGCGCGCACGGCCACCTGCCGCTTGGCGTGGGCCTGCTGCTGGCGGCGATCGCCGGCGTGCTGCTCACCGTGCTGATCGGCGCCGCCCGGATCATTCAGCTGCGGACCGGCGCCCGCCGCCACCGCCGGGCCGACCGCCGGGCCAACGTCCAAAAGGCGGCGGCGGCGGAGTCGGCCGACGCGGTCAGCTGACGCCGGGCGAACTGTTATTGGTGGCGAACGCCGGGCGGGGACAGCCGCTAGCGGCTGTCCCCGCCCGGCCCGCGGCGCAGCACCGCCAGGGTGGACAGCAGCCCGTCGATGTCGGCGTAGCAGCCCTGCAGGTGCCGCTGGGCGGGCTCGTCATCGTTCTCGGCCACATCGTCGTCGTTCTCGGTCACCGCGGGGGCGGTGAACGCGGTGCGAGCGTGCAGCACCCGGGTGTTGTCGAAGACTAGGCAGTCACCCGGGGCCAGCCGCAGGGTGAGCAGCAACGCGGGCTGGCTGACCAGCACCGCCCAGGCCCGGTAGGCGGCATAGGCCGCTGCGGCTTCCGCGCGCGGAAGCCGCAGCGGCCGCAGCGAGCGGTTGTTGAGCCGGACCGCGGTGACCCGCCCCTCCGGGGTGAGCGTGATCAGCGGCTGGCTGGCGCTCAGCTCGGTGCCGGCGTCGGCGTAGCCGAACTCCCACGACGTGGCGGTCAGCACCCGGAAGGACGCCGGGTCGGCCGCGCGCAGCACCGCCGCGGCGGCGAAGCCGTCGACCAGGCCGGTGTCACCGCCGACGGGGGCGTCCCGCAGGCAGTGCAGCAGCTGCAGGGTCGGCACCGGGTCGCGGTACGGGTTGTCGGTGTGCGGGGCGATCGCCCGGCTGGTGAACGCCAGGTTGTCCGGGTCGGCGGTCACCCGGACGTCGAACAGCCGCCCGTAGTTGGTCTCCCGCACGTAGCCGAAGCTCTCCGCGACCCGCAGCACCGCGCCGGGCTCCGGATCGACCCCCCGCAGCAGCGCGAACCCGGTCACCGCGACCGCCTCCAGGCAGGCCAGCCGGACCGCGTCGTCGGCCAGGTAATCGGCCCAGTCCGCCCCGGGCAGCTGCCCGGCCAGGTCGGCCGCCCGCCACAGCCGCTTGGCGTCCTCGGTCCGCCGGCCGGCCGGGAGCACGCCGCTCGACCTCTCCCCCGCGGGCGGTACGCCGGCGGGCAGCGGCGTGACCGGCGGGGCCGCGGGCAGCGCGGCGCCGTTCACCGCCGCCCGCCCGTCCAGGCCGGCCCGCCCGGTCAGCCAGGGCGACCGCCGCGGGCCGCCGGCTGCCTGGGCCGCCAGTGCCGTCGCGGGCGCGCCCGGCGGCGCGGGCAGCGCGTGCTCCGCCAGCCAGGCGCGGCCGAACGTGGCGCGGTGCCCCTCCGGGGTGAACACCACCGTCACCGAGTCAGCGCTCTGCGCGGTGACGGTAACCCCGCACCCGTTCGGGATATCGGTTATTTCGATGAGGCGCTGTCCGGTGACCGGGTCCAGGCAGGCGGGGCACTGGCAGTTGTGCCGCAGCCACACCGCGGGGAAGTCACCCGCGGCTCGTGCGGCTGCCCCGGCCCCGGTCACCGGGCGCTCAGCTTTCCCGCGCGGCGACAAGCACCGGCGACTGCGGCAGGCCGACCTGGACGGCTGTGCCCGGGGTCATGCCCGCCGCGGCGGTGGTGGCGACGTCCACCACCACCTCGGTGTCGCCCGAGAGGCGGACGGTGAGCCGGGTGACGGCGCCGAGGAAGGTGCGCACGGTGACGATGCCGTCGCCGGCCTCCGACGGCGCCACCGTCAGGTTCTCCGGGCGGACCAGCGCGTCCACCGGGCCGCTGGCCGGCCCGCCGGCCTGGACCGGCACGGTGACCCCGACGACGGTGACGGCCCGGCCGTCACCGCTGAGCTCGCCGGGGAGCCGGTTCATGGTGCCGACGAACTCGGCCACGAACGCGGTGGCCGGCCGGGAGTACAGCTCGTCCGGGGTGGCGACCTGCTCGAGCTTGCCCGACCGCATGACGCCGACCCGGTCCGACATGGACAGCGCCTCTTCCTGGTCGTGGGTGACGAACAGGGTGGTGGTGCCGAGGCGCTGCTGCAATGTGCGGATCTGCTCGCGCAGTTGCAGCCGGACCTTGGCGTCGAGGGCGGAAAGCGGCTCGTCAAGCAGCAGCACCCGCGGCTGGATGGCCAGCGCCCGGGCCAGCGCGACCCGCTGCTGCTGACCGCCGGACAGCTGGTGCGGGAACTGCCTGGCCTGGGGGGCGAGGCCGACCATGTCGAGCAGCTCGGCCGCGTGCTGGCGGCGCCCGGCGGTGCCGATGCCGCGCATCCGCAGGCCGAACGCCACGTTGTCGAGCGCGCTCATGTTGGGGAACAGGGAGTAGGACTGGAAGACCATGCCCATGTCCCGCTTGTTGGCGGGCACGCCGGAGACGTCCTTGCCGTCGACGAGCACCTGGCCGGAGTCGGCGAACTCGAACCCGGCCACGATCCGCAGCGCGGTTGTCTTGCCGCAGCCGGACGGGCCGAGCAGGGCGACCAGCTCGCCCGGCTCGATGTCGAGCGACATCTCGTCCAGTGCCCGGGTGGCGCCGAAGGCGCGGGTCAGGCCGCGCAGCGACACGCTGGTCCCCGGCCGGGGACCGTCGTTCCCTTCGCTGGCACTGCCGGCGCTGGCGACGGCGGTAGCGGCCGGGGCCGTGTTAGCGGTGGTCTCGTTGCCCGCTAGCTCGTTGGTTGGCATCAGTTTCCAATCGTCTCACGGGGGGCCACGCTGAACAGCGTCACTTCGCCGCCGCCGCCGCGACGCGACTGGCGGGTGGAGACCACGGTGATCAGCATGAGGACAACCCAGGTCACGACCAGGGCGAAGATCGACGCGGCGACCGAGATCTGCGCGTTGGTCTGGTCGAACAGCACGATCCAGACCGGGAACGTCTGCTGCAGGTCCAGGCTGGCCATGGTGAACTCGCCCAGCACGAGGGCGACGATCAAGATGGTGGCCGACAGCAGGCCGGTGCGCAGGTTGGGCAGGATGACCCGCCACAGGGTGGTGAGCCAGCCCGCGCCGAGCGACCCGGACGCCTCGGTCAGCGTCTTGACGTCGATCGCGCGCAGGCCCGCGTCGAGCGCGCGGTAGGCGAACGGCATCGTCAGCACCACGTACTCGATCGCCAGCAGCCACACCGACGACCGCAGTGCCAGCGGCATCACCTGCAGCACGCCGACGATCAGCACCACCGGCGGGATGACGATCGGCAGGATGGTGATGCCCTCGAGCAGCCGCCGCAGCTGCGGCAGCCGCAGGTGGATGTAGACGGTGGTGGGGATCATCAGCACCATGGTGATCAGCCAGGTCACCGCGGCCAGCTTGACCGACAGCCACAGCGACGAGCCGAACCCGGGGGTGGTGAACACGCCGCCGAAGGCCGAGAGGCCGGCGAACCGGAGCGCGGCGGCCAGCGGGAGCAGGAAGTAGACCCCGGCGATGAGCAGGATCACCCAGCGCCAGGCCGCGAACGAGCGCTTGCGGCGCCGGGCCGGGGGCGTCGGCGGGGCGGTCGCGATGCCGAGGTCCTTCGTTAGCGCAGCCACTTCGCCGACCTCCGCTGGAACAGCACGTAGAAGCTCATCAGCACCGCGATGATGATGACCATCCCGAACGACAGGGCCTGGCCGACGTGCTCCTGCCCGGCCTCGACGTTCCCGTTGAGGAAGGTGCCGATCTGGATGGACGTCAGCGGGATGGTGCCGCTGGTCAGTGCCTCGGCGGTGGCGTAGGCGGCCAGGGCCGAGCCGAACAGCAGCATCAGGCAGGACATGAAGGACGGCAGCAGCACCGGGCCGCCCACGAAGCGCCAGAACTGCCAGGACCCGGCGCCCAGGTTCTGCGCCGCCTCCCGCCAGGCCGGGCGGATCCCTTCCAGCGCGGGCAGGATGATGAGCACCATCAGCGGGATCTGGAAGTACATGTAGACCAGCGAGATCCCGGACATCGTGTAGAGGTTGAAGCCCCAGTCGTAGATGTTCAGCCCGGCGTCGCCCAGCCAGCCGGTGACCAGGGCGGACGACCCGAAGGAGGCGATGAACAGGAACGCCAGCGGCACGCCGCCGAAGTTCGCGAAGACGCCGGAGGCGGTGATCACCACCTGGCGCAGCCAGCTCGCGGCGCGCCCGCGGGCGGTGAAGATCGCGTAGGCGATCAGCAGGCCGAACACCCCCGGGATGATCGACGTGATGGCCGACACCTCGAGCGACTGCTCGTATCCCTCCAGGTACGCGCCGTGCAGTGCGGTGTTCAGGTTGGACCAGGTGAACGCCCCGTTGTCGGTCTGGAAGGCGCCGATGACGATCGCGATCAGCGGTACCAGCAGGAAGACGGCGATATAGGCGAGGAACGGGGCGACGCCCGCGTAGCGGGCCAGATGGCGCAGCGGGGCGGGGAGTGCCCGCATAACAGGGCGCAGCGGAGATCGGAAGCGGCGAACCCCGGAGCCCGCGCGGGGCTCCGGGGCCGTGACCGTATCGGTCGTGTCAGCGGTCATGTCAGCTGGAGACAGACGGCCACTGCTGCTGAAGGATCTTGCCCGCCGCGGTCTGCTGCGTGGTCGTCGCCAGCTGCAGGGTGCCGCTGCCGGGGACGGCAGGCAGTGCCGCCTGGGCGGTCTTGTTGATGGTGCCGGCCGCGATCATCGCCTGCATCTCGATCGGCCGGGTGGAGCCCTCGAGGAACAGGTTCTGGCCCTCGGTCGAGTACAGGTACTCCTCCCACAGCCGGGCGGCGGCCGGGTGCGGCGCGGTGGCGCTGACCGCCTGGTCGTAGTAGCCGGCGTACTGGGCGTCGGACGGGATCACGACCTTGAAGCCCTTGACGACCGGGCTGACCTCAGACGCGAGCAGGTAGTCCCACCAGACCAGGATCGGGGTCTGGCCGGACTGCACGGTGGCCGGGGTTCCCTCGACCGGGACGAAGTTGCCCGCCTGCTTCAGCGACTTGAAGTAGGCCACGCCGGGGGCGATGTTGGCCAGCGAGCCGCCGTTGGCCAGCGCGGCCGCGTACACGGCGGCGAACGCGGAGCCGGTCTGGTTCGGGTTGCCGTCGATCGCCACCTGGTTCTTGTAGCTGCCGGTGAGCAGCGACTTGAACGAGGTCGGGGGAACCTTGACCTTGGACGGGTCGTAGCCGATGGCCACGTAGCCGCCGTAGTCGGCGTAGTACTGGCCGCTGGCCTCCTTGGCCGCCGCCGGGATGTCATTCCAGGTGGCGACCTGGTACGGGGCCCAGTAGCCGTCCTGCTGCCCGGTGACCGCGAACGAGCCGCCCACGTCCACCACGTCGGGGGCGCTACTCTGGCCCTTGAGCTGCTTGACCGCGGACAGCTCGTTGGCGCTGGAGCCTTCGGGGTTGGCGTCGGTGATCTTGATGCCGTACTTGGCCTGGAAGTCCTTCATGATCGTGCCGTAGTTGGCCCAGTTGGACGGCAGCGTGATGACGTTCAGCTGGCCCTCGGCCTTGGCCGCCGCGACCAGGGCGTCCATGCCGCCCCCAGCGGCGGCCGAGGTGGCGGTGGACCAGTTCGTCGAGCTGCTGCTCGAGGCGCTGCCCGGTGCGGTGCCGGCCGCAGCGGCGCTGCTCGAGGAGCTCGAGGAGCTGCTGCACCCGGCGGCAAGCAAGATCGACCCGATCGCGGCGGCGGACGCCACGATCGCCTTTGATGCGCGCAAAGTAAACCCTCCCATGCCGCCCCCAGGGGTCAGGGGCCGGCGTTTGGCATCTTGGCTAGACAAGTCGCATCCTGGCTAAGCAGGTTGAACGGAAGGTTGCCGCGCGGTAGCTGACAGCCGTCCGTCTCGTCGCGATTTGTCCGGATGCGGGAGGGGTCTTATCCGGCCCGCGGCCGGGCCAGGAAATGCCACCGGGCCGCCGGCAGCGGGTCCCCCAACCCTCCGCCGACGGCCCGTGTGCCGCCACCGCCGCTGGCTTGCTTAGTGCCGCGACTTCGCCGTGGTCACCGGTGGCGGCAGCCTCCCCGCCGTCGCCACCGGTGACCCGGCCGGGTAGCGGTCCCCCCAGACCGCTGCCCGTTTCCCCCCGGGCGACGGCGGGCTCCCCCAAGCCGGCCGTCGCCGCGAACCCGTGGCCCCGCTGAGCGGGACGGCCCGGGTTCGTTCGCTTCCCGCGGCCGCATCCTTCACGACGCCGGGGAAGCTCCTAGAAAGTCAATATGCCTACTGAAAAGTGCCGATCAGACAGAACGGATGCGGCTGACCCGGTTCCGCGTGCCGTTCCCCCCGGGCTCGGCCGTGCCCGGCCGCACCTGGTCCCGCCACTGCCGCTGCCGGTGGCCCCGTTCCCGGTGCTCGCGCTCCCGCCGCGCGTGCCCCTGGCGCTCTTCCTCGGTCATCCCGCCCCACACCCCGTGCGCCTGGTGAGTCGCCAGCGCGTACTGCAGGCACTGGCGGCGTACCCGGCAGGCGGCGCACAGCGCCTTCGCCCGCGCGATCTCCCCCGCGCCCGGCCCGAGCGTCGCCACCGGGAAGAACAGCTCCGGGTCGGCCTCCTGGCAGGCGGCCGACCGCCACCAGTCGCGCCGCTCGCCCTCGAGCGCGGCACGCTGGGCTGGCAGCTTGGTAACAACCATTGCGCAGACCCCCGAATCATTCCTTTCCTAGAGTCGCTGGTGACTCTCCGTCGCACATCGGTAACAATACCTATACCATTTACCTATGTGCAGCTTCAACCTCACGAGTCACAGCAGTCAGTAACAATGTCCGGACAAAGATTGACACAGCGCCGGCCATTGCCTGCTCAGCGCCGCCCGCCGCCCGCCCTTGACGCCCGTTAAGGGCGGGCTGGACGGCCGTCCAGCACGGTTACGCAGAGTACGCGATACTTGAAGGCTCACCTTATTGGCAAGTAATCGGACGCTGATTGGGCTCGCCTGTTACCGGCACGGGCGGCCGGTGGCCACACTGGGAGCCTTGAGCGGGATGGTCCGGTGGCTGGACAGCCCGGTGCCGCGCACCGAGGGGCGGGTGACCCCGATCGACGCCATCCTCGCGGTCGGCCGGGCCACGCCGGCTTCCAGTCCCCAGCGCCGTAGCAGTGATTCTTCTCGCATCGCGGTACCTGCGGCACGGCCGGAGGTGAAGATGAGGCCATGAGCTCCTCGTCGCCGGGCGTACGGGGGTCTGCCCCTGATCACCGCTACCTCCTCGACAACGCGCAGGCCGAGGCGGGGATGAGGTTCGTCGCGCTGGCCGAGCTGTTCGACGGCGTGACGCGCGGGCACTTCGGCCGCCTGGGGGTGGGGCCGGGATGGCGCTGCTGGGAGGTGGGGGCCGGGGGGCCCAGCATCCCCGAGGCGCTCGCCGCGGCCGTCGGACCGACCGGGCACGTACTGGCGACGGACATCAATCCAGCGTGGCTGGACCCGCACGGGGGCTACGAGGTACGCCGGCACGACATCGTCGCGGATCCGCCGCCTGGGACGTTTGACCTGGTGCACGCCCGGCTCGTGCTCGTCCATGTGCCCGACCGGGCTCGAGCGCTGGCAACGATGGCGGCGGCGCTGCGGCCCGGTGGCTGGCTTCTGGTGGAGGACGCGGACACCGAGCTGCAGCCGTTGGCGTGCCTCGACGAAAGCGGTCCGGCCCAGCGGCGAGCCAACCGGCTGCGGCGCGCCTTCCGGGAGTTGCTGACACGCCGCGGCGCCGATCTGCGCTACGGCCGGACGCTGCCGAGGACGTTGCGCGAGGCCGGCCTGGCCGACGTCGCGGCAGCGGGCAGCTTCCCGGCCGGCGGGGCGGTCTGCGACCGCCTCGAGATCGCGACGATGCGGCAGGTCCGCGCCGAGCTGGTCGCCGCCCGGCTGGCCGATGAAGCCGAGATCGACGCGCACGTCGCGGCCGTCGGCGCCGGCGAGCTCGATCTCACCCTCGCACCGCTGATCTCGGCCTGGGGACGTCGCCCCGACTAAGGTGATCTTGGCGCCGGCTTGAGGTCCCCGGAAACGAGGGGTTTCCGGCATGAAGACCGCCCCCGCGCCCCCGCGCCCCCGCGCCCCCGCTTCTTGCTGTTATCTCGCGCTTTCGCTGGCGCCCGCGACCAGGCGACAGCGGCGAGGTCAGACGGAGAAGATGCGGGCGGCGTTGTCGTGGCACACGGCCCGCAGCCACGGCGCCCCGAGCCCGGCCCGCTCCAGCGCCTCCAGGGCATCGGGATAGGTGTAAGGGATGTTGGGGAAATCGGTGCCGAGCAGCACCCGGTCACCCAGGTCGCGCAGCCGCGGCAGCTCGGCCGCCGGGAAGCGGGCGCCCCCTTCCTCGACAAACGGGGTGAACGCCATCGTGGTGTCGAGCAGCACGCCCGGGTGCCGGCCGGCCAGGTCAAGGAACTGGGCGTACTCGGGCATGCCGAGGTGCGCCACCACCAGGCGCAGCCCCGGATGACGGCCGAGCAGCCGGCCCACTGGCGCGGGCCCGGTGAACCGCCCCGGCACCGGCCCCGAGCCGCAGTGCGTCACCACCGGCGTGCCCGCCTCGGCCAGCAGCCCCCACGCCTCGTCGAGCAGCGGGTCGTTCGGGTCGAAGTCGCCCACCTGCAGGTGGCACTTGAACACGCGCGCGCCCTGGCCGAGCGCGCGCCGCACGTCGGCCGCGGCCGACGGCTCGGCGAACAGCGTCGCGCTGGGCAGGCAGCCGGGCGTCCTGGCCGCGAAGTCCGCCCCCCAGTCGTTGAGCGAGCGCGCCATCCCCGGCTTGTGCGGGTACAGCAGGGCGGTGAACACCCGCACGCCGAACGCGCGCAGCGCCGCCACCCGCGCCTGCTCGTCCTGCCGGTATTCGATGGGCCACGGCCTGCCCACCAGCGGCCCGGCCGCGTCGAAGTAGGCCCGCACCGCCGCCAGCAACCGCTCCGGCATGAAATGGGTGTGCACGTCGATGAGGCCGCTCAGGCCAAGCCGCCGCCGGAAGGCGGCCGCCCGCTCGACCTGAGCGCCCGGAACGGTGCTGTCCAGCGTTCCCCGGCCGGTTAGCGCATCGCCCGCGGCCGGATTGCCCGCTGCTCCGGTCACGTGGGCTCCCCCACTTCTCCGGCGGCCGCACGTTCCCCGGCGGGGACCTCTCCACCGGCAGCGCGCTCCGGCCCGGCAGCGCGCTGCGGCCCGGCAGCGCGCTGCGGCCCGGCAGCGCGCTGCTTCTTGCTGTTATCTTCGAGGAACAGCTGGGCGCACAGCGAGCCGCGGGCCGCCGCCGCGGCCAGCACGGCCGGGTCGGCGGTGAACCGGAAGGCGGTGTACTGGGTCATCGACGTGTCCGGCTGGGGCACAGCGGGCACCCCGGCCGTGATCACCGCCTCGTAGTCGGCCAGCCGCAGCCGGTAGCCGCCCCGGTCGGCGGCCTTCTCGCCAATCCGCGCGCCCGCCGCCAGCTCCACCCCGAGCTTGACCCGCCCGGCCCGGGCCACCGCCGACCGCTCGTCTTCGCCATCTCGCAACGTGACCGCGGGCAGCCCCCAGAGGCCGGCCAGCGGGTCAGCCGGGTCGTCCGGCCGCCGGACGACCAGGAACGCGCCGCTGCCAGCGGTGCCATGGCCGCCCGGGTCGGCCTGGTCGGCCGGGCGCCGGACGATGACCGCGACCGAGCGCTTCACTGGTTTCATCGCCCCCATCATCGCACCGGGACGGCCCGACGGCCGGGGACGGCCAGCCCGGGCGCCGCCCGGCTGGTGCGGGTATGGTCGGCTCATGGGGCTTATCCCGGCCGATGCCGCCGTCAGGTCGTCCGTCGGCCTGCGCTGGGCAATGGGCGCGGCCGCGCTCGCGGTGCTCGCCGCCGACCAGGTCAGCAAGTCGCTGGTACTCGCGGCCGACCCGGCGGGCCCGGTGGGTTACGGCTGGATTTCGGTCCGGCTGGTCCGCAACACCGGGGCCAGCGGCGGCCTCGCGTCCGGTTACCCGGTGCTTGTCACCCTGGCCGCGCTCGCCGTCACCGCGCTCGCCGCCACCTTCGCGCTGCGCGCTCGCGGCCGGGCGGCGGCGCTGTGCCTCGCCCTGGTCCTCGGCGGCGCGGTCGGCAACCTGGCTGACCGGCTGCTGCGCGCGCCCGGCTTCGGCCGCGGCGGCGTGGTCGACTGGATCCACCTGGGTGGCAGCGGCGGGTCGATGGACATCGCGGACATCGCTATCCAGCTTGGAGTGGTTGGCGCGGTCGTCGGCATCGTGGCCAGAGGCCGCCTCCGCCGCCCGCGGCAGGCGGCCGCGGGCACCGCCTCCGAGCCGGCCGTCCGGGCTGACGGGGGTCCGGGCGCCGGGGCAGCCGGGCCGCGCTGACGGGCGTGACCGGGCCAGGGCAGCCCGGCCTTATCCGCCCACGGTGCCAGCTCGCAGCTAGCGTCAAGCCGCCCCTCAGGTCGGCGATCCAGCCAGACGCTCAGGGAGGTACTGGCACGGCTAACGCGAGGGAGGCCGATGGCCCACCGCCAGGCCGGAGTGCCACCTGGGCAGAGCGGTACACGCGGGCAAGCCGGCTTAACCGAGATGGCGCAGCACGAGGCGATAGGCCACGGCGATGGCGGCGAGGGCCGCGATGAGGCAGATGGCCGCCTCGATCCCCTGAAACGCCCAGAACCTGCCGGCCGGCTGGTAGGTGAGCACCTGCGTGTACCCGTGCGCTTGCAGCCACTGGTTCAGCTCCTGCAGGTAATTCGACCGGGCGGCCGGGTTCGGGTGCAGCGCCGCCGCCGCCGTGTGCTGCACCTGGTCGAACTGGGCGCCGGTCAGGATCGTGTGCCCGTCCGGCGCGACGACGTCCTGGCCGAGCTGCCACGCGTCCGCCGGCAGCGGCCTGCCGCCGGTGAAGGGAAGGCCCCACAGCCTGGCCGGCGGCAGGTACCGGGGCCGGAGCAGGAACTCCACGGGGAGCCTGATAGCGGCGTAGCAGAGCAGCGTGACCGCCATCGCGGGGATGACGCGCCGCGCCACCGTCCCCGCCAGCAGGCCGATGGCGAAGGCCAGCAGCGCCCAGGCGAGCGGGACGATCCCGTAGAAGTCGAAGCCGTTGTCGGTGAACCGGCCGTTGACGTAGTCGACGGGGGACAGCCACCAGGTGAGTACGGCGGTGAAGAGGGCTGCGCTCAGCGCGGTGACCGCGAGGGTGCCGAGCAGCTGGCCGTACAGCCAGCCGCGCCGGGTGACGCCCTGCGACCAGGCGAGCCGCCACGTGCCGTCCTCGATCTCCCTGGCGACCAGCGGCGCCCCGATGAACACGCCGGCCAGGCCGGGCAGCAGGTTGAGGAGCGGGAGGATCCCCGACAGCGTCCGAGACGTGGCGGAGAAGGCGCCGATGGTCGATCCGCAGTTCGGGCCCGGCGCGTTGCCGAGGCATCCGCCCTGCCGTAGCTGCCCGACGACCTGGTGAAGATGCAGACCGGTTGGCGTCACGACGATCGCCAAGACGGCCAGTACGAGCGCGGCAGCCAGGGCCTCCGCGCGGTGCTGACGCCAGACGAGCCAGGTCATCAGGTCTCCTTGGATACGGGGACGGCGGAAAGCCGCGGCGCGGGCAGGTATCGCTCGGCCGGGATCGCCAGGTAAGCGAGCGCTAGGTCCTCGACGGTCACCGGCCGCGCCTCCCAGCGCGGGTCGGCGACCGGCCCGTATACCCGGGCGAGCAGGACGGTCTGCGCCTCGCTGTCGGCTCGCTCCAGCACGGCCTCCACCCCGGCGGGCACGTCGGCGCCGCCCGGCCCGATGAGCCGCCGGTGGCGGCCGAGGAGGTCGTCTGTCTCGCCGGCGAGCTGCACCAGCGAGCGGGAGATGACGACAAGGAAGTCACAGACCCGCTCCAGCTCCGACACGACGTGCGATGAGAAGACAACCGTGGTGCCGGTCTCGGCGACCCGGGTCATGAGCATCGTCATCACGTCGCGCCGGGCGATCGGGTCCAGGCTGGCGACGGGCTCGTCGAGGAGCAGCACCCGGGCCCGCTTGGCCAGGGCCAGGGTGAGCGCCAGCTGTGCCTGCTGCCCGCCGGAAAGCTTCCCCGCTGACCGGGACAGCGGGATGCCGAGGTCGCCCAGCCGGGCGCGCGCCCAGGAGGTGTCGAACGCTGCGTTGAGGAACTGCCCCAAGCGGAGGTGGTCCGCGACGCTGAACCGCTTGTACAGCGCGTGGTCCTGGCCCATGAAGGCGACATTGGACAAGGCCGCGCCGCTGCCGGCCGGGAGGCCGTCCACGGTGACGGTGCCCTGGGTGGGCTCGGCCAGGCCCATGACAAGGGAGAGGAAGGTGGACTTGCCGGCGCCGTTCGGCCCGATGAGGGCGACGACCCGGCCCTCGGGCAGCGATAGCGTGCAGTCCCGCAGTGCCCACGTCTTGCCGTATTGCTTGCCGAGCCCGCTGGCCTCGACTGCCGCGGTCATGCTGCCCCCTCGTCGGCGTATGCGTTGTGGAGCGCCTCGTCGAACAGCGCCGCCAGGTCATCGCGCGCCAGGCCGCTGGCTCTTGCTCCGGCGATCCAGTCGCGCAGCTCGCGGGTGAGAGCGGCGGAGATGGTGGCCGGGGCGGTCCTGCCGCCCGCGGCCGCCAGGTCGGCGACGAACGTTCCCCGGCCCTGCCGGGTGTCGACGAGGCGCCGGCTCTCCAGCTCGCGGTAGGACTTCACGACCGTGTTGGGGTTAATGCCGAGCGCGGAGACGACGTCCCGCACAGAAGGGAGCCGGTCGCCGGCCCGCAAGCGGCCCAGCCGGATGGCGTGCTCGACCTGCCGGACGAGCTGCAGGTATGCCGGAACCCCGGAGTCGGCTTCCAAGTAGAAAGCGATCATTCCTTCACTGTACTAATACAGTAGCACAGTTGCAAGCGGAACTGTCCCGGCTCGCCCAGCGCAGCTCGACCCGTCCCGCGCGGCAGCGCCGCGGCCCCTTTCGCGTATTCCGGTCCCACCTCCAATCCGGGAAGCCGCCGCTAATCCGGGAAGCCGCCGCGCAAACCGCCGTCGGCTGCTGCCGCTCGCCCGGAAGTGATTCGAAAAAAGATCTTGCATCGATGCCTTGAGGCTCGCTTGTCGAACTGTTACTCTAGTCGTAGACCTTGGATGGTTGGCGGCCGGTTCCGGCACAGGCGCGCGGTAGCGCGGAGTCCGCTCAGCGGACATTGATGCAAAGGGCCAGCTGCTGCTATCCAGGGAGGTGACCACGTTGTGCACAGCAGACGCCGTGCAGGCTCGCGGTGATGCCTTTGACGCCGTGGCGGATGCGCTGCGGACTGCCAACGCCGCGCTGGATTACGTCAACTCCGTCGGCGACGCTGACCTGGACGGGGCGGCCTGCGGCGGTTCGCTGATCGCCCTGGGCGAGGTCCAGGCGAAGGTGACCGCGGCCCACGCGAGGCTGCTACGGCGCTTCGATG
>Ga0265338_10006391_pt1 | contig 15025 bp, 15 predicted proteins | sample 42126metaG_FD_193579 | JGI IMG/M metagenome (GOLD analysis project Ga0265338, IMG submission 193579) | Rhizosphere microbial communities from Carex aquatilis grown in University of Washington, Seatle, WA, United States - 4-21-26 metaG | ecosystem: Host-associated > Plants > Roots > Rhizosphere... | reverse complement strand
CCAGCCCCGCCGAGGACTTGCCGGCCGTGGCGTCCGCCACCTGGGCCAGGGTTTTTCCGGACTGGAGGTCGGACTGCAGCGCCGACGTCGTGATCCCGAGATAGGTCGCCGCAGCGGCGAAATCGTCACCGGGGCCCATGCCGGGATGGCCGAAACCGGGCCCCGGGCCTGCGGGACGCGTCCCGTTGACCATGTCGGTGAACCGCTGCTGGAGGTTCGCCGTGATCTGGTCGGCCTGCGCCTGGGTCAGCTTCCCGGCCGTCACCGCGGCCGCGATCTCCGTCTTCTCGTGCGCGACGAGCGCCGCGACCAGCCCCGCCGAGGACTTGCCGGCCGTGGCGTCCGCCACCTGGGCCAGGGTTTTTCCGGACTGGAGGTCGGACTGCAGCGCCGACGTCGTGATCCCGAGATAGGTCGCCGCAGCGGCGAAATCGTCGCCGGACCCCATGCCGGGACGGCCGACATGGCCGGCTTTCCCGAGCAGGCTCGAGATGGAGGTGGAGGAGGATCGGGCGGCGGACGTCTTCACGTGGCCGGGACTGTGGCCGGACGCCGCCGCGACGGCGGCGCCTGCGCCGGTGAGGGCCAGGGCGCCCGCTGCGCCGAGGGTGAGCTTTCGCTTCAGACTCATGGGTGAGGGTTCCTTTCGCGTTGCCTGGGCTCTTCAGACACTGGACGCCCGGGCTAAGAACCCGATTAGAAGCGCCTAAGAATCCGCTGGGACGCTGTGTCACGATTGGCCGCAATGACCGACGTCGAGCCCCGGCTCAGCTACGTGATCGCGCGGCTGGAACGCGCGCTGCGGGCGGCGATCAACGACCGCGTCAAGCCGCACGGGCTCACCACCCTCCAGTACACGACGCTGAGCCTCCTCGGCGCCCGCGGCGAGCTCTCGAACGCGCAGCTCGCCCGGCGGTCGTACATGACCCCGCAGGCGATGAGCGAGGTGATCGAGGCGCTCGAGTCGAAGGGGCTGATCCGGCGGGACCCGCACCCGAACCATCGCCGCATCTACCCGGCGGCGCTCACCGCGAAGGGGCGCAAGGTGCTGGGCGAGTGCGATCAGGCCGTCGACGAGCTGGAGGAGCAGGTTCTCCGGGATCTCTCGCCCGCCGAGCGGGCGGGCCTGGCGGACGGCCTCATGACCGCCGTCCGCTCACTCCACGCCGGGTTTCCGGAGTAGAGCGGCTGTGCCGGGGCGAACGAGGCCGGCGTCGTAGGCGACGATCACGGCCTGAACCCGATCGCGGACGCCGAGCTTCCGGAGGACGTTCGAGACGTGCGTCTTCACGGTCGTCTCGCTGAGGACGAGCTGCTGCGCGAGTTCCGCGTTGGAGAGCCCGGAGGCGAGCAGGCGCAGGATCTCGCGCTCCCGCTCCGTCAGCCGGGCCACCGCCTCCGCCGCGTCGCCGGACGCGTTCCCGTCCGCGAAGCGCTCGAGCAGCCGCCGGGTGACGCCGGGCCCGAGCAGGGCGCTGCCGTTGGCGACGAGCCGGATCGCCTCGACGAGGTCGCCCGGCCGGACGTCCTTCAGCAGGAAGCCGCTCGCGCCGGCGCGCACCGCTGCGTACACATACTCGTCGAGGTCGAAGGTGGTCAGCACGAGGATCCGCGCGGCGCTGCCGGCGGCGACGATCCGGCGCGTCGCCTCGATCCCGTCCACTCCGGGCATGCGCACGTCCATGAGGATCACGTCGGGCTCGAGGTCGAGCGTCAGCCGGACGGCCTCCTCGCCATCCTCGGCCTCGCCGACGACCTCCAGGTCGGGCCGCGTCTCGACGATGAGCCTGAAGCCGCTGCGGACGAGGGCCTGGTCGTCGGCGATGAGGACGCGGATCGGCAACGGATCAGTCGATCGGGATCTGCGCCGAGACGAGATAGCCGCCGTCCGGGCGCGGGCCGGTGTCCACCCGGCCGCCGAGCATGGCGACGCGCTCGCGCATGCCGACGAGGCCGCTGCCGCCGTTCGCGTCGGCGCCGCCGCTGCCGTCGTCCCGTATCTCCAGCGCGAGCTCGTCGCCGTACCGGACGGACACGGTCGCGTGCTCCGCGCCGGCGTGCTTGAGCGTGTTCGTCAGCGCCTCCTGCACGATCCGGTAGGCGGACAGGTCGACCGCGGCGGGCAGCGGCCGCGCGGCGCCCTCGAACTCGAGCGCGACGTCGAGGCCGGTCGCGCGCACCTGCTCGACGAGGCTGTCGAGGCGGGCGAGACCCGGCATCGGCTCGTACTCGGCGCCGTCCTGGATGATCCCGAGCACGCGGCGCAGGTCGCCGAGCGCCGCCCGCGCGGCCAGCTCGATCGCGCGGATCGGCTCACGGGCCCGTCGCGGCTCCACCTCGAAGACGTCGTCCGCGGCGGCGGCCTGGACGACGATCACGCTCAGCGCGTGCGCGACCACGTCGTGCAGCTCGCGCGCGATCCGCGACTGCTCCTCCGCGACCACCCGTTGCGCCTCGGCTTCGCGCTCGCGCTCGAGCCGCCGCGCCTTCTCCTCGATCTCGCCGACGTACGCGCGCCGGGAGCCGATGCTGTCGCCGAGCAGCCAGGCCGCGACGAGGAAGACGACGCGCGCCGCCGAGTCGCCGAACTGCGACCAGCCCGTCGCGGCGAGCGCGACCGCGATCGCCGCGATCGAGGCGATCCCGGTCAGGCGCGCCGCGCGCGTGTCCGAGCTCGCCGCGAGCGTGTACAGCGCGACCGCGAGCTGGAACGGAAGGAGCCGCAGATCGAGAGCGACGATCGCGAGCGCGACGGCCGTCACCGCCACGACCACGGCAAGCGGCCACCGCCGCCGCCAGAGGAGCGGGAGCGTCTCGAGCGTGCCGAGGATGATCTCGGCCGTCGTGTGTGCGTTGTGGGTCGCGACCGTGATCGTGACCGCGAGCAGGACCGCGACGAGCCCGACGTCGACGAGCAGCGGGTGGCGGCGCAGCCAGTTCCAGATCATCTGCGCCTACGGTACTCGCGTCTCGGCTACGTGTCGCGACGGACGAGCAGCACGGCGGCGATCGCGATCGCCAGCAGCGTGTACCCGCAGAACAGCGCGAAGCCGGAGCCCGGCGCGAGGTCGTGCACGCCGTGGGTCAGCGAGAAGACGTCGCGTCCCGCCGCGTCCGGGAGGTACGGCGAGATGGCGTTGTTCCAGCTCGTCGGGAGGATGTTCATCAGCGGCGGGATGACGAAGAAGATCGCCGCGAACGCCGCGATGCCCCCGGCCGTGTTGCGCACGATCGCTCCGATCGCCATCGCGAACATCCCGAGCACCATGAGGTACAGCGCGCCGCCGATCACGGTGCGCGCGACCCCCGGGTCCGAGAACGAGACCTGCAGGATGTGATGCTGGTTCAGGATCGCCTGGCTCCCCCAGAACGCGAGCAGCACCGACGGCAGCATGAGCACGAAGGTGACGACGGCGTAGACGCCGAGCTTCGCCCACAGCACCGGCAACCGCTTCGGCACGGCGGTGAAGCTCGCGCGGATCATCCCGGTCGAGTACTCGCCGGTGATGATCAGGACACCGAGAACCGCTATCGCCAGCTGAGAGAGATTCACACCTGCGAGCGCGATGTCGAGCGGATGGCGGTCCGCGCGCTCCCTCGGAGCCATGTGCGCCCAGTGCGAGCCGACGATCGTCGCAAACAGGAGCGGCAGCCCGATCGTCAGGATGACGGCGACTGCCAGCGACCATCGCGTCGAGCGCAGCGAATGAAGCTTCGTCCACTCGGAGACGACCACGTGCATCTGCGTGACCTTCCCGGTCACGGCGAGCCGCGGCACCGACACGACGTTGGCGATCGTGCTCATACCCGCTCCGGCGCCAGCCGAGCTGACGCCTCCGCTCCTGTGCGGGCTCCGTCGAGCCTACGCCCGCTGCTGCTCATGCCGCGCCCTGCGCCGGCTCGTCCGCGGCGGCCACGTCGCCCGCCTTGAACTCGACGTCCTCGCGCGTCAGCTCCATGAACGCGTCCTCGAGCGACGCCTGCATCGGCGTCAGCTCGTGCAGGACGATCCCGTTCGCTGCGGCGGTGTCACCGACCTGCGCGGCGGTGAGCCCGGTGATCTCCAGCACGCCGGGATCACTGCTGCTGACGGAGACGTCAGGCCCGAGCACGAGCTCGCGCAGCCGCAGCGCCTGCGGCGAGCGCACGATCACGACCCCGCCCGACGCGCGGTGGACGAAGTCCTCGACGCTCGTGTCCGCGATCAGCTTGCCGCGGCCGATCACGATCAGGTGGTCGGCCGTGAGCGACATCTCGCTCATCAGGTGCGACGAGACGAACACGGTGCGGCCCTCGGCGGCGAGCGACTTCAGCAGGTTGCGGATCCAGTGGATGCCCTCCGGGTCGAGGCCGTTCACCGGCTCGTCGAGCAGCAGCGTCTTCGGGTCGCCGAGCAGCGCTGTGGCGATCCCGAGCCGCTGGCCCATGCCGAGCGAGAACTTGCCCGCGCGCTTGCGCGCGACGTCGTGCAGCCCGACGAGGTCGACGAGCTCGGCGACGCGCTTCTTCCCGATCCCGTGCGTCTGCGCGAGCGCCAGGAGGTGGTTGTAGGCCGAGCGGCCGGTGTGCACGGAGCGCGCCTCGAGCAGCGCGCCGACCTCGTGCAGCGGCGCCGGATAGTCGCGGAAGCGTTTACCGTCGAGCGTGACGCTGCCGGAGGTGGGCGCGTCCAGCCCGAGGATGAGGCGCATCGTCGTCGACTTCCCCGAGCCGTTCGGGCCGAGGAAGCCGGTGACGATCCCGGGGCGGACGGTGAAGCTGAGGTCGTCGACCGCCCGCTTGTCGCCGTAGTCCTTCGTCAGGCCGTGCGCCTCGATCATCTGCACCCACGCTAGCCGCGGCGGGCGCGGCCTGCCTCGTCCCGGGGGACGAACCTCCCTCATCCGAAAGGACGAGATTGACCGCCTCGCGCACGCGGCTTATGTTTGGCCCTTGCGCAGCGTCGCCGCGCTTGCGGTCATCGCCTTTCTCCTCGTCGCCGCCTCGGCGTCGGGCAGCGGCAGCCCGATCAGGGTCGTTCCCGCCGTCCCCGGCGGCACGACGTACCGGTGCTCGGGCGCGCAGACCACGCTGTTCGACAACTCGAACGGCGGCGGCGTCCAGAACGGCGGCAAGCCGGCGACGTTCTCGACGGGCAAGAAGACGTACTGCCTCGCGTCGATCACGACGTACCACTGGAACAACGGCCAGGGAGCAACGCCCGGGTCGATCGGGCTGAAGGTCGTCTCCGGGCTGGGCGGCAAGGGCAACACCCTCGGCCCGCTCGCCGCGACGGGGAGCGCCGGGCAGGGCGGCGCGCAAAACGTCAACTGGACCGCGAGCGCCGGCCAGCCGATCGTCCTCAACGGCAGCTACGCGTGCCAGGACTCCGACCCGGCCAGCTGGTCGCAGAACCCGGCGTCGAAGAGCCAGGGCTTCTGCACCGTCACCGTCACCACCGCGACTCCGACGAAGCCGGTCAAACCGGCGAAGCCGACGTACGTCTGTCTCGGCTCCCAGGTGAAGCTGTTCGACAACTCGAACGGCGGCGGCGTGCAGAACGGCGGCAAGCCGCCGAGCTTCACGACGTACGGGACGATCGGCGTCACCGCGTGGTGCCTGAACTCGATCACGACGTACCACTGGAACAACGGCACCGGCGCGAAGCCCGGGACGATCGGCCTCGGCCCGCTGAACTTCGGCGCGCTCGTCAACCCGGTCGCTCCGCGCCAGGCGACCGGCAGCGCAGGACAGGGCGGCGCGGCGAACGTCAACTGGACGGTGAACTACTCGACGACGAATCCGACGATCGTCAGCGGCGCCTACACCTGCAAGGACTCCGACCCGGCCACGTGGGCACAGAACCAGGCAACCGGAGGCAAGGGCTTCTGCATCGTCTACGCGACGCCGGCGTATGTCAGCAACTTCACGCTGCCGTCGGGAGTGCACTTCTCGCAGCCGCCGCCGCCTCCGGCGCCGTCGACGAGCACGAGCCAGACGACGTCCACGTCGCACATCAAGTGCTTCACGGGGACGCTCTCGACGATGCTGCTCTATCCCATCAACGTCCCGGCCGACCAGTGGGGGCTGCTGCTGCTCCAGTGCGGCATCAAGCAGGGCGACGGCTTCCAGGGGCGCCTCACTCCCACGTCCATGTTCGTCATCCCGCGCGGGTGCGGTCCGTTCTGGACGTTCCCGTTCGCGTCCGGCAACCCACCGCCGCCGGTGTTCATCCAGTACACCGGGCAGCCGGGCGCGTCGTGCAGCACGGCGAAGGAGTTCATCCCGTTCAAGGTGCGGAACAACTGGCGGATCGACATCCAGGCACGTGATGCGGTGACGCAGGCGCCGCTGCGTCCCGCGGGTTACGGCGTCTACATCCACTACGGCGGTGGAGACGTGCAGGCGCAGAACACCTGGAACGTCAAGTAAGCGGCGCGAAACGCGCCGTGAAGTGCCGTAGCGCCGGCGGCTCCTCGACGATGCGCAGTCCGCGCAGTTCGTCGCGGCGGGCGGCGACGTCTGCGCAGACCTCGATCACGTAGTCGACGTGACTCTGCGTGTACGTGCGGCGCGGTATGGCAAGACGGACGAGATCCATCGCCGCTGGATACTCGCTCCCGTCGGGATGGCGGCCGAACATGACGGTGCCGATCTCGCAGCCGCGCACGCCGCCGGTGACGTAGAGCTCGACCGCGAGCGCCTGGCCCGGGTACTGAAGCGGCGGGATCTGCGGCAGCAGCGCACGAGCGTCGAGGTACACCGCGTGTCCGCCGATCGGCCGCACGACCGGGATTCCCTCGGCGAGCAGCGCGTCGCCGAGATACGCCGTCGACCGGATCCGGTAGCGGAGGTAGTCGTGGTCGACCGCCTCGCGCAGGCCTTGCGCGACCGCCTCGAGGTCGCGGCCGGCGAGCCCGCCGTACGTCGGGAATCCCTCGGTGAGCACGAGCAGCGCGCGGCAGCGCTCCGCGAGCGCGTCGTCGTTGCACGCGAGCCAGCCGCCGATGTTCGCGAGCGGATCCTTCTTCGCGCTCATCGTCATGCCGTCGGCGAGCGACGCGATCTCGCGCACGATGTCGGCGACGGCGCGGTCGCCCTGTCCCTCCTCGCGCTCGCGGATGAACCACGCGTTCTCGGCGAATCGGCACGCGTCGAGGAACAGCGGCACGCCGTGCCGGTCGCACACCTCGCGTACCGCGCGCAGGTTCGCGAGCGAGACGGGCTGGCCGCCGCCGGAGTTGTTCGTGATCGTGATCATGACCGCGGGAACGTCGGCGGCGCGCTCGGCGAGCAGCCGCTCGAGCGCGGCGACGTCCATGTTCCCCTTGAACGGATGCACGAGTGACGGCTCGAGCGCCTCGGCGATCGGCAGGTCGACCGCCTCCGCACCGGTGAACTCGACGTTCGCGCGCGTCGTGTCGAAATGCGTGTTGTTCGGGACGATCTTTCCCGGGCCGCCGATCGCCGTGAACAGAATCTTCTCGGCGGCGCGGCCCTGATGCGTCGGGATCACGTGACGGAACGGGAACAGCTCGCGCACCGCGGCAAGAAACACGTACCAGGACGGCGAGCCCGCGTAGCTCTCGTCGCCGTGCTGGATCGCGGCCCACTGGTCGCGCGACATCGCGCCGGTGCCGGAGTCGGTGAGCAGGTCGATGAGGACATCGGCCGCGTGTAGGCCGAACAGGTTCAGCCCGGCGAGCTCGATCGCGTCCTGCCGCTGCGCCTCCGTCGTCAGCCGCATCGGCTCGACCGAGTGGATGCGGAACGGCTCGATGATCGTCCGGAACGCCACCGCCGAAGTGTCGTCGGGCGCCCGCAAGGCGGTATCGGGGAGTCTGCGGATCGTGGCTACGGTTTCGTCGATGCCGCTCCGGAACCGCGTCACGCCGCTGAGCGAGCTCGTCGCGGATCCGGCGCGCGGGCTCGTCTACGGGAACCGCGGCTGCCTGCACGACGAGACCGGGGAGATCCGCCGGCTGTACGGCGTCAGGCGCTGGATCGCGTGCCGGCTCGAGTTCCGCGGCCGGTTGCGCCGTCCGCTGGTGCAGCCGGGGCGCTACACCGAGCTGTTCTTCCTCGACGAGGCGACCGCGATGGCCGCCGGGCACCGCGCCTGTGCGGAGTGCCGCCGCGAGGACTACGTCCGCCTCGTCGGGATCCTGGGGCTGGGCGGAGCCGACGCGATCGACGAGCAGCTGCACGCCGAGCGCCTCGTCCCCGGCTCGCACGTCCGGCGATTCCACGACGTCCCGCTCGACGATCTCCCCGACGGCGCGTTCGTCCTGCGGGACGGCGAGCCGTGGCTCGTGCTCGGCGCGGAGCTGCTCCGCTGGACGCCCGCCGGCTACCGCGAGCGCGTGGCGCGGCCCGTGCGCGTGACGGCACAGGCGATCACGCCGCCGTCGCTCGTCTCCGTCCTCGCCGCCGGCTGGGACCCGCTCGTCCCGCTGCTACATCCGTCGGCCTTCTAGCATTCGACGATGGCGACGATGAGAGACCTCGACAAGCTCGCCCTCGCCCTGCCGGGCGTGACGAAGGAGGTCTCCGCGGACGGGCGGCCGACCTACTCGGCGCACGGGAAGTACTTCTGCTTCCACCGTACGCAAAGGCCGGACGCGGTCGACGCCGACACGGGCGCGCGGCTCGACGACGTGTTCGTGTTCCGTGTCGAGGGCTCCGACGTGAAGGAGCTCCTCCTCGCGGACGACCGCGGCGTGTACTTCACCACGCCGCACTGGAACGGCTATCCCGCCGTGCTCGTCCGCATCCCGAGTCTTGCGCTGATCGACCGGGACGAGCTGCGCGACCTCGTCGTCGACGCGTGGCTGACACGCGCGCACAAGCGTGAGGCGAAGGCCTGGCTCGCGGAGTACGAGCCCCCCGAGACGGCGAGATAGAGGCTACGGTGGGGGCATGGCGGCCGTTCAGCTCAAGTGCGAGATCGACGGATGCGGCATGTCGTGGTCCGTGGCGTCACCCGCGAAGATGAAGGCGTCGATGGCGGAGCACCGGAAGAAGTTCCACCCCGACTGGGTGCAGCCCGAGCCGAAATCGATGACGGCGTACCGGCTCGACTACTCCGGCCGCGCCCGGCAGTTCTAGCCGCCGACGGGCGCGACCCCGCCGTACAGGCGGTAAAGCGGGCCGCGGAGGTGTGCGAGCAGGAGCGTGGCCTGCGCGCCACCGTCGTACTCCTTGCTCCAGCGGTCGGTGAGACCGAGAGCGCCGCTCGCGGTGGCGTGCCAGCCGCTGCTCGCCGCGCGCCCGTCGAAGTACCGGAACACGTCGGCGGGCGGCTCCGAGCTCTTGAAGGTGACGACGACGGTCGGTCCGTCCCAGCCGCCGCCCGAGAAGCCGGGCTTGCGGTATTGCGCCGGTGTCCGCGTGACGTCGACCACCGTCGCTCCCTCGGGCAACGCGGCGAAGACGGGGTCGCTGCTCAGCTCGTGCAGCCGCTTGCCGCCGGGATCGCCCCCGGCCGGCGTGCCTCCGCACGCCGACAGGAGCGATCCCGTTGCAAGCAAGGCGACCGTGAACCGGCACAGCTGCCGTCTCGCAGGAGGGTTGACGTGCCGGGCGCTCATCGCACGAAGTCGAACACCGCCTGGTGATAGCTGCCGTCGACGAGCTTCACGATCAGCTCCTGGCAACCGCGCCAGGTCTTGTCCGTCCTCCAGACGTAGGGGAACAGGTCGCCCCGAATCGGCAGGGAGCCGATGATCGCGCTGGCCGGAGTGCCCGACGTCAGCGCAGCGGGAGCCGTGCACGAGACCGGCGCGTACTGCGGATAGCCGGAGGCGACCACGTCGTCGAGCGTGGCGTGCGCGCCCGGGATGTAGAACGCCACCGGCAGCGGGAGGCCCGCCTTCACGACGACCACGCGCGGGTACGCGAACGCCGGCAACGGCAGCACCCAGTGGAACGAAAGCGGCTCGACCGCACCGCAGTCGCTCGTGTGCGCTGCGAGTCCGACCATCGCGACGTCGTCGAGATGCGACGCGACCGAGCCCGTGCCGATGGCGTCGAGGAAGACCTCTCCGGCGGCTGCGCCGGATTCGCTGAAGCCCGTTGTAGCCAGCGGAATCCGTACCGTGCCGGCGATGCCCCCGCTCGTGTCCGCGGTCGCCGTGCCGACCTGGGTCTCGCCGTTCGCGCCGGTGACGTAGAGCGTCACCGTTGCGCCGGGTGTGAACCCGCCGCCGGAGAACTGCACCTCCTGCCCGGCCTGGTAGCTGCCGCCGCAGCTCGGGTCGGACGGGGCCGTCAACGGCTGGGCGTCGAGCTCGCCGACTCCGATCGCGGTCGGCGTCGGACTCGCGGGTGGATCCGGCAAGGGCGACGGGTTCGCCGGGAAGCCCGCCGGCGTCTGGTCGGCTGCCGAGTTGATGAGGCCGTCGATCGCGGCCGCGTAGCCGCCCGCGTGCCCGGACGCGTTCGGATGGAAGGAGCCGACGATCGGGAGCCCCGGGATGATGCAGTGCCCGAGGACCGAGAACGTGCACCCGCCGCCGCTCCCCGAGGCGACGCTCAGCCCGTTGATCCACGCCCCCGCGGGGCCGCAGACCTCGTGACCGGCGAAGACGCCGCGCACGTCGACGAAGTTGACCCCTGCCTCGCCCGCCGCCTCCTGGAGCACGGCGTCGAGATGGTCACCCTCGCCGTTCATCCAGTTCATGTCGTCCTTCGTGAACAGCGGCGAGAGCTGGATGCAGCCCTGATCGGAGGACGAGCTCGGGAAGAGGCGCGGGTAGTCCGCGACGATCACCGACGTTCTGGTCGGGTCGACCGCGGAGAGCAGCGCCAGCTCCGTCGTCTTCACGGGCCAGAACACGTTGGAGACCTGGCCGTGGACCGACGACGTGAACGAGCTCGAGTGCGCGCAGCTCGGATCCGCGCCGAGGCCCAGCCACCGGCCGACCGCTCCGACCGCGGCGTTCTGGGCATCGGCCTTGAGCTTCTGCTCGATGCACGCCTTGAGCACGTCGGAGAACCCGGCGTCGTTGCCGCCGATCGTCATGGTCACGAGCGACGCAGACGTGTCGACGCCCGGATCGTTGAGCTGCGGCGGCTCGCCGAAGTGGGGGGCGCTCGTGATGTTCGCGGTGACCGCTCCGCTGCAGGCGTAGAACAGCGGATTCAAGCCGATCTCCTCGCCGAGCACCTCGGAGTACGCGAGCGGCGAGCGGTGGCAGAAGTCGCCGCCGCCGTCGGTGCCGGCCAGGAACGGCGGGTTCCCCTCGCCCGAGGAGTAGGAGTCGCCGAGCGCGACGTAGCTGCCGGCGTTGATGCCGAACTCGCCGATCGCGAAATCGGTGGCCGAGCTGACCGTGACGCTGGCGATCTTCTCGCCGCCGGTCGTGTAGAAGCCGAAGAAGCTCGCTCCGGAATCGCCCTCGACCGACACCGTGCCCGAGCTCGTCGTTCCGTCCGCCGCGGTCGCGGTGATATCGAACACCGCGAACGGATCCGGCTCGGCGTAGAGGTAGAACGCCGTCGTCCCGGAGGGCAGAGCGACCGTCGCCGACAGGCCTCCCTCCGTCCAGTAGACGTCGCCGGCGTAGCCGTTGCTCCACGTCGCCCATCCGTCTCCGACGGCGACGTGGTCGAGCACAGGCGAGAACGTGATGTCGCCGCTCGGGCCCGCGACGCCTCCGACGTCGCCGAACGGCTGCAGATCAGGTGCGAACTGCTGCACCGTGTGCCCCCCGAGGGTCGCCGGCGGCGGGCCGGTTCCCACCGAGCCGTCAAAGACGATTCCACCCGAGGCCAGGGCCGAGCCGGCGCCGACCAGCACGAGGCCGGCCAGGCTCGCGATAACGACGAGGAAGAGACGAACGCGGATCATCGGTAGCGCTCCTTTGCGCTCGAGGAACCCCCAGAACTCCCGCCCGAAGACAGAGGACATCCCTCGCCTGAGACCGAACGACGGCGAAGGACGCGCGCACCCTGCGGAAGTGCGTCTACCCACTGCGACGCACGGACGCTACGCCGCGACAAAGGTCAATACAAGACCTCGAAAGGTGGAGTTCACCACCGTGTGACCCCGGTCGACTGCTCGGCGGAAATGGACCTAACCGGACAGCTTTCAAACCTCTCGATGCGGCTGCAAACGCTGCTCGCCACGGTGGCGATCAAGTAGCGCCGTCGCAAAGTACTCCTCGAACTCATTAGACGACAATCGCTCGGGCGGTCCGGACGGACCTTGGAGAGCCCTGTCGCACCCGGATCGCGTGGGGCTCGCGAAGCTCGCGATAGACCACCGCAAGCTGGATCGAGCCGACTAGCCGACGTCGCGGCGAGCGGTGAGCGCGAGACCCGCGAGGGCGAGCGCTACGACCCAAGCGACGAGCACGGCGCCGCCGGCTGCGGCGGAGAGGAGGTGATTGGTCGTCAGCCCGCTGAGCGCGTTTTGAGCCTCACCCGGCGTCAGGCGCCCGACGGACGGGACGAATGCGAAGAGCAGGTTTTCGACGACGAAGCCCCAGGCGAGCAGACCGACGATCGTGCCGATCTGGTTGCGAACGATTGAGGCGATACCGACGCCGATCGCGCCCCAGAGAGCGACGCCTACGACGGTTCCGAGCAGGACGAGCGTGATCGAGCCGCCGTGGAGGACGAGCGGGATGCCGCGTGCGTGGAGGCACACGTAGCCGATTGCGAACCCGAGCCCCTCGCCGACGATGCCGAATGCGAGTCCGGCGAGCAAGCTCGCGATGAGCTTCGCGCCGATGACGCGTGAGCGTCGCGGCGTGAACAGGAACGTCGGCCGGATCGTGCCGAAGCGATATTCGCCGGTGACGAGCAGCACGCCTGCGAGGGCGGAGAAGACTCCGGCGAGGCTTCCGACGCCGAGCACGCCGCGCTGATTCTCCGGCGTGTTGAGGCTCTCGGCGTGCGTCAACAGCCCGGCCAGCAGCCCGAAGAGGGTGATCAGCGCGAGCATTCCGAGCACGAGCCCCAACGTCGTCCGAGTGGAGCGCAGCTTCATCAACTCGGCCTTGGTCTGTGCGATCACGGTTGCGTCTCCGAGGTCAGCTCGAGGAAAACCTCTTCGAGGGAGGAGCCTTCCGCGACGAGCTCGTGGACCGGGACGCCGGCGGCGAAGGCAACGTCTCCGACTCGTTCGCTTGTCGTCCCGAGGGCGAGCAGCGCGTGGTCGTTGCTGGTCGTCGTTTCGATCTGTTCGCGGCGGAGCGCCTCGGCAAGCTGCGGCAACTGCGGGCTCCGGACCCGTACGGAGCCGCCGACGCGGGCGGTCAAGTGCTCGAGCGACGTCTCCACCACGAGCCGGCCATGGTTGATGATCAGGACCTGATCGACGGTCTGGGCGACCTCGGCCAACACATGGCTCGAGATGAGCACTGTCCGGCCCTCAGACGCGAAGCTGCGCAGGAAGTCGCGGAGCCAGCGCACGCCCTCCGGGTCGAGCCCGTTCGCCGGCTCGTCGAGCACCAGCAGCTCCGGATCGCCGAGGAGCGCCGAGGCGAGGCCGAGGCGCTGGCGCATGCCGAGCGAGTACCCCTTGACGCGGCGCCTTGCGGCGTCGGTGAGCTCGACCAGGCGGAGTGCCTCGTCGACACGTGAATCGGGCAACTCGACGGCACGGCTGAGCGTGCGCAGGTGATCGCGGCCCGTGCGGCCGGGATGGAAATCTGTCGCCTCGAGCACGGCGCCGACGCGGCGTGCCGCATCGGCGAGCCGCGCGTAGGGCTGGTCGAAGATCAATGCCCTGCCGCTCGTCGGTGCCGCCAGTCCGAGCAGCATCCGCAGCGTGGTCGTCTTTCCGGCCCCGTTCGGGCCGAGGAAGCCCGTGATCGTCCCCGCTTCGAGCCCGAACGACAGATTCTCGACAGCCGTCAGCTTGCCGAATCGCTTCGTCAATCCCTCGCTCAGAACAACCGACACCGGCTAGGTCCTCTCCGAATCGTCGAGCAGTCCAATCCCCCCACCCGTCATGTCGACCTGGCTGCCATCCTCGACCCACACATCCACATCACGGAAGATCGCATATGCATTGATGACGATCTCGGCGGGGACGGTTTATGAGGAATGGAGCTAGCCGGGCTCGAACCGGCGACCTCCTGGGTGCGATCCAGGCGCTCTCCCAACTGAGCTATAGCCCCGCGGCGGCTAGTGTAGCGAGGCGTCTGGCGCCGCTGAGCCGCCGGCGTGTTCCATCAGCTTGCCGTCGCGGATCGCCTGCGCCATGTCCTTCGACTGCTCGCGGTACCACGTGCCGTCCTCGAACTGGACGGCCGGATAGAGACGCTGACCGGTGCCCGCTTCGAGGGCGTCGCGCTTGCTCTTCCGGAACGGGCCGGGGACGCGCTCGTACGCGACGCCCGTCTCGATCAGGGCCGATTCGACCTTCCAGCACGGATGTCCCTGCACCTTCACCCACTGGTTCGAGCAGCGATAGAGCTTGACCGCCACAGTCCCTCCCTCGGTCGGCTGACCCCCGCCTCCTACGATACGCCGATGCGCGCGGTTTCAATCGACGCGACGGGCCGCCCGGAGGTGCGCGACGTCGAGGAGCCGGACGGCGACGGCGAGCTCGTGCGCGTGCTCGCGTGCGGGCTTTGCGGGTCCGACGTCGAGAAGCTGACGCCCGAGTTCGCCGGCGTCGTCCTCGGGCACGAGGTGGTCGGCGAGACCGCCGACGGACGGCGGGTCGCGCTCGTGCACCATCGCGGCTGCGGCGAGTGCGAGCGCTGCCACGCCGGCCACGAGTCGACGTGCGAGCGGTTCGCCGCGCCGACGATCCGGCCCGGCGGCTTCGCAGAGCGTGTGCGCGCGGACGCGTGGCTCGACGTCCCGGCGGGGCTCGGCGACGCGGCGGCGACGGCGCTCGAGCCGCTCGCTTGTGTGCTGCGCGGTGCCGAGGCGGTTCCGGCCGGACGTGTGCTCGTCGTCGGACAGGGTTTCGTCGGCCGGCTGTTCGCGGGGGTGCTCGCCCGGCGCTGCGACGAGGTGTTCGCGCTCGACGCCGACCCGCGCCGGAGCGGACGCGAGCCGGACGGGCCGGTCGACGCCGTCGTCA
>Ga0265338_10006388_pt1 | contig 15039 bp, 29 predicted proteins | sample 42126metaG_FD_193579 | JGI IMG/M metagenome (GOLD analysis project Ga0265338, IMG submission 193579) | Rhizosphere microbial communities from Carex aquatilis grown in University of Washington, Seatle, WA, United States - 4-21-26 metaG | ecosystem: Host-associated > Plants > Roots > Rhizosphere... | reverse complement strand
GCGTCGCCGAGCTGCTCCACCTCCCGCCCAGCGCATCCGGCCTCGTGAAGCGAACTCTCGACCGCCTGGTGCAGCTCGAGCGCGTGGAGCTCTTCACCGCGTACACCGAGCAGCGCGCGCCCAGGGTGCAGCAGCAGCCGCTACGAAGCGGAGATCCACGTCTCGATCCACGTGGCGATCAGTTCTTCAGCTCCGACCACAGGAGCGTTCCGTCGCTTCTGATCTGGCAAAACCTCCTCGTAACGTTCGGCATGAAAGGCGACGCCGAGCTCGCCCGCGACGAGCGCCTCGATCCACGTCACGATCCAAGAGGCGATCCACGTCGCGATCCACGTGAAGCAAGAAAACTGAGGCCTGTCGGGTGATTGCACGCCCTATATGATCGCTAGATCCCTAGATCTGTAGATCTTCGATCAGTAGAGGACGCGCCGGCCTGGGGACAACTCGGGCCGGCGCTTCGCTTGGCCCTCGAGAAAGGTGTCGCTCGGCAAGCTCGCGACGAACGATCGGATCGCGCTGCGCGCGGGGATCGGTGTCCCATTCGGGACAGGTCCAAAGGCGCTCGCGAAAACTCGCGCCGGCGCGGTGTCGCGCGGGCTGCCGCGCGACGGTCGATCGGTGCGCGCGCTCGCTGGCGCGCGCTGGGCAATCGGGGGTGGCGGAGCACGACACGTGCCGCGAGAGGCTTCGCCCTCGGCTGATCGGTTCCGATCAGGAAACTAGATCTCCGGTTCGCCCTGCTCGGGTGGCCCCCACGTCCAATTGCCGCCCGTCGGTTCCTCGCTGCGGCGTCCCTCGGTCCAGCAGACGATGGTGTGCATCCCGTCGGCGGCGAGCCGGCCTTGAGCGAATCTCCGAATGCACTCGAGTCGGTTCTCGAGCTTGATCACCTCGAGCCGAATCTGCCCGAGCTCGCGCTCGTGGTCTCCCGAGAGACCGATGATCTTGGCAAGTCGCTCACTGGGCTTCATTTCGATCCTCACGTTTCACCTGGCGGTAACGAATCGACGTCGACGAAGCCCTCGAAGATCTCCGCTTCGTCGATATCGACGAGCAGCTCGCCGCCGTAGAACTCCTGCGGGTTGGCGTCCGCCGGCGCGCACGCGCTGCCCTCCAGGTGCTCGAGCATGAAGTGCCCGACACCGCGCTCGTCTTCATCACCGAAAACGAACGTGAGCTCTTTTTGACCGGCGAACCTGGTGCCAAGCGTCTTCAGTTTCTTGCAGCGCGGGCAGCCGACTGAATAGTCGGTGCTCACGTTCCACCGTCGATCAGCACCGCCGGCGGCTCGTAGATCTTTCCCGCGATGCGCAGCAAGGTGGCCACCTCCGCGCGCAGCCGCTCGTTCTCAACGGCGAGCTGGCGCGCTTGGGCCGCGAATTCGATCGTGGCCACGCCGGTAATTCCCCACGATGCGATGACCATCAACAGCAATTTCTTCGCGTCCATAATTACCTCGCCTGCTCGTGCGTTTCCCGAGGGGGAATTCGTATTTCCGGCCGTCGACGTCCCGCATTTAATTTCTATTGAAGCACCCTGACCGAGCTAATTTCAGCCGCGCTCCGCTCAACCGTAATCCCGGGCCAGACTTCCTAGTTTTGGAGCTCGCGATCTACTCTCCGGTTTCATGGTGAAACCAACCGAGTCTCCGTGCGTGGTTTGCGGGAAGCCGATCTTGCAGGCGACGGGCAAGGGCCAGCCCGCGAAATCGTGCTCCGCTGCGTGTAAGAACGCCGTCGCTCACAATCGTCGCGCACCGAAGATCCTCCGCGCCTGGCGCACCTGCTCGAGCTCGGACTGCGGAGCTCGCTTCCAGCTCGAGCCGGGCCCGGGGCAGCCGCCAAAGTATTGCCCAAATTGTCGAGGGATTGGCAAGGCGGTAGCGTCCTCTCCGAAACCGGAGGTCCGCAATGTCGATCCGAGAGGCGCGCGCAGCACTGGCAAAGGCAGAGCAAGAGGGAAGCGGCTGGCTCGATCGAAAGATCGGGGAGGCGCACCTGGTGCTCGACGCCCTCGGCGAGGATGATCGCCGGTTCATGGAGGCGCTGAAGAAGAAGCGCGACGCGGGCGATCGATACCCGACTCCCGGTGAGGCGGCGCGCGTGGCCAAGGTTCACCGCAAGGTGGTCCAGCCCGCGATCGAGACCTCGATTCAGTACGAGACCGCGGCCGAGCGCTAGCAGCGCGCGAAGGACATCCAGGCGAAGGGTGGCGCTCGCGCCCCCGAGGCCAACGACGATCCCGAGGAGCTGCAGAAGGCGAAGAGCCAGATCGCCGAGCTCCAGGCGCAGATCGCGAAGCTCCAGCAGCAGCCCGCAGGCAGCTGATGCGCGGGCGCGTTCGCATCCTGCGAGCTCCCGAGACCACCGACGGCGGTGGCGGTGGTGGAGCTCCGCCGCCAAAGCCGCCGGAGCCCGCGCCGGCGCCGAGGCTCGAGCCAGCGCCGACGCCGACGAAGCGAGACGAAATCCCGCTCATGTCGGAGTCGACCGCGGCGAAGCTCACCGACGAGCTCCGCAAGTACAACCTGAACGCGGACAAGCTCTTCCCGACGCCGGCGCCAGCGCCTACGCCAGCGCCTTCCCCCACGCCGGCACCGACGCCGGCGCCGGCGCCGGCGAAGAAGAAGTACCGCTCTGCGGGTTGGTTCGGTCTCGGTGAGATTCTCGGAGACGGCGGAGAGAAGAAGTGAGCGACGACACCTCGAGCGCGGCCGCGACTGAGAAGCTCAGCGCGTCGAACAAGAAGAACAACCTGCGGCGGAGCTTTCCCAAGAAGCGCCCCGTGGGTCGGCCGCGCGCGGATGGTTCACCACCAGGCTCACCGCGTCCCGAGGCGCCGCCTGGCGAGCCGGCGAAGGTGACGGCGAAGTTGCCGCAGCTCCCGGCCGAGCTCGTGCCGTTCGCAGCGTGCGCGCCGCTCATGGTGACAGCGCGCGGGCTCTCGATGGCGACCAAGGTTCCCGTCGAGCAGATCGCGCCGAGCCCGAAAGCGCAGGAGCAAGTCGTCGAAGCGTTCAAGCTCTGGCTCTCGACGTTGCCCATCGAGATTCATCCGGGCTACGCGCTGCTCGCTGCCTACGGTCTCGCCCTGGTCGACATGACCATGATGACGATGGCCCAGGCGAAGGCGATGAAGGACGCGCAAGAAAAGGCGGCTGGCGAGAAGAAGCCGTCGAAGAAGCCCACGCCCAGCGGCGACGCCGGCGGCGGCAACAGCGAGCCCGCTGCGCCGAGCGAAGAAGCCGTCGCGGGACCGGTGAATCCGGAGCACGTGAATGGCGCGCCTGTCGATACCGCGGCCCGCGCCTAGGATCATCGAGAACGTTGAGCTGCCCTTCGTCCTCCCGCACTCGCGGTACGACGTCGAGCAGCTCGACGTGATCATCGGCAAGAAGGGCCAAGGCAAAACGACGGGCCAGGAGCACTACATCGAGACGCGCGAGCCGCGGCTCCTGGTGGTGACTCCGCGTCCAGACTTTCAGCGCGTGGAGCTCGCCGATGATCTCGACGACGCGTTGAACGATCTCTCGTTCGGTGAGCCGTGCCGGCGTCGCGTCGTGGTGAACCGTCGCACGTGCGGCGGGTTCGAGACGATGCACGAGTATGGGCAATATTTATTTGGAAGGTGCTGCGACGAGCTCCGCAACGCGCTGCTCGTTCTCTCCGAGGTGCACCTACTCGCGGCGCCGGCGCCGAACCCGCCGAGTCCCGAGCTCGTCGACCTCATCTCGCAGGGACGCCACTACGGCGTGCGGATGATGGTCGACTCGCAGCACCCGCGCTTTCTCCAGAGCATTTTCTTTCTCGAGATGACGCACCTGGTGGCCTTCAAGGTCACCGACGAGAAGGACCTCGACGTCGTCGAGTCATACGCCGGCGCCGAGACCGCCCAAACAGTCGCCCAGCTTGACAAGGGCAAGTGTGCAGTCGTTACTCTGTAATTGAGCCTAATAATTACTAGGCAATACTATCAATTACCTGGGCAATTCCGGAGGCCCCATGCACCCCGTCGTCCACGTCGTTGTGATCGTCGCTTCCACCGCTGTCGGCGTCGCCGCTGGCATGTGGATCTTCACGAAGGTCACCTCGCCGGCCGCTTCCTAGTTCGTCGTCGACGTTCCACACCCCTTCGCAACGGAGACGGCAATGGGAGCTCGCAGCGTGCAGTTTGGTGGTGGCCCGATCGGGACGGTGAACCTGGCCGCGGGCGGTGAAAACCCGCTCTCGTTCTTGAACATGCCCGATGGCCCGATGACCGGGTTCGATCTCTCGCTCGGCGTGACGATCAAGAGCACGGGCAGCTCGTTCGCCGCGGTGGTGGACACCGGCTCGAGCATGGCGGCGGAGGGCGTCGACGACATCGACCTGCTCACCGCGGCCGTCTACTCGAAGCTCAACTACTTCTGGGACGATACCGAGACCGCCTTCAACATGGGCCCGGCGTCGATCCGCACGGTGCTCGCGTTCTTCGAGCTGCGCGACATCATCTCGACGTTGCTCAACGGCGGGACGATCCCGGCGTCGGGCTCGGGCGCGGCCACGTTCACGTTCGACTTCTACGTGCCCGTGCAGCTCAACCACCTCATCCGCGACGGCAACCTCTTCGCGAACGGCAGCGAGCGCCTCAAGAACGGCACGCTGTTCCTCAACACCAACAACAGCATCACGCCGAACGTGGTGCTGGCGAACGGCACCGCGGCGATCTCCGCGAACATCGTCCGCGCCGTCGCTCGAGGCGGCACCGGCGACGCCGGCGACGTGGGCAACGTCTGGACCGCGCTGCGCACGCTCGGCCTGCCGACCACGTACAACTTCACGCTCGATCGCCCGCGCCTGGCGCTGCTCGACGTGGAGCCCGTGGCCAGCAACGACGCGTCGGGCATCTCGATCGGGCCCTACGAGCCGCTCAACCCGAGCGACTTCGGGAACGTCTTCACTGGCGTGAAGCTCGCCGCGTTCGGCAACGCGGCGAACATCCTCGCGCGCGTGACGCCGTACATCTACCCGGATCCGGGCTCGACCGTGGACGACATGGTCGCGCGCTTGCTCCAGGGGAAGCCGCGCATGCAGATCGCGAGCGGCGTCTCGAGCTTCGGCGTCTACGACATCCAGGTGATCGAGCCGGATGCCGCGACGCACCAGCAGGTGGCCACGCAGGTCGGTGGTGGCGGCGCGGTCGACACCGCTCCCGTCAAGCCGCACTCGGTGCCCGTGGGCACGAAGGTGCCCGCACAGATCGCGACGTTCCTCCCGCGGCGCATCGCGCCGCCCGGCCAGCTCGGCTCGGTGGCCACGAAGGTCGCGAGCGCCGGCCAGGCCGGGACCAACGCCGCGAAGCGCACGTCGAATAACCAGACGCTGCTCTCGCTCGCGAAGAGCCGCCGTTAACACGCAGCGGTAACGGAGGAGCTCGAGCATGGGAACCGGTGCGTGGGTTGCGGTCATCGCTGGCGTTGCCGTCGCCGTGGGCGGCGTCGCGTGGTGGGTGCACTCCAACTCGAAGGTTGGCACCACGTCGCAGGCAACTCCGCCGAAGGGAGCTCCGGCCACGAATCAGACTGGAGCGATCGCCGTCGCCGGCGCGGTGAGTACCGACGTGAACGAGCTCTCTGGCGCCTTCTCGAACGTCTCGAGCGGCCTCGAGGACCTCGGGATCGTCGGCAACTGAAGTCATGCGCGGCTGGGTGATCGCACTCGCCGGAGGTGTCGTCGTCGTGGCTGGTGGAATGGGCGCGTTCTGGCTTGGATGGGTGCAGCCGGCGAAAACCGGCGACGACACCCTCGACGCGCTCTTGCCGCGCACCGCGCTCGAGCTCGCGAAGGTCGGCCTCTTCGGTCCGCGCTACCTGCGGGCGATGGCGGCGATCTTCCACAACGAGCACTCGAACGGGACGCCGACCGGCCAGGTGCACGACATCCTCGAGGTGGGCGACGAGACGCTCCACGGCGGCCCCAGCGGTGGCCCTGGGCAGGCCTACCGCTCGACGGCGATCGATCTCGGGCTCTGGCCTTCCCAGGGCGACAAGGACGCGCAGCTCGACGACGACGACGATCGCGCGGCGTACGTAGCGTTCGTGCAGGACCCCGCCAACCTCGGCGAGCTCATCCGCTGGGCGGTGGTGATCTTCAAGTCGAAGCTGAAGATCGCCGGCGGCGACGTCGCCCAGGCGGTGCAGCTGTACAACGGCAGCGGGCCCGCTGCGCAGCAGTACGCGCAGAACGCGCAAGATTTCTCCCAGCTCGTCTATGGCGAGGCCCTCGCGTGAAAACGGTTCTCTGGATCGCTGCGGGCTGGATCGCTGTCGGCGTCGCCGGCGAGATCGTGCGCAATGCGAAGGGCCACGGGTGGTCTGCGCTGAACCCGGTCTCGGGCCCATTCAACCTTCTCGACGCCGTGAGCCAGTCATGAACGGCTGGGCCTGGGCTGCCGTCGGCGTCGGCGCGTACTTCCTCGGTGGCATCGCCACCGCGGGCTACATCGCCAGCGTGGGCGATGATCGCGTCTCCCAGGGCCTCCCCGTGTATCAGGGCGGCCTGGCCTCCACCGTCGTGCTCTGGCCCTTCGCGCTGATCTCGAGCGTCGGAGGCAAGTGATGGCAGACGAGCGCACCGAAGGCACCTTCGGCGAGGACGCCGAGCTCGTCGGTGCCGCTGTCGTCGACGCGAACGTCGACGCGCCGATCTGGCTCTGGAACAAGCTCACCGGCGGCGACGTCCCCGCGCCGGTGCACCTCGCCTCGGACGTGTACGCGGATCAAACCGCTGGGCAATGGGGCGACGACGTCTCCGTCGACGACGTGCAAGCCGCCACGTCGAGCGCCGAGGACCAGGGCGCGATCGTCGACGCTGCAAAGAAGACCGGACAGGACATCGAGCAGAACCCCTTCTCGGTGATCCCCACGTGGGCGTGGGTCGCCGGCGGCATCGTCGCGGTGATCGCGTCGATCGCGGGCTCCGTCTACCTCTACGCGGCGATCGCGCCGGCACTCAGGGTGGTCAAGTCATGAATCGCCAGCCGCTCCGCGCGTGGCCGTTCTACCGCGACGATCTCAACGTCGACGCGTACAACCCCAATGAGCCACAGCTCGTGCGCCGGTACGTGCGCGTGGTGCCTCTTGCCGGCGCTGCGATTTATCCCGTCGTCTGCAACATCGACGGCGGTGAGCTCGAGTACTGGTACGGGCCCGACTTTCACGACCTGGGCGGCCGAGCTCGCATCGCGCTCGCGCCTCGGAAGTTCGGCGATGCATTCTCGCCCTCGGGCCTCGTGGCCGCTCGAGACGGCAGCGCGCAGACGCCGGCACCCACGCCCATCGGGACGCCCCCGCCGGCGCTGCCGGGCTGGACCGTGCCGGACAGCGTGCCGAACGGGCTCTCAGGATTTATCAGCGGCGACTACGTCGTCGAGAGCACCGACGATCTCGGCGAGGCGATGCGTGCGCAGAGCTCGCCGGCGCCGTCGATGCCCTGGCTGGCGGCGTACCGCTACCCGCTCACGCTCACCAACGCGATCTTCATCACGCTCACCGCGCCGTGGCTGGTGCCCGACTACAAGCCCGGCCAGATCGATCCCACGTTCTTCGACGGCCACCTCGACGGCTTCTTCCTGGGGTGCGGCTCGCGCGTGGTGCGGTACAGCTTTTTCGACCTCTCCGCCGGCGGCGACTCGCCGTTCCCGGTGACGTTCCGCAAGTACATCCTCGGGCCGTTCTCCCAGACGCCCGAGCCCGCCGGCGTGATCACCGTCGATACCGCCGACTCGATGGTGCAGGAAGACACGATCGACATCGACACGCCGCTTTGGATGTACCTGGTCCGCGACGATGGTGGCGCGGGCGCGTACGGCGTCACGATTCAAGTCTCGAGGCAGCCTCACTCATGAGAACTCGTTTTTATCTTTTTGCTATTCGATTGGTCTGGGCGGTGGCCTTCCTCGCCCTCTTCTGGCTCTTTGTCGTTACGCCGTGCCGTAACGCGATGGCGCAGGGGACAAACCCGATCGGCTCTGCCAAGGAGCTTCTCCCGTACACGCAGGGTCACGCGGATTGCCCCTTCGCGATCACGTATGGCGGGACCGTCGTTGGTGAGGTCCTCTGCGACGGCGGCACCATCGGAGCGTTCACGCCTCCGTCGCCGTGGGTCACTGCGTACGATTGCGACTACACCGCGCAGGCGCCGCAGAGCGTGACCTCCAATGGCACGATGACCGTGTGCGGAGTCACGGCCACCGCCGTGGTCAGCCAGGGCGGCCATACCTACGCGACTGCGATCGCCGTGCTCCCGGACGCCGGCGGGATCAGCATCATCGACAACTGCGCGTACAGCGGCTCAACCGGCCTGCCGCTCAACGTGGATGCGGGCGCGACCAACACCACGCCGAGATTTGTCTTCGGGCTCGACCCGCTCATCTCGAGCCTGAGCTCGTCGACGGCGATTCGGGTGACCACCTGGAATGCTCCGTGGAGCGGTGGCGCGGTCAACGATGGCTTCATGGTCGCCGTCGACAACGGCGGGAACGCCAGCGGCTCGTTTCCGCTCTACGGCTACGGCGAGGGCTACACGAACTCCGCCGGCTCGAAATTCATGCAGTGGTGGAATCAAGAGGCCAGCAGCACCGCGCAGAACGTCGCGGGGCAGCTCGACGTCGTCGAGCAGATGGTGATCAACCGCGGGATGATGAGCCAGGATGCGCTCTTCTCGTCCGGTTCCACCACGACGTTTCCGCCCGTCGAGGACAGCTTCTCGATGCGCGCCATCATGAGTGGTGCGCCGACCTCAATTGGCGCGGTCAACTGGACGTACACGGCAGCTTCGCCGAAGAACTTCCTCGCCGGCGTCGAGTGCCCGTGCGGCAACTCTGGCGTCACGCCGTGCACCGTGCGCCGACTCAAGATCGAGTACCGCCCCTGAACCATGGCCGACTCGCCTCCCCAGCTTCCGATCCCGTCGCTCGGCCCCGCGTTTCCAGCGTGGGGATCGCAGCAGTACGACGAGACCAAGCTCGCCAATGGGACTGCGACGTTGCTGCAGCTCGTGGCCTGGGGCGAGAACGCGCCGGCGCCTCTCCAGCTCAACCCCGTCGAGCGGATCGCGCTCGCGTACTACGGCGGCTTCGTGCAGTGCGCCGCGGCCTCGGACGATCCCGCGTGGGCTCCAAACAACTCGGTGATCGACATCCACACCGCGACGAAGGATGCCGATTACGGGCGCTGGGGAAACGCCGCCGGCGATGGCCTCTGGCACGGCGTGGCGCTCTCCTGGGCGACGAACCCCACCGCGTGGAAGGTGGTCACCACAGTCGACGACGCGAGCGCGTTTCACGTCGTGGTCAACGGCTACGGCGCGCTCGAGGAGCAGTATCCGGCCGAGGGAATCGACGCCACGACGAATGGCAATGCCGCGACGGCGATGAACCTGTACGTCTGGGGCAACGCGGTCCCGCCGGCGATGCGGCTCACCGACCTCGAGCTCCGCGCGATCGTGCAGAAGGGCAATGACGCTGGCTGGTGCAAGATGCAGGGCCCGAGCGGGACTGGCATCAACCAGCTCACCGATCCGCGCTTCGCGAAGAACGCGGATGGCACGTGGGTGAATCGAAACCATCCCGACGTGAACCTCGGGCTGGTCTCCGACGTCGCCTCCGAGCCGCAACACGGCGTCTCAGGCTTCATCGACGCGATCGTCCACGACGTCGAGCATGATCCGCTCGGCGCGCTGCTCTTCATCGTCGTCGCGGTGAGCGCGGCCGCGCTCCTGCCCGTGCTGCTCGGCGCGCTCCAGGTGGTGACGGTGGTGGCCGCGGCCACCGGCAACCTCGGCAACGAAGCGAGCGCGCTCGAGTACGGTGCAACGCACGTCGCAGAGGTCGGCCGAGTCGTCGCCGGCGCCGAGCTCGCCGTCGCCGGCGCCGTGATCGGCGCGAAGGGGATCGGCGCGCTCGGTGGCGAACTCGCGGGCAGCGGCGTTGGTGAAGCGCTCGAGGGCGAGGGCGTGGCCACGTCGTCGACGAGCAGCAGCTCGAGCAGCTCGAGCGGTGTCGGGAGCTCGAGCTCCGGGCCGTCCTGGTGGAGCTGGTGGTCGAAGAAGAGAGGAGCAACCGCATGAACCCCGCTGTGCCCGCAGAGCAGCAGCAGCCGACGATGATCCCCTGGTACAAGAACCCGGGCCTCATCGCTTCGTTCATCTCGCCCATCGTGCTGATCGTGAATCAGCGCTACGGCGTGCACCTCTCGGGCGACGAGCTCGCGATCGTGATCAGCGGGTTCGCGACGGGCGTGCTCGGGCTCTTCGGCCACACCGCTGCGCACAATGCTGCCGTCGTCCGGAACAACGGCAGCTAGCGCCATGGGCCTCGACGTCGGCAGTCTCCTGCAGGGCACGGTGTCGCGCATCGTGGTGCGCTCGAACCTGGCCCCGCCCATCGTGATCGACGATCCCTTCGCGGGCGGCGGTGGCGGTGGTGGTGGCGCGCTGAACGTCATCCGCCCGCGGATCGAGATCTACGACGCGACAGGCGCGCTCGTGACGGCGGTGGCACCCGCCGGCGATCCCTCCGACGTCCCGCTCGTGCCGTTGCTGCTCATTCTCGCCGGCGTCGCCGCGGCCGTGGCCGTCGCCGTCGTTACCTCGAGGTGAAACATGGAAGCCGGTTCCCCATCGAAGATCGAGCGCGACGTCGCTGAGGCCAGCGCCACCGCGAAAGCGCTCCATTCCGATTTCGAGCGCGTTCGAAATGCCGTGCTCCATCTCCAGGGCCACGAGCACGCGCGCCAGGTCGACGACGCAGCCAAGTTTGGCTTCGTCACCGGCGTGATCACCGGCGCCTCGCTCGCGTACCTGGTCTATCTCGTCGTCCGGATCGTCACCGACAAATGAGCATCTTCGACAACAGCGCCGAGGTGGTCGCCGCGGCCGCGGCCGAGGCGAAGGCGAAGCGCCAGGACCTCCGCACCGAGCTCGCCGCGAAGATCTCGCCGGCGATGGGCGCCGGCGCGATCGCTCGAGCGGATGCCGTCGACTTCGTCCAGAAGCTCGAGCAGCTCGTCCTCGACCAGGTGCGCGAGCTGCTCGAGGCCGAGCTCCGCGCCGCGGTGCCCGTGATCGGCGAGGTGATCGCCACCGCGATCGACCCCGAGCTCAAGCTCGGTGAGGACAAGCTCGAGCAGCTCACCAACGCCGTGCTGGCGAAGTTCGCTGCGGGCGCGTGATCGGTTTCTAGACGGTCCGCGCTTGGGTGGAAGTCTGGCCTCTCCAACCCCGGAGAGCCCATGGCGATCGCCGTCGCGGAACTCGAAGAGCTGCTCGAGCAGGTTGTCGCGGTGCTGCGTCCGCAGCCGCGGCCGACCCTGCTCGAGCTCTGGACCTGGTGGAGCTCCACGTCTCAGGCGCGCGCGCTGGCGTTCTGGCCCGCGATCGAGAGCCGCTGGCACAACTGGCTCGAGCCCGTGCTCGGCGAGCTCCGCGCCGGCGAGGTCACCGTCGAGCACATCGAGAAGGCCCTCGAGCGCGCCGAGCTCGCCGGAAAATCGGCCCAAACCGTCAATCACATTGTCGTCGACTGCCGGCGGCTTATACGGGCCGCCATTGCGTCGCAGCGCTGGAAAGGCCACGACCCGACGCCGTACCTCCGCCGGCGCGCTCTACGGCCCGCCGAGCGCGCCACACTGACCGTTCCGGAGGCGTCCCGGCTGCTCGAGGGCGTTTCGGGCAAGTACCGCGGGATCTACGCCCTGGCGCTCTACCTGGGGCTCCGGAAGGGCGAGATCCTCGGGCTCCGCCGTTCCGACGTCGACCTCGAGCAGCTCGAGCTCCGCGTCCGCTTCTCGCACGGGCGCCCGGTCACGAAGAACGGCCAGTGGCGCACCCTGCCCATTTGCAGCGAGCTCGCGACGATCTTGCGGGCCTGGCTCGACGAGCTCGTCGACGTCGCCGGCGACGTGCTCTTCCCCGGGAGATCCGCCGGCGGTCGAATGGGGATTGATGCAGCTATATCGAAACGGCTACGTTTCGCCCTCGACAGCGTCGGCATCGTGAAACCGACCATTCGTTTTCACGACCTGCGGCACACGTTCGCCAGCCTCGCCGACGAAGCTGGCATCGCAGAGGGGGTCGTAGCCAAGGTGCTCGGTCACTCGCCGTCGATTACCGAGCGCTACACGCACCGACGAGTTGCTCTGGTCCGGCAAGACCTCGAGCGACTGAAGTTCCAGCAAGTCACCTAAAAAAAACTACGAGGTTCACACCATGTCGAAGAAGCAATCGTCGCGCGCCCGGTCGGGCGCAGCGGCACACGTCCATTCACTTTCTGTGTCAGGCAATTCTGGTAGAACCGTCCCGATTCCGGGCGCACCCTGGACTCCGAAGCCAAAGGTCCCGCGTTCGAATCGCGGCGGGTGCGCCAGGGCTGAGGTACTCGTAGGCCGAAGCCCCGAGCCCGTTCCCCTTGCCGGGGGAGCGGGCTCACCTTTTTCTGAGCCGCTCGCCGGCGCCCTTCGCGACGTGATCGCGTCGTGGGACCGCTACCAGCTCGCCCTCGAGGGCGGGCTCGCCGAGACCGACTTCGGAACCAACACCGCGGCAATGGCCGCTGAGGCCGAGCTCGTCTCGGCCGAGGTCGACCTCGACGCGGCTATCGAAGCCGCGCGCATGGTGCTGGTGACGGTCGGAGGTGCGCGATGAAAGCGCAGCTTCGCGAGATGATGCCCTCTGGCCTGCGGCTGTACCTCGACGGCAAGCCGATGCACGCCGGCGTGCCGATCGAGCGCGAGTTCCGAGATGGAACGTGGGTGCTCGGCCGCTACGAGTATCGGTTCCGCAGCAACTACGACCGGCCGACGCTCGAGCCGCTCTTCTATTTCGACGTCCACGGTGAGGCAGCCTGCATCGAGCTCACGCTCGTCGACGAGCTCCGCTGGCCGGCGCGGGAGGTCGTGCGATGAAAGGCGACCTGGTTGTCGTCACCGCACGTCGGCCGCGGCCGCGGCGCCTCTCGGTGCTCTGCACCCTCTGCTCGTTCCGCATCACCTGGACCAGCTCGAGCTCGCGCACGCTCGACGAGCTCGTCAGGGCACACACCGAGAAGGCCCACCCGCAGCTCGCTCTGCCTCTTCGCGGAGGTGGCCGATGAAAATCACCCTTCGCGTCGAAGAACTCGACCTCGGCGGTGATCCGAACGTGAACTCGAGTCTTCAGCTTGATTTCACCGCAGACGAAGCGATCCCTCGCATCCGGTGGTCCGGCGTGGGAGCGAGGTCCGGCAACGACGACGAGCTCCTGCCCATTGCGCAGCAGCTCCTGGAGGAGGCTCACCGACTCGTCGGTGAAGTCCTCGCGCTGGGACACGAGGCATGGTCGCGCCGAGGTGGCCGATGACCGGCCCGCACCCGCTGTGGAACATCGGCGAGGCCTTCGGTGAGCTCGTGCCGCGTGATGTCCTCTATGACGTGCACGAACGCGCGCTGAAGGCGGAGATCGCCGCCGGCGACGCCAAGCGCGAGCTCGAGCTCGAGCGCCGAGAGAACTCGCGGCTGCGCGACGAGATCGCCGAGCTGCGCCGCGAGCTCGCGTCGGTGGAGGCCAGCTCCATCGAGTTGATGAAGGGATCGCAGAAGGTGATCGACGCGAAGAACGTTCGCATCAACGAGCTTGAGCGTCGCCTGCGGGGAGGTCACCGATGAACGCCGTTCGCGTTCCAGGTTCCCCCTGCCCTTGCTGTGGCCACGTCATGAACGGATGCACGGGACTCACCGGCGCCGTCGAGCCGAAGCCCGGTGATCTTTCGATCTGCATCCGCTGCGCTGCGCCTCTCAAGTTCGGTCCCGAGCTCGAGCTCGAGCGCCTCACGCTCGAGGACCTGGCGCAGCTCCCGCAGGACGTCGTCGGCGTGATCGTGCGCGCGCGCAGTGCCGTCATCCGCGCCAACAACTCGCGAGGTCTCCACTGATGGGCACGTTCTCGAAGGGCAAAGACGGTTCGATCCGGCTCGACTTCTTCGTCGAGCTGAAGCCGAAGTCGCCGGCGCACGCGAAGATCGCGGATCGCGTCGTGCGGAAGCTCGCGGGCAACAAGCAGCTCGAGCGCTCCATCGCCGAGCTCGTCGCGCCCCTGGTCAATGGCGTGATCGCCCGCGAGCTCGAGCTCGAGCAGCAGCCGAAGGTGCTCCCCGCGGCCGTCGTGCACGCGGCGAGCTGCTCGTCGTGGAAGAACCACCGCGACGCGTCCGACTGCGACTGCGGCGCCGTCCTCAAGAATCCGGAGGACAGCGAATGAGCCTCGCCGTCGCAGAACGCGTGCGAGCTCACCGCGAACGCCTCCAGCGCCACCGCGCGCTACTCGCTGCAGCCCTCGCAAAACAACTGCCCGTCGACGTCCTCGCCGGCGAGCTCGAGCAGCTGCAGCCCCTCGAGCTCGAGGCGCTGAAATGGCAGCTGGCCGGCCAGGCAGCGTTACACGCCCCACGTAACGAGCGGATCGCGCACGATGCCTATTTCACGCGGCCGCCGGTCGCGAAAGCGTGCACGCTCCACCTGGCCGAGCTGCTGCGGAAGTGGAAGGTGCCGACGCCGGCGAGGGCCCTCGAGCCCCACGCTGGCCTTGGTGCGTTCGTCACCGCGATCGCGGAGGTGTTCCCCAACACGGCGATCACCGCGGTGGACATCGTCGTGCGGCCGCAGCTCCGCGAGCTCACGCGCGCCGTCGACGGCGGCTTCTCCAACTGGCCGATCGCGGTGGTGCAACGCGACTTCCTCCAGTGGAAGCACTTCGTCGGTCCGTACGCGCTGATCGCCGGCAACCCGCCCTTCGACGAGGCGGAGCTCCACGTGCGGCACGCGCTCGAGCTGCTCGCGCCTGGTGGCGTGCTCGCGATGATCCTCCGAGCTGGCTTCATCGCCAGCAAGAAGCGAAACGATCCCACGGCTGGGCTCTGGGCTCGGCCAGGACTGCGCTCGTGGGCTCCGATCGTTCCGCGGCCGCCGTTCATCGAGAGCGGCACCGATCAGACCGAGTACTCGTTCTACGTCTGGCAACGCGGCTACCA
>Ga0265338_10006387_pt1 | contig 15042 bp, 11 predicted proteins | sample 42126metaG_FD_193579 | JGI IMG/M metagenome (GOLD analysis project Ga0265338, IMG submission 193579) | Rhizosphere microbial communities from Carex aquatilis grown in University of Washington, Seatle, WA, United States - 4-21-26 metaG | ecosystem: Host-associated > Plants > Roots > Rhizosphere... | reverse complement strand
TCCGGTCGGCGAGGACGTACTCGATCGCTTCCCGCGCGTTGAGATAGAAATCGCGGTCCGAATCCCGGGCGATCTTTTCGATCGGCTGGCCGGAGGCGCTGGCCAGAATCTGGTTCAGCTCGTCGCGGATCCGCTCCATTTCCTTCGCCTGGATGTTGATGTCGGTGGCGGGGCCGATGAAGCGGCCGGCGATCAGCGGCTGGTGAATGAGCACGCGCGCATGCGGGTAGATCAACCGCTGGCCCTTGGCGGCGGCGCAGAGCAGGATCGAGCCCATCGAGGCGGCCATGCCCGTGACGACGACCGTGACCGGCGACGTCAGCAGCTTGATCGTGTCGAAGATCGCCATGCCGGCGGTGATCGATCCGCCGGGGGTGTTGATGTAGAACGTGATCTCCTGGCCCGGGGCGACGCCCTCCAGGTAGAGCAGCTTCTCGCAGATATCCTTGCCCGTCTCGTCGGTCACCGGTCCCCACAGGAACAGTTTCCGCGCATCGAGGAACTTCCGCTGGATCAGCGCGCCGACCGCCGGCGGCAGGGACGGGGGTTTGGCCTCCTCCTCGCGCTCATCGTCATCGTCGTCGTCGCCGCGGACCGGCGGGCGCGAAAGGTGGGAATCAGGCGTCAGGTTTTGCTCGGCCATCACCGGTCAAACTGTGCGCGACGAGTCCGGCTTGTCCAATGAAAAGGGGCGATCTCGGCGGCCGGCGCCAGAACGGCGGCGGCCGGCGAGGAGACGGCCGGCCAGACCGGCCGGGTTCAGCCGCGGAAGTAGAGATAGCCCCCGAGGATGACGGCCAGGACGAAGCCCGAGGCCGCGATTTCGCGCCAGTCCCAGCTGGCGTAGGTCTTCGCCTTGTCCTCCGCGGTGATCGTGCCGAACGTCAGGCTCTTGATGCGGCCATAGTCGGGCTGGGTGGTCGCGAAGCTCACCAGGACCATGACCGCGGCGGAAACCAGGGTGATGATGATGCTGAAATACTGGAAGTTGATGTTGTTGATGACCCAGAGGAAAGAGCCGGGCGTGTATCCGTCGGCGAAGCCCGACAGCTTCATCGTCACCGGCGTGTCGACCAGCATGCGGAAGAGGCCGAGGGCGAAGCCTACCACCATCGCCCACAGGCAGCCCCGGGCGTTGAGGCGCTTCCAGAACACGCCGAAGAAGAAGACGACGAAAATCGGAGGCGCCAGGTAACCCTGCACCGACTGCAGGTAGTCGTAGAGGCTGTGCGCGCCTTCGACCACGGGAATCCACATCAGGGCGATCAGCACCATGATGGTGGTGGCGATGCGGCCCGTGCGCACGATCTGTGACTGGGACGCGGCGGGCCGGAGCTTTTGGTACAGGTCCACGGTGAAGAGCGTGGAGCAGGCGTTGAACACGCCCGCCAGGGAGCCCATCAGCGCCGAGAGCAGGCCGGCCACGACGATGCCCCGCAGGCCGGGCGGCAGCAGATATTTCACCATTAGCGGGAAGGCGTTCTGCGCGTCGAAATGCTCGGCCATGTCCGGCACCTTGCCGCTCTTGACCAGGGCGAAGCAGATCATGCCCGGGATGATGAACAAGTACGGGGGAAACAGCTTGAGCACGGAGGCAAAGATGCTGCCGCGCCGCGCCGTCTGCTCGTTGGGCGCGCCCAGCGCCCGCTGCACGATGTACTGGTCGGTGCACCAGTACCACAGCCCGATGACCGGGGCGCAGATCAGCATGCCCAGCCAGGGATAGTGGGAGTTGAAGTACCAAGCCTGCTTGACGATGTGCCCATCGGCCGCGTGTTCCATCACCGGCGCCCACGTTGATTCCACGCCCGGGGGAGTCATCGGCTTCCAGAGATTGAACATGTCGCTGCCGCACAGCACCCGCAGCTCATGCCAGCCGCCGAGCTTGTACAGGCCGTAAAAGGTGAGGGTCGCCGAGCCGCAGATCAGGACGAGCACCTGGACGGCGTCGTTGTAGGCCACCGCGCGCATGCCGCCGAGCGCGGTGTACAGGCCGGTGAGCACGATCACCGCCACGGAGCCGATCCAGAAACTGTTGATCACGACGCCGCCGATGTGGAGATTGATCTCCGGCAGGAGCGTGGAGAACACCACGCCGCCGGCGAAGATGCCCACCGCGATCTTCGACACCACGAAGGTCACCAGGGACACGATCGAGAGCACGTAGCGCGAGCTGGTGGAGAAGCGCCGTTCGAGGAACTCGGGCATGGTGAACACCAGCGACCGGGCGTAGAACGGGACGAACACCCAGGCCAGAACCAGCAGGCACCACGCGTGCAACTCGTAGTGGGCCATCGCCACGCCGTCCTTCGCACCCGAGCCCGCCAGCCCGACGATGTGCTCCGAGCCGATGTTGGAGGCGAAGATCGACGCGCCAATGATCCACCAGCCCAGATTGCGCCCGGCCAGAAAATAGTCGGCGGCGGTGTCCTTGCCTTTCTTCACCACCCACCAGGCCACGCCGAGCAGGACGCTAAAGTAGAGAAAGACAGCCAGCCAGTCCCAGCCGCCCAGAGTGGCAGATTCGGCCGCCAATATCGGAGTCAGGGTATTCATGTTATTGGGTGCAATGAAATGCGGGTCTTGGGTCAAGGAGGCGCGGCGGTGCCGGGGGCAGGGTGCTTCGCGGGTCGCCGCGCTTCAGGTTGGCACCGTCAGGGGGCTCATGGGGATGGGCAGGAGCCATGCGCAGCCATCCAGGCAGGTTTCACGGGGGTCACGGCGGCATGCTTTCATGCGCAAATCGCGGGCAGTTTGCTAGATGCCCCGACGGTGGCGAGCACAATCATCCTCGGGCCGACCGAAGGCGCATGTGACCGTAAAGTAGTCGCGCCGGGTTGCCGCCGGGGTCCGACGGATCAGTTGGCCGGCGTGAGCTGGAGGTGGCGCAACTCAAAGGGCGCGCCTTCGAACTGGAAGCCGACCCGGCCCTCGTTGGGCACGCACCGGCTCACGAAATTCTGCGGAACGCCGTTGATGCGGCACGCGATGGTCCCGTCCGTGCAGACGACATCGCACGAATTCCATTCGCCGGCGGCCTTTTCCACGTCGCCGCCGGCCTTGTCCACCTGCGCCGCCTTGGGCGCGGCGAGTTCGGCGCAGGTCGCGCCGGCCATGGGCAGGACATCCCCGGCGCGGTGGGCCTTCAGTTGGATCTGGAAACAGAGCGGCCATTGGCGGTCCTTCGGTCGCGAGGCGATGTGCACCAGGATGCCGCCATTGCCGGGCTTGTCCGTCCAGCGCCACTCGACGTGCAGGCGGAAGTTCTTGAAGGTGCCGCCGGCATACTCCAGGTAGCCGGTCGGGCGCCCGGCGGCGGCGAGCGCGCCGTCGGCCGTGGCGTGACAGACCGTGGCGACACCCACGGCCGGACCGGTCACGAACTCCCAGGCGGAGAGATCCGTGCCGTTCCACAAGGTCAGCGCCGGGGCGTCGGCGAAGAGCGGCGCGCCGAGGCCGAGGGCCAGCAGGACGAGAGTGAGGTGGCGCATGAGGCGCAGTCTGGCCAACCGACCGCGGGAGTGGAGGCGATTTTTCAGACGGCGCCGCGGATCCGCCGCGCGGCGTCCACCGCGGCGCGCAGGGCCTGCGCGGCGGCGCGGGGATCAGGGGCGGCGCACACGGCCGAGACGACCGCGACGCCGTCGGCCCCGGCCGCGATGGCGGACGCAACCGTCGCGGCCGTGATCCCGCCGATGGCGACGACCGGGACCGGCAGGCGCGGACGAAGCCGGGCGAAGCACGCCACGCCGAGCGCGGCGGCGGCATCGGGTTTGGTGTCCGTGGGGAAGATCGGCCCCAGGCCGACGTAGTCGACCGTGGCATCGACGGCGTCCGCCTGCGATTCGGCGGTGACCGAGAAGCCGATGATCGCCCGCGGGCCGAGGAGGGCGCGGGCGGCCGCCGGCGTCAGATCGCCCGGGCCGACGTGGACGCCGTCGGCGCCGGCGGCACGCGCGACGTCGACCCGGTCGTTGATAATGAGCGGAACGCCCCGGGGCGCCAGCAGGGCCATGAGCGCCCGGGCGATTTCGACCAGGGCCGGGGCGGGGCCGTCCTTGTCCCGCAATTGCACCAGGGTCACGCCGCCGTCAACGGCCGCGGCGACGGTGGCGAGCAGGCCGCGGCGCGCGGTCATCGCGGGGTCGGTGACGAGGTAGAGCGAAAGGTCGAAGCGCGGCTTCATGCCACGACTTTCAAGCGGCGCTGGATGGTGGCGGCGTCGAGCTGGTACAGGGCGTCGAGCAGGTGGAGCTGGAGGGAGCCGGGTCCGGGACTCCGCTCGGCCGCGATTTCGCCGGCGAGCGCCAGGAACGAAAGGCCGGCGGCCACCGCGGCGAGGCGGTCCTTTTCCACGGCGAGCGCGGCGGCGACCAGCGCGGTGGCGGTGCAGCCGAGCCCGGTGACCTTCGCCATCAGCGGATGGCCGTTCGCCAGGCCGATGACCTGCGCGCCGTCGGTGACATAGTCCGTCGCCCCGGTGACGGCGACGACGGCGCCCGTGGTGCGGGCGAGCTGGCGGGCGGGCGCGAGGGCATCGGCCGAGGCGCGCGTGGAGTCGACGCCCCGGGTCTTCTCCGCGGTGGCCCCGGCGAGTACCAGGATCTCGCTGGCATTGCCGCGAATGCACGCGGGATCAAGCCGGGCCAGCGCCGCGGCGGTGCTTGTCCGGTAGGTCGTGGCGCCGGCCCCGACGGGGTCGAGCACCCACGGGATCGGGCGGGCGGCCGCGGCCCGCGCGGCCTTGTCCATGGCGGCGACCCAGGCAGGCGAGAGCGTGCCGATATTGATGACGAGCGCCTGCGCGAGGGCGACGAATTCCTCGACCTCCTCGTTGGCGTGGACCATGGCGGGCGCGGCGCCCAGCGCCAGCAGGGCATTGGCCGTGTTGTTCATCACGACATAATTCGTGATGTTGTGCACCAGCGGCTGGCGGGTGCGGATTTCGCGGAGGATGGCGGCGCAGGCTTCGGCGGTGAACATGGCGGGAGGGTTTCGACCCGGCGCCGGACGCGTCCTGGCCGGCCCGGCGCGTGCCGGGGTCGGTCGTGACGATTCCTTCGCCGGTATGATCCGGATCAGGTTCGACGGGTATGTTCTCAGTTCCCCGGCGGGAACACCCCGTGTCACGCGGGAGGTAACATCGCGCGGACGGCGCCGGTGTCAATCGCGCGGTCGGTTGCGCCGGAGGCCAATCGTGGTCATAATTGCCACCCGCTTCACCGCACCTGTTCTCATGACGGTCATCGCTAGACGCACGCTCGGCATGGTGGTCGCCGTGGGGCTCGTCCTCGGGGCCCTCGCCGCCTTCAAGGTTCATGCATTGCAGGCGGCGGCGCACGCGCGGGCGGCAGCCCGGCCGCCCCCCGTGACGGTGGCGGCCGTGACGGCTGCGGAAAGCACGTGGCAGCGGCAGTTCCACGCCGTGGGCACGCTGGACGCGGTCCAGGGCGTGACCGTGAGCAACGAACTCGCGGGCTCGGTGGTCCGGATCGCGTTTGCATCGGGCCAGCACGTGAAGCAGGGCGACCTGCTCGTGCAGCTGGACGTTTCCACGGACGAGGCGCAGTTGCGCGGGCTGGAGGCGCAGGCGACGCTGGGCCGGATCACCCTGGAGCGCGCGCGCGCACTGCGGGCCGCCAACTCGAACGCCCCGGCCGATCTCGACAGCGCCGACGCGCAGTATCAGCAGTCGCTGGCCGCCGTCGACAACCAGCGCGCGGTCATCGCCAAGAGGACCATCCGGGCACCGTTCGATGGGGTGCTCGGCATCCGCCAAGTCGACCTTGGCCAGTACCTCGCGGCCGGCGCGGGCATCGTGACCCTGCAGGCGGTCGACCCCATCTACGCCAATTTCTCGCTGCCGGAACAGGACGTCACCCTGCTCAAGGTCGGGCAGGCGGTCCGGCTCTCCGTCGAGGCGTTTCCCGGCGTGACCTTTGCCGGCGTGATCAACGCCCTGAATGCCAAGGTCGACGAAACGACCCACAATCTGCAGGTGCAGGCGACGGTGCACAATGCCGACGAGCGGCTCGTCCCCGGGATGTTCGTGCGGGCCGACGTGGTCCTGCCGCGGGAGGATCACTATGTCACCCTGCCGGCCACCGCGATCGTCTACAATCCGTACGGCGACGCGGTCTACGTGATCGAGCCGGGGCCGGGGGCGGACCCGCCGGGCGGCGGGGCGCTCATCGCGCGCCAGCGCTTTGTCCAGCTGGGCGAGACCCGGGGCGACCAGGTGGCCGTCGTCAAGGGAGTGCGCGCCGGCGAACAGATCGTCACCGCCGGCCAGTTGAAGCTGCGCAACGGCTCGCCCGTGCAGGTCAACAACGCCATCCAGCCCGCTGACAATCCCGCCCCGACCCCGCCCAACACCTGAGCCCGCCGGCGCCGTCATGAATTTCACGGATCTCTTCATCCGGCGGCCGGTGCTGGCGACGGTGGTCAGCCTGCTGATCCTGCTCGTGGGCTGGCGGTCCCTCGGGCTGCTCAATGTCCGCCAGTATCCGGTCAGCAACAGCGCGGTCGTCACGGTCTCGACCATCTACACGGGGGCCAGCGCGGCGCTCATCCAGGGGTTCATCACGACGCCGCTGGAGAAGCAGATCGCGAGCGCCGACGGCATCGACTACATCCAGTCGAGCAGTGCGCCGGGCGCGAGCACGATCACGGTGCAGCTGGTGCTCAACTACGACCCCAACGCCGCGGTCGCCCAGATCATCTCGAAGATCGACAAGGTGCGCAACCAGCTGCCGCCCGGCGCGCTGCCGCCGACCATTGACGTGCAGGTGGGCGAGCCGACCGCGGCGATGTATCTGGGCTTCTCCAGCGACCAGCTCGACAACAACCAGATCACCGACTACCTGACGCGCGTGGTCCAGCCGAAGCTGGCGGCGGTGAGCGGCGTGCAGAGCGCGACGATCCTGGGCGGGCGCAATTTTGCCATGCGGATCTGGCTCAAGCCCGACCGGCTGGCGGCGTACGGCCTGAGCCCGGCCGACGTGAGCCAGGCCCTGGCCCGGAACAACGCGCTCGCCGCCGTCGGCGCCACCAAGGGTTCCTTCGTCAGCGTCAACCTCAACGCGGCGACCGACCTGCACACGGCTGCCCAGTTCCGGCGGCTCGTGCTCAAGCAGCAGGCCGGGGCCATCATCCGCCTGCGCGACGTCGCCGACGTGGTGCTGGGCGCCGACAACTACGACACCCTGGTGCGCTTCAACGGCCAGGCGGCCACCTTCATCGGCCTGTTCGTGCTCCCGACGGCCAACGCGCTGGACGTGATCGACCGCGTGAAGGCGCTCGTGCCGGAGATCGAGGCGGCGCTGCCGGCCGGCCTCCACGCGACGATCCCCTATGACTCCACCGCCTACATCCACGACGCGATCCGGGAGGTGACCCAGACGCTGGTCGAGGCGCTGGTGATCGTCATCGCGGTGATCTTCCTGTTCCTGGGCTCGGTGCGCTCGGTGATCATCCCGCTCGTGGCGATGCCGCTCTCGCTGGTGGGCGCCTGCTTTTTCATGCTGGCGATGGGATTCACCATCAACCTGCTGACCCTGCTGGCGATGGTGCTGGCGATCGGGCTGGTGGTGGACGACGCCATCGTGGTGGTGGAGAACATCCACCGGCACATGGAGGAGGGCCTGGCGCCGATGGAGGCGGCGCTCCGGGGGGCGCGCGAGCTGGGGGGGCCGGTCGTCGCGATGACGATCACGCTGGCGGCCGTGTATGCGCCGATCGGATTCCAGGGCGGGCTCACCGGGACGCTCTTCCGCGAGTTCGCCTTCACCCTGGTCGGGGCGGTGATCATCTCCGGGGTCGTGGCGCTCACCCTCTCGCCGATGATGTGCTCGCGGCTGCTCCGGCACGATCCCAACAAGCGGGGGTTCGCGGAGTTTCTCGACACCGCCTTCGACCGGTTGCGGGGCCGTTACGAGCACGGGCTGCACCTGGTGATGCAGACCTGGCCGGTGATGCTCGTCATCCCGGTCGTGGCCCTCGCGGTGCTGGGTCCGTTCTACGCGATGACGCGGCAGGAACTCGCGCCCGACGAGGACCAGGGGATCATCATTGCGCTCTCGACCGGGGCGCCCGACGCCAACGTCGACCAGACGGCGCTGTTCGGTTCGCAGATCGAGCAGATCTACCGGGGTTTTCCGGAGACCCGGAACATCTTCCAGCTGTTCGGGGCGACCTCCAGCAGCGCCCCCAGCGGGATCGCGAACACGGCGATCGGCGGCATGGTGCTCAAGCCGTGGAGCGAACGGAAGCGCGGGACGCTGGAGCTGCTGCCGCAGGTCGCGGCCCAGCTGGGCGCGGTCGCAGGCTTCAACACCGTCGCCTTCCTGCGCCCGCCGCTGCCGGGGGCGGGGGGCGGCGCGCCGGTGCAATTCGTGGTGCAGTCGACCGATCCGCCCGAACGGATCGCGCAAGTCGCCAACGCGCTCGTGGCGCGGGCGCTGCAGAGCGGGCTGTTCTTTTTCGCGGACAGCAACCTGAAGTTCGACCAGCCGCAGGTGGACATCGACATCGATCGTGACAAGGCGGCCGAACTCGGCGTCGACATGCAGCAGGTGGCGGGCGACGTCGGGGCGCTGCTGGGCGGGGGCTACGTGAACTACTTCGACATCCAGGGGAACAGCTACAAGGTCATCCCGCAGGTGGAGCGGATCGGCCGGCTCAATCCCGACCAGCTGAAGAACTATTATGTCCGCGTCGGCGGCAACCGGCTCGCCCCCCTGGGCACCTTCGCGACGCTCCGCACGACGGTGCAGCCGCAGACGCTGAATCATTTCCAGCAGCTCAACGCGGCGACGATCACGGCGGCGCCGCGGCCGGGCGTGTCGCTCGGCCAGGCCCTCGACTACCTGCGGGGCGAGGCGGCGCGGATGTTCCCGCAGGGCTACAGCGCGGACTATGCGGGGCAGTCGCGGCAGTTTGTCCAGGAGGGCAGCGCCCTGGCCGTGGCGTTCGCGTTCGGGGCGGTGATCATTTTCCTGGTGCTCGCGGCGCAGTTCGAGAGCTTCCGCGATCCGCTGATCATCCTGCTCGGCAGCGTGCCGATGACGCTGGCGGGCGCGCTCGCCTTCCTGTTCCTCGGCGTGTCCACGATCAACATCTACACCCAGGTGGGCTTCATCACGCTGGTGGGGTTGATCAGCAAGCACGGCATCCTCATCGTCCAGTTCGCGAACCAGCTGCAGCGGGAGGGCCGGCCGAAGCTCGAGGCGATTGAACATGCCGCCGGGGTGCGCCTGCGGCCGATCCTGATGACGACCGCGGCCATGGTCCTGGGCGTGCTGCCGCTGGTGGTCGCCTCGGGGGCAGGGGCGAGCAGCCGGTTCGCGATGGGGATCGTGATCGTGACGGGCATGTCGGTGGGCACCGGCTTCACCCTGTTCGTGGTTCCGGCGGTGTACATGCTGATCGCCCGCGACTATGCCCGCGAGCGGGTCACCGCGGGGGCCGTCGCCGCCGCGGAGCCGGAACGGGCGTAGGCTAGATCGTTCTCGTTCGCTGACGCGTTCGCGCAGACCGGGGGGTTTCCCCGAGAGAAGGAGAACGATTACGAGAATGAGAATGATTCGGAGGCGCGGGAGCCTAGACCAGGCCCAGCCGCATCTTGCCCTCTTCCGAAATCATGGACTGGTTCCAGGGCGGTTCCCAGACCAGGCGCACGTCGGCCGAGGCGACGCCGGGCACCAGCAGAATCTTGGTCCGGGCGTCTTCGGCGATCGCCGGGCCCATGCCGCAGCCGGGGGCGGTCAACGTCATCGCGACGTTCACGCGGTGGCCCTCGCCGGCCTTCTCGATGTCCATCGAGTAGACCAGACCCAGGTCGACGATATTCACGGGAATCTCCGGATCGAAGACCTTCTTGAGCTGGTCCCAGACGGCCTCGGGTTCGGGCGCCCCGCCGGGGGCAATGGGCGACTTGGCCGGTTCGGCGACCGATTCGCCCAACGCGTCGGCGTCGCGGCCGTCGATGCGGGCGAGACCGAAGTCAACCAGCACGGTGAAGCTGCCGCCGAGGGTCTGGGTCAGATGGACCTTGGTGCCCGCGGCCAGGGTGAGGGGAGCGCCGCTGGGAATCTGCGTCGCGGTGACATCGCGGCTGAGGATGCGTTCTTTGCTCATGGTCGGGGAGAATGGGCCCTGGTCCGGTCTGGACCTCCGCGGTGCGTCAGGCAAACCCGGTCTTGATCAGGTCGCGGAGGGCGGCGCGGAGGTCCTCGTCCTCCAGCTTGGCGAGCACGTCCTCGAAGAATCCCGCCACCAGCAGTTCGCGGGCGGCGGCCACCGGAATGCCGCGCGACCGGAGGTAGAACATCTGCTCCTCATCGATGTGGCCGCTGGTGGCCCCGTGCGTGCAGCGGACGTCGTTGGCCTGGATTTCGAGCCCGGGCAGCGAGTTGGCCTCGGCCTCGTCGCTCAGGAGCAGGTTGCGGTTGCTCTGGTAGGCGTCGGTCTTCTGCGCCTCGGGATCGACGACGATCAGTCCGGAGAAGATGGTGCGCGCCTGGTCGAACAGGACATTCTTGTAGAGCAGATTTGATCCGGTGTTGGGGGCAAGATGCGACTGCAGCGTGCGCTGGTCGAACTCCTGCGCGTTCCGCGCGATCGTGAGCGCGAGCATTTCGCTGAATCCGCCCGGGCCCAGCAGGCGGCTGTGCGACTCGAGCCGGGCCTGGCGGCCACCGAGGCTGACGTTGAGCGAGCGGACGCGGGCGTCCCGCCCGACGACGGTCGAATTGAGCTGGACGGCGAGGGCGGCGCGCGACCACTGCTGGACGCCGACGTAGGTGAGCTGCGCGCCCGGGCCGGCGTGGAGATCGTTCTGGCCGGCGGCGAACTGCGCCGGGTCGGCCGGACCCGGGGTGCCGGCGGGCTCATCCGAGAGGAAAAACTCGACCAGGGTCGCCTTGGCGTGGTCTTCGAGGATCGCGAGCGTATGCGGGAACGCGGCGCTGCCCGGGCCGGACAGCCGGTGGGTGACGGCCAGCGGCCGGGCCAGCTCGACGTTTTTCGGAACGTAGAGAAAGGCGCCGCTCGCGGCGAAGGCGGCGTTGAGGGCCGCGAATTTCTCGGCGCCGAGGTTGACCGGCTGGGCCATGAAATACTGCCGGAAGAGGTCGGCGTGACGGACGATGGCCTCCTCGAGCGGGCAGAAGATGACACCCTGGGCCTGCAGGTCGGCGGGCAACGGCTGGTCGGCGAGGGCCCGGTTGTTCGCGAAGCCGAGGGAGGCGGCCCAGGGAAACGTGAACGGCGTCGCCCGGGATCCGGCCGCGGCGGCCGGGGCGACGACGTAGCCGTCCAGGCTGAGGCCCGCGAGGTTGCTGAAACGCCAGAGCTCATCGGTGCGCACCGGGGGCGGCAGCGCGACAAAGCGGTTCCAGGCCTCGCTTTTCAGGTGGAGCCACCATTTGGGCAGATGGCCCAGCGCGGCAAGGTGCGCGGCGAAGACTGCGGACGTGAAGCTCCCGGCGGGAGCGGCCGTGGTTGGGATTTCGGGAAGGGCGGACATCAGGCGAGAAGGGTAGAGGGTAAGGAGTGAAGTTTAAGGGGGCGGTGCGAAGGCGGCCGGCGGTCGCTTGCCCGTACCACCTTGCCCCTGGTCCACCCCGGGGGACTCAGCCGACCGAACCCTCCATTTCGAGATCGATCAGGCGTTTGAGCTCGACCGAGTATTCCATCGGAAACTGGCGGACGAGGTCGTTGACAAAGCCGTTGACGGCCAGGCTCATGGCCTGGGCCTCGGTCAGGCCGCGCGACTGCATGTAGAAGATCATCTCTTCGCTGACCTTCGAAACGCTCGCCTCATGCTGGGCGGCGTGGCGCTGGCCGCGGACGGTGATGGCCGGGTAAGTGTCGGTGCGCGAGTTGGTGTTGATGAGGAGCGCGTCGCACTCGGTGTTGTTCTTGCAGCCCTTGAGGTGCCGCGGGATGTGGACCAGGCCGCGATAGGTGGCGCGGCCCTGGCCGACGGAGATGGATTTGGCCACGATGGACGAGGTCGTCTCATCAGCGGCGTGGACCATTTTGGCGCCGGTGTCCTGATGCTGGCCGTCGTTGGCGAGGGCAATGGAGAGCACCTCACCGCGCGCCTTCCGGCCGCGCAGGACCACGCCGGGGTACTTCATGGTCAGGCGGCTGCCGATGTTGCAGTCGATCCATTTGATCTCGGCCTCCTCGTGCGCCAGGCCGCGCTTCGTGACGAGATTGTAGACGTTGGGCGCCCAGTTCTGGACGGTGATGTACTGAATCTTGGCGCCCTTGAGCGCGACCAGCTCGACCACGGCGCTGTGCAGGGTCGAGGTGGAAAATTTCGGCGCGGTGCAGCCCTCCATGTAGGTGACCTCGCTGCCCTCGTCGACGATGATGAGGGTTCGCTCAAACTGGCCGAAGCTCTCGGCGTTGATCCGGAAATAGGCCTGCAGCGGGTGCGCGACCTTGATGCCGGGCGGCACGTAGATGAACGACCCGCCCGAGAACACGGCGCTGTTGAGGGCGGAGAACTTGTTGTCGCCGGTGGGAATGACCTTGCCAAACCACCGGCGGAAGATGTCGGGATGGGTGCGCAGGGCCTCGCTGGAGTTGAGGAAGAGGACCCCCTGCTTCGACACGACCTCCTTGATGTTGGAGTAGGCGGCCTCGCTGTCGAACTGGGCCTCGACGCCGGCCAGGAAACGGCGCTCCTGGTCGGGGACGCCCAGCCGCTCGAAGGTCTTCTTGATGTCGGCCGGGACCTCGTCCCAGGTGCGCTTGGGCTTGGTGCCCTGGGAGAGATAATACCGGATCTTGTCGAAGTTGAGGTTCTCGAGATCGCGCGTGGCCCAATGGGTCGGCAGCGGCTTGCCGAGAAAGGTCTTGAGGGCATTGAGGCGAAACTCGCGCAGCCACGGCGCCTCCTGTTTGACGTCGCTGATGTACTTGACCGTCCGCTCGGTGAGTCCGGTGCCGGCGTCGTAGTCGTATTTGACGTCGTACCGGAAATCACCGGCGGACTGGTCGATGCCGGCGACCGCACCGGTGGCGGCGGTCTGGGATTCGAGTGTATCGATGTCGGCCATGGGAAGTGTCGGGTTGAGAATCGCCGCAGGCGGGCGCGGCGGCGCCCGGAGCCACGACGATTGATGGTTTCAGGCGGTGACGAGGGCCTTTTTCACCCAGGAATAGCCCTTTTCCTCGAGTTCGAGGGCGAGACTCTTGTCGCCGCTCCGGACGATGCGGCCGTCGTACATGACGTGGACGAAGTCGGGCACGATATGGTTGAGGAGGCGCTGGTAGTGAGTGATGAGGATGATGCCGAGGCGGCCGGTGCGGAGCTTATTGACGCCGTCGGCGACAATGCGCAGGGCGTCGATGTCGAGGCCCGAGTCGGTCTCGTCCATCATGGCGAAGGCCGGATCGAGCATCGCCATCTGAAGGATTTCGCAGCGTTTCTTCTCACCGCCGGAGAACCCGTCGTTGACGGCGCGGGAGGTGAACTTCCGGTCGATCTTCAGCAGGTCCATCTTTTCGTAGAGCTTCTTGTAGTAGGTGGTGGCATCCAGTTCCTCGCTTTCGCCCAAGCGGGCCTGGAGGGCCGCCCGGAGAAAGTTGGCGATGCTTACACCCGGCACATCGCTCGGATACTGGAAGGCGAGAAACAGGCCGGCCCGCGCGCGTTCGTCGGGTTCCATGGCGAGGACCGACTTCCCGTCGAGCAGCACGTCGCCTCCCGTGATGGTGTAGTCGGGATGCCCTGCGATGGCCTTGGCGAGCGTCGACTTGCCCGTTCCGTTGGGGCCCATGATGGCGTGGATCTCGCCCTGACTGACAGTGAGCGAGACACCCTTGACCACCGGCTTGTCGCCGATGGAGATGTGCAGATCTTGAATAACGAGCTGGCTCATAACGGATTGAATTGGGGATAAAGTGTTGGCAACTCGTCAGCCGTTGGGCCCGGATTCGCGGCGCGCCGGCTTGGCGGACCCGCGGAAGCTCAAGTCGATGCTGACGGCATCAAAGCCGGGGGGGAGGATGGACCGGAGGCGGGCCATGAGATCGGGCGGGACGTCGATATCGTGGATTTCCTTGTTCGCCTCGTCATGGAAATGCGCGTGCTCATGCAGGTTCGGGCAGTAGCGCGTGGGTTCGCGCACGAAGTTCACCTGTTTGATGAGTCCGCACTGCACGAGGGCTTCGAGGCAATTGTAGACGGTCGCCAGCGAGATGGTTGGCATCAGGGCCTTGACGCGCGCGAAAACCTCTTCGGCAGTCGGGTGATCACGCTTTCCCAGGATCACCTCGTAGACCACTTCACGCTGCGGAGTGGAGCGAAGGCCGGTGCCGGTCAGGCGCTGGCTGAGGGTGGAACTGGGGGCGTCGGAAATCATCGTTATAGGCTAAAGAGAATTAGAATCGTTCCAGATTGCAAGTGAGAATTGGAATTATTCCAGATGCGCCGCGCTGCAAGTCTTTCGGGCAAAAGTCCAGGTCTCAAATGGCGGGGATTGATGCCACGGCAACTGAATGGACAGTGCCTAATCTGTTATGGCGTAACATATTCCGCTGCTATACCGATGGATTCTGGCGCAGCATGCGTGCGCTCGGCAAGCCGTCTACGCCGTGGTGCAGCCGACCGCGGCTGCTTTGCCGGATGCCAACGGACCGATCCGAAAATCCCGCCTCAGGGCGGAGTCGATGGGGTGGAATCGACGGCGGGCTCGTCTTCAGGCCGTTCCAGCACCTGGCGGAGCATCTTGAGCAGCGCCTCGGCGGAGTAGGGCTTTGGCAGGAAATCCTTCGCCCCGGCACCGGCAGCCTTGGTGACGCTGATGTTGGAGGCCAGTCCGCTGACCGCGATGATCCGGGTGTTCGAGCGGATCCGGAGCAGTGCCTGGATCGCGACGGGACCATCCAGAACCGGCATGGCCATATCGATCAACACCGCTGCGACCTTGTTCGTGTGCTGGGCAAACACCGCGAGCGCCTCGGCGCCATCGCTGGCCGTGAGGACCTGATAGCCGAACGCTTCCAGGGTCTGTCTAGTGATGC
>Ga0265338_10006385_pt1 | contig 15043 bp, 14 predicted proteins | sample 42126metaG_FD_193579 | JGI IMG/M metagenome (GOLD analysis project Ga0265338, IMG submission 193579) | Rhizosphere microbial communities from Carex aquatilis grown in University of Washington, Seatle, WA, United States - 4-21-26 metaG | ecosystem: Host-associated > Plants > Roots > Rhizosphere... | reverse complement strand
TGTACGGCGGCGGAGACTTCCGGCGACATGCTTTCACCGAACTCTATCGAAGCGGGCTGGATGCCGATGACCGACACCCGGCACCCGATCTCGCGCTGAATGTAGTCTGCCAGCACGCTCAAGGGCAGGGAGTGGGTGCCGAATGATGCGCCGCTGATATCGGCGGACTCGATCAGCCGGACAGTTCCGGGAGATTCCTGCATGTGCGCGGAGTCCACGATGATAAGATGGGCCGGATTGAGCTCTCGGATTTCCGCGGTGCAGTTTTCCGGCGCGGAGCCGCCGTCCAGCGCGTGCACACCGGCAAGCAGCGCCCGGGCAAGCTCCGCTGCCACACGCACGCCCGCTGCATCGTCAGAGCGCAGCTCAGAGCCGACGCCCAGGACGACGACCGGCCGGCCGCCGGTGCGCCACGAAAGCCCGTCAGGTTCCAGTGCTCTCTTCAACGCATGCCTTAGTTGTGTCGGCATGGAATGTCACTTTCAGTTTTCCCCGGTCCAGCTGGGCGAGCTCGAAATCGGTGGTGATGTCGATCACCTTGCGCGGGCAGGTCTCCTGGCACTGGGCGCAGTAGACGCACTTGCCCAGGTCGATGGATGCCTCGAACTTTTTCTCTCCTATCTTGGTGATCGTAATGGCCTGGGAGGGGCAGTCACGGATGCAGAGCCTGCAGCCGGTGCACAGCTCGGATTTGAACTTCGGCTGACCGCGGAAGTGATCCGGCATACGGAATTTCTCAAAGGGGTATCTCATGGTGGCCGGTTTCTTGAACAGTGAGCCGAGCACCGAAAGTATCATTTCGCCGGGACGGCCCTTTTTTTCGCCGGGACGGCCCTTTTTTTCGCCCATATCAGAAGACCTCCTTGATAACAAGGTCGATGATTACCTGAAGGAAAGCAATGGGCGCTACGTAACGCCAGCAGAAGTTGATCATCTGGTCCATCCGCAGCCGCGCGAACACGGTGCGCAGCACCGCGAGGACAAAGAGGATTCCCGCCACCTTTGCCAGGTAGAGCGGAACGCCCCACCAGAGGGGAAGCCCCATGCCGAAGGGCAGAAAGACGGCGGCCAGGAGGGAGGAGGAGGCGATGGCCTCGGAATCGATGGCCAGGCGGAAGAAGGCGAGGTGCCTGCCGCTGTATTCGGTGAAGCTCCCCGCCACGATCTCGGTCTCCGCCTCCGGCGCGTCGAACGGTACGCGCTCCAGCTTGCCCAGCAGCGTGATCAACCCCACGCCGAACCCGATGAGATTGAAGAGCCACCGATAGGGATGTTCTGCGTAATACTGCACCATGCCGGAAATCGACCACGTGTTGGCCAGAAGGGCAGGGGACAGCAGCGAGATCAGCAGGGGAATCTCGTACGCAAAGAGCTGCGTGATGGAGCGCACCGCGCCCAGGGTGGAGAAGATCGAGCGCGAGTACCAGCCGCCCAGGAAGAAGGTGAGCGTGGGGATGAGAAGGAGATACAGCACGACGACAAGGTCTCCCTGGAAGGAGAGCACAGGCCTTGCATTCCACAGCGGGATATAGAGAAACGCCGTGATCACCGCGGCAAGGGCGAATACCGGGGCAATGCGGAACATGCCCTTATCCGCTTCTTCCGGGATCACCGATTCCTTTCCCAGCAGCTTGAACAGGTCCGCAACGGGCTGATACCACGGAGGGCCGACCCGGTTCTGCAGCCGCGCGTACAGCTTCCTGTCCAGGTACTGGCCTGCCATTCCCATGACGACCAGGAAAATCATGCCGGGGAACACGAGGATGCGAAGAAGGTCAAGAAGGGCGTTCATGCGCCGGCGCCTCCCGGGATGCGGACGCGTGAGAAGTCGATGCCGCGCGCTTTGTGCCACTCCACCCCGTATCGTGAAACTTCTTCCCAGCTCATCGTGCGGCCCTCGTTCCCGTCATTCTCCCGCAGGGAGACCATCCGGTCCGTGCACGAGAAACACGGGTCGATGGCGGCAATGACGATGGGCAGGTCGGCCAGGTAGCCGTCTTCCAGCATCTTCGACACCGACTGGGTGTTGGCCAGGGTGGGCGCTCTCACCTTTACGCGTTCGGGCTTCTCCGAGCCATTGCCCCTGACGTAGTGCACGTCCTCCCCGCGCGGCGCCTCGTAGCGGCTCACCGCCTCCCCTTCGGGGATGCGCCGGGGAGCCTTTATGGCGATGGGACCATCAGGGATGTTCTTGATGAGCTGCCGGACGATGGAGAATGATTCCAGGAGCTCGCCCAGGCGCACAACCGTTCTCCCGTACACGTCGCAATGCGTATCCGTGATCACTTTGAAGCTCACGTCGCGGTACGCCAGGTACGGATCGTCCCGCCGGGTGTCCCTGTCCACACCTGACGCGCGGGCCGTCGGGCCCACCGTGCCCAGGGAAAGCGCGTCTTCCCTTGTGAGCTTGCCGACGCCGGACAGGCGCTGGATCACGGTTTGCTCGCTCGTCGCAAGATTGATGTAATACTTGACCCGCTCTTCCAGCGAGTCCACCACTTTCAGGATCTCCGGGATCATCTCTGGAGCGATGTCGCGCCGCACTCCGCCCAGCGTGTTCATTCCGTAGTTGACCCTGTTGCCGGTGAGGCGCGCCAGGAGGATCATCACCTGCTCGCGGTCACGCCACGTGTACATGAGCAGGGTGTCGAAGCCGATTTCGTGTCCCGCAACTCCGAGCCACAGGAGGTGGCTGTGGACCCTCTCCAGCTCCGCGATGATGGTACGGATGTAGACCGCGCGCCGGGGAAGCTCCAGGCCGGCAATCTCCTCCACGGCCTGCACAAAGGCGGTGGAGTGCGCGTAGGAGCAGATGCCGCAGACCCGCTCGACAAGGTAGAGGTCCTGCGTATAGGAGCGCTGCTCGCAGCCCTTTTCGATGCCGCGGTGGTTGTACCCGAAGCGCATGCGCACGGCGTCGATCTTCTCCCCCCGGAGGTCCACCATGAAGCTCTCAGGCTCCTTGAGGGCCGGATGCTGGGGTCCGATGGGTACTGTAACGACCCTTTCGTCACTCATTGGCCTGGGTTCCTTTCTCAAGCGTCGGGGCGGTTTTCGGTTTCCAATCCTTCAGGAGCGGGTGATCCCCTTCAGGCCAATCCTCGGGAAGCGGGTAGCGGACACCGGGGCCCAGGCCTTCAATGCGGGCGCCCAGCAGGTCCACGAGCTCGCGCTCGTAGATGTCAGCCCCCGGGAACCAGGGAGTAATCGTCTTTATCGACCCGTCCTTGGGGCAGCGGGTTTTCAGATTTGCCATGATGCCGCCGTCTTTGGCAAGGTGATAGATGAATCCAAGGTCGGCGCCGAGGTCCAGCCCGGTGATGGTGCACAGGATGGAAAACCCCATGCCTTTCACCAGGTGATCGAATACCTGGGGGAACAGCTCCTTGTCCGTTTCGATCCACAGCCGGGTTGCCCGCTGCACCTTGAGCGCGCCCTCCGGCAGGGAAAACCTGGATTGGAGCTCGGCGGCAATCGCCTGCACGTCACTCATTTCTTCTCCTCGAGGCTCTTGATGAGCTTGACGAAGCCGTCGATGATGGCCTGGGGGCTCGCCGGGCAGCCGGGGATATAGGCCGTCACCGGTATGGCCTGGTCGATTCCCCCTTCGACGTTGTACAGGCCGTTGAACACGCCGCCGCTCGTGGCGCACGATCCGATTGCCACCACGATCTTCGGTTCCGGCACCTGCTCGTAGATGCGCACCAGCCTGTCCTTCACCTGCTTCGTGACGGGCCCCGAGCAGGCCATGATGTCGCAATGCCGGGGAGTGCCCTTGAGCTGCACGCCCAGCCGCTCCAGGTCAAAGCGAGGGGTGAGTGCGGCAATGATCTCTATGTCGCACGCATTGCACGCCCCCGTGTTGAAATGCAGGATCCAGGGGGACTTTCGCTGCGCCCATCGCACGATCTTATGGAATACGCCCATCCGCGTGAGTTACCTCCGGAACAGTATGAAAAGGCCCAGCAGCGCGCCCAGGACATAGATGAGTGCTATCGCGAGGCTCTCCAGGGTGCGCGCGGGGGATGTTGCGACGACCAGTGTGACCACGTGAAGAATCGTAAAGAAGAAAGCGAACGGAAAGAACTGTCCGTAGTCCACCTGGACACGGTTGTGCGCCATGGTCTCTCCACCGGCGTACGGCTTGTCCAGGGCGCCCCGGGTTCCCTTCCTCTTGAAGCCGAGGGTGCCGGAAGCCCGGGACAGGGCCCATACGACCATCACCATGATGGTCAGGGCAACAGGCGGAACAAGAAGTAGAGTCGACATCGTCAGCCTTTCAGATCCCGCGTATGGCGGATGCTCAATGAGTCGTTCTTGCGGAAAAACCCGAGAATGATGCCGGCGGCAGCCACGACCACCACCACCTCGATCACAATCACCGTGATCACCATTGCCTGGGCCAGGGCCATGCGGCCGCTCAGGTACCCGGCAACGATCAGGAAGAACGTCACGGATTTCATGAGGACCTCCAGGCCGATCAGCATGCGGAGGAGGTTGTAGGTGGCCAGCATGCACCAGAGCCCGTCCACCATGAGGAGGATAAAGAAGATGAAATACAGCCAGAAGGACTGCGGAATCTCAATCAACATCTTTTCCCTCTCCCTTGAACAATACCAGCACCCCGAATACTCCGGCCAGGAGAATCAGGATCTGGCCGAACAGGTCGAGCTGCCGCAGGTTCCACAGCACGGTGCGCACGTCCCCGTCACCGCCGGGCAGGGGGAGGACGATCTGCACCGGAACGTGCACGAAGGACAGGCCCAGCCCGATTGCCATCAGGACCAGCGGGAGCGGCCAGAATCTGCTGAGCCTGCTCAGCCGGCGCGTGACATATTCCTTGAACGGCTTGCGCTGGGTGAGGCTGATCACGCTCACGAAAACCACGGAGATGAGCCCCGCACATACGGAGAGCTCCAGGACCGCCGCAAGAGTGGCGCCAAGGCTGTACATCACCACCGCCAGGAGGGCGCTTGTCAGGGCAAGGGCGATCGTGGCGCGGAGGAGGAGCGTCGTCATGGAGGCCCAGAGGGCCGCAATGACCAGGAGCACCAGGAGGATCGTCATGAGTGTCATACGCCGCCTCCGAGCAGCATGGGCAGGAGGAACGGGAACCCGATGCCGATTGCCACCGTGATCAGGGCGAGGGCGATCACCGGTACCAGAAGCCCCGCACCCGCCTCCCGCACGCTCTCCCATTCAGGCAGGATCTTCCCGAAGAATACCTTTCTCTGCAGAACGAGGAAATAGCCGAGCGTGACCAGGCTGGTCAGTATTGCGATCACGGCAAACACGCGCTGTCCGCCGTTCCACAGCGCGATCACCACGAGCAGCTTGCTCCAGAACCCGGCAAGGGGGGGAAGCCCTGCGATGGAAAGGGTTGCCACCGCGGCCGTGGCGCCGGTGACCGGCATCCGCGCCGCAAGCCCGCCCATCTTGTCCATGTCCCGCGTGCCCAGTCTCTTCTCCACCGCCGCGGCATTCGCGAAGAGCTGGGCCTTCGACACCGTGTGGTTGAAGAAATGGAAGCCGGCGGCCAGCAGGGCGAGTGAAGGCTCACCGCCGAGGGCCATCACGATATAGCCCATCTGGCTTATGCTGGAATACGCGAGCATCCTCTTCATGTCCGACTGGCCCAGGGCGAGGAATGCGCCCCCCACGGCTGCCAGCGCGCCGGTAATCAGGAGGATTTCCCGCCCGGGAGCCGATGCGGGAAGGAGGGAAGGCGCCAGACGCATCAACGCGAAGATCCCTGTCGCCTTGGTCACGATGCCGGCCAGAAAGACGGACACCGGCGCGGGGGCGGCCGTGTAGGCATCAGCCAGCCACCCGTGAAAGGGGATCATCGCACCCTTGACGAACAGTCCGCACATGAACAGGGCCGCCGCAACCCAGGCAAGCGGCGCGGGTGCGGCCAGCGCCGCAGCAGCCTGGTCGAATGTGATGCCGCCCGCGGAAAGGAGGAAGAAGCCGATGGAGGCGAGCATGAAGACGCTTGCCACGGAGGAGAGAAGCAGGTACTTCCATGCCCCTTCGAATCCTCCCGCCCCTTCGCGGAGGGTCACGAGGATGACGGCGGCCACCGAGGTCACCTCGACGAACAGGAACAAAGTGAACAGGTCGCGCACCATCGCGATGCCGTTTATTCCAATGAGCGCGACAAGAAGCAGGCTCAGGAATATGGCCCGGGATCGGGGTTCCTTGAGAGTCGCGCGGCCGACCAGGATCGCCGCGAGCCCCGCAATCCCGGTGGTGACAAAAAGCAGGATGGAAAGGTTATCCGCGACCAGGGTGAATCCGATCACTTTCTCGAGCGGTGATGTGAACGACCAGTCGATCAGGCCGAATGGCTTCAGAACAGCCGCCGTGGTTTGAGCGAGGAAGATCAGGAGGCACACGACAAAGGGCGTGACACGCGCGCTTTTCGGCAGGAGGTTCAGCACGATGAGGGCGAGGAACGGCACCAGAAGCAGAAGGTCGCTAATCATGCCCCCCCGAGGAATGCGAGTACGCAGATTACCACTGCCGCGGCTCCGGCCAGTGACCAGAGGACGTAGCGGTTGACGTTTCCGTTGTGCGCGCGGCGCGCAACCCAGGAGATTCCTTCCGCAGTTTTCACCGCGAGCACCTGGTAGATCCAGTCGATTGCCCGGTCAACGCCCCACAGGAGAGCCGAGGCCCCCTTCATGATGGATCGGCCGATGGTGTACGGATCCAGGCGGCCCGCCTCGGCCACCGAGTACACGGCAGACACGACCGCGGCGTTGTGGATATGGTCGGCGGCGCCCAGGCCGCGTCCCGTCCTCCTGACCCCGTACCAGTGATTGAGAACCGCCAGCAGGAGCGCCGCCGCGGTAAGCCCGACCAGCGTGCTGCTTGCAGGGAACCCCGCAAAGCTGCGGCCTGCGGTGACTGCTGTCCCCACCGCGGGCTGGATGAGACCTGCCAGCGGCAGACTGTTCGCCACCCCGAACAGGACGCAGAGTCCTGCCAGGACGATCATGGGAATCAGCATGGGCAGCGGCGCTTCCCTGACCAGGCGATTCTCCTCGGAGCGTTTTCCGAAGAAGGCCGCGTGGCCCAGCTTGAGGAACGAGGCTGCCGTGAAGAACGAGCCGGCAAGGGCGATGGCGTAATACTGCCAGCCCCTCGCCAGGGCGGCGTCATACACCATCTCCTTGGAGAAGAATCCGTTGAAGGGCGGCACGCCGGAGATCGACGCTGCGGCCACGAGGAAACAGATAAGCGTCACCGGCATGGCGCGCGCCAGGCCGCCGAGCTTTTCCAGGTCCGTCGTGCCGGCCTGCTTCTCCACCGCGCCACCGGTGAGGAAGAGGCAGGACTTGTACATCGCGTGATTGATCATGTGAAAGAGACCGCCCACGATCCCGATGGGAAGGGCCGTCCCGATGCCCAGGACCATGTAGCCCACCTGGCTGATGGCGTGATAGGAGAGCAGGCGCTTGTAGTCCTTCTGGATCAGCGCCATGAGGACGGCGATGATGATGGTCGCGGCCCCCACGACCATGAGGACCGTGGACACCCACGTGCCGGGGGCAAGGGCAAAGAGGTCCAGGGAGATCCGTGCCAGGAAATAGATGCCCAGCAGCTTGTCGATGCTGGCCGGAAGGATTGCCATGAAAGGCAGGGGGGCATCGAGTGCCGCGTCCGGGATCCAGCTGTGAAACGGCATGGCGCCGGCTTTGCCCAGGCCGCCGATCATCAGCAGGATGAATGCCGCGCCGCCCACCCCGTCCACCGGCAGCCTGATGGCCGACAAGGCAAGGGTGCCGGCGAGCCGGCTGGTGAGCATGACGCCCAGCATCATGCAGAGGTCCGTGACGCCGACGATGATGAATGCCTTGATTGCAGTGCCGTACGCGCGCTTTCGTCCCGCCACGATCATGCCGAACTGCGTGAGGAGGAGCCCCTCCCAGAAGACAATGAGGAGAACGAGATTATCCGCCAGCACGGCCCCGCTGGCCATTCCCGCGGTCAGGAGCATCCACGTGAAGAAGCTCCGCGTGGAGGGGGCGCCGGCCAGGGAAGCGCTGGAATAGAGGGAGACCAGGAATGAGAAGCCGGCAATCGCCAGGAGGATGAAGGCGCTCATCCGGGTCAGCTTCAGGCTGAACTCGATTCCGTATCCCAGCCACGGCAGCGTGAAGCTCATGTCGGCGGGGAAGAGCATGATGGCGATTACAACCTGCGCGGCGGAGGCCGCCACCGCCACCATGGACGTGATCCAGCGCGCACGCGTGGCGGGAAGGAGGAGCGCAATGAGCGCCGCGGCAGCGGGGAGGGCGATAGGAACGATCAGGAAGGAGCTGTTCACTGTGTCACCCCCGGTATCTGGAGCGCGGCGACTGTTGCGAGCTGTGTGGGCCAGAAAGCCAGGATGCCGCCGGCAAGAGAGAGGGCTGCCAGGATGGCAACGCAGGTCACCATGAGCCGTGAGCGCTCGACTGCCGGAGCGCCGCCGCCCTTCGCTTCTCCCAGGAATACCCTGGAGAACAGGCGGAAGAGATACAGGATGGTGAGCACGGCCCCTGCCATGAACACCGCGCCCAGGGCGAATTGTCCTCCGCCGATTGCGGAGGAGATCACCATGTACTTGGCGATGAACCCGCCGAACGGCGGAATGCCCATGACCGAGAACGCGCAGAGGAGGAAAGACACCGCGGTCACCGGCATGGTCCGCAGGAGCCCGCCGAGCTTCGTGATGTCCTTGGTTCCCGTGTTCTGCTCTATGATCCCTGCGGACAGGAAGAGTCCTGCCTTTGCCAGGCCATGCATGAGGATGTACAGCAGGGCGCCGACCGCGCCGAGCTCATTTCCAATGGCAAGGCCGAGGAAGATGAACGCGATCTGGCTGACGGTGGAGTAGGCAATGATCCGCTTGATGTCGGTTTCCACGAGCGCGGCCCCCGCGCTCACCAGCGCGCTCGCCGCGGCAATCACCATCACGGCGATGCGAAGCTGTGCTTCGAGCGGGAAAGTGGAAAGGAACAGCCGGGCAAAGACGTAGACGCCAATCTTGACCAGCACGGCGGCATGCAGCAGGGCGGTCACAGGGGAAGGGGCGACACCCGCGTCCGGCAGCCACGTGTGGAAGGGAAGTGTGGCTGACTTGGAGAGCATTCCCACAAGCAGCAGTATGGAGACCATGACGGGGAGGACAGTTCCTTTCATGGCGGCAAGCTCGAATGTGCCGGTCTGCCCGTAGACGGCAAGGATACCCACCAGCATGACAAGGGCGCCGAACGCGGTGACCAGGAATGCCTTGTCAGCCCGCAGGACGTCCGTTTTTCCCCTGTAGAAGCCGATGAGACGCCAGCTGGCGATGCCGGTGATCTCCCAGAACACGTACAGGAATATGAGATTGGCGGAAAACACGAGGCCCATCATCGACCCCAGGAAGAGGACTGCCATGAGGTAGTACTCGTTCTGGTTTTCGTAGTGGCTGATGTAGTCGAAGGAGAAAAGCATGATCAGCGCGCCCACGAGGGACGACACCACGGCCATGAAGACGGCAAGCGCGTCCGCCGTCAGTGTAAAGGAGATGCCCAGGGCCCCGAGCACCTGGAACGTGATCGTGCTGCCCGCCGCTGCATCCGGCACGAGGGCCAGGGAGCAGACCAGGGAAGTGACCACCATGGCCAGCGCACACCAGTTGCGCAGACGGGCCGAGATCCTGCCCAGCAGAGGCAGAAGGAATGCCCCTGCGAGCGGGACCAGGACGCAGATGAGCAGAATAGCTCCTCTTCCCATACCCTCTCCGTGAGAAAGATTTCGGTTTCTGAATGATGTCTGTTACGAAGGTGCCACGAACTATAGCGCGTGCCGGGGATTTTGGCAACCGGGCGCAGCCCTTCCGGCCGTCCCACTCCGCGGTGTACCGCGGAAGGTCTCCGCTACTGCTTCTCCACCACGACGATATCGACCCGCCTGTTGTACGCGCGGCCTTCGGCAGTGTCGTTCGTCTGCACCGGCCGCGTGCTGCCGTATGCCGCGCCGGAGAGCCGCTCCGAAGGCACCCCGTAGTCTTCCAGGGTCTGGAGCACGGCCAGAGAGCGTTCCGAAGAGAGCTGCCAGTTCGAGTTCCATTTGGTCTTGTCAGGGGCGATGTTATCCGTGTGCCCCTCCACGACTATGGAGTTCGGGATCTGGCCGAGGAACTCCGAGACCTCCTGGAGCACCGGCATTGCCTCCGCGCCCAGAGCGGCTGACGCGACCCCGAAATAAAGGTCGCTGACCAGTGAGATAGCAAACCCGTTCTCCGTGGGGATTACCTTGACCTTGCCCGCCTTGACGAGGTTCTGGAGGCTCGAGAGGGCCTGTGTCCGGAGCACTGACTGCCCGCCCTTGCCCTCGAGCTTGCCGCCCTGCTTGCTGGCCAGCTTCTGGCCGGCAGAAACCCCCTGGAGCACACCGGCCCCCCCCGCGCTTCGCGTGTCGAATACCGTGAAGTTTCCGCCATTGAAGACGCTGTTGAACGCCTGCGCCATCTCGGTGAACTTGGCCTGGTTGATGCTGCTCAGCGAATAGAGAATGATGAAGAAGAGCATCAAGAGCGTGATCATGTCAGCGTAGGTCAGCAGCCAGCGCATCAAGTCAGGCTTCGGCTCTTCAGCTCGTGCGATTTTCCTGCGTGCCATCCAATCCTCCGACTACTCCGCCCTGTTGGCGTCGAGTTCCTTCTTCTCCTGTTCTTCCAGGAATCCTTCGATTTTTTCCCGCACAAGGGCGGGGCTCTCACCCTGCTGGATGGAGCGTACCCCCACGATGATGAGCTGTTTCTCCAGGCGGAACAGCTTGATCTGCGCCTTCAGCTTGTTGCCGAGCGGGAGCCAGAACAGGTTGGCAAGGCCGATGCCATACAGCGTTGCAATGAATGCCGTGGCGATGGACCGGCCCAGCTCATTCATGTCGGCTCCCAGCCGGCCGAGGACCAGGACCAGACCCATGACCGTGCCGATGATGCCCATGGTGGGGGAAAAACCGCCTGCCGTCTCGAATATGATCGCGTCTTCCATCTTCCTCTGCTCCAGGATGGCAAGGTCGCTTTCCAGTACTTCCACGAGGATCTCGGACTCCGTGCCGTCCACGACAAGGCGCAGACCCTTGCGCAGCGTCTCGTCCTCCAGGTCCTCTACGGTGTCCTCGAGGCTCAGGATCCCGTCCCTCCGCGCTTTCTCCGCGAACTCCAGGAGCTGCTGTGCGAGCTGGGGTGAGGGCCCTGCCTGCTTGCGCATTGACTGGGCAATGAGGGACGGGATCCGCAGGACGTCCCGGAGGCTGGAGGATATGGTGAGCGCGCCGATGGTCCCTGAAACGATGATGATCATCGCCGGGATTCCGATAAGTGCGAGGAGGCTTCCCCCGTCGAGCGTGAACCCGACGATCATGCCGCCGACGCCGATCAGAAGCCCGATTACTGTCGATGTGTCCGAACCTCTCCTGGCCATCGTTCACTCCTTGCGATTTTTTCGACTTCGATTATAACGATACGTGGTAGTGTAAACCATATCACTCAGCGCTCCCGCCGCGCCGCCGCGCGTCTTTCGCATTCCCCAGGATCATTGTCCGCGCCGCGCTCTCCAGTTCTCTCTTTGCCTGCACGGCCTCGTCCCATTCCAAGATGCCGCCGTCCAGCTGTTTTCTCACCAGGAGCAGGTCCTCTTCCAGCCGCTCGGCCCGCGCGGCGCTCACGTTCTTCCGCACAAAGGCGAGCTCGGCTTCCGCGCCCACCAGGCCCAGGCAGATCGTCCTGTCCGGCTGTGTGGCGAGAAACCGCTGCGCCTGCGGCGCGCTCATCTCGCGCAGCGCCGTAAAGGGGATGCCGGCCGCCGAAGTTTCATCCAGGATTCTTCGCGCCCGTGCCCGCAGGGGAGGCAGGATCATCTCCGCAAGCACGAACCGGGCACGGGGGGAGAGCAGCGCCGTGTTCATCCGCGCCGCCCGGTCTATTCCAAGAAGCACCTCGCGATTCACCCGCAGGTACTCCTCCCGTGTTCCTAGGTTCCGCCCCGACTCGCGCTGCCAGCCGTCCCGCATCTGCCGGCTCATGTGCCGGGAGAGTTTCTCCTCGTCGAACAGGTGCGGGGTGACGATGCGCCGGCGCGCCTCCTGTGCCGGCGCAGGGGTCCCGGGGTCCGCGGCCTGCTCGGACCAGGCATACAGGCTGCGCACCGGTCGTCCGGCCAGGGCGCGGGGCAGGTAGTTCTGGAGCACGATCGAAAGGTCGTGCTCGGTGACCAGGTCGGAAAAACCGCTGAAAGGGAAAAAGTCCGGCCCGAGCCGCGGGTCGCGAAAGTGGCCCGGAAAGGTGTGGAACCTTTTTGCGATCAGCCGCTCGTTCAGTGCAAGGGCAAGGGGCAGGGCGGAGACGGCGCCTCGTGCCGTCACGGCGAGGCCCCCGGGGCTGCAGTATTTTCTCAGGAGCGGTCCCAGCCCGGCGGCATCGATATAGACCTGCACCGGCATCCGGACCGATGCCAGGCGCATCACTGCTGTCAGAAGGAGGTGGCGCGTGCGTCCGCTAAAGTCCGGCTTGACGTCCAGCCCCATGGCCGGTTTTTCAAGCCGTCCGCCCAGTGCTTCCCCAAGGATCGGAAGCGCGCCCCTGAACAGGCACCCGGCAATCTCCTTGTACGTCTCCCGCGTCCGTGCGGCGGTTGCCTCATCCGCGCAGGGAAAAAAGTACCAGTGGGCCAGGCGTTTCGGTTCGCCCGGATCTTCCCGCGTGCAAATGCAGGCCGCCCAGACACCGGGCGCGCTGATCCCCTGCTGCGGTCCGTGCGCCGCTGACAGCGTGGAGCAGAGCGTTTCCAGGGTCTGCGTGCCGCATTCCATGCGCGGGGGCAGGTAGAGATTTCCCAGGAAAAGCTCACGCGGCGAAAGGAGTTTCAGCGTATCAGGCGGGTTCTTCGGTGTCAGCGCGGGCGTGTCGTGAAGCCAGGAGCGAAGGGAATCCTGCGCAGCGGGGTCCTGGAGAGAATCTTCGAAAGCCCGTGCTGTTTCCCAAAGAACGCACGCATAGAAGGAATCTTTTTCCGAATCCCCGGTGACCACCTTGAACGGGGCAGTTTCGGAAAGCCGCCACATGAGCGCTTGCTGGTCGCCCCGGGCATACGTGTCCTGGACCCGGTGGAAGGAGGCCGGTGTTTCGAACTGGAGAAAGTCAGCGGCGGCGTCGCACAGTTTTGAAACCATCAGGGGGACCTTTTTCCCCTCCTCCTCTGGGACCAGGGCTGCGAGTGTGCCCAGCCAGTCGTCGGGCATGAGAAAGATGAGCCAGGAAGAGGAGGAGTCCTGGAAAAAGCGGGTCATCCATCCGGACGGCCTTCGCCGGAGCTCCTCCAGCAGAGTTTCCACGGGCATCGGCTCGCACCGTGCCGCCAGCTCTTTCCCGGTGACTCGCTGGAGCCCTTTGCGGACAGTCGCGGCAAGAGCATGAGCCAGGCTTGGCTCGAAGTCGTCCCCGGGCTTCCGCCTCCTGAAAAGCCGGGCAAAGAAGCCGGTTCCTGCTTGTGCCATCCCTCTTCCCTTCCGCGGTACGGGCGTACCCGTTCGGCGCGAACGCCGTACCCCACGGAGTTGTCCTTCCGCGGTACGGGCGTACCCGTTCGGCGCGAACGCCGTACTCCGCGGAGTTGTTCCTTCCCCCTGTCAATGTCGGCAGAAATCCAGCTCTTCTCATTTTGCACCTTTCAAGCCGTCATATATCAGGATCTCTTGCTCCGGCCTGTTCCCGTGCCTATTATGGGGTAAAGGGGGACCGCATGGAGGAATCCACTTGGACAAAGGTTGCAGAGGAGTCCAGGCTTCAGGAGGGCGTCCCTGTGCTCGTGGAGTCTGGAGAGGACAAGATCCTCCTGGTCCGACTGGAGGGGAAAATCCACGCGGTCGGCCACGAATGCCCCCACTACCAGGAAAAGCTTGAAAACGGGGTGCTCTTCGGACGCGAGCTGGTGTGCAAGAGCCATTTCGCGCGCCTGGATGTCACAACGGGAAAGACGACTGCCCCTCCGGCCATGAATGACCTGCCCACCTACCCCGTGAAGGTGGAGAATGGCGCAGTGTACGTAGGCCCGGCGGTGAAGCCGAAATTCCCCAAGCCCGCGCAGCCCCTGGGGTCTGATCCGCGGGTCTTCGTCATCCTGGGGGCCGGGGCAGCGGGAAATACCGCGGCTGAGACCCTGCGCCGCCAGGGATTCGCCGGGCGCATTGTGCTGATCACGGAGGAGGCGGAGCGCCCGTATGACCGGCCCAACCTCTCCAAGGACTTCATTACCGGCAAGGCGGGGGAAGACTGGCTGCCCTTGCGCGGGCCGAAGTTCTACGCGGCGCAGGGCATCGAGCTGCTGACGGGGCGCCGGGTGGTTTCCCTGGACCCCGTGAAGAAGACAGCTCGTTTCGAAGACGGAGAAACACTTTCCTTTGACAAGGCGCTTCTTGCCACGGGCGGATCCCCGCGCATGCTGGGCATCCCGGGCGGAGACGGAGAGGGCTGCTACTTCCTGCGCACTGCCGCTGACGCGCGCGTCCTCCTTGCCGCGGCACTGCAGCAGAAAAGCGCGGTCCTTGTCGGAGCGGGATTCATCAGCCTGGAGCTTGCCGGGAGCCTCCGCGAGCGGGGCCTCGCCGTCACCGTCGTGGCACCGGAGGCGCTCCCGTTGGCTGGCATCCTCGGTGAAAGGGTGGGGGCATACCTCAAGTCCCTGCACGAGAAAAAGGGAGTCACGTTTCTCATGGGCAGGACTCTCACGCGGATCGAGGGGACAGTCGGAGCGAAATCGCTGATCCTTTCAGACGGCACACGGCTCGAGGCGGGTTTCGTGGTGATCGGATTGGGTATCAAGCCCGCGGTGGACTATCTTGCAGGCACCACGCTGGTGGAGGCCGGCGCAGTGCCCGTGGACGGCAGGATGCAGACGCGCGCGCCGGACATATTCGCCGCCGGGGACATCGCCGCGGTGCACGACCCGGACTGGGGAACGCGCAGGGTGGAGCACTGGGTTGTGGCCGAGCGTCAGGGCAG
>Ga0265338_10006384_pt1 | contig 15043 bp, 16 predicted proteins | sample 42126metaG_FD_193579 | JGI IMG/M metagenome (GOLD analysis project Ga0265338, IMG submission 193579) | Rhizosphere microbial communities from Carex aquatilis grown in University of Washington, Seatle, WA, United States - 4-21-26 metaG | ecosystem: Host-associated > Plants > Roots > Rhizosphere... | reverse complement strand
TCCTGGGTCCAGCCCAGGTAGTCATCGGCCTTGAAGCCCCGCTTTTGCAGGGCCAAGGCCGCCGCCGGACCCGCCTTGCAGGTCAGTCCGGCGCAATAAGTGATGAGGAACCGGTCTTTCCCGAACCGCTTCTCGACCGCGTGGGCGAATTCGTCCACGCTGGTCCCGAAGGGGATGTTTTCCGAGCCCGTGATATGGCGCATCTCAAACTCGCCCTCGGGCAGGACGTTCAGGACCACGACGTTCTTATTCTTCATCTTGGCCAACACGCTTTGCTTGGTCATCGGCATCTTCGTCACCTCGGGAGGCGTTCGTTATGGGGAGTGCTAAAGCAAGTTCCATACCGATCCCTCATCGCCCAAAAACAGTCCTACCCAACCGCGCCCTTATAGGAACGGGAACCCGGGGCGGGGAAAGGGCATCGACCGGGCCGGGAAACGGGCGATCAATGTGATCGTCTGGAGGCCTCAATTTGATTCCCGGCGCCCACCCCAACGCCGAACAGCCCCAAGGGCCTGGTTCTTTCCCGCGACGCCATGGCCCGCTTCTTGCTCTCGGGGTCGGTGTGGTCCTTTCCAGAAATAAAACAGGAGTCCCCATGTACGAAAATCACGGTTTCCACAATTTGCTCTGGTTCCTGGTCGTCGGCGGAGCCGCCGGTTGGTTGGCGAGCCTCTTGGTCCAAGGCGGCGGGATGGGGATCGTGGCGGACATCGCCGTGGGGATCCTGGGGGCGTTCCTGGGCGGTTGGTTGATCGACTTCTTCAACCTCAACGTCTGGGGCTTCTGGGGATCATTCTGCATGTGGGTCTTGGGCGCCGCGATCCTGCTGGTGGTGTTTAGGGCCCTCTCGGGCAAACGCGCAACCCGGTAACCAGACGCCCGCTCGACGGGCCGGCGAATTCGGCCGACCCTTCTCATCCATGGGACCCATGACCCGAAAGAAGGAATGAAATGGCCACGACCATCCAGGAAGAGCCTAAAATCGCCGTGATGAAGGCCTTGGTCTACCACGGACCCAATCGTCGGGCGTGGGAAGACAAGCCGAAACCGTCGGTCCGGGAAACGACGGACGCCTTGGTGCGGATCACCACCACGACCATCTGCGGCACCGACCTCCACATCATCAAGGGCGAGGTGCCCACCGTACAGGCCGGGCGGATCTTGGGCCATGAGGGCGTCGGCGTCGTGGAGGCCCTCGGGTCCGCCGTGACCGGTTTCACCGTGGGTGACCGGGTCCTCATCTCCTGCGTCTCGTCCTGCGGCAAATGCGACACCTGCAAGCGGGGCATGCCTTCCCATTGCCGGGACGGCGGTTGGATCCTGGGCAACACCATCGACGGCACCCAGGCCCAATACGTCCGGGTCCCCCACGCCGACAACAGCCTTTACCATTCCCCGGCGGGCATCGACGAGGACGCCCTGGTGATGATGTCCGACATCTTCCCCACGGGTTTCGAGTGCGGGACCCTCAGCGGCCAGGTGAAACCCGGGGACTCGGTGGCCATCGTGGGCGCCGGCCCCATCGGCCTGGCGGCCCTATTGACGAGCCAGTTCTTCTCACCGGCCAAGCTGATCGTGATCGACCAGGACCCGAACCGGCTCAAGGTGGCCCTGTCCTTTGGGGCGACCCACGTCGTCAACTTCAAGACCGAGAAGGCCGTGGAGAAGGTCCGATCCCTGACCAAGGGCGAGGGCGTGGACGTGGCCATCGAGGCCGTGGGTTCCCCCGGGTCCTTCGAGACCTGCCAAAACATCGTGGCCCCGGGCGGGCGGATCGCGAATATCGGGGTCCACGGCAGATCGGTGGAATTGCACCTGGAAAAGCTCTGGAGCATGAACCTGACCCTCACCACCCGGTTGGTGGATACGACGAGCATCCCCCTGCTGTTGAAGGTGCACCAGTCCGGCAAGTTGGACGCCAAGCGGATGAGCACCCACAAGTTCGCGCTGTCCGACATCCTGAAGGCCTACGACACCTTCGGGAACGCCGCTCAGGAAAACGCCTTGAAGGTGCTTTTGAAGGCCTGAGGCGGGCGGAAGGTTACCGGGCTCCGTCGGGACGTCCGGATTCCCGGGTTTATTGACGATTCAGCCGCTTTTTAGGTCCCCGCCCCCTACAACGTCAAAACAATGCCCTTGTAGGGGCTCGATCCATCGAACCCACAGGCGCCATGACTCGGGTTCACGTTTTTACGCCGAGGCTTGCCGGCGCCCCCCCGAAATCCGCGCGTCAATCCCGGTCTGCGGAAGTCGGGCAAAAGCGGCTGAACCGCCACAGGTTTATTTTGCGCGACTATTTTCGGTCAAGCCATTTTTGGGCCAGGATGAATAACGGGTTCAGGATTCCACGGATAAGCGGCCGACGGGGGACCTGGCTTCGGGTTCCCGGGGCTGGGCGGGAGACGGTTAGGTCGCCGTCGTCGCCCAGGCGGCGTTTCCCGTTCCGGGAGCCCGGTCCAGGGGTGGTCATTCCGCCAACCGCCGCTTCAGCCCCTCGAGGTTGAGCACCGTGAAACGGCCCCGGCCGGCGGCGATCAACCCCGACTCCTCGAAGCGGAGGAAGGTCCGGATGCAGGTTTCCTCGGTGGTGCCCGCCATCTCCGCGACGGCCTTGCGGGTCATGGGAACCCTGGGACCGTACTCCCGCGCCATTTCGATGATCACGTGGATCACGCGTTTCTCGACCGTCTCCCGGGAAAAGACATGCCGGTTCCTCATGGCGCGCAGGAGGTTCGACATACGGGAGACCATGCCCCAGGCCATCTCGGGGCATTTTCCCATGAGGAACTTGAACCGCAGGATCGGGAAGGAGACCGCCACGGCGTCGGTTTCCGCCAGGCAGTAACAGCCGTATTCGCCGCCGTTGAAGGACGCGGTCCCGAACATCCCCCCCACCCCGATGAGTCCGAGGGTCAAGTCCCGTCCCTCCACCGTGTGGAGCCCCTCCTTCACGTAACCCTCCTTGACGAACCAGATGGAGGCCGCCTCGTCATCCTCCTGGAAGAGGGAATCCCCCTCGGCGTATTTGCGCTCGATCCCCCCGTCCTCGACTTCCCGGAAAGCCCAAGCCGGCAGGCTTCTGAAGACCTCCATGGCGGAGAGGAGGTTCCTTGAGGCGGACGGGACGGCCCCGAGCCTGGGTTTCGTCGTGGGCATAATGCCTTCTTTCGGGCAGAGTGATCGCCTTGACAGGTTACCCCCCGCGGGCCCGGTGGGTATCTTTAATTAATGATTTAAGTCGGGTCGGGTCACGCGATCCGCGCGCCCAACACCGGCGCGATCAATTTGAGACCCGCGAAAATCATTTTGATTATTTTCGGCGGGTCCGCGGGATCGAACGCCCCATTCGGGGCCGCGCGCACCATTCCCGAGGGGAATCCAGTTCCCCTTGTGGCCCGCTTCTTGCTTTCAACTACAACAACAAGGGCGCATTCCCGGCCCTGATGTCCCTGATTCCTTCAAGGAAGATCCATGGCCAAGAACCTTCGCGAGAGACCCGTCCCTTCCACCTTCTTGGACACGATGATCCGGATAGGCGGCGCCTTCATCGGCGGCGCGAAGCCCCTGGTCCACCGGTTGCGTGACGGCCTGGAGTCCCAGGCGGACCTCTACACCCAAGCCCTGGAGCGCCGCCTGGTGGCTTTGGCCCTCCGGGGATTCGCCCTTTTCCTGGGCGTGTGCTTCATCGGGTTGGGGATCCTTTTCACCCTGATCGACAAGGGGGGCGTCCCCCGGGGGATCGCCTTCCTTGGCGGCGGGTTGTTCGGCCTGTTGGTTTATGCCTTTTTACTCAAATACAGCAAGGAAAGCGGGTGGACGACGTGACCCAAAACAACGTGGCCATGAAGAAGCAGATCCTGAAGCACCTCGAGGCGGGCAAGGCCAAGCTGGCCTGGCTGGAGGCCAAGGTCCTCGACGAGAAGAAGATCCAAAAGCTCCGGGACGAGTTCGAGAAGTCGAAGCAAAAAATGGCCGACCTCAAGGACAAGTTCAACGCCTACGAGGAAAAGGCCGTCCAATACATCGAGTTGAACCCCAAGAAGGCCCTGGCCATGGCCACCGCCGCCGGTGTCTTGGCGGGCGCCCTTTGGGGTTCCTCCGGCAAGACAACCGTCAAGAGGAAGAAATAACCCTCCGCATCGTGCCGGTCGCAATCGGCGTGTTGTTCACGACGCCCCGGAAGTGTGAATCATGTTGACTGTCCGAAGGTCCGAAGAGCGCCATCACATCCAAAACGACGGGCAAAACACCTGGGTGACGTTTGATTGGGGAAACAAGGCCGATCCCCTGCGGGACGGCTTCGGGGTGCTGAAGATCCTCAATGAGGAAACCCTGTCCCCGGGTCGGGGCTTCATCCTCCATACGCACAACGACATGGTGGTGGTGACCTACGTGCAGGCGGGCATGGTCATCTACAAGGGCACGCTTGAGGAACCCGATTTCCTGGAGACCAAGGAATTCCAGCGGATCAACTCCACGCCCGACACGAAGCAGTACGTCTTCAACCCCTCCCAATCCGAGGACGCCCATGTCTTCCAAAGCGGGTTCACCCCCCAAGCGGGCGCTTTGAGGCCCGGGAGCCTGAAGAAGCTCTTCACCCACGCGGAACGGCAGGGGATCCTGAAACTTATCGCCTCCCCCGACGGCCGGGAGGGTTCCCTCCCTATCCAACAGGACGTCTACATGTATTCCACCTACGCGCACAATGGGAACCATGTCGTCCACGAGATCACCGCCGGAAGGACCACCTGGCTCCACGTGGTCAAGGGAGAGGTCCAGATGGCGGACCTTCATCTCAAAACAGGGGACGCTGTCGGCGTCTCGGATGAAAGGTCCATCTCCTTCACGGCGAAGGGCCCGACCGAGATATTGCTCTTCGACCTTTGCGCCCCGGTACCCGACAAGCTCACCAAGAACTCCGACGTCAACCGCCAGAACGCCATGATGAATTAGCGGGATGATGAGGAATCCGGACTCAAGTGGCCCCCCCAACCGATCACAGTAGGGGGACTTCCGGCTTCCCATTGTCATTGGGAACAAAGTCAAAAGCGGGGTCGTGTCGCACGAGCGAATCACCCAAAAAACCGGGATTTACGGCCATTCGCACGAACCAAGTGGTTGTCGACTCGCCTTGAGAAAGCCTTTTTTCGCCAGGGTCGTCAGGGGGTTGTGTCGCCTGACTTTGGGCCAGGGGTCGGTTTTAGAATATATTTACCTTATGAGAGTTCCCTTCCCGCTTTCCGGCCACTCCGTAATAATTCAACAGATATCGCATGGTAAGGCCCTGAACCAAAACGGAGAAGAGAACAACCCCGTAAGTGGCTGCCAGGATTAAATCCTTTTCCGGCAGGTCCGGCAAGGAAAGGGCCATTGCGATCGAAAGCCCACCCCTCAAACCTCCCCACGTGAGAATAGAAACGATTCCTCTTCGGCTTTCGTTCCATTGGATGAATCGAATGGGAAGGATGACCGAAAGAAACCTTGAAGCCAAAACAACGGGTACGGCCCCCAGGCCTATCAGCAGGTTGCGCCCACCTACAAAAGTGTCAAAAACCTTCAGACCGATTAAAAGGAATAACACAGCATTCAAGATGTCGTCCATCATTCCCCAAAAAGCATCAAAATGCTCCGCGGTTTTTTGACTCATGGCATATCGCTTGCCGTGGTTGCCGATCAAAAGCCCCGCCACCACCACCGCGATGGGGCCGGATACACCCAACCGGAAAGAAAGGGAGTACATAAACATGACCAAAGCCAACGTGATCAAAAGTTCTAACTGGTGATAATTGATGCTTTTGAGCATCCTGAACGCCATGTAGCCCAAACCTAATCCTAAGAGAACACCACCAACCACTTCCCGCAGGAACAACCAAAACACATAGAGAGGGGATAAGGAAAGGGCAGATCCTTCCCCCCCGATTCCCGCCAAAGAGGTTAGGGCGAAAAAAACGACGACTCCCACACCATCATTGAAAAGGGATTCACCGGCGATGGTGGCCTCCAATTCCTTCGGGGCCCTTAGTTCTTTTAGCAGTCCCAAGACCGCGATTGGATCAGTGGGTGAAATAAGCGCCCCAAATACCAAGCAAACCAAAAGGGAGACCTCCATTCCCGAGGCTTTGAGAAGCGCATAACTCAGTCCCCCTACCATTGCCGTTGAAAAGAGGACACCTAGGGTCGCCAATACGAGGATGGTCCATCGGTTGGCCTTCAAGTCCTTGAATTTGACGTGGAGGGCCCCCGCAAACAAAAGAAAACAAAGCATGCCATGCATTAAAACCCGGTTGAAGTCGATGCCCGCCAGGAAAGTATTCAGGCCCGCCTTCAGGTGCCACTGGGGTAGAAGCCAGCCGGTCGCCAACATGAAGAGAGAACTGAAGAGGGCAATGCTCATGATGCCTGTGGTGGCCGGAAGCCGTAAGAACCGGTAATTGAGGTAGCCGAACGCCGCCGCCAGGGCGATCAAAACAGCCGCGATATCGAAAACAGTCATTTTAAGAATCCCCAGCTCTTCTTCGGCTTAACGATTCCAACCGGACAAGAGCCGGCTTAGTTGTCCCGGGTTTTCCCTCCGAGCTTTTTACGTGGAAAGCAAGGTGACGATACAAAGGGACCGGCATGATCAGTTTTCCCACCCCTTGCGCCAGGAAAGCGCCGATCATGAAGGGAATCAAAAGCATGCTTTGATCCGTCATTTCCATAATAATGATGACTGCCGTCAATGGAGCCTGAACCACTCCTGAAAAGAAAGCCACCATTCCAATCAATGCGCAAGCCTTTAATCCCGCCACTTGAAATAACTGGCCGGTGGTAAAACCCAATCCGGCTCCAATGGACAAACAAGGGGAAAATATCCCCCCCGCCATGCCGGACAAATAGGAAAAGGCAGTGGTGAGCAGTTTTTCAGGGAAATAAAGGGATGGCAGGGTTCCCTGTGCGTTATCCATAAAACGCCGGGTCACTTCATAGCCCGATCCCGCCGTGTCACCGTTGGTAAGAACGTTGATCAAAGCGCAAATAATTCCACACACGAGGGCTTTTCCCCACCAGGACGAAGGAAGAATTCGGTATTTAGGGTGAGTTAGTATCTTTGAAAAAACACCTCCAAATATCCCGCCCAAGAGACCGAGTAGTATGGCGATTGGAATCAGGCTTAATGCCGATCCCTTTACAACAGGGTGGCCAAAGTAAAGGTAATTGCCTCCGATGGCTTGTGCGGTAATTCCACCAACAATGACGGCCAACATGACTATTCGCTTGAACTGGGCGAAGGAATGTTCGGCGATCTCCTCTAACGCGAAGGTAATGCCCGCCAATGGGGTGTTAAAAGCCGCCGAAATCCCAGCTGATGCACCCGCAATAAGGTAGGACTGAAGATCCAAAGTGCCGAAATAGCGGCGTGCATGCCGTGCCGTAAAGGCAAAAACTGAAGAAGCCACTTGCACCGTCGGGCCTTCCCGGCCAATAGAAGCCCCGCCCAGGATTCCGACAACACTTGATATGATTTTCCAAGCGGCTGTTTTAATGGACACCAACGGCCCTGTCATTTCACCGCGTTTTCCGTTTTCCACCCCATCAATCGCCTGAAGCACTTGAGGTATGCCGCTCCCTTTGGCTTCAGGCGCAAATTTCACTACCAGCCATGTCGCCATAAGGAACAGGCACGGCCCAAGCAGAAGCGCCAAATAAGGATGGCTCTGTAATCCTTTATTAAATACGCCCTGGGTCAAAGTTATAAGTTCCGCATAGAAATAGGCGATGATACCCACCACGACAGCCGCCAACAATAATGAAGCCTGCATCGTCGTCTTAGGGTGGATGGGGTTCAATTCCCTAGCACCGGCAGAAATACCCTTTCCAATATGTGAAACCGACTTCGATAATTCGTCCTTGGCTTTCCTCAGATTCATCTTCCTTTGATTCTTAGGCGCCACAATTACCTCTTGATCCGACTTTCAGTCGCATGTGACTCGATTTTCTGATGCCTTAATACAGTTTAAAGCCATTTCACTTACAATTTATACACCCACCCTATAATAAATTCACTCCATCAGTTTACGACCACCCTGGCCTTCGACATGAAGACCTCTTGCTTCAGGACCCTTCACCGAACTTCCAGTTGAAGCTCTCGATAGCCTACGTTGTCCATGCCCCTTTGACGGCGGATATCATGATGGAATGACCTACCAGAGCATGCTTTGGATCCCCTTCATGACTGGCCTTCCCAGATCCAATAGTCGTAAAATTCATCCTGCTGGTCCGACTTTATCGTCATCCGGCTTTTCAAAAAACCGTGAAGGAAGGACAATGATAGCTTGAAATCATGATTTCTAAAACCAGGAGGAATACCATTATGATCATTCTTGGGGTTGTCCGTGCTTTTCCTGTCATTCCGTTTTTCTGAACTGGATTGTTGATCCTTTTCGCCCTATGCCTTGACCGCCTCAAACCCGGATATAACGTCGAAAAGTTCCTCGTCGATGGTCATCTGGCGTTGCCGTCGGAACTTTCCGTTGAGGTCGACCAACAGGTCCCCAATGTTTTTTTCGGCCCGTTGCATCGCGGCCAACCGGCTCGCGTTCTCGCTCGCGAGGGACTCGGCGCAGGCCCGGAACAGGGAAACGAAAAGGTACTCCCGCAGGAACGCCCGCAAAGCCCCAGAGACGTCCCCCACGACATCGGGCGGCGACTTCGTCGGCCAGGGAAGTCCCTCCAGGTCCCGCCTCCAGGTTTCATCCAAGGGAAGCAGCCGCTGGTGGACGGGCTCGTAAACCGCCCCGGTGGAGGGACGGTTGTAGAAAAGGTGGAGTTCAGGGGCCGGAACCCGGTCGCTCCCCGTTCCCTGTTCCACGAGGATCCGGCCGACCAGCGGCGCGATGGTCCCGACGGAGTTCGGCACATGATGGAGACCCACCGGCCGCAGGCCTTCGTCCGTCAGGCGGGCGTGAACCCTTTCCCCGATAGCCCACAACTCGGGTGGGCCCTTCAAGGCCGCCAACGTCCCGGCCGCGAACCGGGATACCCGCTCGTTGAAGGATCCCACCAGACCCTGGTCCGAACCAAACACGATGGCGCGCACCGGCGCCCCAGTCTTCCTCGGCTTCCAAGCGGGAAATTTGCGGCCCCTACCTTGTTGCCGGAGGAGGAGGCCCAGCCCCAGTTCCACCCCGCGGGTGTAGTCCTTGGTCGCCCGTACCGATTTCTCGTATTGCCCAATGCTGGAGGCGGCCATCGCCTTCATCGCCCGGACGACCGATCCAAGGTCACCGGCCGAACGGATCTTCCGCTTCAAGACCGCCGTGGAATCGCTCATGGTGGGGCCTTGGGGCCGGCAACCGCGTCCGCCTGGACCGCGGGTCCTGTTTTTGACCCCGGTTCGGCCGTTGGTTTCGGGTCAACCTTCGTTTCAGGCTTCGGTCCCGGCTCGGTGGAGGGCGGGGGTTCCTTCGGTGCGTCGGGTTTGGGGTCGGCTTTCTCCCCCGGCTTGGTTACAGGTTTCGCCCCTTCTTTCGTTTCCGGCTTCGGTCCCGTCTCGGCGCCGGGCGGGGGTTCCTTGGGGGCGTCGGGCTTGGGGTCGGCCTTCTCCCCCGGCTTGGTATCCGGTTTGGAACTGAAGCCCGCCAGCGCTCCCCGGGCGGTTTGGAGGATTTTCTCACGGTCCTCCCCGCCCAATTCCGGGGCGGTCAACAGCCTTCCGCGAAGTCCCTCCTCCATCTTCTCCGCCGCTTCACGCAAGGCCTTCTCCGCGTCCTTCATCTTGTCCATCGGCACCGCGTCGAAGAGGTCCGCGGAAAGGGCCAACAGGACCGCGATCTGCGCGGCCACCGTGACCGGGGAGGCCTCGGGTTGTTTGAGGCAGGCTCGGATCCGCCGCCCGTGTTCCAGCGTCTTTCGCGTGGCCTCATCCAGGCGGGCCCCGAACCGGGAGAAGGCCTCCAATTCCTCGAATTGCGCGAAGGCGAGCTTGAGGTTCCCCGCCACCGCTCGGTAGGCCGCGTGTTGGGCCTTGCCGCCGACGCGCGAAACAGACTTCGCGACGTCGACCGCCGGCAGCACGCCCGACTCGAAAAGGGTCGGTGAAAGGTAGATCTGCCCGTCGGTGATGGAGATCAGGTTCGTCGGGATATAGGCGGAGATGTCTTGGGCCTCGGTCTCGATGATGGGCAAGGCGGTGAGGGAGCCCCCACCCAGTTCACCCCGGAGGTGGGTGGCCCGTTCGAGAAGGCGCGAGTGGATGTAGAAGATGTCCCCCGGAAAAGCCTCCCGGCCCGGCGGTCGGCGCAGCAGCAGGGACAACTCACGGTAGGCCCGCGCGTGGTGGGTCAGGTCGTCGTAAACGATCAATACATCGCGCCCCGCCTCCATGAAGGCCTCCGCGACGCTGGTCGCGGCGTAAGGGGCGATGTAGGCGAGGCCCGGCGGGTCATTGCCCGCGGCCACGATGACGACGGTATAGCGCAGGGCGTCCTTTTCCCGAAGGGTCGCGATGGCCTTCGCGACGGCGGACGCGCGCTGGCCGATGGCGCAATACACGCAGAGGACCCCCTGTTCCCCTTGGTTGATGATGGCGTCGATGGCCAGGGTGGTCTTGCCTGTCTGGCGGTCGCCGAGGATCAGTTCGCGTTGGCCCCGCCCCACGGGAATGAGCGCGTCGATGACCTTCCAACCCGTTTGGAGGGGAACCTGGACGGGCGCGCGGTCCATGATGGGCGGGGCGGGACGCTCAATCGGAAGGCGCCGCCCAGCGGCCGGCGCCTCCCCGCCATCGAGGGGGCGGCCGAGCGGGTCGATCACGCGCCCCAGCAACCCCTTTCCGACCGCCACGTCCATGACCCGGCCGGTCCGGCGGACCTCATCCCCCGCTTCAAGGACGGCGTCCTCCCCGAGCAGGACGACCCCGACCTCATCGGAGTCCACATTGAACGCGATGCCCCTCACCCCGCCGGGAAATTCCATCAGTTCCTCGAATCCCACGCCGGGCAGGCCCGAAACCACGGCGATCCCCGTGGTCACCCGCGTGACTGTGCCCACTTCTTCCGGCTTCAATGCTTGGCTGAAATCCTCCCGGGCCTGGCGCAGGCCCTCGAAGGTCCCATCAATCGCGTCCTGGAGTCCCTTAGGTTCCTGGTTCACGGCTTCCACGCTTCAAGCTTCAAGGCTACCGGAGGGGGCTCCGCTTTCACCGCGGGCTTGGGCTCTGGTATTGGATCAGGCTTTGGCTTGGGTGGAGGAGTGGGCGAAGGAGTCGCTTTTTCCTTCAATAAGTCTTCGACGCCCTTTTCCAGGGACCCAAGGTAGTCCGCGACGTTCCACGACACCTTCTGCCCCTTGGCGGTGAGCTCCACTCCGGCCACCAGGTCCGGTGCGGTCTCAAACCGCACCTTGATCTCGGCGGAAAACGTCTCGTTCAGGGCCTTTTGGATAGCCGCACGTTGCGCCTCGGTCAGGTCGAAAGAACTCCGCAGGATCGCGGGGTCGGAGCCCGACTGGAGAGCCGCCCTTAGGGTCCCTTGGGCCCGGTCGTCCATTTGCCGCAAGCGGCGGATGAACACCTCGCCGACGCGTTCCTCCAAACCCGTCCCGGCGAGGTCCGCCAGGACCTTCCGGGCGATGGCGACCACTTCCAGGCTTGTCCGTCGCCTGATTTCCTGGAGAAGGCTCTTCTCCTCCTCCCGAAGGGCCGCTTTCCGTTGGTCGCCCAAAGCGTCGGCGTCCTTACCCGCCTGGTCCAATAGCCTTTTTCGCTCGGCTTGGGCCCCTTCCGTCGCCTTGGCCAGGATTGCGGCGCGGTCCCGGTCGAAATCGGCGTTCTTGCGGTTGAACTCGTCGGTCCCCTTTTGGGCCTCCGCCTTTTTTGAGTCCGCGTCCGCGAGTTCGGCCGCGACCCGCTTTTCCCGGTCGTCGATCGCGCGGAGGATGGGTTGATAGAGGAAACGCTTCATCAACCATACCAAAATGGCGAAGTTGAGCGCCTGGGCGACGACGGTGAACCAATCGATGAGCATGGGTCACTTACCCGCGGTTTGGGTGATGACGTGGTTCCAGAACGGGTTGGCGAAAATAAGGATCATGGAGACCACAAAGCAGTAGATGGCCGTGGACTCGATCATCGCCAGCCCCACGAAGAGGGTCCGGGTGAGGGTGGCGGAAGCGTCCGGCTGTTGGGCCAACGAGGCCATCGCCGCCGCGACCGCCTTCCCCTCGGCCAATGCGGGCCCCATCGTGCCGAACCCGGTTGTGATCCCCGCGATGATGATGGAGGTCATCGCGATGAGCGTCATGCTGTCCATAAAGCCTCCTTGTTTCCCCTGGTTTAAGACTTTGCTTGAACCGCCCCCGGAACGGGCGCGGCCTGACGGACCTTGGTGGCCGCCGCGATGTACACCGCGGCCAGGATGCTGAAAATATAGGCCTGCACCATCCCGGTGAGCAGCCCGAGCGCCGTCATCAGGATCGGGAAGATAAACGGCGTGATCGTGAGCAATATCGCGATGATCATGGCCCCGCTCATCATGTTGCCGAACAACCGGACCGCCAAGGCCAGCGTCCGGGACAGCTCCCCGATCACGTTGAACGGCAGCATGAAAAAGGTCGGCTTCAAATAGGATTTGAGGTAACCGCCCACGCCCTTTTCCAGGATCCCGTAGAACGGCACCGCCACGAAGACACATAGCGCGAGCGCCGCGGTGGTCGAGAGGGAGGCGGTCGGCGGCTCGAAACCGGGCAGGACGGTCGCGAGGGCCGACCCGGCGACGAACAGGAAAAGGGTGCCCAGGAACCCGAGGTATTTCTTGGGTTCGGCCAGGCCCACCCCTTTGATTTGGCCTTCGATTCCCGTGATCACGATTTCCAGGAAATTCTGCCAGCGGGACCGCCGGATCCCCCCGGCGAGCTTCCGGGTGATGAGCCAGGAGCCGACGGCAAAAACGAGCGTTAAGCCCCAAGTCGCCAGGATCGTGGCGTTGAGCTTGACGAACCCGTGGCTCCAAAGGACCACCGCGTCGGGGCTAAGGTGCATGGTTCGCCCCCGCCGGCCCCGCCACGGGCTTTGCCTGGACCCAAGCAAGCCGGGTCAGGACCAGCCGCGCCGCGATAAAACCGGCGAGACAAGCCGCGCACCGGTCCCATTGCCCCCCCGAGACTAGGTAAAACCCCGCCACGGCGAAGGCCATCCGAAGGAGAACACTGCCGGAGAACCAAACCGCCGGATAGGGGGACCCAAGGCCCCGGCGGACCGTCCACCAAAGGAACCCAAAATAAACCACGCCGATCGCCATCCCGGCGCCCAAAGCCGTCAACAAGGTCAAAGTTCGGCTCATTTCGCCTCCCCCGGTTCGTCCCGCATTTCTCGGTCCTCTTGGGATACCCAATGCCAAGCGTTCAAGCAGCCGATCGCGAGACCCGCCATCATCAAGGCCAAGGTCCAGGCGTGGCGTCCCGGATGGTGCTTGTCCAACCAAAGCCCCAGCGCGGCGCCGAGCAGGGTCGGAACCACGACCGACCAGCCGACCAACCCCATCATCCCCAAGCCGAACCAGACGCCCTTCCCGCCGTCGCGCCGCGCCCTCAGCTTGCGGTCCGCCTTCGCGCCGACTTCCCGGCTGAGGGGATCCCCCCGGTTTCCGTCATTTCCCATGGTGTAATTCCGCCAATCGCCGGATCAAACCGCTCTCCATTTTGTCCATCACCGAGCGGATATCCGTTTCCCGCTCGTCGAGTTTCACGAACTCCCGTTCCACCGTTTCGCGGAGGCGGCCGAGGTCATCCCCGGCGACGGCGTTGCGCACGGAAACCAAGACTTCACCCCCGGTCTTGACCAACACGCCTTCATCGACCGCCACAAAGACCTCGCCCCCCGTTTCAGTGTTGTAGGTCAAGATCCCCGGCGCGAGCGCCGCGACACAGTCGAGCCGGTGCGGCAGGATTCCAAAGGACCCCTCGCGGGTTTCCGCGATGATTTGGGATACGCCTTCCGCCTCCGAGAAAATCCCGAAGGGCAGAAGGACCTTAAGACGCAGGAGAGGTGACGGGGGCAGGTTCGGCCTCCTTCCGGGGTGGGGGTTTCGCGCCGGCAGGACTGGGCTCCGGGGGGGGCTTTTGCTTCGCCTCTCCGATCGCCCCGATCATGTAGAGCGCGCCCTCCGGCACATCCTTGAATTCATCCCTCAGGATCCGCTCACAACCGTCGAGCGAATCCTGGAGGCTCACGAGTTTACCCTGGGTGCCGCTGAACTTCTCGGTGGCGAAAAAGGGTTGGGTGAGGAACCGCTCCAACCGTCGGGCGCGGGCGACCACCAACCGGTCGGCCGGCGACAACTGGTCCAGGCCCAACATGGCGATGACATCCTTGAGGTCCTCATATTGGGCGAGGGTCTTCCGGATCTCCTGGGCCAGGAGGTAATGCCGCTCGCCGACGATCCCCGGGGTGGCCATCTTGGAGCTCGATTGCAGCAGGTCCACCGCCGGGTAGAGCCCCTCGCTCGCCCGCTTCCGCGAAAGCACGATGGACGCCGAGAGGTGCGAGAAGGTGTGGACCGCCGCCGGGTCGGTCAGGTCGTCCGCCGGCACGTACACCGCCTGGATGGACGTGATGGCCCCCGCGTCGGTGTTGGCGATCCTCTCCTCCAACTGCGACAGTTCCGTGCCGAGGGTCGGCTGGTAGCCAAGGCGCGACGGCATCTGACCCATCAACCCGGACACTTCCATCCCGGCCTGGATGAAGCGGTAGATGTTGTCGATCAACAGCAGGACATCCCGGTGCTCATCATCCCGGAAATACTCCGCCATCGTGAGGGCCGCCTGTCCCACCCGGAACCGGCTTCCCGGCGGCTCATTCATCTGGCCGAAGACCATCACCATGTTCGGCAGGACGCCCGCCGCCTTCATGTCGCGGTAGAGTTCCTCCCCTTCCCGGCACCGTTCACCGATCCCGCAGAACAGGCTGACGCCCTCCTGGTGCCCGATCATGTTGTGGATCATTTCCGTCAGGAGGACCGTCTTGCCCACCCCCGCCCCGCCGAACAACCCCGCCTTGCCGCCC
>Ga0265338_10006383_pt1 | contig 15046 bp, 17 predicted proteins | sample 42126metaG_FD_193579 | JGI IMG/M metagenome (GOLD analysis project Ga0265338, IMG submission 193579) | Rhizosphere microbial communities from Carex aquatilis grown in University of Washington, Seatle, WA, United States - 4-21-26 metaG | ecosystem: Host-associated > Plants > Roots > Rhizosphere... | reverse complement strand
TCGACGTCACGCCGAAGGCCTCGCCGTCGAACGAGTCGTTCCCCAGCGGCAGACGGCCGACCGTGAACGCCGTCGCCTGCCCCGGCGTGACGTCGACCGCGCTCACCACGGTGCGGCTGCCGGTCACCGTGATGCGCACGCAGCGCGTGTCGCTGGGCGCCTGCATGATCGCGATGCGGGCGACCCCGATCTCCTCCTCCGGCGAAGCCGCGCCGCCCCGGCCACATCCGCTGCCGGCCGCCAGCACCACACCCGCGAGTCCAACCGCAACTCCGTAGCTCCTGCACACACCTCTTCTCGTAGATCTCATGGTCATGATGGGATCCTTTCCGGGTTTTCCCCGGCGACCCGACTATCAGACTCGGCGCGCGCAAACAAATTGCGCGCGCGAATCCGCGTCCGGTGCGTCGCTAGTAGAACCTGAGATAGATGTCTCCAAGCGGGAACCCCGGGCCGACGCTCAACGGGTACATCCCCGCGGCCGCGAACGTGTAGTCGAGGCGCCAGCAGGTCCCGTCGGGCCCCGGGTCGGCCACCGTCGTTCCGACGGTCAGCGAGGTGACGCCGTCAGGCGCGAACAGCTGCGCGTGTACTGATGGCGGCGCCCCCCCAGAGTTGCACCCATCGAGCTCCAGATGGCGCGGGACACTCGGGTCGGCAACGACCATGACGCGCGAGACCGTCGCCGAAGGCGCGACGCGTACGCCGTTGAAGCAGAGCAAACTCGGGAAGATCGACGCAAAGGTCGGCCTGCCGTCCGCGGTTCCTACGATCTCGTTGCCGAACGTGCACGGTACCGATCGCAGGAACGGATCGAAAGACTGGAACGAAATCAGCAGACCGGACTCGCTGCTGAACACGCAAGAACGGCCGCCTCCGTCGGCACTATAGGTGGCGACGGTGCCGTCCGCCGCGGTGACCGCGACGCTGCATTCCGTGTAATCTTCGGAGCACTGGCCGCCGGCGGGGATCAGCGTCAACCCCGACAGCATGCTTAGTTGCTGATCGGACAGCTGGTCGCGAGTTGCTCGAATGCGCTTCGAGCCCGCGCCGGACGCCATGCAACTGACGTTGATCGCGACGCTTTCATCGGTCCAGACCACACCAGTGATGGCCAGGTCCGGCGTCGCATCGGCGGCGTCGGAGTTCAGATCCGGCGTCGCATCGACAGCGCCGGAGTCCTGCTCGGACGGCGCATCCAGGGCGCCGGAGTCGCGGTCGAGACCCGGTTTCTGGGAGCTGCAAGCGGGGTTGAACGCCAGGATACAGGCGGTTGAGCCCATCAGCGCGGTGGTCGCGAGGCGGCGGCGATTCAGCATGCGACGGTTGCTAGCAAATCCGGGACCACGCGAGAAACTGGTGGTCTAGCGGTGGTCTCTCACGATTCGTCACATCTCGGGTCGGCCGGCGCTCGTGGTTCGTGTTCGTGTTCGTGTTCGTGTTCGTCTCGCGGAGAGCGGATCTTGTCGCGTTTCTCCCTCTCCTCCACGTCCGCGTGGAGGAGAGGGGCGGGGTGAGGAGGTCGGTCGGTCTACGCTGGTCTAGCGCTCGCTGAGGATGTTGCGCGCGATGACCATCCGCTGGATCTGGCTCGTGCCCTCGTAGATCTGCAGCAGCTTCGCGTCGCGCATCAGCTTCTCGACCGGGTACTCCTTGGTGTACCCGTACCCGCCGAAGACCTGCACGGCGTCGGTCGCGACCCGCATCGCCGCGTCGGCGCCGTAGGCCTTGGCGTAGCTCGACACGATGCTGTCGACGGCGCCCTCGTCGATCGACCAGGCGGCCTTGTGGCACAAGAGGCGCGTCGACTCGTAGGCGATCGCCATCTCGGCGAGCATGAACTGGATCGCCTGGTGCTGCGCGATCGGCACGCCGAAGGTCTTGCGTTCGAGCGCGTACTTGCGCGACTCATCGAGCGCGCGCCGGATGATCCCGGTCGCGCCGGCCGCGATCCAGGGCCGCGTGCGATCGAACGTCTTCATCGCGACCTTGAAGCCCTCGCCCTCGGCGCCGACCACGTGCTTGCCCGTGACCTTGACGTCCTCGAAGATCACGTCGGTGGTGTTGGAGCAGCGCTGCCCCATCTTGTTCTCTTTCTTGCCGACGCTGACCCCCGGCGTCTTGCGATCGACGACGAAGCAGGTGATCCCCTTGTGCCGCTGCGTGCCCTCGGCGCGCGCGAACACGGTGTAGAAGTCGGCGACGCCGCCGTTCGTGATCCAGCGCTTCTGGCCGGTGATCGTGTAATCGTCGCCGGCCTTGCGGTAGCTGGTCTTCATGCCCGCGACGTCGGAGCCGGCGTCGGGCTCCGAGCAGCAGTACGCCGCGAAGATCGGCGCCGCCAGCAGCCGGCCGAAGTACTCCTTCTTCTGCTCCTCGGAGCCGGCGATGACGATCGGCATGATGCCCAGCGAGTTGCCCGCGAGCGTGGTGTTGACGCCGGTGCAACCGTAGGAGATCTCCTCGAGGATCAGACAGTGCGACAGGCAGGTGAGGCCGAGCCCGCCGTAGGCCTCGGGGATCTCGCAGTTCATGAGCCCGGTCTCCCAGCCCTTCTGACAGATCTCCTTGGGAAACGTCCCGTCCTCGTCGAGCTTTCCCGCGACCGGGACGATCTCCTGGCGCGCGAAGTCGCGGGCGGTCTGGATCAACTGCTGCTGCTCGTCGCTGAACGCGAAGCTCGGCATGGGGGCCTCCACGTTCAGTATATCTCGCGGCGCTCGAGGGCGCCCGGGCGCCTCAGCGTTGCTGAGGATCGTTCGACGCCGGCTGCGACGCCGGCTGCGCCGCCGCCTCGGCGTTGCGCGCGGCGCGCTTGGCCGCCCGCTCGGCGCGCTCGGCGGCCTTCTTCTCTTCCAGCGCGAACGCATCGCGCGTCGCCTTCGACCCCATGATGAAGCCGAGCACGATGCCGATGATGAGCACCGTCGGGATGAAGATGAAGTGCGCCGACGACGGTACACCCAGCGCCAGCACCGCGATCACTTGCGCGCCGCTCCCGCTCCGTCGGTCGCCGTCTGGACCTTGCGCCGGAGCTCAGCCAGTTCGCTGTTGACGCGCGCCAGGCCGCGCCCCACCCCGAGCACGTAAACCAGCACCGCCAGCCAGATCACGCCGTAGGCGATGCCGACGAACGGCACCGCCGGCACGTTGTCGGCCAGCTTCTTGGTCTCGTCGACCTTCTGGAACTCCTGCGCCATCGCCGCCGCGGGCGCCGCCAGCACGACCGCCGCCATCGAGAGCATCTTCAGCAACCCAGCCAGCTTCTTCATCGACGTTGTGCCTCCAGAAGATCTTCGGCTTCCAGGCGCAGTTCCGCCAGCAGCGCCCGCGCTTTTTCCAGGCGCATGCGCAACGTCAGCAAGATCCCGAACACCAGCGCCACCAGCGTGAACGACGCCCAGAACGCGGGCCGCATGGCCGGATCCAGCGTGCGCACCACCGTGGTCTGCGGGTGAATCGTCCGCCAGATGTCGACGCTCTTGTAGACCAGCGGCACGTTGACCGCCGCGAACAACCCCAGCGCCGCCGCCAGCCGGCGACCGCCGGGCCCGCCATATTTGCGCGCCAGCAGGTACGCGATCAGCGTCAGGAAAAGCAGCAGCGACGTCGTGAGCCGCGCGTCCCACTGCCAGTACACGCCCCAGGCCTTGCGCCCCCAGAGCGGACCGCTCACCAGCACGCACACCCCGAAGAGCACGCCCAGCTCGCCGGCCGCTGCCGCGAGCCGATCGCCGGCCTCCGAGCCCTTGAACAGATACGCGACGCTGCCGCCCGCGCACACGAAGGTCGCGACGAACAGCATGATCGCGCACGGCACGTGGAAGTAGAAGATCTTCTGCACCACGCCCATGACCGGCTCCAGCGGCGCCGACGTGATCAGCTGGGGCACGACCAGGAAGCCGACCGCCGCCAGGAGCGTCGCGGCCAGAAGTCCGCCACCGAGGGATTTCATACGCGACGTATACTATTACACAATTCGCATGAGCGACGACTCTCACGCTTCCGCATTCCGCGCCGTCCCGCGCACCGGCGTTATCTATGTGACGACCGAAGCCGCGCGTCTCGGATTTCGCAGCGGTGATCCCGAATGGTGCAACCTCGGCCAGGGCCAGCCGGAGACCGGCCCGCTGCCCGGCGCGCCCGCGCGCATCGAAGACGTCACGATCTCCGTCGGCGATCAGGAGTACGCGCCGGTGCCGGGACACGCGGAGCTGCGCGAGGCGATCGCCGCGCTCTACAACCGCCTCTACCGGCGCGGCATGGCGTCGCAGTACAGCGCCGAGAACGTCAGCGTCTCGGGCGGCGGGCGGGCGGCGCTCACGCGCGCGGCGGCGAGCCTGGGCTCGGTGAACCTGGGCCACTTCCTGCCCGACTACACCGCGTACGAAGAGCTGCTCGACATCTTCAAGGCGTTCACGCCGATCCCGATCCTGCTCGAGGGCGAGCGCGGCTACGCCTTCAGCGTCGAGGATCTGCGCCGCGAGGTGCACGGCCGCGGCCTGTCGGCGCTGCTGCTCTCGAACCCGTGCAACCCGACCGGCAAGCTGGTGCAGGGCGACGAGCTCGGCCGCTGGGTCGACGTCGCGCGCGAGCTCGACTCGGCGCTGCTGATCGACGAGTTCTACTCGCACTACATCTGGACCGGCCGTCCGGACCAGCTCCCCGTCGAGAGCGCGGCCCGCTACGTCGAGGACGTGAACAGCGACCCGGTGGTGATCTTCGACGGGCTCACGAAGAACTGGCGCTATCCGGGCTGGCGCGTGACCTGGACCGTCGGGCCGCGCAGCGTGATCGACGCGGTCGCGAGCGCGGGCTCGTTTCTCGACGGCGGCGGCTCGGCGCCGCTGCAGCGTGCGGCGATTCCGCTGCTCGAAGACGCGCACGTCGTCGCCGAGACCAACGCGATCCAGACCGTGTTCCGCGAGAAGCGCAACCGCCTGCTCGCCGGGCTCGAGCGCATCGGCGTGCGCACCGACCGCGCGCCCGACGGCACGTTCTATGTCTGGGGCAAGGTCGACGGGCTGCCGCCGCCGCTCAACGACGGCATGGGGTTCTTTCGCGCGGCGCTCGCGAAGAAGGTGATCACCGTGCCCGGCGAGTTCTTCGACGTCAACCCGGGAAAGCGGCGCCACCAGCGCCTGTCTCGCTTTCGCGCGCACGTGCGCTTCTCGTTCGGGCCCTCGATGGCGACGCTGGAGACGGCGCTGGCGCGGCTGGAGTCGCTGGTCGCGGAAGCCGGCGGCCGCGCGCGGTGAGGATTCCGCTTTCGCCGCGGTTCATCCGCAGCGCCCTGACGTCACTGCTGACGACGGCGTTCGACTTCGCGGTGCTCACCGGCTGCGTCGAGCTCCTGCACGTCAACTACGTGCTCGCGACCTGGTTCGGCACCGTGGTCGGCTCGCTGTCGAACTTCACCATCAACAAGCACTGGGCGTTCAAGGGCTCGATCGTGCCGCTGCCGCACCAGCTGGGGCGCTTCGTGCTGGTGCAGCTGGGCTCGTCGGGCTGGAACACGCTGGGCGTGTGGCTCCTGACCCGCTACGGCGGCGTCCAGTATCAGATTTCGAAGCTGGTCATCGCGGCCGTGGTCGCCGTCGCCTGGAACTACCCGATGAATCGCCTCCTCGTGTTTGCTCGCAAGGACACGAAGGACGTCAAGGACCCCAAGGACCCCAACGACCCGAAGACGCCCGGCGAATCGAACGATACGTCAGGTCCTTAACGCCGCGACCTTGCTCTTCAGCTGCGAGCGGATCTGCAGGAGGTTGTCGCGCACCTCGACGCGCGCGACGGTGCCCAGGTTGGAGTAGGGCAGCGAGGTGCTGAGCACGCAGTCGACGCCGCAGTTCTCTTCGCAGCCTTTCTTGCCGCGGTTGCCCGCGAGGATCTCGCGCGTCATCTCGGCGAACGGCATCTGCGGCGCGACGTGGAAACAGTAGTGAAAATTGCCGTCGGGCGAGACGTAGTAGCACTTGTTGCCCGCCTGGCAGGTCCACTCCATCGGCTGCCCCTCGAGCGCCTTTTCGTAGTAGTCGATGAGGAAGTAGTTCGTGGAGATCGGCCGGCCTTGCAGCTTCTGGTCCTTGAGCCACCGGACGCGATCCAGGTACGCCGGGTTGTTGAGGCTCTTGGTGAGCCGGCCGCGGTTGTGGACCACCGAGAAGTTCACCGCCACGCCGAGGCCCATGCAGAACTCGGCGACGTCCTCGACCTCGTCGACGGTCTGCTCGCAGATCACCGTGTTGACGCGGAACCAGATCGGATACTTCGCGACCATCTCGATCTTCTTGCGCAGCGTCTTCAACGACTTCGGGGTCCCCGGCGTGGGATTGAGCGCGTCGAGCGAGATCTGGATGCGCCCCATGCCGGCGTCCATCAGCTCCTTCAGGCGGTCCTCGGTCAGCAGAAAGCCGTTGGTGGTCATGCCGGTGGTCATGCCGTGGCTGGTGACGTACTTCATGAGCCGCGGCAGATCCGGGTGCAGCATCGGCTCGCCGCCGATCATATCGGTGTGCAGCGTCCCCAGCTCCTTGCACTTGTCGATGCGGCGCACGAGCTCGTCGTAGGGGACGTGGTCCTTCGAGTTGTCGTACTCGGTGCAGTAGACGCAATCGAGGTTGCACTTCCAGGTGATGTTGAGCTGGGCCCAGATCGGCAGGTCGTCCCACGCGCGCGGCAGTGAGCGAAGAATGGCGCCGGGCGCGGTGGGATCGTTGACGCGAGTCATCCCCGGAACCTAACCTCCCGGGACCCAGGTGTCCACCGCGGCGGCGCCGGCGGCGATGCCTGTGGTCAGCGCGCGACCAGCGTCTGGAACAGGTGGCGCAGCGTGGCGGCGGGGTCCTCGGTCACTCCGCCGTGGACCGCCGAGATCTGGATCGCGGTGCTGCGCGGGGCGACCAGCCAGTGAAAGCGCTCGGGCGGCGGCAGCTGCGCGATGGGCCCTGCGCCCGCGTCACCCGCGCACACGTCGCGCATCGCCTTCAGGTGCGCCGACAGCGTTTGCAGGTCGACGGCCAGCGGGGCCGCGCCGGCGAGCGCGCGCACGCGCTCGGCGTCGAGCGCGATCTCGCAACCCAGGAAGCCGGCGGCGCGCGCGAACATCACGACGCCGACGTTGAGGAATTCCTCACGGCCGACGTGCGGCACGACACGGATCACCGCGTACTCAAACGCGTGGCGCGCGGGCACGGGCCGCCTCCTCGATCAGCGCCGGGATCGCCGCGCGGCGCGCGCGCAGCCAGTCGGCGTAGGCGCGCCGTTGCGCATCGGCGTCGGCTGCGCCGGGCAGCGGCGCCAGCCACTCGTCGGGGATCGCGGCGGCGATGCCATCGACCAGATCGTCGGTGAACGCGCGCGACGCCAGCGCGCCGGCCTGCTCGAGCGCGCCGGCCCAGGGCAAGAGCACGTGATCACGCACCAGCGGGAAGGCTCGCTCGGGGCGCGCCGCCGGCAGGGTGCCGTCCCAGTCGTGCTGCCAGTAGAGCGCGGCGCCGTGATCGATCGGAGCCAGCTCGCCGCGCCACCAGAGCAAGTTGGGGTTGCGCGGCGTTCGATCGACGTTGGTGGTGAATGCGTCGAGCAACACCACGCGCGACGCCACGTCGGCGTCGAGCGGCTGCCGCGCGCCCGGATCGAACGTCAGCGCGCCGTCGAGGTGCAAGAGGCCCAGGTTCACGCCCGCGCTCGCGCGCAGGATGTCTTGAATCTCGGTGTCGGGCTCGCTGCGCGCCAGCGCCGCGTCGATGTCGACCAGCGCCAGCGCCGGTACGCGCAGGCCCAGCGCCTGGCCGAGGCGCCCCGCGACCAGCTCGGCGATCAGCACGCGCGCGCCCTGGCCCGCGCCGCGCAGCTTGACGACGTAGAGCTTGCCGTCGTCGGCCTCGACCAGCGCCGGCACCGAGCCGCCCTCGCGCAGCGGCGTCACGTAGCGGACGGCGGCGACGCGCGGGAGCGCCGCGGGCGTCATGGCCCGGGGCGCGGCCGCCGGGTCCGCGGGCGCGGTCACGGCGCGTCCCGCAACATCTCTTCGACCAGCGCCTTCCACTCGGTGGCCAGCGACGAGGTCGGGACCGCACGGCCCGCGCGCTGATACCAGTACCGTGCGTTGTCGAGGTCGCCTTCCTTGCGGTGCAGATACGCGTGCACGATGGCGCCGTGCGCCGTCTCAATGTCCTGCGCGATCTCGTGCGCGCCGGTCCAGTCGCCCTTGCCGTCGCGCCAGAGCGCGGACAGCGCGCGCGGCGTCCCCGCGGGCGGCGTCTCGTCGCGCAGCGAGGCGGCAAATTCATCGAACGTCATGGCCGTCACCATCCTAACGCACCCGGCGATCCGAGGCACTTGGGACCTTCCCTCGCGTCGACGCCACCGTGTATACCGTCGCCGTGATTTACATCCTCGGGCTGCTCGCCAAGTCGGGCCACGGGAAGACCACCGTGGCGGAGTATCTGGTCTCGACCTACGGCGCCGAGGTCCGCTCGCTGGCGGGGCCGATGAAGCGCGCGCTGCAGAACGTGTTCGGCTTCTCGACGGCCCAGCTGTGGGGCACCCAGGCCGACAAGGAGGCAACGGATTCGCGCTACGGCTTCTCGCCGCGCTGGCTCTTGCAGCGCCTGGGCACCGAGGGGCTGCGCCACGAGTTCGGCGAAGACGTGCACGTGCGGGCGCTCGCGCACGCGCTGGAACGCGAGGAGGCGGCGCGCCCGGCCGGCGCGCCGCCTCGCCTGTATGTCGTCGACGACGTGCGCTTCGCCAACGACGCGCGCTTCATCGCCCGCGCTGGCGAGGGCCGGTGCGGCGCCGTCCTCAAGCTCGTGCAGACCGACGTCGCGCCGAAAGAGCACAGCGGCCACGCGTCCGAGCGCGCGATCGACGAGGTCGCCGCCGCCGACATTGCCGCGACGGTCGTCTCGTCGCGCGGGCAGGGCATCGCCCACATGCTCGACGCGGTCGAGCGCGCGCTGCGGTCGACCACGCGCTTCGATTCGCTGCGCCCCGCGCTGCGCGCGCGGAGGTGATTCGCCGCTGTCGGCGCGACCCTGATACACTCGGGCGGTGTCGAGGAGTGGATGAGGCAATCACGGAGACGGCGCTGGTCCGCCTGGGTGTCGTGCGCTTGGCTGGTTCTGGCGCTCGGCGCGGCGACGTCGTGTGGGGGGAAGCACTCCTCGTCGCGCTGGCAGCTGGTGGCCAGCGAGCTGCCCGAAGCGGTGCTCTCGATCGCGGGGCGTAGCGACCACGACGTCTGGGCGGTCGGCGCCGACCAGGGCAATGGGCCGCTGGCGCTGCACTACGACGGCAGCGCCTGGGCGCGTGTGCCGACCGGCAGCCGCGGCACGCTCTGGTGGACGCAGTCGTTCGCCGACGGCACCACGATGATGGCCGGCGCGCAGTCGACGATCCTGGTCACCACCGACGGCGCGACGTTCACGCGCCAGCACACGCCCGGCCTTGCGAACGCGACGGTCTTCGGATTGTGGGGCGCGACCTCGAGCGATGTTTACGCCGTGGGCGGCATCGCCGGCCGCGACGGCTTCATCTGGCACTGGGACGGCACGGCGTGGAGCGAGGTCGACCTTTCGAACGTGCTACCGCCGGCCGGGTTGCCGGCGACCGATCTCGGTGACTGGCCCGGCTTCTTCAAAGTCTGGGGCGACGGCGTCGGGCGCGTCTACGTCGTCGGTGGCAGCGGCGTGCTCCTGCGCCGCTCCGCTGGCGGACCCTTCGTCCTCGTGCCGACCGGTGCGGCCGACGCGACGCTGTTCACCGTTCACGGCACGGTGTTCGGCGCGGTCGCGGTCGGCGGCGGCGGCAACGGTCGTATCCTGGAAGCCAGCGCCGCCGGCGACGTCAAGGACGTCACGCCGCCGGGCGCCCCGCTGATCCAGGGCGTGGCGGTCGACCTCGACGGCAATGGCTACGCCTCGGGCGCGATGGGCGCGATGTTCACGCGCTCCGCCGGCGGCGTCTGGCGCGCGCTCGACATCCAGCTGGCGCTGCCGCCGATCGAATCGCTGCACGCGGTCTGGATCGACCCCGCCGGCGGCGTCTGGTCAGTGGGCGGCAACGTGGTCACGCCGGCGCTCGATCATGGTGCGATCCTCCACTCCGGCGCGCGAGACGTCGCGACCTACGTGCCCGCATCCGCGAACGCCGACGCTGGCACCGACGGCTCGCCGCCGCCCGTGACCTGCCCGGCCGATCAGGTCGACCCCGCCCCCTCGGGCTCGATCGCGCGCCGCTGGAACGAGCAGGCGGTCGGCGCCATCCGCCGCGATCTCCCGCGCCCGACCGTGCACGCGCGCAACCTCTACCACGTGTCGGCGGCGATGTGGGACGCGTGGGCCGCCTACGACGACGTCGCCGACGGCGTCTTCACCAGCGAGCGCCAGACGGCGAGCGACGTCGCCACCGCGCGCGCCGAGGCGATCAGCTACGCGGCCTACGACGTGCTGATGCAGCGCTATCAACACGCCACCGGCGGCGCGACGTCGGCGGCCTGCTTCCGCGCGTTCATGACCGCGCTCGGCTACGATCCCGACGACGCGACCGCGACCGGCGACACGCCGCGCGCGCTCGGCAACCGCATCGCGCAGGCGATCATCGCCGCGACGATCGACGACGGCTCCAATGAGGCGAACAACTACGCCGACACCACCGGCTACGCGCCGGTGAACCCGCCGCTGGTCGTCGACCAGCCAGGTGTGACGCTCACCGATCCCAACCACTGGCAGGAGTTGAACCTGTCCGTCGCCGAGACTCAGAACGGCATCGTCACGCCGGCAGGCGTGCAAGTCTACATCGGCAGCAACTGGACGATGGTGACGCCGTTCTCGATGGTGCGCTCGGCGCCCGACACCGTCTACCACGACGCCGGTTCGCCGCCGCTGTGGGATCAGGCCGAGATGCAGGGCTGGATCAGCGATCTTCTGAACAAGTCGGCGGCGCTCGACGCGACCGACGGCACGATGGTCGATATCTCGCCGGGTGCGTACGGCAACAACACGCTCGGCGCGAATGACGGTGCGGGCCGCTCGCTGAACCCGATGACCGGCGCTCCGTACGCGTCCCAGGTCGTTCCGCGCGGCGACTTCGCGCGCGTGCTCGCCGAGTTCTGGGCCGACGGGCCGAAGAGCGAGACGCCGCCCGGGCACTGGTTCGTGATCGCGAATGGTGTGGCCGACAACCCCGCGACGACGCGGCAGCTGTTCGGCGCGGGCGATTCGCTCGATCCGCTGGCGTGGGACGTTCACGTCTACCTGGCGCTCGGCGGCGCCGTGCACGACGCCGCGATCACCGCGTGGGAACAGAAGCGGCTCTTCACGCCGCTGCGTCCGCTCTCGACGGTGCGCTACCTGGCGCAGCAGGGGCAGAGCAGCGAGCCCGACGCGCCCGACTACGCTGCGCACGGGCTGCCGCTCTACCCCGGCGTCATCGAGCGCATCACCGCCGACAGCGCCGCGCCCGGGCAACGCCATGCACACCTGGCCAGCTTCGTCGGGCAGCTGGCGGTGCGCAGCTGGCGCGGCGAGCCCGGCGATCGCACCAGCGAAGTCGGCGGCGTCGGCTGGATCCGTGCCATCGACTGGATTCCCTATCAGCGGCGCACGTTCGTGACGCCGGCGTTCCCCGGCTTCATCTCGGGGCACAGCACGTTCAGCCGCGCCGCCGCCGAGGTGCTGGCGGCGATCACCGGATCGCCCTATTTTCCCGGCGGCCTCGGCGAGTTCGTCGCGCCGGCCGGGGCGTATCTCACGTTCGAGGACGGGCCCAGCGTCGACGTGCGCCTGCAGTGGGCGACGTACTTCGACGCGTCGGATCAGGCGGGGCAGTCGCGTATCTACGGCGGCATTCACTTGCAGCCCGACGATCTCCGCGGGCGCATCGCCGGCAGCGCCGTGGGCGTCGACGCCGTCGCGCACGCGCGCGCCTACTTCGACGGCACCGCACGGCCGTGAGCCGAGGCCGGGTCAGGGTGACAGCGACGCGTCGAGCACGACGCTGAGCGCCTGGTAGCCGGCACTCTCCGGGTCGGCCGCGCGCACGTAGAACGCGAGCGGTTGGGTCATGCCGTCGAGCCGGCTGTCGTACGTGAGCAGGCCGAGCAGCGCCGGTACGTGGTAGGTCGCGGTCGTCCCGTCGATGCGCGTCGCGAGCACGCCGTCGGTCAGCGACGTGATCGTCGCCGGCGGTCCCGCGATCATCGAGACGCCGAGGCAAGTCTTGTGCGCGCCGTCCTCGGGCAGCGCCGCGGGTGCCGTCACGTCGAACGACGGCCGGATCATGAACCCGCCCTGGCCCCCGGCGACCAGCGGGATGTGATCGCCGTCGTTCCACCGCGTGGCGACGTGCCGTTGCGTCGGGTCATCGGTGCCGATCACCATCGTCAAGAGCGTCGGCGCCTCGGGCGGAGCGCCGTCGAGCACTCCCGGTGTCGGCGCCGTGCAGAAGGCGGGCGGTGGTCCGCCGTCGACGCCGCCAGGCACGCGGCACGCGCCCGCGGTCAGCGCGAGCGCCGGCGCGGCGAGCATCAGCACCAGTCCCGTCGAGCGCACGCGACGACCTTAACAGAATCGAAACGGTCGCATCCCTTGCTAAGTCGCGGTTCGTGACCATGGTTCTTCGGCGGTTCTTCCGCTGCGACGGTAACAGTCTGCTAACGTCACCTCGCTTTTTCGTTCAACCATCATCAAGAGAGGACCGTTCAGCCATGCCGTTTTCACTGCCACCACTCCCGTGGGCCAAGGATGCCCTGGCCCCTGTCATCAGCGCCGAAACGCTGGACTTTCACTACGGAAAGCACCACCAGGCGTACGTGACGAACTTGAACAAGCTGATCGAGGGCAAGCCCGAGGCGAACCAGACGCTCGAGCAGATCATCATGTCGTCGTCGGGCGGCGTGTTCAACAACTCCGCCCAGGTCTGGAACCACACGTTCTACTGGAATTCGATGAAGCCGAACGGCGGCGGCAAGCCGACCGGCCAGCTCCTCGAGCTCGTGAACCGCGACCTCGGCTCGGTCGACAATTTGCTCCAGCAGCTGGGCGAGGCCGCCAAGACGCAGTTCGGATCGGGCTGGGCCTGGCTGGTCCAGGACAGCGGCAAGCTCAAGGTCACGCAGACCGCGAACGCGGACCTGCCGATGAAGCACGGTCAGAACGCGCTGCTCACCTGCGACGTGTGGGAGCACGCGTACTACATCGACCATCGCAACGCGCGGCCGAACTACGTCGACGGGTATCTCAAGAGCCTGATCAACTGGGACTTCGCCGCGAAGAACCTGAAGTAGCGGTCGTGCGCGCGCCGGCAGCGACCATGCGTCGCTGCCAGGCGCTGCCGGTCAATCGCCCGCGGCGGCGACCGGCTCGAACGCCCACAGTCCGACGGTGATGAAGATCGCGTCGAGCGTGGCGAGGAACTGCGTCCAGAAGAAGGCGCCGTCCAGGTCGGGCGTGACCGGGTCGAGGAGCTGGCTGGTGCCGCGCGCGCCGGCGATCACGATCGGCACGATGATCGGATAGAGCAGCGTCGAGAGCAGCACGTCGCGGCTGCGCGAGCGCAGCAGCGCCGCCGAGAAGACACAGCCGGCGGCGGCGAACCCGATGGTGCCCAGGCCCAGCAGCAGCGCGATGCGGCCCGCCTGCGTGGCGATGCCGGCGGTGAAGAGAAAGCCGCACAGCGTGGTCAACACCAGCTCGACGAGCAGCATCAGCGCCACCGTCGCCGCGAGCTTGCCGAGATAGATCGCCGCGCGCGGCGCCGGCGACAACAGCAGCGAGCGGATCGGCTCGCCGTCGCGCTCGCGGTCGAACGTGCGCCCGAGACCGACCGTGCCCGACACGATCACCGCGATCCAGAGGATGCCGGCCGTGACCGGCGGCGGCGGTTTGGCGTCGCCGACGACGAACGCGAAGCTGAAGATCAGCACCACGACGACGGCGAGGAACGCCATGGTGTACAGGATCTCGCGGCTGCGCCATTCGATGCGCAGATCCTTGGCGGCGATGCGCAGCACTTGCGCCAAAAACGACGGTGCTGTCGGTGGCGACGTCGCTGGCGCCCGCGGCCCGGCGGCGGAGTCAGGCACGCGTGCGCTCCTCGTAGATCGCGCGCACCGCCGCGGCGTCGAAGCCGGCGGCGCGCGTCTCGTCGAAAGCGACGCGCCCGCGGCGCAAGACGATCAGGTGGTCGGTGATCGCGCCGGCGGCATCCAGGTCGTGGGTCACCAGTACGACGATGCGTCCGGCGGCGCGCTCGGTCCCGAGCTCGCGCGCCAGCCACGCTGCGCCCGCCGGATCCAGCGCCGAGCCCGGCTCGTCGAACAGCAGCAGCGACGGCTCGTGCAGAAGTGCGCGCGCCAGCGCCAGCCGCTGCTGCATGCCGCGCGAGAACGTGCGCACGGCGGCTTCGGGCGGCACCTCGCCCAGGCCCACGCGCGCGAGCATCGCGGCCGCGCGCGCGCCCGCCTGATCCAGGCCGTAGAGCTCGGCGAACAGGATCAGGTTCTGCGCCGCGCTGAGATCGCCGTACATCCCCGGCTCGTGCCCGACGTAGCCGATCGCGGCGCGCGCCATCGAGCCGCGCGTCAGCGTCTCGGCATCCCAGCGCAGCTCGCCCGTGCTGGGCGTCACCAGCGTCGACAGGATGCCGAGCAGCGTGCTCTTGCCGGCGCCGTTGGGCCCGACGATCGACGTGACCTGGCCCGAGGCCAGCTCGGCGTTCACGTCGACGAGCGCGCGCCGTCCACTGTAGGTCTTGCCGATGCTGCGCAGGCGCAGCGCGCTCATGGCGCGCGCGGCTCGTCGAGCGCCGCCAGATCGCGGTAGACCGATTCGAGCTTGGTGACCAGCTCGTTGCGCCGCTCCTTCGCGCCTTCGCCCAGGGCGATGCCGGCCGCTTGCGTGCGTCGCTCGCGCTCGGCGGTGATCAGCTGCTGGAACAGCGCCTCTCGCCGCTCCATCAAGCGACCGCGATCCGCGACCGCCGACGGGTGGCGTCCGCTGGCCGGTTTGCGCGCGAACACCACCGACGCGAGCACCAGCAG
>Ga0265338_10006382_pt1 | contig 15046 bp, 4 predicted proteins | sample 42126metaG_FD_193579 | JGI IMG/M metagenome (GOLD analysis project Ga0265338, IMG submission 193579) | Rhizosphere microbial communities from Carex aquatilis grown in University of Washington, Seatle, WA, United States - 4-21-26 metaG | ecosystem: Host-associated > Plants > Roots > Rhizosphere >... | reverse complement strand
GGCGATTCTGCTGGCCAACGCGTTGATCGACACGCGCGAGCCGCTCAATTTTGTCTTTCCAAAGAACCTGCAATCGCCGGGCGATCCGGGCGCCTACATTGTCCAGGCGCGCGGGCCGATTGACAACGCCTTCCGTGCGCTGCTGGCACAGGCGGGGGTGACGATTGTTTCCTACATCCCGAACAACGCCTATCTCGTCCGCGCCGACGCGGGCGTGGCCGGCCGGCTGGAGTCCAGTGCGTTGACGCAAACGGTCATTCCCTACGAGCCATATTACAAAATTCAGTCGCCGTTGCTGCCACAGGCGGTTGAGCAGATGGATTTACCGGACGGCACGTTATTGAACCTGGGACTGTTCGCGGACGACGCCGGGGCGACGATACAACAGATCGAGAAGCTCGGCGGCCAGGTGGTGGTGCAGGACCGCTCGCCCTTTGGCCCGATCGTGCGCGTTATTCCACCGCGGAACTGGACGGCGCTGGCCACCCTCTCGGGTGTGCAAATTGTGGAACCGTCCCATCGGCGCTCGCTGGCGAATGACTTGTCGCGGGCGACAGTGGGCGTGGCCGCCAACAGCGTGACGGCGACCAATTATCCGGGGGTGACCGATTTGGGGTTGACGGGCACGAACGTGATAGTGGAGGTGAACGACACGGGCATTGACGCCAATCATCCCGATTTTGCTTCCGGGGGGGTGTATGGCCGCGCGCTGGGCGTGATTGGCGACGCGCCGCAAAGTTTGACGGACCCCGACGGTCACGGCACGCATGTGGCGGGCATCATTGCCGGCAGCGGTTTAAAATCCCCGACGGTGACCAATGCGCCGGGTTCGACCTTGATCGGCGGCGTCGGTTCGGCGGGCCAGTTTCGGGGGATGGCGCCGGGGGCGACGTTGTATTCGGTGGGTGGCATTCCCGGCGGGTTGGACCCCAATTTGACCACCGACCAGTATTTTCAGGAAGTCCCGGCGCGGACCAACGCGCTGATATCCAACAACAGTTGGGTGTTTGAGGGGGACGGGGCGTACGATTTGTTTGCGGCCAGTTATGATGCGGCGGTGCGGGACGCCCTGCCGGAGGTGACGGGTTCGCAGCCGGTGTTGTTTGTGTTTGCCGCGGGCAACGCGGGCAACGGCGACGACGCCAGTGATTTCGGAAGCGGCATTGCCGACTCGATTGAATCACCGGCCACCGCCAAGAACGTGATTACGGTGGGCGCGATTCAGGAAGCACGCAATATCGGGAACACGGTCACCAACGCGGATGGTTCGCCGGGCACGCCGTGGAAACAGGAAACTTCCACCAGCACTCGCGTGACCGGTTTTTCGAGCCGGGGCAACGTGGGCATCGGCACGGAAGGCACCTTTGGGCGCTACAAGCCCGACGTGGTGGCGCCGGGCACGTTCATCATCTCCACCCGTTCCGAACAGTGGGACATTGGCACCTATTTCTATCAAAACCCGACGAACAACCAGATCCAGACGTTCAGCGGCCTCATCGTTCAGCCGGGTTCACTCTGGAAGAATGCGTTTCCCAGTGTCCCCACCAACGCGGTGCAGCTGCTCATCAACATCTTTCCGTCGTCGCAATCGCCGTTTCTGTTCACTTACCTGCCGATCTACGTGGGCCTGTTTACTTCCCCCACCGTTTATGATTTTATCACCACCAACGACGCGGTTTCGATCCCGCCCGATGGCGGGCCGAACTACCTGCAAAGCATTTTCACTTCGGAAGGTTTCCTGGGTGGTTTCAACTACGCGGTCAGCAACAACACCACCGGGCCGCTCAGTTTTGATTTGTTCACGGATGTCATCACGACCAATGGCAGCGGAAATTACTTACTGGTGTTGAGCAATCTGGACAATTCCATCGGCACGCTCAACGGCAGCAGCACCGGGCCGGGTCCGTATTACCGTTATGAGACCGGGACGAGTATGTCGGCGGCCGCCGTGTCGGGCACATTGGCCTTGATGCAGGAATTTTATGCCAATGCCTGCCATGTGATGCCCAGCCCGGCGATGCTCAAGGCGATGCTCATTAACGGCGCGCGGGCGACGGGCTTTTACAATTTCCAGGCGCAAAACTCGATCAATCTCGAGGGCTGGGGTTTGATCAACCTGCCCGATTCGGTTTCGCCGGGAATCACCAATCAACTCGTCCAGGGCTGTTCGGCTTTCATTCAGGACCAGAATCCGAGCAACGCGCTGGCCACCGGCGACAGCCAGACTTTCTATGTCACCACGACCAACGCGTTGCAGATGCGCGTCACCTTGGCGTGGACGGACCCGCCCGGCGATCCGGCGGCCGCCATCAAGCTGGTGAACGATCTTAATCTCGTTGTCACCAATCTCAGCGATCCCGCCAATCCGCTCGTCTATTACGGGAACGACATTCCGGCCGCCAGCACGTTCAATTCCCCGCACGCCACCAACACGCCGCCGAGTTTTGATTCCATCAACAACATAGAAAACGTTTATCTGCCGCAGGGCGCGGGCACGAACTTTTCCATCACCGTAACCGGCTATCGGGTCAACGTCAACGCTGTCACGGCGCAAACCAACAATGTGGTGCAGGATTATGCGCTGGTGATTTCCGCCGGCAACGGGCAGTTGCCCAAAGTGATGACGGTCAGTCCCACGCCGGGGGGCGGCAGCACGACACCGCCGGTGGTTTCCAATCCCACCGGTGACCAGCAAATCACTTACCTTACCCCAAGCGCTGTGGGGTTTATGACCAGCTTTCAAATGCTGCTGAACCAGTTTGTGGGGGCGAATACGCCATTGCTGGGCAACAATACGGTTGTGTTTTCGACCGCCGCGCCGGAGGGTTTCGGGCCGAACAACTGGCAGGTGACCGTCGGCATGACGAACCAGTGGCATTTCTACGTGGTGACCAACACAACTGGTTTTTCCAACGCGGCGTTTATCACTTTTAATCCCAACGCGCCGGAACCGGACACGCTCTCCGTTCCGCGCATGGGCGTGTTCACCTCGCCGGTAGGCAATGCGACTCGAGATGCAGATATTGACCTGTATGTCACCACCGATTCCTCAATCACCAACCTGAATCCGGCGGCAATTTCCAATTGCGTCGTTGGCACGCAGGTCGGCGCGCCGCCCGGCGGCCCATTTAATGGCGCGTCGTTGGGACGCGGGACGACGGAATTTGTCGTGGACACGAATTCCCAATCGAGGAGTCCGGACGTTTATTACATCGGCGTGAAATCAGAGGATCAGGAGTCGGCGGAATACGGATTCATTACCATTTTCAGCGCCGCGCCGTTCAGCACGATGGATAATAACGGAGTACAGACTGTCTATGGCGTCCCCGTGCCGATGAATATTCCCGACGGCAGCCCGAGTGTTCCCGGTAAAGGCTACGTCTTCGGTCTGGCGATCTTTCCCGAGACGGTGGGAACGGTCACGGTTTCCAACGAGTTTTTGCATCAGAATTTCGGCGACCTCATCGGCGCACTCACCCTCAATGGCGGTCACGCCGACGTGCTGAACAATCACGATTCCCTGGGCAGTCCGCCCGGACCTTATGACCTGCTCTATGACGACAGTGCCGGCGGCGGCATTATCAACTCGCGGCCGTCGGATGGGCCCGGCAGTTTGGTCGGTTACATGGGCCAGCCCGCCTTCGGCGTGTGGATGTTGACCGAAGTGGACGATTCATTGACGCAAACCGGTTCGGTGAGCAGTTTCACCACGACGATTCAGCCGCACCAGGACCTTTTAAATGGTGACGTACCTTTCTCCGTCTTACCGAACAGTTTCCTGCAGGTGGGTTTCGTGGATGTGCCGCCCGGCGCGACGGATTTGACCATCACCGTCACAAACGTTAATCCAGTGGCCAATCCGCCGCTCCAATTGTTCGTCCAATTAAACCACCAGCCGACGCGGACCGCTTACGGCTGGAGCAACATAGTGAACAACGTCGATGGGATCGGACAACAATGGGTGTCGGTTTCCATTGGTCCGCCGATTGTTTCTGGAAGATATTTTGTTGGCATCTATAATCCCAGTTTGACGACGGAAAGCGGGTTTGTCTTCGCGACGATTGGCCTGCCCTTTGTGCCGGCCCAGACGATTTACAGTTCGAGCGGACCCGTGCCGCTTCAGGATGACGCGGTGACGACCAACAACGTTACCGTGCCGGACTTCCAAACCATCTCCTCGATGGACGTGGCGATTGCGGTGGCGCATCCGCGCATCTCGGACCTGGTGTTTCATCTCATCGCCCCGGACGGCACGAGGGATTTGCTGGTGGAGAATCGCGGCGGCGCCACCACCAACGGCATGGGCACGACGCGGGCCATCAGCAACCTGGTGGCGCAGACCTTCTCCGGCGGCGCCACCCCACCGACGACCAATGTTATCAATCCGGGTCAGTCGAACGGGGTGCTCCAGGTCAGCTACAATTTCTACATCCAGCCGGATGAACTGGCCCTGTTTTATCCGGGTGCGTCGACCAATTTCTTCGATTCGGGCCCGATCAGCGGCACCGGCATCTTCAATGTCCCTTACACCAATTCACCTCTCACCATCGTGATGAACCCGTATGGCACCAACGCCGGGCCGGGCGATTTCTGGATTTATACGGTAGAGTCGTTGCAAACCAATCAATACTCGTACCTGGTGCTGACGGAGGACACCAACAAGACCACCACGCCCATCAAGTTCGCGCCGCCGCCGTTCGCGGCGAGCAACGATCTGTATTACCAGCCCGAACAAGCGCTGGACCTGTATGACGGCAACAACGCGGAGGGAGTTTGGACGCTGGAGATTCAGGATGACCGCGTCGGGGCCACCAACCAAGCGACGCTCCTGAGCTGGCAGTTGCGGTTTAATTATGTGACGACGAGCTCGAACTCCCCCACCTTGTTGCCCGGCCAGCCGGTGACCGGTACCGTCTGCTCCAACAGCATCATCTGGTATCAGGTCACCGTGCCGACGAACGCGATTGCCGCGACCAACCTCCTGCTCTCTGCCACTGCGCCGGTGAACGTCTGGTACAGCGCCAACAATCCGCCGACCACCAACAATCCCGGCGACATTGTGCTGATTCCGAACTCCGTCGGCGGCGTTGCCATATTGAACTTCGCGACCTCGCCGGCGCTGGTTCCGGGCGGAACTTATTTTCTCGGCGTGCAAGGCCCGAGCGTTGGCTGCGCAGACTACGGCCTCGAGGTGGATTTCGATCTGGTGCCGGGCATTCCCGGGCCGTTTGCCTTCACGCAACCGGCCTACGCCGTCACGGGAACCGGCGCCCAATTGAACGGCATGGCCACGCCCAACGGCCTGCCGGCCACGGCCTGGTTCCAATGGGGACCGACCACCGCTTACGGAAACCAGACGCCGCCGGTCGGCGTGGGATTTGGACCGAATGTGGTTTATACCACGAACCAGATTAGCGGTTTGTTGCCGAACGTGCCGTATCACTTCCGGCTGGTTGTCAGCAATGCCCTGACGGTGGTCTATGGTTTCGACCAGATTCTGGATCAGGCCAACGTGGTGGCCTGGGGGGCTGACTATGTTGGGCAGGCCAACGTGCCGTCGGGTTTAAGCAACGTGGTGGCCATCGCCGGCGCTTACGATCACAGCCTCGCTTTGAAAAACGACGGAACGGCCGCGGCCTGGGGCGACAATATTTATGGGGAGGCGGCCGTGCCGGCCGGTTTGAGTAATATGTTTGCCCTGGCCGGTGGTGAATCCTACAGCATCGCATTGCAAAACAACGGAACCGTGGTTGCCTGGGGCTCGGATTTTTATCCTGGCGCGGGCGAGACGAATGTGCCGACCGGATTGAATAATGTGGTGATGATTGCCAGCGGGCAATATTCAAGTCTGGCATTGCAAAACATCGGAACGGTGGTCGCCTGGGGCGGCAACTTGTTCAATCCAACAAACGTCCCGGCGGGCTTAAACAACGTGGTGGCCATTGCGGGCGGAACTTTACACAACCTGGCGATCAAGAACGACGGAATGGTCGTGGCCTGGGGTGACAACGGTGCCGGCCAGACCAACGTGCCCGCCGGTTTGACCAATGTGGTGGCCATCGCGGCCGGGAGTTATCACAACCTGGCGTTGAAAAACGATGGGACCGTGGTGGCCTGGGGGTATGATAGTGCCGGCCAGGCAGACGTGCCGGCCGGGTTGAGCAATGTAGTGGCGGTCGCCGCTGGCGGTTTCCATAGCATGGCCCTGAAAAGCGACGGCAGTGTGGTGGTGTGGGGCGATAATTCCGCCGGTCAGAAAAATGTGCCACTGGGTTTGACCAATTTTGTGGCGATCGCCGCCGGTTACTTTCACAGTCTGGCATTGACACCTCAGTCCGTGGTCAATTTGACCAACGTCGTCTCGGGCCCGACCAATGGGGTGCCGCAAACCAACAATATTTTGGGCGGCAGCATCACCTGGTACCAGGTCAACGTGCCGACCAACGCGGATTTTGCCACCAACATTTTGCTCTTCACGGTGAACGGGCCGTTGAACCTCTGGTTCGACACGAACACGCCGCCCACGACCAATGTCTTTTTATTCAGCGGAACCAATGGTTCATACACTCTGTCAACCACCAGCAGCCCGCCGCTGATACCCGGCTCGAGTTACTATCTCGGCGTGCAGAACACGAACAGCTTTACGGTGAACTACGGCATCGAGGTGGATTTCCATCTGGTCATCCCCAGTGTCGTCAGCAATTTCGGCATCACGGCGACGAACAACGGCGGGACCAACGGTTTTCTGCTCCACTGGAGCGGCCCGACGAATTATCAATATACCATCCAGTGGAAGACCAATCTCGCGCAGACGATTCCGTGGAACACGGTCTTGAACCCGGTCATCAACGTCACTTTCACCCCCACCAACGGGAATTATTCCTGGTTTGACGACGGCTCGCTCGCGGGTGGATTGCCGCCCGTCAAGTTTTACCGGGTGGTGGCCAACCTGCTTTCCGGTCCGATTACCAATTCGACGCCCGCGACCAACGTCATCGTGGCCGGTTCCATAACGCCGTTGACAGTCGCCGTGCCGGCCAGCGCCACGTCAGCCAGCAATATTCTGGTTTCCGCCACCGGACCGGTGAACGTGTATTTCAACCAGACCGGCCCGCCCACCGGCAACACCAACGCAGGCGACGTGCTGATGTTGTCCGCCGCCACCAGCGGCACGTTCGTGCTCACGGGCAGTTCCGTGCCACCGCTCGTGCCGGGCGCGAATTATTATCTCGGCCTGCAAAATCCCGGCACCAGCAATGTGTCCTTCGTCTTTCAGGTGAATTTTGGTTTCGGCTCGACGCCGACCAACCCGCCGTCCATCTCCAGCATCACGGTCACGAACGTCAACGGGACCAACGGTTTCCTCCTCCGGTGGAGCGGACCGACGAGTTATCAATATACCATCCAGTGGACGACGAATCTCGCGCCGACGGTTTCTTGGAACACAGTCTTGAACCCGGTTATCAACGTCACTTACACGCCCACCAACGGGGATTATTCCTGGTTTGACGACGGCTCGCTCGCGGGTGGATTGCCGCCGGTCAAGTTTTACCGGGTGGTGGCCAACCTGCTTTCCGGTCCGATTACCAATTCGACGCCCGCGACCAACGTCATCGTGGCCGGTTCCATAACGCCGTTGACAGTCACCGTGCCGGCCAGCGCCACGTCAGCCAGCAATCTTCTGGTTTCCGCCACCGGACCGGTGAACGTGTATTTCAACCAGACCACCCCGCCCACCGGCAACACCAACGCAGGCGACGTGCTGATGTTGTCCACCGCCACCAGCGGCACGTTCGTGCTCACGGGCAGTTCCGTGCCACCGCTCGTGCCGGGCGCGAATTATTATCTCGGCCTGCAAAATCCCGGCACCAGCAATGTGTCCTTCGTCTTTCAGGTGAATTTTGGTTTCGGCTCGACGCCGACCAACCCGCCGTCCATCTCCAGCATCACGTTTACGAACGTCAACGGAACCAACGCCGTCCTGTTGAAATGGGTCGCGCCGACGAATTATCAGTTCCAGGTGCAATGGGCGACGAACCTCGCGCCGACGGTGGCGTGGCACACCATTTCCAATGTCGTCCTGACGTGGTCGGGTGTCGTGTCGCCCACCAATGCGGCGTACGGCATCTTCCAGTATCTGGATGATGGCTCGCTGACCGGCGGGTTCGGCCCGTTGAAATTCTACCGGCTCATTGAATATCCCTATGCGACACCCATCCCGCAGACGCTGACCATCATTAACACAGCGATCATCGGCGGTGCCGTCCGATTCCAATGGGTCGCGCCGACGAATTATCAGTATCAGGTTCTTTGGACGACGAACCTGGGATTGCCATTGGCGGGCTGGTCCATTCTTGCCAACCCCGCTCTTGGGTTGAGTAACGGCGTATACACCTTTACCGACACCAACCAGACCGGCCCGGCCACCGCCCCGAAATTCTTCCGGCTCCTCGAGCATTAGCGGGCCTTGAAGGGAAGTCCCGCAATGCGGGATCGCTTCCTCATTTTGGGCATTGACAACCCGCTGACCGGCGGCGCGTCCAGCGCAAATCCTTCCGCGTGTACTTGCTGCCGTAACGCGTCGCCAATGGATATCTTTATCCCGACGCTGACGGCTGGATACCGTTAGCTTGTGTCATTGGAGATATTCTGCCCGAGTTTTTATTATCTTACGCCGCAGATTTTATGAACTTCTGCCGCAATCCCAAGCCGAGCAGGCAAAGTCCGACACCAATCAAAACATTGGTTCCTGGTTCCGGAACCACCTGCGCGTAAGCAACATCGTCGAACTCGAAGGAATCTACGCCAGTGGTGGCGACCACGCGCGCGAATGGAGTCGTGGAAGTGATATTGACATATAAGGTGTCAGCCGGATGAAAGGGATCACCCTGTGTTGGTGCCCCGGGAACGTTCGCCGCCGTAACCGCGCCGATGACGTTATTCGCGATATCGTAGAAGGTCAGTGTGTCAGCCACATCGGTGGAGCCCCAAAGGATACCGAAATAATTTTCAGGAGTCGGAAAACTAAGGGTTGCTGAACCGCTGGCGCCAACGGCGACGTATTGGCTGCCATCAAATCCACTGGTTCCCCCAATACTCGTACTCGGTTCACCGAAATAAGCCAGCGTTCCTCCCGAACAAAGAGGCGGCGCGGAATTAATCGGAGCGCCGCCACCGAAAAGATAAGGCCAGCCAGTGACAAGATAGGCAGAGCCGGAAAGTGCCAAAATGGATGGCGACACTGCGTCAAATCTTTCCAGCGTCGCGCCACTCACGCTGGGAACGCCACCGATGGAAGCCGTGACATAAAGCTGGGCGTCGGCTACTTCAGGGGTGGATAAGGCAAGAAAACTTGCGATTGATATGGATAGATATTTTTTCATGTTATGCTCCTGAGCTGAATGGTTGAACTGGTTTAGAACTGGACTGAATACCTTATGATTATCTATTAACAATACTCATTGTCAAGCCGTAACTTATGATGGAAAACCAACTACGCCAAAGAAGTGTAAGTGTTGGTGGAAAGAATTGGAGGTCGTTCATTCGCCGGCGGTTCGCTCAACCGGGACAGTCGTTGCATTTATTCCATGCCGATTCGCATCTTCCCGGTACTCGCGAACGGTTGAAAACCGTTCGCCCGCTGCAAGGCATTGATTTCCTGTTTATTGATGGCGACCACACCTATGAAAATGCCAAAGCCGATTTTGGAATGTATTCACTCCTTGTCCGGCAGGGCGGGATCGCTTTCCTGCTTTCCCCCATTTTGGGACATTGACGGCCCGCTGACCGGCGGCGCGGCAGCTTCCCTATGTTGGGGCATTGACGGAGCAATGCCCTCCACCATCAAGGCAGCTTGACACACGCACCGTTCTTTCTCCCTCTCCTCCCCCGAGGGAGGAGAGGGGCGGCCCGTCCTCCGTAGTCCCGCATTGCGGGACGGAGGGTGGAGGTGAGGAGGCCAATGTTAACTCAAATCCCCTCGCCCCTGCCCTCTTCCCGCTTGGGCGGGGAGAGGGAGTTGTTTCCATCTGGTGCGTACGATCAAAAGGCCCTCCACCTTTAACCGTTTGCCGACGGCTCAGCGAGCCGCGGCGTCCGGACAGCGCAGCGCGCTGTCCCTACCTTTAAAACATTTTCCTACCCGCGAAGTTTTTTTGCTTTCGCCGGACTTTTCCGATACACTTCCCGGTTAATTGAATTGAAAAATTCCGGGCCATGAGCAAGGCATTCATCCGTATCGGCGGCGCGCGTGAGCATAATCTCAAAAACCTCACGCTGGAAATCCCGCGCGACAAGCTGGTGGTCATCACCGGCCTGAGCGGCAGCGGCAAGTCGTCGCTGGCGTTCGACACGATTTATGCCGAAGGCCAGCGCAAATACGTCGAGAGCCTGTCGGCTTACGCCCGGCAGTTCCTCGACCAGATGCAAAAGCCGGACGTGGATTACATCGAGGGTTTGTCGCCGGCCATCGCCATCGAACAACGCAGTTCCGGCAGCAGCCCACGCTCCATCATCGCCACCACCACGGAGATTTACGATCATCTCCGGCTGCTCTACGCGCACGTCGGCCAGGCGCATTGCCCGGACACCGGCGTGCCCATCGTCACCCAGAGCACCAGCGATATCGTGGACAAAATTCTCGCGCTGCCGGCCAAAACCCGCGTGTTGATGCTGGCGCCGGTTGTGCGCCGGCAAAAGGGCGAGTTCCGCGACGTGATCGAACGCCTGGCGCGCGAGGGCTTTGTCCGCGCCCGCGTGGACGGCGAATTCGTGGAACTCGAAGCCGACACGCGCGTCAAGCTGGACAAAAAGAAATTCCACAACATCGAGGCGGTGGTGGACCGGCTGGTGATTGACGAAAAAATCCGCGTGCGGCTGAGCGACTCGGTGGAAACCGCGCTGCGCTGGGGCGACGGCGTGATGTTCGTGCTGCACCAAAAGCCAGAGAAGTCAGCAGTCAGCAGTCAGTCTTCCGGAGCAAAGACTACTGACCACGGACCACGAACTACTGACTCGTCCTCATGGACGGAGACGTTGCATTCCAACAAGATGTGTTCGCCGGCCACGGGGAAAAGCTTTGATCCGCCCACGCCGAAACATTTTTCCTTCAACGCCCCGGCGGGCGCGTGCCCGGTCTGCCATGGCCTGGGCCAGAAAATGGTTTTCGACGAGGGCCTCGTGGTGCCCGACCCGGAACAGCCGCTCGAAAGCGCGGTCCAGCCCTGGCGGCGCGCGGGCAAGCGGATGAACATTTATTACAAGGCCATGCTCCGTTCAGCCGCGGCCCATTTCAACGTCAGCCTGGAAACGCCCTGGAAAAACCTGCCGGACGATTTCAAAAAGGTCCTGTTGTACGGGTCGGGCGCAGACCACGTGGACTTTCGTTTCTGGCGGGCCGGCAGCCAGCATGTCGTCAGCCGCCCCTTCGAGGGCGTGTTGCCGAACCTGGAGCGGCTGTTCACCGAGAGCGAAAGCGAGTTCGTCCGCAACCGCATCAAGCCCTACATGAGCCCGCAGTTTTGCGACACCTGCAAGGGCAAACGGCTCAAGCCGGAAATTCTGGCGGTGACCCTTGGAAGTGCGGAATCCGGAGTGCAGAATGCGGAATCAACTCATCGCGCAACCACTCCGCGCTCCGCACTCCGCGCTCCGAAATTAAAGATTCCGGGCCTGTCCATCATGGACGCTTGTGCGCTGTCGGTGGAACAGGCGGATGAATTTTTTGTCACGCTCAAGCTCACGGAATTTCAGGAAAAAATCGCGCACGACGTCATCAAGGAAATCCGGGCGCGGCTGGGCTTTCTGAAAAACGTCGGCCTTGGCTATCTCACGCTCGACCGCGAGAGTGGCACGTTGAGCGGCGGCGAGGCGCAGCGCATCCGGCTGGCCACGCAGATCGGCGCGGGTCTGGTGGGCGTGCTTTACATTCTGGACGAGCCGAGCATCGGCCTGCATCAGCGCGACAATGAACGTTTGCTCGCCACGCTCAAGGGCCTGCGCGATCTCGGCAACACCGTGCTGGTGGTGGAACACGACGCCGACACCATCCGGCAGGCGGATTATATCGTGGATCTGGGGCCGGGCGCGGGCGTGCACGGCGGCGAACTGGTGGCGGCGGGCGCCTTGCCGGAAATTTTGTCGAACAAAAATTCGCTTACGGCCCAGTATCTCACCGGCGAGCTTTCGATTCCCATTCCCAAAAAACGCGTGGCGCCGTCGGAGGAACGCGGCTGGCTGGAGGTGCTCGGCGCGCGGGAAAATAATCTGCAGAACATTGACGTGCGGATTCCGCTGGGCACGTTCACGGCCATCACCGGGGTGAGCGGCTCGGGCAAAAGCACGCTGGTGGACGACATTTTGCGGCGGGCGCTGTTCCGCAAGTTTTACGGTTCCAAGGAATCGCCCGGGGCACACCGGGCGCTCCGGGGTTTTGAGAACCTGGACAAGGTGATTGTGATTGACCAGACGCCGATTGGCCGCACGCCCCGCTCCAACCCGGCCACGTACACCGGCATGTTCAACCATATCCGCGATCTGTTTGCCCGGCTGCCGGCGGCGAAGATTCGCGGGTACGCGCCGGGCCGTTTCAGCTTCAACGTCAAGGGCGGGCGCTGCGAAAAATGCGAAGGCGACGGCGTGCTCAAGATTGAGATGAATTTTCTGCCGCCGGTGTATGTGACCTGTGAGGCGTGCGGCGGCCGGCGTTACAATCGAGAGACGCTGGAAATCACCTACAAGGGCAAAAACATCGCCGACGTGCTGGCGATGACAGTGGACGAGGCGGTAAATTTTTTCCGCGCGGTACCGCTGATTTACCAGCCGCTGCTGACGCTGGCGGAGGTGGGTCTGGGCTACATCGGGCTGGGGCAGGCGGCGACGACGTTGAGCGGCGGCGAGGCGCAACGGGTGAAACTGGCGGCCGAATTGAGCCGCAAGGCGACTGGCCGCACATTGTACATTCTGGACGAGCCAACCACCGGCCTGCATTTCCACGACGTGGCCAAGCTGCTGGAGGTGCTGTTCAAACTGCGCGCCACCGGCAACACGCTCGTCGTCATCGAACACAACCTCGACGTCATCAAAACAGCGGATTGGATCATTGACCTCGGTCCGGAAGGCGGTGCGGCGGGTGGAAAAATTGTGGCGGAAGGTCCCCCGGAGAAAATTGCCGGACATGCCGGCAGCCAGACGGGACAGTATTTAAAAAGCGTTTTGGAGGACATTGCCCTTTCGCGGTAATGAGCCGGCTTGTGGAATTGTAGAAGTCGAGGTGACGAGACTCACGAGGCTCCTGACGTCGTCTCCTGCTGGATTCAGCTTTTAATCGCGGTAGTGGGACAATTGGGCGGGGCGAGGCATGGGAGCGCCGGCATCCTGCCAATTTGGCGGGCGGGTGCGTTTCAATGAGTCGCAATTCGGTTGCACACAAATGCCGCTTGCGTCGGCTTCGAACGAGTCAACCATCCGAACGGTTTCGAAAGCTGTTCCCACATCCGGTATCCCACCAGGGTGGACGGAATTCCCAAGCCAAGACTGAACGCTTGGGCCAAAATTCGAACGAATCCGCCGCCCGACCCTGAGTCATCAGCGAAGAACGGTTGAATCCAATAGGTCCAGGGATCGGCTTCCTGATAGCAAATCATCCGCAAAGCGCTCGCTTGCAGCCAATCCACAATTTTCCCATGGTCGACCGTGTGGACATGGTGTGGGTTGGATTGGCGCTCGTTGAGCGGGAGGAGGACCACGAGCGCCCCATCCGGTTTCAGACACGCTTTCAGCCGCCGCAGGACATCAATGGGGTCCGGCAGGTGTTCCAAAACATGGCTGCAGAGCACCACGTCGTAGGATTGCTGCAGCAACGGGTGCGTTGTCCAATGCTCAGGATCGATGGGGGCCAGCGTTACCTCCGGATGGCCGCGTCTGGCAAGCATCCGCCCCACCTCTTCCACTGTCACGGGATCCATTTCGACCCCAAACAGCCGGGTATTCAAGGGGCAATATCGGAAGAAAGTCCCGGCGCCGAATCCGTAGTCGAAGATCGACTTGCCGGCGAGGTCGATTCCGGCCTTGTGGAGAATCTGCTGGATGAGCAGCACTTTCGACATGCGCATGTAGGCCATGTGGCGAAGCGCACTTTGCCGACCGCGATAGACCGTTTCAAAGACTTGCTGTGTCGCCATATCGTCCAGTTCGAATTCGAAGCTAAGGGGAGCTGTCAGCCGGCACAAGGGGAAATGAAACCTCCGCGCCGTTTGGTTTGCGCGAGCTCTCCCCAGTCACCGGGAATGATGTTTGAAACCACGGATGAACGCCTTGAACACGGATTGGCGCCACGCGGGCTGTTTAAACCAACTGCGCCATCGGCGCATTGCCGGAGGCGAGCTGGCGGGTCTCCACAATTCCCCACCCTCCTGTTTCAGGCCGTGACCTGCTCGTGGGAAAATCGGGGAAGATCGATCTGCTGGCTGCGTGCTCGACGGTGATGTAACCCGCAGCGCGCCCGTCCATCTCGCGAACGCGGACCCAGCGGCGGATTCGCCCGTCCGGCTTGGATGACTTCCCGTTCCGGATGGGCCATTAACTGTTGAATCCACTCCAGCCGGATCAGGGCACGATCGGGAGTTGCATTATAGCGGGTAAACAGGATAGAATGCTCAAAATGTCCTCGTGATAAAAGTGACCCTTGACGGGTTCAAACAATGGGTTGAGTTTGACGGGTTGCCGGAGAAAGTGACCAATCGGCTCGGGACAGGAGATAGAGGAGATGAAATCCCTTCTTATCCGCGGCTCTTGCCCAAGGGTCCATCGGTGTGGCCGCTCAATCAATAATGCTTAAATTTAAGTCGAAGTTTGACTTGTCCTCGGAAGCAAATCGCGCAATGCACAGCAATGTTATGCTTTCGGTCGCGGGCAACCAACCCAGCCGTGAAAATTAGACGATATCTGATTCAAATCTACCTGCTGGGAACGTTGCTGTCGGCTGCTTCCACCTGTAGTGTGCTTGCGCAGGTTCTGTTCTTCGATAATTTCCAGCAATTTACTGCGG
>Ga0265338_10006380_pt1 | contig 15054 bp, 13 predicted proteins | sample 42126metaG_FD_193579 | JGI IMG/M metagenome (GOLD analysis project Ga0265338, IMG submission 193579) | Rhizosphere microbial communities from Carex aquatilis grown in University of Washington, Seatle, WA, United States - 4-21-26 metaG | ecosystem: Host-associated > Plants > Roots > Rhizosphere... | reverse complement strand
CGGTTTGCCGGTCGACCGGCCGAAAGTGACGGAAACCACGGCGCTGGGCGCGTCCTATCTTGCCGGTCTTGGCGCGGGACTGTTCCGCGACGCTAAGGACATTTCACGGCGCTGGGCCCTGGATCGGCGGTTCGAACCTCTACTCAAAAAGGCGGAGCGGGATCGCCTCTATGCTGGCTGGATGCTTGCCATTTCGCGTGTGCGATAAGTAGAAATTGTATACACTTACAGTATAGACGACATTGACAGTCTCTTCATCTGCGCCGAAAGTTACAGCGGGGAGAGGGACATGGGGCAAGTCGGAATTCGCGTCGAAAGTATGCGCGCACGGCGAAAGCCGGAGAGTCTGGCGCGCCTGAAGCAAGCCGCGCGCAAGCTGTTCGTGGAACGCGGCTATGACGCCACAAGGCCGCAGGATATCGCGCGTGAAGCGGGCTTGGGTCACGGCACTTTCTATCTGCATTATGCCGACAAGCGCGCCTGCTTCTTGTCCTTCGTGGATGACGCGCGCCGCGAGCTGGATGCGCATTTACGCGACCGGCGCCATGGCGCCAACCTGGAAGAGCGCATCGCCGTCACCCTGGAAGCGATGTACGACTATGCCGACCGTCATCCGGGTTTGCTGCGCGCGGCGCTGACCGATGCGCGGGTGATCGACGCGGAAGGCGAGGAGCTGCGCCCGCTTCTGACCCAGTGGGGTGAGGAATGGGCCAAGGTGATCGGCGAGGCGGTGGCCGAGGGCAGCGCGCGCAACGGCTATGACGCCAGCATCATCGGCCAGGCCATCGTCGGCGCGCTCTATCAGACCGGGTGCGAGGCCCAGCATGCGGGGCGTTCGCGCGAGGCGCTGATCAACAATCTGACGATCTTCCTCAGCCGGGCGCTCAGACCGGACTGAATGAGACCGGATTAAACCGTTATCTGACGATCGCGCCCGCCAGCCGCGCCACCGCGGACAAAGTCGTCTGCGCCGCGTTCAGGCCCAACCGGAAATCCTTGTCGTCATAGGTCGCGTAAAGGTCGGTGGGCTGGTGCCATTGCGGGTCCCAGCCGGCGCCGACGTGGGCGCCACGCTCATTCTCCCGCACGCTGATCGACGCCACCAAATCCTGGAATTCATGGGAGTCGGTGTTTGACATGTGACTGCCGATATTGGCGGGATAGTCGGTGGCGTATGTCTCATTCGCGGCCTGGAGCGCGAAGGCCAGGTCGCGCGAGGCGCCGGCGAATTTGGAATCGGCCTGGAATTCGACATTGACGTCGGCTTCCGGGCGCTGGACGGGGCTTAAAGAGCCATCGGGGCGTGGCATGCCGTGATCGAACAGCATCATGTCGTGTTGAATCATCCCCAGCCATCTGGGTTCGGGATAGCGGCCCGAGCCGGGCGGCATCTCCTGGCCCTGCAGCTTTTCGCGCTGGGCGACATAGGCATGGGCGCCGTTCAGCCCGGTCTCTTCATTGTTCCACAGGATGAAGCGGATCGAACGGTCGGTCTTTACATCGGGGGAGGAAAAGACGCGCGCCAGCTCCATTACCAGCGCGGTGCCCGAGCCATTGTCATTGGCCGCCTCGCCGAAGCCGATGCCGTCCATATGGGCGGCGACGATATACATCTGGTCCGGATGGATGGCGCCGATCTTGGTGCACCAGACTTCCTGGCGTTCGCCCGGCACGGCCGGCGGCATGTCCAGCGCGCGAATACGGGCATCGGGCTGCTTCATGGGATCATAATTGACGCCGGTCGGCTTGATGATGCCGCGCTGGCGCGCGCCGCCGACGCCGAATTCCGGCGCGGCCCCAGCGGCCTGATGGAGCGCCGATGCGCTCAATACCCGGTGCGGTGGCTCCTCGCCGAACTGGTAGGTCAGGCGCTCGGTATTGGCGCAGCCATAGCTTTTGAGCTGGGCCTCGATCCAGTCGAGCGCGTCGCGGTTGCGTTGGGTGCCCTGGCGGCGGTCGCCGAAACGGGTGAGGCCCTTGATGGTCGCCTTGTAGCGTTCCAGATCCAGTCGCTGCGCCAGGACACGGACCGGGTCGGCCGGTTGCTGGCCGGCGGCCGGCAGGCACAGACCCAGCAGCACGGCCGACAGGACAAGGGTCTTGCTGACATTATGCATGATGCGCTCCGCCTGAAATGCGATCCGCAGCCTGACAGGATCGTCGTCTCGTGTCTCTCAATCAGGCAGCTTCCCCAACGTTTCGCTGGGCTTGCACCACCGCGCGATCGCGCGCGCGTATTGGGCGCGGTCGCGCGGATACGGAATGCCAAGCTGGGCGCTGATCTCCAGCTCCCGGGGGGTATTGAGGACGATCAGATAATTCAGCATGCGCTCGGTATTGAGGTTGACGCGCAACTGGGCGAGATCGGCGGGACCGAGATGATCCGGGTCGTCGGCCAGGACGGCGAGCGCCGACAAGCTTCGCTCCTCCTCGAAGATCCATTCCCGCAGGTCGGCCGTCTGGGCGTAGAAATGACTCATCAGCGCCAGTTCGGCGCGCGGAAAATGGGTGAGGGTCTGCGAGGACCGTTCGGATTGCCATTCGGCATCGCTGAGCAGGGCGCCGGGAGAGGTCATGCCCGGAGCAATTGCCTGTGGCGCAATCTTCCGGTTTGCCGCCAGATCCCTGATCCGGGCCGCATCTTCGTCCAGCCGCCGATCCAGGCAGGGCGCAATCAGGATCCTGCGGGCATAGAATCTGTCGGTGGTGGTGATTTCTTCCGCCAGTGCCTGGCGGCCGATCTGCACCTCATGGTGCCAATGCACATACTCGACGAACTGCTCCAGGCTGATAGCGATGCAGATGCCCAGCACGACCACGCCGAGTTCGGTCAGCAGTTCGCGCCAGCTATGCACGGGCTTGGGCTTGTGAATTTCCATTGTGGGTTCCTTGGGCGGCGGCGGTTCGGTGGCTTCGGCGTGCGTCACGTGAGCCCCAGCAATTTGAGCGAAATCACCTTCCAGGCGGGATTGAAATACAGCCAGGTCGCCGCGAGCTCGTTGGCGAGAATCCATCCCGCGCCCGCCACGTAGGCCGGATGCAGGCGACCGCGCGTCACCAGGTCATAGGCCCCGAGCAGCACAACGGGCACGTCGCCGCCAAGATTGAAGGTGAGGAAGAAGCCCCAGAACGTGTCTGTTCCGGCGGGCCCGATTGTGAGCAGCCACAGCCGCGCGAACCCCGCGGTGCTGAGATAGAAGAGGGAGAGCAGCATCAGCCTTTTGTGCGCCGATGGATCGCGGCGCAGAAGGATGGCGGCGCCGGCCAGGGTGGCGAAGCCCAGCATGTCGGTCAGGTTGATGCTGAGGAATTGCGGATCGTGCGGACCCGGCAGCGTTGCGGCCTGGCGCTGCGCCGTCCATGCCGTCGCCAGGGCCACCACCACCATGAGCGGTATCAGCCAGGCCATTGCCAGTCCCAGGCGGCGATGCAGGTCCGGGCGGTGACGGCGGATCAGCAGCACCTGGATGGTGAAGAGGACCAGCCATCCCGTGAAGACAAGCGCATGCACATGGGTGATGAGGGGATAGGTATAGTTCGCGTGGCGAATATGATCGTTCACATCCAGACCGAAGCCGCTGACGATCCCCGCCCACGCCAAAACTAGCAGCGCCAGGAAGGCGTTGCGGTCGGCCTGGTGTCGGGGCGCGAAGGGCGCGGCCGGCGGGGCGGTTCTGCCAAGGGCTTCAACACTCATTTCGCGCTTCCTTCAGGATTTCAGGCGAGCGGCCAGTTCGGATTTTTCAGACGGTGTAAGATCGAGCTGTGTCGCGCTTGTGAATTGCGCCTTGGCTTCGGCCAGCTTGCCGGCATAGGCGAGAGCCTCGCCCCACTTCAGATGCAGCCGGCCCCAGTTGGGGGCGTATTTGTTTGCTTCGGCGAATTTCGCCAGTGCCAGATGCGACTGGTTCTTGGCCATCAACGCTTCGCCCCAGCCTTCCATCGGATCGGCGAAGTGGGGGCCGCATCGGTTGGCGAGCTTGAACTTCTCGATCGCCGCATCGGGCTGGCCGCGTTTGAGCAGTGCGACGCCCCATAGTGCATCGGTGAAGGGAATGGACGGCGTCTGGCGTTCCGAGCGCGCGAACCACCAGTCGGCACGGGCGTAGTTTCCTTCCATCTCGGCGATCTGGGCACGCGCACGCACGGCGTCGTCATTGTCCCCCGCGCTGGATGCGATCAGCGCTTCAGCGCTGGCGAAATCACCCAGATGGGCGCGAGCCAGCGCCAGGTACGGTTGCAGCATGTCGAAATTGCCGGCAATCCGGACGCCGCGGCTGTAGGAATAGGCGTCGCGCTTCGCGGCCGGTTCCAGCGCGCGCACTGCCTGCCAATCCTGCATCCGGGCATGAAGCGGTACCAGGGTAAATGGATCGGTAGGCGCCGCAGGTCCCAACTCGCGCACGAAAGACTGCACGCCTCCCGCATCATGCAGACGCGCCAGGGATTGCAAAGCCCAATTCTGGAAACTGCTGCGGGCCAGAACGGAAAAATCGTCATTCTGCGCGCCAGCGGTCCTGGCGATGGGGAAGGCCCCGACAAAATCGCCCGTGTAGTAGTGGACGAACGTATCCGCAGACAGGCGCGCATAGGGAACGTAATGCGGATTCAGGTCGGGAATGGAGTCGCGGTGCAGCAGCCGGCCGGCGGCGCGGAATCCCGTCAGTGTATTTTCGTCGTGACCCAGTTCGATTTCCCGGAAAGATCGCGCGAACCAGCCGATGGTGAAGTCGGGACTGGATGCGATCGCGTTGCTGTAATCAGCGATCGCCTCCCGGTCGTCTTTATGATAGCGGAAGGCGAGGGTGCCCAGGCCGTTCCACGCCCAGGCGCGTTCGAACGGATCGTCGCCCGCGATCAGCCTCTGATAGATCGCTGCGGCGCGCGCGAGGCGATCCTGCAACCCGACCGGGTTGTAGTTGCGGTCGAGATAATTGGCGTAGCGATAGGGTTGCGTCACCTCATAGACATGCTCGGCCGCCTGCTGCAGCAAGGTATCGAGATCGGCTTCCTTGCCGGTGAAGGTGGCGCCTTCCTCGCCGCTGGTGCGGGCCGTCACCGCGATGCCGCCTTCGGTCTTGTAGACCTCGCCCGAGATGCGGATGTCGTGGCCCAGCCAGTCCTTCAGGAAGTCGCGCAGCTCGCCGATGGAGACGCCGGTTTCCGGGATCTCCACCTTGATATTCTCGCCCCAGTTGTTGGCGTAGGATTGGACCGAGCGGGACGATTCCGATTTGGTCATGTGGTTCAGCTTGTCGATCACCTGGCTGGCGATCACTTCGCCGTCCAAGCCGCGCTCCTTGAGCGATGGCGGCACGCTGAAGGGCGTGATGATCAGGCCCCTGGAATGGGCCGCATCCCACACCATCATCCCGAGGCCGCCCGCGAAGACTAGGCCGACGGCCAGGGTCGCCAGGCGCAGCAACACGCCCAGCTTCTTCTCCCAGACATCCAGGTGAATCTGGTTGAGTTGCTCATGCAGGTGATGGCGCTGGTCGTGCAGATAGGAAACAAGCTCGGCATCCACCGCGGGCGAGGAGGCCCGGGCCATTGCCGCGCCCAGCGCAACCGGATCGGCCCCGGCTTCCGCGGCCGCGCCCTGTTCCTCAGCCATGGTTCACCTTTGCAAGTTCCGCCCGGTCCGCCGGCACAAGGTCGAGCTGCGCCGCGCGGGCGAATTGTGCTTTGGCATCGTCGCGCTTGCCGGAGTAGGCGAGGGCCTCACCCCATTTCAGATGCAGCCGGCCCCAATTGGGCGCGTATTTGTCGGCCTCTGCGAACTTCGCCACGGCGAGATGCGACTGGTTTTTCGCCATTAGCGCCTCGCCCCAGCCTTCCAGCGCATCGGCGAAGTGCGGGCCTTTTTGAGTGGCGAGCTTGAATTTCTCGATCGCGGCATCGGGGAGGTTGCGCGTCAGCAGCGCCTGGCCCCATGCCGTGTCAGCGAAAGGCACGGATGGCTCACGTTGCTCGGCTCGTGCAAACCAGGTATCGGCGCTGCCGGTCTGCCCCTCCATTTCCGCGACTTCGCCGCGCGCCATCAGGCAGGCATCGCTGTCGACGGGGCATTGCGCGGCCCGCGCTTCGGCGCCCTTCAAATCGCCCGTCCTGGCATGGGCCCGGATGACGGCGGCCGCAACGATCGTGGAGGCCTGAAGAGAAAGGACATTGGCGGGACGCGGCGATACCGGCGCTTCTTTTTCGAGCCGCAGGACGGACGGCCAGTCTTCCAGGCCCTCGGCTACCAGAAGCGCCGTGGCGTTGCCGAAGCTCTCCTCGATGGAGGTGGCGCCCAGGTCGAGCAGATAGCCGCGTAGCTGTCCCCCATCATGCAAGTCCGCCAAGGCCGGCAGCGCCGCCATGACGTATTGAACGCGTGGAAGATTGGCGAAGGATTCCGATGCGCCGGCGCCGGCTTTGAAATTGCGCAACGCGTCGCTGTAGTCGCCTTTGACAAGCGCCAGGTACCCGTCGGTTCTAAGCCGTCTCAGCGGCAACTGGCTTGGATTGACGTCGGGCACATTGCTGCGGTCGAGCAGGCGTTTTGCCGTCTGCCCATCCGTCAGCGCGTCCTGGTAACGGCCCAGGGGCCACTCCAGAAACGGCAGGGCAAAATAACCCATGGTGAAGTCCGGTGTGGCGGCAATGGATTTGCGGTAGTCCGGAATGGCCCGGTGAAAATCGGTGTAGGCTTCCATGGTCGCCAGGCCGTTCCAGGCCCAGGCGCGCTCGCGGGCGCTCGGTCCCGCGATCAGCCCGCGATAGATCGCCGTCGCTTTGGCCGCGCGATCGGCCATGGGCGTGTCGAGGTTTCCATAGAAAAGAAAGTTCGCGTACCGGTAAGGCTGGGTGATGCCGTAGATATGCTCGGCCACCTTTTGCATCAGTCCGTCCAGATCGCTTTCCGGACCGGTGAAAGTGGCCCCGGGCGCGGCGCCCTCGCGCGCGGTCACGGCGATGCCGGTCCCGGTACGCCACACCTCACCGGTGATGTGGGTGTCGTGGCCCAGCCAGCTTTTCAGGAAACGCTGCAGTTCGCCGATGGAAATGCCGGTTTCGGGAATCTCCACCCGGATATTGTCGCCCCAATTGTTCTCATAGGAGTGCGGCGAGCGGCCGGAATCGGTGGCGTCCTGCATCGCGGTCAACTTGTCCAACATCTGGCTGGCGACCACCTGGCCGGACAGCCCCTTGGCCGCCATGTCGGCGGGCACCGCGAAGGGCTCGATGATCAGGCCGGTGGAATGAGCGGCCTCCCACACCATCAGCCCCACGCCGAACGCGGCCGCCAGGCCCACGCACAAAGTGGCGAGCCTAAGGAACACGCCCAGGCGCAATTCCCACAGCTTCAGATCGATCTGCTTGATCTGCTCGTGCATGTGGTGGCGCTGATCGTCGAGAAAGGCATCTGCCTTCTCACGGCTGGCGCCGGTCAATGCCAGGGCGGTGGCAACGGGATCGACGCCTTCGGGCGCGGTGTCGAGTTCTTCAGCCATGGAATGCTCTTGCCAGTTCGGATTTTTCGGGTGGGGTGAGATCGAGCGCGGCGGCGCGGGCGAACTGGGCCTTGGCATCGGCTGGCTTGCCGGAGAAGGCGAGGGCCTCGCCCCATTTCAGATGCAGCCGGCCCCAGTTGGGGGCGTATTTGTCGGCTTCCGCGAATTTTGCCACGGCGAGATGCGATTGGTTCTTGGCCATCATCGCCTCGCCCCAGCCTTCCAGCGGATCGGCGAAATGCGGCGATTTCTGATCGGCGATGGTGAAGTCGGCGATGGCCTGATCGGGTTGTCCGCGATCCAGCAGCGCCCGGCCTTCCGCCTCGGTAGCGAAGGGCAAGGACGGTCCGGCTCGCCTGGCGCGATCGAACAGGATATCGGCGCGGGCAGGCTGGCCCTCCAGCTCCGCGATCCGGGCGCGCATGATCAGGCAGGGATAACAATCGTCCGGCGTGGCCGCGATGGTGCGCTCCGCATCGGCAAAGCGGCCGAGCCTGGCCTGGGCATAGGCGAGGGGAACCGCAAGCCGGACCAGTGCGACGCGGCGGTCATGCGGGTGTGTCTTCAGATAGGCTGTGATTGCATCGCCCAGGCCCAGCGCGCGGGTCCAGTCTCCAGCGGCAGCGGCCAGGAGAAGATCGGGTCTTACAGCTCCAATGGCGTTGTTGCCCGTGTCGCCCAGATCTCGCGGAAGATCCGCCAGGATCATCCGCACGGCGCCAAGATCGTGCGCACCGAGCTGATCCTCGATCATTGCTGTTATCAGATTTATCCTGGGGATGCCTCGCGCCCCGGTGCGGGCAACAGGGACATCCGCCACCAGCGCGTCGTGATAGTCACCGATCAATTGGTCGATACGGGTCTTAATTTGAATTTCCGTTGCGGGAATTCTGTTGGCTGGGGTGTAGCGCTGCTTGCCGTCGTGCAGGTGGGTGTCCCAGCCCTGCCATGCATGCAGAGCGTCCTCCCAAAGGCCCAGATTGATTTCCACGGTCGCGAGGTTGATGTAGATGCCAATGGACTCTGGGTCGTCCTCCAAGCCCTGCCGGTACATGCGCAGGCCAACCTCTGTGTCGCCGGTCGTGACCTGGCTGGCCAAGGCCCACATATTATAGCTCCACAGCTGGTCGTCCGGGGTGCCGTTGATCGCGAGATCCCGGAAGATGGGCAGCGAGTCGCCATAGCGCCCCTCATGGCGCATCAGATAGGTGGCGTAGCGATAGGGCTGGGTGAGGCGGTAGATTGCTTCCGCCAGCTTGCCGGTCAGCGCGTCGATGTCGGCCTCGCGGCCGTTGACGCTGACCGCTCCGCCTTCGCCGGTGCGCGCCGTCAAGGTCACGCCCGTTTCGCTGCGCACGACCTCGCCGGTGAGAAGCGTTTCATGACCGACCTTTTCGCGCAGCCAGGAGTCCAGTTCGTCCAGCGAGATTCCGGCTTCGGGAATCTCCAGCTTGATGGCCTTGTCGCCCCACGCATTGGAGTAGGAACGGGCGGGGCGGGCGGTGTTGGTCTGGGACTGGAGTTTGCCCAGGCGGTCGATGACCCGCGCCGCCACCACCTGGCCGGTCAGCCCGCGCTCGGCCATGACAGGGGGCACACTGAAGGCTTCGACGCGCAGCCCGTCGCTGTGGGCCGCCTGCCAGATGAGGAGAGAAAGGCCGGACGCCACGGCCAGACCCACGCACAAGGTCGCCAGGCGCAGCAGCACGCCGAGTTTCTTCTCCCAGACGTCCAGGTGAATCTGGCTGAGCTGCTCATGCAGGTGATGGCGCTGGTCGCGCAGGAAGGCATCGGCTTCCTCGCGGCTGGCGCCGGACAACGCCAGCGACAAGGCGGCGGGATCGGTTGTTTCTGGAGCGGCGGCGATGTCGTCTGACATGGCGCTCGCCGATTATTGGGGCGTGGAAGAAAGCGTGGACTTTGCCGGCGTCGCGCCGGGCGCGCGGGTCAGCCAGGCCGGGCCGCCATCCTCCCACTGATTGTCGGTCAGCTGCTCAAGGCCGGTGCCATCGGCCTTCATCAGGAAAATCTCGCCATAGGGCTGCGGCGCGCCGGTATAGGGGGCTTCGTCCTTGAAGCCCTTCATCGAGCTGGTGAAGAGCAGATGCTCGCCGTCCGGCAGCCAGGCCAGATGCGCATGATTGCCGCGCACATGGGTGAGCTGCTTTTCGCCCGTTCCGTCCGGCTTGATGGTGAAGACCTGGAAGTCGTGGCCCAGGCGCCGGACAAAGGCGATGCGATCGGCTTTGGGCGACCAGAGCGGGAAATTATCCCAGACATTATTGGTCAGCTTGGTGACGGACTTGTCGGCCAGCTTCATGATCCGCAGCCCTTCGCCTTCCGGACCCAGGGTGCGGTAGACGATGCGGGCGCCATCCGGCGCAAAAGACGCGAAGGCGTTGTTGTTGGCGCCGGCGGTCAGCTCGCGGTAGCCGCTGCCGTCCGCATTCAGGATGGCGACCTGAGCGCCGCCATTGACCGGGTCGGACGGCTTCTTGTGGCCGATATTGAAATTCAGGAAGCCGGTGAAGGCGCCAACGCCGACCACGATCTGCTTGCTGTCGGCCGACCATTGCGGCGCCAAAATCAGGTCGTCGCGGTGCAGGATCGATTGCGCCGGCTTGTTTCCGTCGATGACCACCAGATCGGCGGCATGGCCGTCAAAGCGCATGGTGGCGATGCGGCCGGTGTTGCTGACCGAGGGCAGGAAGGTGGTGGAATAGAGTTCGAACTTGGGGTCCTTGCTGAACACCCGCATGGGCTCGGACGGGCCGCGGCCGGAAAACCGGCTATAGACGACGCGGCTGCCGTCGGGCGACCAGGAGGGCACGCGGACATCCGCGCCCTTGGGCCCGCGCTTGCCGCCGGCGTACCAGATGCCCTGGTCGGCGCCGTCGCGGCGCAGATAGCCGATGCCGCTGACCAGCGGGAAAGGCGCTTCTTTCAGGCCCGGCCCCGCCGCGAGCGCCTTCGCGGCGCCCGTGGCGATGTCGATCTGGCGCAGTTCGCTTTCGCTGGGATCGTTGCCCACCCGGTTTTCCCAGGTGTCCTGGCCTTTCATGCAATAGGCGATCAGACTTTTGCTGTCGGCCGACCATTTGGGCGAGCCGCAGAAATTCTCGTCCTTGGGCGTGAGCCGCTTCAACCCGCTGCCGTCGGGGTGAACGAGGAAGATGCCGGCAATGTGCAGCCGTTCCCAGCGTCCCTTGGCGCTGGGCAGGTAGCTGTCGCGGTCGGAGGAAAAAGCGATCCACTGGCCGTCGGGCGACCAGGCGGGCCGGAAGTCGCCACCCTGGCCCGTCGTCAGCGCGTGCTGCTTGCTGCCGGCCAGGTCCAGCAGCCAGAGATTGGCATAGCCATCGGCGCGGCTGGAGACAAAGACGATCTGTTTCTCATCGGGCGAGAAAGCGGCCTGATCGTCATAGGCGGGGTTGTCGGTCAACCGCTGAAGGCCGGTGCCGTCGGGGTGGACGCGATAGAGATCGGCCGAGCCGTTGCGCTCCGATGTAAAGGCGATCCAGTCGCCCTTGGGCGACCAGGCCGGATCGTAATCCAGCGAGGTGGTGGCAAGCAGGGGGTGCTCGCCGCCGCCGTCGGCCTGCGAAATGAAAAGTGCAGCCTTGGTGGGTCCGAGGCGCGATAGCAGCACGCGGTCGGCCGCATGGCCGATTGACGAAAGGAGCAGGGTGAAACAGCAAGCGGCAAGCCAGATAGCGCGCATGACGATATGCCCCCGAATTCAAGGAATGGACTTAAAACTCCGGCTTGCCGATGACATGCGTCTGGGGAGGCTCGCGGTGTGCGCCAGCCTTGTGGGATCAAGCCTTCTGCCTGTTCCACCCAACACCCCGGCCCCCACCGCGGATTTGGTGCGGATTCAGGCACATCCGGGTAACGCTGGCAACACGGTGGGCGGCCGGAAGGCCTTAAATAGCCTGCCAAAACCGCCGATTGAGGCCGCTGCAGCCGGCCAATGGCGGGTCACCGGGTGAAAACGCGATGGGGGAACGAGACCAATGGAAGAAGCGTAACGGTCGCAAGCCTCGTTGCAGCGTTTATACTGCGTGTCCGCGAAAACGGAGGCCTTTATGAAACACGTGCTGGTCGGCGTCGCACTCGGCGCGCTAGCCCTGACACCGGCTTCGGCGCTCAGTCCATCACGGACATGGGTCGAGCAATCTTCTGTCGGACAGGAGGTGTTCAGCCTGAAAGACACGCCTGTCGGCCGGCTCGACCGCTATGTGGATGTCCACGGGACGCCGGGCGCGATTATCAAGGGCGGCTATGCCTTCGGCGGGCGGACCATCATTGTGCCGGCGCAGGATCTCAGTCCGCGCACCGCTGGAGGACTTCTGGTGCTGCTCACCGACAGGGGCATCGCGGGGCTTCAGCCTTATCAGCCCGGCAGGCTGCCGCTGTGGTGATGCCTAGCTGTTGAGCAGCGGCGGCAGCTTGCGCGCGAAGTCCGAAGCCTTTTCGAAGGCGTGCGCCAGCTTCAGGCAGTCCATCTCATGATGAATGGGCGCGATGATCTGCAGCCCCATGGCGCGGCCACGCGTATCGAAACCCGCAGGCACCGCCAGGGACGGGCAGCCCGTAAGACTGATCAGGCAGGTCGCTTTCATCCACTCATGATAGGTCTGCATGGTGTGGCCGGCGATCTGGTGCGGCCAGTGCTCGTTGATGTCGAAGGCGAAGGTCTGCGCGGTCGGCATCACCAGGAAATCGAAGCGCTCGAACAGCCGCCGCACGCTGTTGTACCAGTGGGTGCGGGCGGCGGAGGCGCCGCTGATGTTGAAGGCGGTCAGCTTCATGCCACCTTCGATCTCATAGATGGCTTCGGGCTTGAGCAGCGGGCGCGTCTTGGGATTGTCATAATAGACCTGCAGCGATGAGCCCTGCTGCCATTGCCGGATGGTGACGAAGCTCTGCCAGGCCGCGTCCAGCGCGCCGTCGGGCAGGGCATTTTCGACATGACAGCCGATGGTTTCAAATTTCTTCAGCGCACCTTGGCAGACATCCAGCACGCCGGCCTCGTAAGGGGCCCAGCCGCCGAAGTCGCCCAGCCAGCCGATACGCTTGCCTTTCATGCTAGCGTCCAGCCGCGCCAGGAAGCGTGAGCCCTCACCATCGGGTGACAGAGGCGCGCGGGCGTCATGCCCCGCCATGACCGACAGCAGCAGCGCCAGATCGGAGATATTGCGCGCCATCGGCCCGGCGACGCTGATCGATGGCAGCCAGACATCTTCCCCGGCCACCGGCACGATGCCGTGGCTGGTGCGAAAGCCGCAGACATTGTTCCAGCCGCCCGGATTGCGCAGCGAGCCGCCATAGTCGCTGCCGTCGGCGACCGGCAACATGCGCAGCGCCAGCGCCACCGCGCCGCCGCCGGTCGAGCCGCCGGCAGAAAGCTTGGCGTCCCAGCCATTGTGGGTCGCGCCATAGACGGGATTGTAGGTGTGGGAGCCGAGGCCGAATTCCGGCGTGTTGGTCTTGCCGATGAAGATCGCGCCAGCGTTGCGGATGCGCTCGACATGCAGCGTGTCGGCGGGCGCTATGAAGTTTTTCATGATGGGCGAGCCCATGGTGGTGGGCAGGCCCTTGATGTTCGAAAGGTCCTTCACCGCATGCGGCAACCCGTGCAACGGGCCCATCTTTTCGCCGCGCGCCAGTTGCGCATCGCGCTCGCGCGCCTGGGCCAGCAGGCCATCGCGATCCTGCAGCGCCACGATGGCGTTCGCCTTGGGATTCAGTTTGGCGATGTGATCGAGATAGGCGGTCATCACCTCTACGCAACTGATTTTCTTTGCGGCGATGCTGGCCGCCAGCACGTGCGCATCCATCATCACGATAGAGGAGGGCGCAGCTTCAGCACTGCCGGTCGAGGCGATCATGGCAGCAGCCCCCAGCACCGTGCGGCGGTCAGGATCATGGCTCACGGCTCCAGGCCCAGCGCCTTCGCCGGATTGGTCTTGGCCATCATATTGATGTCGGCGACGGAAACGCCCAGCGCGTGCAGCTTCTGCATATATTCCAGCAGGCCCGCCGTGGGCATCGGACGAGGATAGGGCCGCGCCCCGCCCAGATCGGTGGAGAGGATGATATGTGCCGGCCCAACCGCTTTGATCCAGCTCGCGTACTGCTCCACCGTGGTCTTGCCCTTGCTGTCCAGCACCGCGCCATAAACCATTTCGATATAGCCGCCCATGCTCGCGAATTCTTTCGCTTGCGCCACTGACAAATTGGTCGGGCCGGTCATGCCATGGGTCGCCACCACATGCGCGATGCCGCGCGCCTTGGCAGCCTTGATCACCATCAGCGCCTCTTCGGCGGAGACATGGCCGGTCTCCAGGGTGATCTGCTTGCGGGTGGCGACATAGTCCAGCAGCGCCAGCACGGAGGGCAGTAGCTTGCCATTCTCCGACACTTTCACCTCCGGGCCCTTGTCCTTCTGCTGGTTCTGGGCATCGAAGGTCGGCAGCCAGAGCACACGGCCATAGCCGCCCTTCATGTCGGCCATATGCTTGACGGCTTCGATATTGATGCCGCCGACGGCCAGGTCCTGGGTGATGCCGCCATAGGCTTCGAAGCCGGGCACCATCTTGCGCACCATATAGGCGAGGGAGGCGGTGTCCTCCCAATGGTTCTTCAGCACCACCGCGCGCATGCCGGCGGCCTTGGCCTGACGGGCGACATCGTCGGCGTCAATCACGCGCGGGGCACTGTCGGGGTCCTGGTGGACATGGATGTCGATCGCGCCCTTGAGCGAGATCGTATCGTTCTGCGCCAGCGCCGGCGTCGCGCACATGAGAAGTGCGGCAAGCAGTAGTGTCTGTTTCATCCCCATCCCCCTATGTGCCGTTATGTGATAGCGTGTTTGTCGTATGTGGCCCAGAAGATCACGCCGAAGGCAATGATCAATCCACCTGCCACCAGATGGCGCAAGCCTCCCGCGATGAGCCTTTCCGCCGCAAAGGCACCGCCGAAACAAACCAGCGTGACGAGTGTGCCTTGCCAGCTTGCAATGCCGGTGCCGCCTCCGGATTCGTTCTTGGGCCCGAACCAGGAGCGTTCCTTCAAGACGGATACGATTCCAGCAGCCGCACCTCGATGCCGGTGCCGGCCAGCGCCGCCTTGAACTGGTTTATGTCCTGCCCCTTATAGTGATAGGGGATCGCCACCTTGGGATGGAACGCCTTCACCGCATCGGCGGCTTCGGCCGGCGTCATGGTGTAGGGCAGGTTCATTGGAATGAAGGCGACGTCGATGTTCTTGAGGGCGCGCATCTCGGGCGTGCCCTCGGTATCGCCGGCGAAATAGAAATTCTTGCCGCCGTAACTCAGTACATAGCCGTTGCCGCGGCCCTTGTCGTGGAAGGGCTGGCCGCTCGGCTGGTTGTGATGGATGTTGTACATGGGCACCGCCGCGATCTTCCAGCCGTGCCACATCGTGCTTTCGCCATTGGCCAGTGACTTGGCCTGGGTGATGGTCTTGGCCACCGCGGCGGGCGCAATCACCACGGTGCCGGCATTGGACAGCGCCTAGGCCAAGTCACTGG
>Ga0265338_10006379_pt1 | contig 15056 bp, 12 predicted proteins | sample 42126metaG_FD_193579 | JGI IMG/M metagenome (GOLD analysis project Ga0265338, IMG submission 193579) | Rhizosphere microbial communities from Carex aquatilis grown in University of Washington, Seatle, WA, United States - 4-21-26 metaG | ecosystem: Host-associated > Plants > Roots > Rhizosphere... | reverse complement strand
AACTCGGCCCACTGGTTGAACCACTGCTGCAGCGTGGCTGGATGACGGCTGGCAGGAATATGCGAATACGCAAACCCAGCCTCGATGGCTTCGACAATCGTCTTTCCCTGTCTGAACGCATTAAGGATCAGGAATGCTTCGCGCTCAATGTGCAGGTAATATACCGAATGCTCCACGCGATGCGCGGCAAGCCATGTAAGCTTGCGCCGTAAGCGGGGCAGCCTGGCGGGGGGCAATTCCGCTTCGCCGGAGTCTACGCCGGCTTCGCTCGCCTGTCGTTTTTCGCGCTGGTGCAACTCGAGCACCAGTTCTTCTGCCGGGTAATTCAATTCCATCAGCTCGATGTGGGGCTGCAAGGCAAGCTGCGACGAGCCATCGAGCGCGGCGATCTGCGCGAGGTCAAGCGGAGTTTGCTCGGCTGAATCGAACGCTACTACGAATGCCCACTCGATTCTTGCGATATCGACAGCGAGCGCATGACGGCGCAGGGCAAACTCGGGATGCGCCGCGAGCCACACGGGCAGTTGCGAGCCGAGATTGCGCATGGTGAACGAGCGGCTAGGGTGCTCGGTAAGGTACGCGACTGAGAGAGCGGCAAATTTGCGCGAGCCTAACACGGCGCGCAGGACCACAAAGTCTTCGGCCAGGCCGGACAGAACACGGTACCAGTACTGCCGGTTGTAGATTTCGAGGCGCTCGAATGAGTTGAGGCGGCTGTTGGGCGCGATGAAAGAGGCTGCAACGTCGGCCATGGCGCGGCCGTCGGCGTCGTGCGATTGCATGTCGTCTTCGGGAGTTAGCGGCTGCATTACTGCCGCGGCCATTGCGCGTTGGATGGATTCTAGATTCATGACGCGGCCTCGACTAGTTCGGGCGTTGGCTGCTCGCTGTGCAGGTAGCGATTGGCTTTGAGCGCCTCGGCGTGCACTTCGTCAAAGGTCGGAATATGATCGTCCCACTCGAGCAGTGTCGGCGTCGGCCCACAGCGCTCAATGGCGCGAGCATATAGCTGCCAAACAGGATCGATCACAGGATGATCGTGGGTGTCGAGAATGTATTTCTCATATTTCGAATGGCCGGCGATATGAATCTGCGCGACGCGGTGGGCGGGCACGGCATTCACGTAGTCCATTGGATTGAACTCGTGGTTCATGGCGGACACATAAATGTTGTTTACGTCGAGAAGAATGCCGCAGTCGGCGCGCTCCACTACTTCGGTCAGGAACTCCCACTCAGTCATCTCTGACGCGGTAAAGGCCGCGTACGAGCTCACGTTCTCAACGGCCACCGGAATCTCGAGGAAATCCTGAACCTTGCGCACACGTTCGACGGTTCGCTCAACGGCTTCCCAGGTGTAGGGCAGAGGCAGCAGATCGTGCGTATAAGTTCCGTCAACCGAGCCCCAGCACAGGTGGTCGCTCAGCCAGGGTGTTTTGGTGCGGCGCACAAGCTGCTTCAACCGCCGCAGATGTTCGACGTCGGGCTCGGTCACGCTGCCGAAGTACATCGAGACGCCGTGCTGCACCACGCGGTAGCGCTCCATGATCTGGTCAAGCATTGCCAGCGGGCGGCCGGCATCGATCATGAAGTTCTCTGAGATGATTTCAAACCAGTCGACCACGGGCTTGCGCGAAAAGATGTGCTGGTAGTGCGGAATGCGCAAGCCGATTCCGACTCCATGATCCGCGTACGCATTGAAACGATTGCCGGGCATAATTAGAGTGAACCGAAAACAGTGAATGAAAGGCAGTGAATGATCGCGGTGAACGGTTGGGTGTGTGAGGGATCGGCGAGCGGCTTGACCTGAATCAGGAGACGGCGCTTCCGATCCCTCGTGTGGGGAGGAAGTGTGGATTAAACGAAGCTGACCTTGGGCATCTTGGAACCGTCGGTTGCGCAGCCGCCCTTACCCTGGCAGGAATTTTTGCCTTTGCAGCCCTTGTCGCTCGACTTGCAGCCGCCCTGTCCCTTGCAATCGTTCTTGCCTTTGCAGGAGTGCTTGGCAGGGGTGTCCTGCTGGCCATAGCTGAGACCGGCTTTAGCAAAATGGGCCGAGCCGTTCGAGGAGTTTGCCGACTGAGCCGCGACGGTGGTGCCACCGGTCAGACCGGCGAGAGCTGCCGTCAAAAGCAGAGCATTCAGTTGATTCTTCTTCATGGGAAATTGACCTCGCTGGGGGGTTGGGGCGGTTGATGATCCGCCGGTTGGATTGAGCAGGGGGTGTGTTCGACCCATCCCGCAGAAAGGGTTACGTACCTAAGACAGTGCGTCTCAAGGAATAGTTACAGGGAAATCCAACACTCGTAAATGAATTTTTGCAGATTAAGTGTCGAGCATCCTAAAAGCGAGACGTTCTGATTTGTGATTGGCGAGCGGCTGGCTTGTGCGCTACCCTGATTCAGCCCGGGAATGCTTCCCTGTCCGTACCCGGCTGCAGGAGGCTGTTTGAAATCCACTAAAGACCTGGAGCTTGTAACCGGCACCAGTGTAGTGCTGGCCGTACTGCAGAGCTTGTGCACGGCGATCGTGAGTATCAACGGCGTTCGTTTGCTCATCGGCTTGGGCGCGCTGGCTGCCAGCAGTATTGCCGCTCCCCTGCTTGAGTTTCATCAGGACGCCATTCGCATTCCGATGCTGGTGCTGGCTGTGGTTGGTTCGGTGGTAAACCTTGCCGTGCTGGGGTGGATTTGGCGCCTTCGGTCGAAACCGGAGGCGAAATGGCGGCAGCAGGAGATCGCGCCTGGGCAACGGCGCTCAGAGCGTCTGCAGGTGGCAATGGCGCTGTTTACGCTGGTGCTTGTTGGGGTTGAAGTGTGGGCGCACGGGGTGGTGCACCGCAAGCCGCCGCCGCAAGTTACGATCCAAAGCTGAGCAGAAGTTTCCGGCATCACTTTCCATTGGGTTGCAGAACTGGCTCAAGTCGCTTGTGGAGCCTGTCGCTGAAACCGGTAGGCAGCTCAAAGACTCGCCCATCCGCTATCAGAACCACCACATTTCGCGTGGAATCAAGCACGGCCGAGCAAATCTCGCAGGTCTCAAGATGCTTGTTGATGTCTGCACGCAGGGCCGCGTCCACATCGCCGTCGATGTAGGCGGAGATGTGATCCCACACGTGCTCGCAGTCGATTCTCATTTTCCCCGGCCAAACAATCCGCGTTTTGGTGCAAACGCTTTCAACTTATGCGCCAGTTTACGCTGCAAGAGCGCCCTGGCGCGGTGCAAACGAACTTTTACTGACCCTTCGGTGATTCCCAAAGCGGTGGCGGTTTCGTTCACGTCCATTTCTTCGATGTCTCTCAGCAACACAGCGTTACGGTAAATATCGGGCAATCCCTCAATTGCCTCCCGTAACAGCCCGGCAAGCTCCTTTTTCTCCAGTGCATCAGCAGGTATTTCGCGCCAACTGGTCAACACGGCGGGGGTAAAGTCGCCGGAATCCTCGCCGGTAAGGGCATCGAGGGAGTCTTCGCGCAGCCGATCGGTCTTACGCAGCCGCCCCAGACCTTCGTTGCGCGCGATCGAAAGCACCCAGGTTTTGAACTGGGAATCGCCGCGAAACAACTGTAAGTTGCGGAAAACTTTGATCGCCGTCTCCTGCGCGGCGTCTTCGGCGTCGGCCTCGTTATGGAGAATGGAGATTAGTAAAAAGTAGATGGCGCGCTCGCAGGGACGGATAAGTTCATGAAAAAGCTGATGTTCGCCGGCAAGAATCCGGCGAATGCAGTCTGCTTCAAACTCCGCGTTGGGCGCTTTTGTCATACCCGAAAACGATTGAGCTCGATAGGATCGGCCAGCCTGAAACCTGGATTTGCCTTCACCTAAAGAGAATATAGGCTCGGATGTAAACGAGCTAGATTTTCTGGGAGAAGGCGTAGGTTTCTCAAATCAATCAACAATCGTTGCAGAAAAAACCAATTTGGGCTGTACAATTGGCTGCACAAGTACAACCTTCTGGGAGGCCCCAATGGCCGGAGACATGCAGTTAACTTGCAGCGACTGTGGGCAGGAATTCACATTCAGCGCTGCCGATCAACAATTCTTTTCGGAGAGAGGGTTCTCGACTCCAAAGCGCTGTAAGCCGTGCCGCCAAGCAAAGAAGGCCGATGGTGGTGGAGGAGGCGGCGGGGGTTACCGGTCGACTCCAGCCCAGGGAACTCCTGTGATTTGTTCGAATTGCGGCCAACCGACGACGGTGCCCTTTGAGCCCCGCGGCGACCGGCCGGTGTTTTGCCGAGACTGCTATGTTGCCCGTAAAGGCGGCGGCGGTGGCGGTGGCGGCGGCCGGGGAAGATAACTGGCTTAACAGCGCGATTTAGACAACTCGAACATCCAGATCCTGCGGTGCGGTTTTAGTGTGTCTGTACTTCAAATCCGCGGGTCCGCGCCCCGGTTTTCCGCGTCTTATCAAGTGGCGCAACGTACGACTCCGTGGTGATCCAGACCACATCCCTCATTACATCCAGGGTTCAAAATCGAACTACCATCGGCGTGAGTGATTTCATTCGGCATGCATAGGCGCGTCCGCGGAATGGTCGCTGACCGAGCCCGGGAGGGACCAATGGAAGTTCGAGTTACCCAAAAAGAAGGCGTACAGTTTTCAGTTAATGCAAGAACGCATGAATTGACTTCCGATCAGCCGGCTGAGAACGGGGGCCAGGATACTGGAATGACTCCCCCGGAATTGCTGCTTGGCGCGTTGGGATCATGCGCAGCCTACTATGCAGTGGAATATTTGCGTACGCGCAAGTTGGCCGAGACCGGAGTGAGGGTGCAGGTGACCGCAGAAAAGCTGAAGCAGCCGGCAAGGCTTGGCAATTTTGTGGTGACAGTTAACTGCCCGGTCTCCTTATCGGAGGCGCACAACGATGGTTTGCTTCGCGCTGTCCATCATTGCCTGATTCACAATTCGCTTGCATCCCCAGCCAAAATCTTGGTTGAAATGCCGGCAACGAAACCGGTTCTCGCGGCCGGTTGACCTTTTGGCGCGAGCCCGCATCAAACAGGGTGAGTGGAACTCTGTGTCAAAAACAAAGGTGGTAAAACTAATGCCGCCGGTACATCCGCTATACTTCTTGTTGAAGTAGTGAAAGATTCAACTCATGTTGCCTGACCTGATTGCTTCCCCGGCGGTCTTTCGCAAATTCCTTGCCTGCTGGCTTTGCATGCTGGCACTGGTGTTTGCGTTTGAAGCCAAAACGGCCTGGTACGGTCCACCCGTGGGCCCAGGAAGCGCTATCAGCTCAGCCAAGGCACTCCCCGCCGATTTGCCGCAAGTGGTGTCGCACGGCGTCCCGGTCCCCAATCCGGCGAGCCCCGCACTTCCCTTTTTCATACTTGCTGGATTTGTTCTCGCTTTGTCAGGCGGGTTCGATCTTCGCAGGACGCGTAATACAGATCGCGAAAGGCTCGAACCAGCATCCTGGTCATTCTTCTCTCCGCAATTGTTCTTCCGCCCTCCCCCGATCTTTTAAAGCACCCCGTTTATATCGCAAGTACCGGTTGGTGTTAGTGGTTCAATGCTACCCGCGGCTTCCCCAGCTTTAACCTCAGCCATCGCCGACAGGATTTGGGCTCCATTTCGACCCCAAGGAATGTTCTCTTGACGGTTCGGTTTGAAGTCTCTGCGCGGTAACATCGGATGCGGCCTGCTGCCGGAATCGCGCGTATTTCCTGAGGCGCATTTTGCAGTCACGCATCATCTCCAATTTGTTCTCAACTGACGCAACAGAAACCATGCTGAAACAAGGAGCATGAACGGAATGAAAAGAAAGTACTCACTTATCGTTTTGGCCGCTTCAGGGCTGCTTGCGGCCTCGTCCATTTCGGCCTGCCACACCAGCGAAGCCGCCACAGGTCCCACCACCCCCTCGGCGCGCGTGGCCGTGGCCCAGCGAGGCGATATTTCGCACGTGCTTACCCTGGCGGGACAGTTTCAGCCCTACCAGGTGGTCGACGTTCACCCCAAGGTGAGCGGCTACATGAAGAAGATCAATGTAGACATTGGCGACCTGGTGAAGCAGGGAGAGACGCTCGCAATTCTTGAGGTTCCTGAACTGAAGGCGCAACTGGAACAGAGCAGCTTCGAAGTCAAGCAGAGCCATGAAGAGATAACCCGCGCCCAGCGGGAGATTCAGCGCACCGAAGCCGTGAACTCCGCGCTCCACGCAGCGTCAGAGCGGCTCAAGGCCGCGGCAGCCACTCGTCCGGGGTTGATTGCGCAACAGGAGCTGGATGACGCGCAGTCGAAAGATCTGTCGTCGCAGGCGCAGATAGATGCCGCAAAATCCGCCATGGCGGCCGCGCAGCAACATGAAGCCGCAGCTAAGGCCAACAACGAACAGGTGCAAGCAATGCTTAACTACACCAATGTAGTTGCGCCCATCTCCGGCGTGGTCATCTGGCGTTACGCAGATACCGGCGCGCTGATACAGGGCGGAACAGCCTCAAACGACCAGGCGCTGCCTATCGTCCGAATCTCGCAGAGCAGCCTGCTTCGCCTTCGAGTTCCCGTGCCTGAAGACGATGTGCGGTTCATTCACGAAGGCGACACGCTTGATGTTCGCGTGGACGCAATCGGCCGCTCCTTTACCGGAAAAATCGTGCGCTTTACCCGCGACGTGAATTTTGAGACGCGCACCATGGAAACCGAAGTGGATGTGGAGAACCAGAATCTCTCAATCTCACCGGGAATGTATGCCAACACAGCGCTTCGATTGGATCACGTAGAAAACGTGGTCACAATTCCAACAGATGCGCTGGTGCTGAACAAGAACCAACAAACGGTGTATGTGCTGGATTCGGACAATCACATTCACATTCGCAATGTTGAGGTGGGTATTGAAGGTACAAAGCTGGCAGAGATCAAGAGTGGCCTTCAGCCGGGAGACCGGGTGGTGGTGGGCGGCCAGGACAAATACCAGGAAGGCCAGCTAGTGAACCCGGTCGAGACTGCAGAGCCAGCTTCGGAGACAGTGCAGGAATCCGGCGGCATGATCGACATGAAAGCGGAAACCAACAAGGGAGGCGATCAGTAATGCCTCGGTTTGCACTTCGTTTTCCCTTCTTCATCCTTATGCTGAGCCTGGTGGTCGCCCTGATTGGAACGGTGACCGTGATATCCATGCCAGTGGATCTGTTTCCCGACATCGATATGCCGGTGGTGGTGGTGGCAACGTTTTACAACGGCATGCCTCCGGAACAGATCGAAGCCGACATCACGAATACTTTTGAGCGGTTCTTTACGCTGGCGGCGAATGTTGACCACAGCGAGTCGCGCTCGCTCACCGGCGTAAGCCTGATCAAGATCTACTTCAAACCTGGAACCGATGCCAATGCCGCGTTGAGCAATGTTGCCAACCTGGCAATGGCCGACTTGCGTCGCCTGCCTCCGGGAACGCTTCCGCCTGTGGTGCTGGGAATGACCGCATCAACACAGCCCGTTTGCCTGGTGACGCTGAAGGGCGAGGGGTTAAACGAGACCAACCTGAAGGATCTGGCGCAGTTCACGGTGCGCAATCAGATTTCGAGTGTGCAAGGCTCGTCGGTACCTCAGCCGTACGGAGGAACCTATCGGCAGATTCAAATCTACGTCGATCCGCTCAAGATGGAGGCGCGGAACCTGAGCCTCAACGACGTGGTGAAGGCTGTGGACAGCTCGAATCTGATTTTGCCGGCAGGCGATGTGCGAATTGGCTCGAAGGACTACAACATCTACGCGAACAGCCAGTTCCCTGACGCGAAATCGATGAACGATATGCCCTTGAAGTCAGTGGGCAACTCATCAGTGCTGGTGGGAGACATTGGAAAGGCGGTGGACTCGGGCGCATTGCAGTACAACATTGTGCGCATCGACGGCCAGCGCTCGGTCTATGTGCCCGTCTTCAAACAAGGCGGTGGCAGCAACACGATCACTATCGTGAACGGAATCAAGGAGGCCGTCAAAAATCTCGTCGACATACCCTCCGCGCTCCGAGTTGCTGTTGTGTTTGACCAGTCACTGTTTGTCAAGCTGGCCATCAGCAATGTCTCGCGCGAGGCGGGGATCGGCCTGGTACTGACCGGAGTAATGATTCTGATTTTCCTGGGGAGCCCGCGCGCCACCGTGGCCGTGCTGCTGGCGGTTCCGCTTTCGATGCTGGTTTGCCTGCTACTGACGAACGCTATGGGCGGCTCAATCAACACGATGCTTCTGGGCGGACTTGCACTGGTCTTCTCGCGCCTTATCGACAACGGCGTGATCGTGCTCGAGAACATCTATCGCCACATGGAAATGGGAAAATCGTCTCACCAGGCCGCGGACGAAGGCGGCACTGAAGTCTCGATGGCAGTTCTGGCAGCAACATTTACTACCGCGATCGTGTTCTTCCCTGTAACCGGGTTCAATGGAGTGAGCAAATACATTTTTACTCCGCTGGCCCTGGGCGTGGTTTTTTCGATCTTCGCCTCGTATTTCTTCGCCATGACGGTGGTGCCGTTATTCTGCTCAATGTTCGTTCGTCTCGATCCGCATGGCATTGAACATGAAGGCGATCTGGACGCTGTGGAAGGAAGAAAGCCAAACTTTTTCACGCGTTTTCTGGTGTGGTTCAACCATGGATTCGAACGGATGCTGAATTGGTATTCAGCGCTTGCGTTCCGCGTACTCGGGCGACCCGGCTTTGCAACCTTGGTGATGTTCGGCGGGGTGGTGATTATTCTGGCGGTCTCATTCCCTTTCCTGGGGCGCGCGTATTTCCCGCGAACCGATCCTGGGCAATTCATTATTAACGTCCGCATGCCCAGCGGCACGCGCCTGGAAGTGAGCGACCAATATATCGCCAAGGTCGAGAACATAATTCGCAGCGTGGTGAAGCCGAGTGACCTGGGCATGATCGTGTCGAACATCGGAGTCTATCCCGATCTTTCGGCCATCTACACTACGAACGCATCAATGGACACGGCCTTTGTGCAGACGAGCCTGAAAGAAGATCACAGCATCGGCAGCTACGAGTACATGCGCCGCGTACAGGTAGAGCTGTCGCGCCAGATGCCGGAACTCTCGACCTATTTCCAGGCGGGCGGCCTGGTTGACGGCGTGATCAATCAAGGACTGCCGGCGCCCATTGACGTTCAAATTAAATCGAATGACATGGACGCTGCTTATGGGCTGGCGCAACAACTGGCCGGCAAGATCCAGAAGATTCCGAACGTAAGCAGTGTCTACATTCCCCAGAGCATTAATTATCCCGGCCTGCTGTTGAACATTGACCGCGAACGGGCCAGCCTGATTGGACTATCGGCAAAAGATGTGGTGGACAACGTGATCACCGCGCTCACTTCAGACGGTATGGTGGCACCCAGCTACTGGATCGATCCGAAGAGCGGCAACAACTACATGGTGACGGTACAGTACGCGAACCGATGGATCGACAACATGTCGATGGAGGATTTCAAGAGCATTCCACTGCGTGGAGTGCGGCCGCAAGGATATGGTCCCAGCCAGGAAGGCCGCGAAGCGGATCCGAATTCCGCGCAACTTTTCCAGGGTGACCATACTTCCGGCTATGTTCCGCTGGGCGAGGTTGCAGATATCAAGCAAATCAATACGCCCACCGAGGTTGACCACTACCAGATTCGCCGGGTGATTGATATCTTTGTGGCTCCCAAGACCGAGGCGCTGCAAACCGTTGGCGCGCAGGTGGACAAGCTGGTGGGCCAAACCCAGCACGACAAAAACACCGTGATTGCGGTGCGCGGGGCGGTGGTGGAAATGAACAAGGCGTTCCACCAGTTCGGCATCGGACTGATTATCGCCATTCTGCTGGTCTACCTGGTTCTGATGGCCCAATTCAAATCATTCGTCGACCCATTCATCATTCTGATGGCGATTCCGCCAGGCCTGGCCGGAGTGGTGCTGATGCTGCTGATCACTGGGAGCACGCTGAACATTATGTCGTTGATGGGCGTAATCATGATGGCCGGCGTTGTTGTGTCGAACAGCATTCTGATTGTTGAGTTCACCAACACTCTGCGTGAAAAGGGATTGTCGCCGCTCAAAGCAACGGTTGAGTCGTGCCGCGTGCGTCTGCGCCCGATTCTTATGACATCGCTGGCCACACTGCTTGGCATGATTCCAATGGCGCTGGGGCTGGAGGCCGGCAGTGAACAATATGCGCCTCTGGCTCGCGCTATTATCGGCGGGCTGGGGCTGTCAGTGGTTGTGACTGTCTTTCTGGTTCCCGCCGTCTATCTCCTGATCCACGGGCGAGGCGAACATGTTGAGACGGCCGCACAAGGAGGCGCACATGAATAAACGGAATCGGATGCTGGCACGAATTGCACTCAGCGCCTGCGTCTTTGCTCTTGCTACAAATGTGGCACCGGCTCAGAATTCTCCGCTGCCATCCGCGCCTGCTGTGCATTTGTTGATGGAGCCCGCGGGTCAAGCTGCAAGCGAGGCTGCCGCGCAACAAGCGTCCACCGCCGTGCCCGGAACCTCAACCCAGGTGGCCCGCCCCCGACTCACAATTGCAGACGCGGAGCAGATGGCGTTGCGCAACAACCCGAACATCAGCGTTGCACACCTGCTTACGCTGGCGCAGACCCAGGTAACGCGCGAAGTGCGTTCAGCCGAAATGCCTACTTTGACTGGTGAACTGACCGCAGTGGGGGCGCATGAAAACAGCCGCATCACTGCTGGATATCTCTCTAACTCCGCGGTCTACAATCGTGCCGCCGGCGGCTTGACTGTGAGCCAGCTTATTACCGACTTTGGCCGCACGCATAATCTTGTACTCAGCGCGCAGTCCAATGCAAAGGCGCAGCTTGAAAGCGCGCGCGCCACCGATCTCGATATCCGGCTCGCGGTCGATGAGGCTTTCTACAAAGCACTAACCGCGCAGGCTGTGTTGCAAGTGGCACAGCAAACCGTTGCGCAGCGCCAGGCCACTGTCGATCAGATAGGCGCATTGACCAAGGCTAAAGTGAGGTCTGACCTCGACCTGAGCCTGGGAAATGTGCAACTTTCACAGTCGAACATGTTAGTGCTCGACGCCGGGAACAATGAGCAGGCTGCATTGGCCGAGCTCAACAATGTTTTGGGGAACGAGGCCAATCAACAGTACACGCTGGTGGATGAGTCGGTTGGAAATCCGCCACCGGCGCCCGACAACCCCGATGCGCTGCTTCAGACGGCGTTCGCGTCACGTCCCGATCTGGCTGCGCTGAATGACAAGTACGCATCGGCCGCACAATTCAGTAAGGCCGAGCGGGACCTGTGGATGCCGACCGTCTCCGCGCTTGCGGCGGCAGGAGGCACTCCGGTGCGTGCCGATCAGATTCAGTCGTCGTGGTACGGCGTGGCCGGCGCCAATATCAGTATTCCTGTATTCAACGGGTTTCTGTACAGCGCCGATGCGAAGGAAGCAAAGCTCCGCGCGCAGGCGGCGCATGAGGACGTACGGAATTTGCGCGACACCATTGCTCGCGATGTGCGCACCGCCGTGCTCAACGCACAGACGGCGTTCCAGCGCATCGGCGTCACGCAGGAGTTGCTCGATCAATCGAACCTGGCCCTGGACCTGGCGAAGGCCCGGTACAAGCTGGGTTTGAGTAGCATTGTTGAGCTCACGCAGTCCCAGTTGGCTCAGACGCAGGCTGCGATCGACAACACCACGGCACGCTACGGCTACCAGACTGCGTTGGCTGAGGTGCGGTATGAGCTGGGGCAGTGATAAGTGCAGGTAATAGGGACCAGGGAATAGGGAGTAGAAAAACATTAAACAGAAGCGGACTTCTAATCCGTATTCCCTGTTTTACGTGATCTTGATGCTCTTGCCGCGCGAGAGGACGGCTGCCTGGCGGCGATCCTTTGAGGCGTGGTCGATTTCTTTCCAGAACCCGATAAAGTAATCTACGGCGGAAACGGTGGAAACAACCGCGGCGAAGTAGATCGCGGCGATTGCGTACCACTTTACCGGAATCACTACGAACCCGATTTGCCAATGATCCCAACGATGGGCCAGGATTGCCGAGACAACTGCGACGATCTGGATCACGGTTTTGAGTTTGCCTAGCTCGCTGGCGGTAATGGTGAATCCTTCAGACGAGGCAATGGAGCGCAGACCTGAAATGAGGAACTCGCGTCCGATGATCAACACGACGATCCACACTTTGACCACCGATGGGTTGTAGGCAACCAGCGCGATCAGCGCGGCTGTGACCATGATTTTGTCGGCCAGCGGATCGAGCAGCATGCCCATGGTGGTGATTTGCCCGCGCTTACGGGCCAGGTAGCCGTCGAGTCCATCGGTAATCGAGGCCAAAACAAACAGCACCGACGCCAGAATCTCCTGCGTCCCCGCCGGCCCCTGCCATGGAAAATGCGGGGACAGTATCCACAGCAGCAGTGGAATCATCAGGATTCTGCTCATCGTGATGGAATTGGGCAGATTCATGGCGTCGCATGGCGAGAATCAGAAAAATCTCGGCGACTCCATTATTGCACTCAATGGAAAACAGGGTGAGATATGCCGTGTCTGAAGCTGCAATCGATTCGCCTCGGGATGATGTTTTGAGCCGATTGCGTGGGTGGGCGCGCTGTGCTATTTTGAATTAGGACTAAATTAGTCGCATATTATTTTCCTTTGCTAAGAAGGGAGCCTTCCGGAGCAAATGCGACCGATTCGAAAACTGCTGCGGCCCGGTGGGTGTCTTTTGGCGAAGAGCCACCAGGGCCGCATGACCGGCAACCCGAGAGCTGGCGGCTCCCCCTAGGATAGCGGAAGCGTCAGCCAACATTCCAGAAAGGAATCCGATGGCTCGCTCGTTACACCCGTCTTTCCTCATCCCATGCGGATCTGGGTCTCTATCCAGATCTCTGCGCAGAGGGGCAATACTGAAAAGTCGTTCGAACTTCCGGCGAAATCTACCCGGCCAATTCATCTTTCCGAGATACGTCATTCTGTTGGTGGCAACTCTGGTTTTGCTTTCAACGCCCCGCTTGGTGCGCGCGCAGGAACCACCCTATTTTGTGACCTATTCCGACGCTCTTGAAGAGCCAGGGAATCTTGAAATCGCGACCAAGAATCTCGCGGCAACACCGAAGAATGCAAACGGATTCGAGAGCACCACGCTGGAGCTGGAGTATGGCGCCAAGGCCTGGTGGACGACCGAACTCTATCTGCAGGGCCAGGGAACGGCCGGCGATTCGACAGTGTTTACCGGCTTTCGGTGGGAGAACCGATTTCGCCTGCTGCCAACCGAACACTGGGTGAACCCGGTGCTCTATCTCGAGTATGAAGACGTGAACGGAGCCGACAAAAGCATCCTCGAACTCACCGGACACGACAGCCATGCTGATTTGCAAACCCGCGATGCCGAGGGAAAACGCGACATATCGCGGACCATGGAGGGAAAGTTAATTCTCTCCAGCAATCCGAAGGGTTGGAATGTCTCGGAGAACTGGATTATGGAGAAGGACGTGATGGGCGGAGCATGGGAATTCGGCTACGCCGTGGGCGCAAGCCGCCCGCTTACGTTCAGCGGCAGCGGCCAGACCTGTGTCTGGTGCCGGAAGAACTTTAGCGCGGGCGCCGAAGTGTACGGAGGGCTGGCAACAGTGCACGACTTCGGTTTCAACAACACATCGCATTACGCGGGACCGACGGCGAATATGAGCTTGCCGCACCGGTTCACAGTCGGCTTGTCACCGCAATTTGGACTCAGCAGCGACAGCGCGGGCGTGCTTTGGCGTTTCAACTTTGCGTATGAGGTGCAGCAATTCCGCGACCTGTTCCGCGGCAGGGAGGCGCAATGAAGCGCGTAGGCATGGCTTGGAGCATCGTTGTACTCAGTTTGACTTGTTCCATTGCAACGATGGCATCGGATGGCGGTTGGCTTCGCAAAGTTCCGCAGTCGGAACGGTCACGCGCGAATCCCTATTCCGGCGAGTCCGATGCGATCGCAGCGGGCAGAGTTCTGTTTACCGAGAATTGCGCCCAATGCCACGGCGTGGACGCTCTTGGCCGACATGGGCGGCCCAGCCTCCGCAGCGAACGGATACGCAACGCGAGCGATGGCGAATTGGCATGGTTGTTGCGCAATGGAAGTTTGTGGAAAGGCATGCCTTCGTGGACCACGCTGCCCGAGCCGGAGCGATGGCAGATTATCGCTTATATACGAAGCCTCCCGCGAAATGATCCGTCCGCCACCGCTGCCGCGCACCCCTGACAATAAAGGCGGTGAGAGCTCCGCGCTCTCCCCGCCTTTAGTTGACGATTCGGCATCAGTTGCGCTACGCGTAGATGCCGCGCTGCTTGATGGTGAAGGCTACGCGATCGATCGCCAGCATGTAAGCCGCAATGCGGTTATTCACGTTGTGCGCCTCGGCATAGCGGACCACATCGTCGAAGCTGTCGCGCAGAATGGTTTCAAGCTGCTCGTTGACGATGGCTTCTTTCCAGAAGTAGCCTTGCCGGTCCTGCACCCATTCAAAGTAACTTGCCGTCACGCCGCCGGCGTTGGCCAGAATGTCGGGCACTATGAAGATGCGCTTGTCGGCAAGAATCTCATCGGCAACCGCGGTGGTGGGCCCGTTTGCGCCCTCAACCACGATGCGCGCCTTGATTTTGTCGGCGTTGCGGCTGGTGATCACGTTCTCGGTGGCCGCGGGAATCAGGATGTCGCATTCTGAAATCAGCAGTTCTTCGCTTGGCATGGCTTCAGCGCCGCGATAGCCCAGAATCGACTCGTTCCGGTACTTGTATTCAAGCAACTGGTGAATGTCGATTCCATTGGGATTGAAGAGGCCTCCATCTTTCTCGGCGATGCCGACAATTTTGTATCCGTTTTCCTGCATCAGGCGAGCGCCGTTCGATCCGACGTTGCCAAAGCCCTGGATGATTACGCGGCAGCCATCGACCGACATGTTAAGGTAGCGCAGGCTCTCGTTACACACCACCATCACGCCACGGCCGGTAGCTTCAATGCGGCCTTTTGAGCCGCCGATGTTGAGCGGCTTGCCGGTCACCACGCTGGTGACGGTTTGGCGCATGTGCATGGAGTAGGTGTCCATGATC
>Ga0265338_10006378_pt1 | contig 15056 bp, 19 predicted proteins | sample 42126metaG_FD_193579 | JGI IMG/M metagenome (GOLD analysis project Ga0265338, IMG submission 193579) | Rhizosphere microbial communities from Carex aquatilis grown in University of Washington, Seatle, WA, United States - 4-21-26 metaG | ecosystem: Host-associated > Plants > Roots > Rhizosphere... | reverse complement strand
GAGGCTAGTCGCTGTCCGCTATTCGCGACGAGCTTTCAGCCATCAGCCAGAGCTTATGTCGGATGGGTCGTTGGGGGCGCTTTTACTTCTGCATTGACCACGATGGTTCGTCGCGAGAGTAATTGACAAAAACTTGACCGGTAACCTGGGCAATGGGTCGTAACCTTAGGTTGGAACAGGATGGTAGGCATGAGACAGCGACAGATTCCCGGGATTCTACTGGCGGTTCTAGTGCTGCTGACCCCTTGCATGGCACATCACATGGCGGTCGTCGTGTCCAAGGACAACAAGGTGCAGAACGTGACTTCCTCACACCTGGGAAAGATTTTCAAAGGCGAAGTGAAAAAGTGGGCGGACGGGCAGAGTGTGGTGCTCGTTCTGCATTCCGCTTCCGCAGACGAGGTAACAACTCTGGTGCGTCTTACGAAGATGTCGCAAGCTGATGTGAAGGCGATGATTGCTTCGCACAAGGACTCGATTAAGACGGTAGGATCGGACGCGGATGTGATTGAAGCCGTCGCTTCGACTCCGGGCGCAATTGGGCTGGTGGAAGAACGTTCGATCAATGACCGGGTCACGGTGGTGAAGGTGGACGGCAAATTACCCATGGAGTCGGGATACCTGCCGCATTAGCAACGAGCGGTAATGCATCGTCGTTGGTACTGCGGCGGATGAAATCATTCCGCCGGAACAGACCCCTATAAAGAACCACAGCCAATTTGCCGATTGGCGGAGTGGTGTCCTTTCCTTTCACAGGATGGTTCGACCGCCTCCTTCCTCCTACAACCGGGGCAGGTGCGGACATGGTCCGGAAGCCCGTTCGGAGCGGGGAGGGCCCCATGATCGACGAGAGCAAGCCTCCAGTGATCGGATTCTGGCGTTCGCTGTTTGAGCCGGAGGCAGGTGTACCGCCGGTGAAGGAACCGATCCATTGCGACGCTCCCGCGTTGCGTGGTGCGGAAGTAGCCGCGGTGTACTGCGGGCAGCGCGTCGGCGGCGACTTCTACGAATTCCTGCGGGTGGGGCCATCGCGCATGCTGTTTGTCCTGCTGGATGCGGCGGGCTTGCGGGCGGATACGAGAGAGATCCTCGTGTCAGCGCAGAGGACGTTCCGCATGTGCGCGCAGGAGTTCTTCTCAGCGCAGGACTTGAACGAGACCACGGCCATGATCAGGCTGTGTGAAGGCATGAATCACACGATCCTGCGGGGCGGACTGCGGAGTTGCCCGGGGTTTATTGGTTGTTATAACGAAGACCTCGGCACGGTGTGCTATGCCAACGCCGGCCACACTCCGGGCCTGCTGCGCGATAAGACAGGGATCACACTTCTGGAGGCCACGGGGCTGCCCCTGGGGTTGTTCTCCCATACGACCCAGAGCGCGTCCACCTGCCATCTCGTGCCGGGCGCTGCGCTGATAGCGGTGTCACGGGGAATTGTCGAAGCCGGATTTGAAGGCGAAGAATTCGGTCTGGACCGGGTGCAGGAAAGCTTCCAGAAGGTGCCGGCTCTGCGGGCGCGCGAGGTTTGCGTTGGATTGCTGGAAGCGGCGCAGGAGTTCAGCATGAAGCCGTTGACGCACAATGATGCCACGGCGGTGGCGCTGGTGCGGATGGAAGGATAGCGCTCTAGAGGCGGCTACCCTCGGCAGCTTTGTACCAGGATCCTCGCTCGAATTGCGCGATGGGAATTTCGATAACACCTTCCTGCACTCTGAGTTCGTCATTCAGGAAGTGGTAGGAGACTTTGCCTGCGTCGCGATTGATGTGATCGATGCGAATGCGGTTTCCATCGCGGTCGGCGCAGATCAACCCAACTTCGAGATCGGAAGCGGCGGCCTTTTTGACGGTTTCTGTCTTCTGGGGCATCGACTGGTTAGATGCTAGACGATCCGGGGCGATTCGGCGGGCGGTTTTTGGGTTCGGTGCATCCTATAAACATGAGGAATCGCGCTTTTGTGTTTGCTCTGTTCGCTGTCGCGATCATGTTCTCGATGATTCGAGAGTGGAATGCGCCGGTGGCATGTCCGCGGATCGCAGTTATGCGGCATGGGTTTCTGCGGTAAGCCGGCGGCAGTTCCTAAAGGGGCATTGGGGTGGCAGATTTTCGGCATGCCTGAGGGCATGCCCCAATTACAAACCCGGAATCGGGGTAACTGCTGCGGCATGCCCGAAGGCAAGGCGGTTGCCGGCACTGCCGCTTACCGCAACTACTTTTTCATCTTCCGGCGGATGTCGGGCCAGAATTCCTTGATCACGAAGGTGATGGCGTCGTAGCCCATTTGCGATCCCCAGACGCTGGCAGCGTTCTTGAGAGTGCGATCGCTCTCCGCATACCGCAGGCTTCCATCGCTGCGTACACCGAGAAACGTGCGTTTGGGATGGTAACTGAAGGTCGAAATGGAGGACGACAGTGCGCTGCCGAAGACTTCGGAAGCGTTGAATTCGTTGCGTCCCGAGTCGCCACGGGTCACGACAATGCGGGTCACGGCATAGCCGGTGCGGTGAAAAAAACTGCCCTTGCCCAATTGGAAGTAGCGGGGATCCTGGCGAAGCATCGACGGGAAAACCGCGCCGACCATAAAATTTTCGATGGTGCCATCGGCAACGTATGCGCCGTAGCGTTTTCCGTAGCCTTCCGCTCCCTGCCCGAACCCGGGCTCACTATCTTGCGCCTGGCTGATACCCGCGAGTGCGGCATACCAGACAAACTGGGCGGGATCGAAAGCGCTGCGGGCGACGAGTTTGAATTTTCCTCCGGCGGTGAGCGGGGGAATGGTGGCGGCGTTTTCAACGGTCAGGAAATTCGGCAAGGCAAAAAACAGACGGTCTTTGGAATTAGCCTTTTCGTCTTTTGCGGCCGGAGCGTCTTTGATCTGAGTTTGGGCCTGCGCTGGCGGCGCTGGCGGTTGTGACTGGCTCTCCGGCGGCTGGGCTGCTGGAGTCTGGTTCGATGTCTGGGATTTCGTGGTCTGGCCGAGAGCGGCTGTGGTCAGGAGGAACATCGCCAGGCAGGTCAAAAGGCAGGCAACTGCAAAACGCGTGCGATTCAAGATGGTAGTGGCTCCGGTTGAATTAAGAACGCGACCCAGGTTCTGGAATTAACGGGTGTTCCGCCGAATGCGGCGACCGTTTTCCCCCACTCGTTCGAGCGTGATTTCCACGTCTCGGTCCCGCTGCAAGCGCGGGAACTTCTCTCCCCACTCTATCAGTAAGATGCTGTCGGGAGCGAGAAGGTCATCAAGGGCGAGGGTTTCGAACTCGCGCTGAGTTTCGATGCGGTAAAGGTCGATGTGGTAGAGGGTGGCGCTGGGTCCGCGATACTCGTGAACGAGGGTGAAAGTGGGACTGGTGACCTCGTCGGCAGGAGCGGCATGAAAGCCTTCGGCGATACCTTTAACAAGAGTGGTTTTTCCGGCGCCGAGATCTCCTCGCAGGAGGACAAGGAGCGGGGGAGACAGTTCCCTGGCTAGGGCTCGTCCGTGGGCGATGGTCTCTTCGGGCGAGTTTGTGATGGTTTCCGTCGTCATCGCAGGAGGCCAGTATAGCCGCCAACCGCTGATAAGACCGTGGGAAGGCGTGGGTTCGGCAGACGCGAAGGCGTAAGGAGGCTAATGCTCTCTCGGCAGGCGTACGGATGCCGGAGGGGGATGGATCCGAGGCCTGCAACCGCCTAATTGCAGCGGTTAGAGTCCGGTCGAGGTTGGCAGGTGCTCGGAAATCGAGTCCAGAAAGCTGCGATCCAGGACGGAATCCAAAGCCATCCGAAGCTTGCGATGGTCCTCATCGCCAAGAGCTACGAAACGGAAGGGCTGCAGGCATGCGCTCTGGAATTTGCGCATGGGTTGGAGCATTTCCGCCATGCCCTGAATGGGGCCGGAGCGGGTGTGGAAGGCGATCTCGACGAAGTCGCCGGTGGAGAGCGCGTGCTGTAACTGAAGCACGCCACCGGTTACGGAAAGCGATTGAAGTTTTGCGCGCGCACGCTGGCCGCCTTCGGCATGAATGGCTGCCGCGACGGATCCATTAAGTTGTACACGGGGAGCGCGCCGGTTGGCGTCGGATTGGGGGAAGTGGGTCATAGCCGTCAAAACTATGACATGGCGGCCGAAGGCCGGGCAGATTACCAAAGCGCTTGTACGCGGGAGTATGCTTAGAAGCCGGGCCGGGGAGTTAGCGGGTGTAGTGGGTTTTGCGATAATAGTGCGGGTATCACTGCTGACCGAACCAGTCGCACCCCAAGTCAGCCGTCCATTGAAAACAGAGCGTTTGCGGGACCTGAGGACTGAGAAATATGCAAAGTGCCAAACAGTTGTGGTTGCGCGGTGGGTTCGTAGGTGTGTGCCTGCTGGCCGGTTTGTTGACCGGTTGCTCGGACTCCCCGAAGGTTCGCCAGCAGAAGTATATGGAGAGCGGCCAGCGCTACTACGACAAAGGGCAATACAGGGAAGCGGCGATTCAGTTCCAGAACGCGATCCAGGTGGATTCGCACTCGGCAGATGCCCATTTCAAGATGGCGATGACGGCGATGAAGCTGGAGCAATGGCCGGGTGCGATGCAGGAATTCTCGGCCGCCGTGCAAGCCAACCCCGAGCATTATCCGGCGCGACTGGAGATGGCGAAGCTCCTGATGATGGGCGGGCAGTTCCCTTCGGCGAAGGAACAGCTTGATTTTCTTGCGCAAAAGCAACCGAGCAATCCAGACGTCTTTATCGCCCTGGCCAATTATTACAGCGGGACGGGGAACACAGGCGCGGCCCTGGCGGCATTGCAGCAGTCGTTAAAGCTGGATCCCAACCGCTCTGATTCGTATTTGACGCTAGGCATTCTTCAGGTGCAGGCGCAACAGTGGGGCGAGGCTGAAGCGAGTCTGAAGAAAGCCGTGGACCTGGCCCCCAAGTCGGCGGACCCGTTGATCGCGTTGGGCAATTTCTACCAGACGCGCGGACGTTTTCCCGAAGCTGAACAGATGTTCCGGCGCGCGATTCAGACAGTACCGAGCGATCCGAATCCGCGCCTTTCCCTGGCTGGCTTGTTCCTGGCGGAGAACAAGCCAGGGGATGCCGAGGAGTTCCTGCGGCAATCGAAGAAGGATTTTCCGGACAACTCGACGGGCTATAGCATGCTGGGCAATTTCTATATTGCGAGCAACCAGTTGGATAAAGCCATGTCGGAGTATGCCACCCTTCACCAGGATCATCCCAAAGATGCGGTGGTCAAGAAAAACTACATTCAGCTTCTGATCCTGAAAGACAAGTTGGATGATGCGCGCAAGTTGAACGAAGAAGTCATGAAAGCCGAGCCTGCGGATGCGGACGCGCAGGTGTACAAAGCGGAGATCGAAATACGAAGCGGTAAAAGTAACGATGCTGCGGACACCCTGCAAGCAGTGTTGAAGAACGATCCGAATAACGCCGTAGCGCACTACCAACTGGGGCTGGCATTCGATCAGTTGGGGAACGCGACGCGGGCGGAGCAGGAATGGCGGGATGCGGTGCGGCTGCGGCCAGATATTGTGGAGGCACACCGGGCGCTGGCGGGATCGGCAATTCACCGCGGCGATGCATCATTCCTGGCGCAGGAAGCGGACCGGATTATTGCGTTGCAGCCCGCGGCTCCGGATGGATATTTACTGCGCGCGGTGGCGGAAATCGACCGCAAGCAATACAACACTGCGGATGATTACCTCCGCCAGTCGATTGCAAAAGAGGCTAACAATCCCTCGGCGTATGTGCAACTGGGAAACCTGCGCATGGCACAGAACCAGATGGGAGAAGCACAGAAGGCATACCAAACGGCGCTCGACCAGGATCCAAATTCGACGGATGCTTTAGGCGGTGTGCTGAACGTGGACCTGGCGCAGAAGCAACCGGACAAGGCGATCGCGACGATCAAGGCGCAGATCGCAAAGGTTCCCAACAACTCAGGTTTTCATACGATGCTGGGAGAGCTGCTGAAAGAGCAGAAGAAGGATCTGGGCGGCGCGGAAGCAGAGTTCCGGCGCGCCATTGAACTGGACAAGAACAATTCGACCGCGCTGATCAAGTTGGGGATGGTGCAGAACGAGCGTGGCGCGACGGACACCGCACTGCAGACGTATCTGGATGGCAGCAAGAATAATCCGAAGGAAATTTCATTTTGGGTGCTGGCCGGCAGTATCTACGAGAACAAGCAGAATTGGGAGCAAGCAAAGCAGATGTACCAGAAGGCGCTGGCGATTCAGCCGGATAATGCGATCGCATCCAACAACATGGCGTATGTCATGCTGCAGCAGGGCGGGAACGTGGATGTAGCGTTCTCCATGGCGCAGACGGCGCGGCGGCAATTACCTGACGATCCGCATTCGGCGGACACGCTGGGCTGGGCTTTCTACCAGAAGCACGTGTACACGTCGGCGATCAACCTGTTCAAGGAAGCAGTGAAGAAGGATCCAGAAAACGCGCAATATAACTTCCACCTGGGCATGGCGTACGCCAAGAACGGACAGGGAGCGCTCGCGCGGCAACAACTGGAGCGTGTCGTCAAGATCAGTCCGAATTTCCCGGATGCCGAAGCATTGAAGCGGGCAGTGGCCGAGATGAAGGCGCAGGGATGAAGAAGTCTGGGCGGAGCCTCAGGGCTTATTCTCTGGACTCGCCTTGCCATTCAGGCTGGCAGATCGATCTGAAATAATTCTTTCAGCGTAGCTCGCCATTGCTGCTCCCCAGGCAGAGCGCGCTCATCGCGCTTCCCGTGGTGCGTCTCAATCAGCTTGAAATCCGAAAGAGTGATGCGGCCTTTGCGGGTTGCGAGGGAGCAGATGCGCTGGCGCGTGAAGTGGGAGTCCGGCGAGGTCTGATGGTAGTGGCACATGGGTGCGAAATCGGATAGGTGGCGCGGCAGCGGGGTGAAGGAGTACTGGCTCTTCCAGGTGTGGTCAGCTTTCACTTGCATGTGTAAAGCACCCTCGATCTCGGTGATGCGGTAGACGCGTCCGATCTGAGGCTGTTCCAGGTTGGGCTGGAGTTGCAGAGGCTCGAGGAAGCTGTCTCCGAAGCCTACGTCGGCCAGCCAAGGGGAGTTAGAACCGGGGATATCGACACGCAGAGCCAGGTGATCGAACTCGGGGCTGGCGGAGCCGTCGGCGCGGGAGACTCGGGCGGAAAGCAGCGTGACCTCAAATCCTGAGGCGCGCAGGAGAGCGGCAAAAGCACCATTGAGTTCGTAACAGAATCCGCCGCGGTGCTCGTGGACGATCTTGTGGAGGAAGCGGGATTCGTCGCAGAGGATAGGGCGGCCGAGGTGGATGTCGAGGTTCTCGAAGGGGACGGTAAACATGTGGGCGCGGTGGAGATCGCGCAGGGTTTCGGGACTCGGAGTGGTGGGACCGTTGTAGTGAATACGGGCGAGGTAGGCGGGAATATTTAGCACGATTTCACAAGTGAAGCGCGGCTCGGATTCGCTAGACCGGCAACTCTTCCTGCATCCATCCGCTGGCGGCTTCGGGCTTGGGTTCGCCGGCCAGGTCGAGCACAAGTTTTTCAAGGATCAGGCGCTTGCCGGGAGGGTTGGAGCGCAGGGCGAGGTCGGCTTTGGCGATCAGGCGGATGGCCCGGGTCAGTTCGCGTTTCGATTTGTAACGGCGGGCCTGGCGAATGATGTCATCGGCGGCGAAGGGTGGGACCCGGAAGCCTTGCCACAGAGCGGCCCAGAGCATGCGCTGGTCGCGGACGTTGCGCTCGAGGATCACAAGCATCTGGCGGAACGTCTTGGCGAGCATGTAGAGATGGCCGATGGCGGCGTCCTCTCCGTCGCCGGTGGAGAGCAGGGCGTCGAGGACGGTCAGCGTGCGAACGCGATCTTTCGAGGAGATGGCGTCGGTCAACTCGTAGAGCGATCGTTGTTTGGCGGCCAGAACCATGGTCTCGACGTCGCCCAGGGTAATTTTCTTTTTCTCGCCGACGTAGAGAATCAGCTTCTCGAGTTCGTTCGAGACCATCATCATGTCGCCGCCGAGAGCGTCGACGAGTTCGCGGGCGCCGTCGGGATCGATCTTGACGCCACGGGTTGTGCAGTATTCGCCGATCCAGCGGACCGCTTCGCCTTCTTCCACGCGCGAGAGTTCGACGATGCCGCAGAACGGGCCGAGGTCTTCGCGGATCTTCTGGTAGCGATCCTTGTCCGTCATCTCCATGCGACGGGCGTCGGCGGGAATGCTGATGTGGTCGGCGACGAAGACGAGCAGAGCGTCGGGGTTGGGATTCTTGCAGTACTCCTCGATGGCGCCGATTTTTTCGTCGTTGGAGCCGCGGCCGAACAGTGTTTTCACTCCCCGGGCGAAGAAGACCTGAAAGGGGGCCATCAGCGATGGCGTGCGGGCACGATCCAGGACCTCGTTGAGAGAAGTTTCGCTCAGGTCGTATTCGAATACGCTGAAGTCCCGCGAGTCCGGAGCGACAAGATGTTCGAGGATGGCGTCCCGGCAGCGCTTGCGGAAGAAGGCTTCATCACCGACCAGCACGTAGGCCGGCCGCAGCTTGTGCGATTCGACCTCGGACATGAAACGGTCGGCCTGGCTGAAGGCTCGCATCAGTAGGCCTCCAGTATGTTCGCGACCAGGGTCCGCGCGAAATCGCGCGAAAGGCGATCGACGGCGGGCGAGTCCTCTTCAAAGAAGCTCGTGAGATCGCGCGAAATCTCGTACTGATCGTGGAAGAGGTAGGACGGGTTCTGGAAGACGACTTTGCCCTGACGATCGGTGAGAGTGACTTGCATGCTGACCGTGATCAGCGCACTGGCCGCGCGGCCCGTCTGCGAGTCGTAGGCAAGCGGAGTGGCAGTGGCCGACACTACCGTGCCTTTCAGGACTGCGTCGGAGTCCTGTTTGGCATCGTGGATCACCCGGAACTGAGTACGCGAGTTGAATTCCTGCACGACGGCATCGGTGAGCAATTGCTCGATCCGGAAGGTCTGGCTCTGGCTGACGAATGCTGGAATTGCGATGGTATGGATATTCGGCGGCAGTGCAACGGCGTGCCCACGGTGTGATAGCCGCAACTGGTGGCAGCAAGGCTGACAACGATCGCCGTGACAGTGAGCCATCTCATCGCAAGCTGTCGCCTGAACATCCGCAGGTTCATTGAATCTGCCCTCGCGGACGGGAGGCAGTCATGGTCTCGGCGCATTCCACCGCGGTCAGAGCCGAGATGCGTAGATTGTCGATTGTGGCCCAGATCCAAATACCGTTTTTGTGGTTGGCGTCAGCAGTAAGCCCAACCAGGATGTCCCCCTGACCAGCAGCGCTCACATTGGTGGGCGTATCTTCCCGTTCCGTGACGACTACATGCTCTCCCGCCAGAGCTTGCGAAAGGTCTTTGAGGGCGACGGCCTTGTCCATCTCCAGGTAAATCGAAAAACCATGTCCGTGGAATATGGGCGCTTGCAACACTTGGAGCGAAGGAGCAATCGCACTGGGTGCGATTTCGCCATAGTGTTTTCTGATGCGCTGCGACACCTGGTCGAGTGACTGGTCGGATCGAGGTCCGTAGCGTGCCACCATGTTGAACGCCACTTGGGCGTCAAACACAGCCTTCGGCAGTTCCTGGAAGGAGAGCAGATTTACCGTCTGCTCGTGCAACTCGTCCATGCCCTTCTGACCGTACTCAGATGCCGGCTCATACACGGTAGCAACCATGCGTTCAACTTTTGCGGCATTCTGCGCGCGCAAGGCGAGCATTGCCAGCACAGTTGCGGCGGGATGCGCCGCAATGACGGGGCCGGGCTGCAGCTGGGGTGTCAGCGGGTGACCTGTCTGACGCTCAATCCAAGGAGATCGCACCGAGACTCCTGGCTCGTCCTCAAGCGCATCGGAGAGATCAATGATCGTGTTGCCGAGATCGCGCGCCGCCTGCCACTTGGCGCGGGTTGCACGTGGATCCGAGGCGAAGAACGTAAAGTCGACGCGCTCGAACTGCTCGGCGCGGACACTCTGGATGAAACTCATTTCGTCGCCAACGGCCTCTAACTGGCCAAGAGCTTCATCGTCATCGAGCAGGCGAATATCAACGGCAGGGAAATTCCGGTCGCGCAGGACTTCGGCGATTTCTTTCCCCATGAGAGACGCGGCGCCTACAATCGCGACGCGGTAAAGATTCGTACCCCGGAGATCGGCTTGCGAACCGGCAGATTTGGAGAGAGGACTCATGATGTTTGAGATGCCTCCCGGTACGGCGGGGGTTCAGAAGGCGTCTTGCGGCGGAAGATCCACTGCAAGCGCCAGAGGACGCCAGAAGCCATATACAGCACGGCGATCGCGAACAAAACGGGTCGCGAGAAGGACCATATGGACGCGATCAGAATCCCGATCAGGATGATGAGCCGGAAGGGATGGCGCGAGCGGAAATCAATGTCCTTGAAGCTGTAAAAGCGCCAGGTGCTGACCATCAGATAGCCGACCACCACAACCATCATCAGCCAGCTCATGGAAGTCCACCAACTACTGATGGGCACTCCCGCGGAAAAATGAACCACAGCAGCAATAACGCCAGCTCCGGCGGGGATTGGCATGCCGACAAAATATTTCTTTCCGGGACGACCGGGATTTGAAGGCTGCGGGTTGCTGGTGATGTTGAAGCGCGCCAGCCGGCTGGCTCCGGCCATCAGGAATGCGAAGCTCGCAATCATCCCGAGCTGCGTGATCTTCAAGCGCAGATCCGGGGCGATCGTCGCCGGCAGCATGTGGAAGCCCCACATCCAGGCGAGTAGGGCGGGGGCGACGCCGAAGGTGATGACATCAGCCAGAGAGTCGAGTTCCTTACCGAAATCGCTGTCCGTGCGTGTCATGCGCGCGATGCGGCCGTCGAGGCCGTCGAAGAGCACGGCAAATCCGATGGCCTTGGCAGCGAAGTCCAGGTGCCAGGCTTCGCCCGACGTGCCGTACACGGTTTGAACGATGGCATAAAAGCCCGCGGCGATGTTTGCGGTGGTGAAGAGCGAAGGGAGGATGTACATGCCACGGCGCAGTTTGCCGCGATTGCGCTCATAGTCTCGGCGGCGAGGACTTATTTCTGCCACGACGCCTCCCGTTCTCCGGCCGCCGCGCCGACGGGCTGCGCCACAGGGAGTACCGCCAGTACTGACTTTCCACCCTGCACCTTGTCTCCAAGCTTGACGCGGATGGCGGCATCGCGATCGAAAATGATATCGACGCGCGAGCCGAACTTGATCAGGCCAACGCGCTGTCCGCGCGCAACTGAGTCGCCGACTTTCAAGTTGAACACGATACGCCGTGCGATGAGGCCGGCGATCTGTTTGAAAATCACTGTGCGGCCCTCGCCCTCGACGGTGACGATATTCTGCTCGTTTTCTTCAGCCGAGTTTGCGGCCATGGCATTCACGAACTTTCCCCGCTGGTAGCGAACGTCGCGGATGATTCCCGCAATCGGCGAACGGTTGACATGCACATTGAAAACGTTCAGAAAAATGCTGATTCGCGTTCGCTGAAAACCGCCGGAATCAATGGTCGATACGTCCGTGACCTTGCCATCGCCGGGCGAAACGATCGCCCCCGGCTGACCGGGGATCTGGCGCTCCGGATCGCGAAAGAACCACAGGCAGAACGCCCCGAGCAGCAATACCGGGACAGCATAGGGCCATGCCGCCAGCCAGGCGATCACACCTGCTGCGAGCACGCTACCGATGCCGTAAAAATAACCGTCACGAACCATGGGAATTGCCTAGATTATAGAGCGGAGGGCCAAGAATCTACATAACTGCAATAAAAAAAGGCGCTTACGTGCGCCTCATTGCAACACATGCTTTCGTTGTTAGCACGATCGGGGAGGATCGGAAGCCGATCCGGAGATTTCTGCTATGCCGACTGGCGCTGAGTCTGACGCTCCAGGTGCAGCATCTGATCTTTGAGGCGCAGCTTCAGCTTCTTCAGCCGCACTTCTTCCAATTTTTCGTCGTCGGTGAGGTAGCGCTTTTGAGTGAGGGATTCCAGTCTTTGGGAATATTGCGAATGCTCCTGAACCAGCCGCTGGAACTCATCGTGACCGGTCAGGAGAGAACCTTGTGGAGTCAGCATCCTTGCAGACCTCCTGAGTTGTTACTGTGCTGTTAAAACCTAGCACAGGCCGAGCAGGGGTTTCAATGACATTCACCCCTGTTTTTTTCGCCGTCTGTGGATTGTGGTGATCCCGTCAAAATGCACTGAAAGCTGTGCAAAAGCTGGACTTAGGCCGCCGGTCGGGCGTTCTGAATTAAGTTTCGGAATCGAGGGAATACAGTACGGCGTCTTCGACCGGATCACGATAATATCCTCGGCGGCGGCCAACCTCGCGCAGGCCTGATTTTTCGTACAAGCCGCGGGCAGGGGCGTTCGACTCGCGCACTTCGAGCAGGACGGCTGCACCTTCTTGCTGCCGCCATTCCGTGAGCAGCTCGCGCATCAGGCGCGAGGCAATCTGGTGACGCCGGGATTGCTCTTCGACCACGATATTTTCGATTTCCCATTCGCCGGCGACGGTGCGGGCGCAGAGGAATCCACGAATCCGGCCATCGGACTCCGCGACCAGAAAAAAGCCGTCCGCAATGCGGCTCTTGTACTGGTCGGCGGCCCAGTGTGCGGCCGATGGTGAGCTTTGCTCCACCGTCAAAATGGAGGGGATGTCGCTTTCCGAGGCGCCGCGAATGGAAACATGCATGATGTGCTCAACGTTTCGATTGCGCGAAGATCTCTGCGTCCGTACGCCGAATGTAGTTAGCTTCCAATTCGTCCGGTCCAACTGTGTCTCCGCGCAGAATGTGTTGCCAGCCGAGATTGGCGATCGTCGCGCTGTCTGGTGAGGAAACTTTCTCGCATTCGATTCCAGCCGATCGAAAGAATTCGGCGAGCGCGGCATCGGGGGTAGCAACGGTCTTGCCATTGGCCACCTCAACTGATTCTTCGCGAGTCAGAAGGCGTTCGCTCAGCATACGAGGGTGGGTTGCAAGTTCGTATTCCCCGAGATAAATATCTCCGCGGCCCGCATCGAGTGCAGCCATAACCTGATTGCGTGTTTGGCCCAATGAGGCAACCGCTTCCAGGAGTGAAACGGCAGCGATTGGCTTTTGCAAAGCATCCGCCAGGGCCTTGATGGCGGCGAGGCCTACCCGCAAGCCGGTGAATGATCCGGGACCGGAGGCCACGGCGAACACCTCCAGGTCGGAATTTCGATACCCGTGCCTGGAAAGCGACTCGGCAATCTGGGGAATGAGTTCAGCGGAAAATGCGCCCCCGGCGAGCGGGACGACTTCAAGCACATCTACTTTACTCTCACGGGCCGTGACGCGAGCCAGGGCCAGGCTGCCATTCTTGCCGGAGGTATCGACCGCGAGCAAGAGCATGTTTCAGTGGCTTCCTTCGACGAGCTCGAGAAGCACGCCTCCCGTACTCTGCGGATGCACGAAAACATAGCGATGACCGCCGGCGCCAGTCTTGATTTCTTCTGATACGAGGCGGACGCCGTCCTGCTTCAGCTTGGCAACGGCTGCCGCCAGATCCGGAACGCGCATGCACACGTGGTGCAGACCTTCACCCCGCTTGGCAATGAACTTGGCAATCGTCGACTCTTCGGAAGTGGCTTCGAGAAGTTCCAGGCGGCTTTCACCCACGGGCACCATGACGAGGCGGACTTTTTCCTGTTCAACGGTTTCTTCGGGCGAGACGGTGAGGCCCAGCTTTTCGTAAATGCTCTTAGCCGTAGCGAGGGATTTCACCGCGATGCCGAGATGATCAATGGAGTACATCGTCCGCTCCAATCTGGTGGAAGTTCTTAAGTCCGGCAATCGTTCTTTCTACCCGTGAATGAGTTCCTCGACGAGAGAATACGGGTCGCGCTTATGCTCCGCGATTTCGGCGGCGTAGCGATCGAGCTTTCCGTCGCCGATTTGCCCCCGCGCTTTTTCAAGCATCGCATCGCGCAGCATTTCTACAAGGCGTTCCCGCCAGTTTTCCACGTTCTTCTGGAGTAGAAGGTTGTCTTTCTTTAAGTAATCTTCGTATCCAGAAATGGCTTCGGCCAATTCTTCTGTTCCAGTGCCATCGCTGGCTACAGTCTTGACGATCGGCGGTGTCCAGCGGTCTTTGCGAATGTCGAGCGACTGCATGGCGCGGATCTCGCGCTCCACACGCTCCGCTCCTTCACGGTCGCTTTTGTTGATAACAAAAATATCGGCGATTTCCATGATTCCGGCCTTGATGGTCTGAACGTCATCGCCCATGCCGGGCACGAGAATCACGACAGTGACACCGGCAAGACGGACGATATCGACTTCGTCCTGGCCCACGCCGACCGTTTCGATCAGGATGCGGTCGCGGCCCGAAGCATCGAGGACCGTAGTTACATCGGCGGTCGTGCGAGCCAGTCCGCCCAGCGATCCGCGCGTGGCCATGCTGCGGATGAAGATTCCCGGATCGGCGTAGTGATCCTGCATGCGGATGCGGTCGCCGAGGATAGCCCCGCCGGTGTACGGGCTGGTGGGATCGACGGCGATGATGCCGACTGTCTGGCTCTGCTTGCGATAGTGCTTGGCGAGTTGGTCAACCAGAGTGCTCTTCCCTGCTCCGGGCGCTCCAGTGAGACCAATGACTCGGGCCTTGCCGGTGTGTGGGAAAAGCGTCTTGAGCAAGTCAGCCGACTCGGGACGTCGATTTTCAACAATCGAAATGGCGCGGGCGAGGGCGCGCGGGTCGCCGGAGCGAAGACGTTCCATTAAAGAATGAGTACCGGAGTGCAAGATATGAGTCTAGAACAACGCCACGTGTGCGGGGAAGGATTCAACTGACCGCGAGACTCGTCGCTTCCGCATTAGGGTTCATCTTCAGAATGCGGCGAGCAATCTTTCCGATGACTGGGTAGTTGGCCCATTCGCCACGACCCGCCTTAATCGCATAAACAATTGCGATTACGAGGACTGTGATCCACATACCCATAAATCCAAGCCAGACTAAGGGCATCAACAGGAACATCGCCGTTGGAGGGGCATTCTTGTCGCCGGTCTGGGCGATCATTGAGAAAATAAAAACAAACCACAGC
>Ga0265338_10006377_pt1 | contig 15057 bp, 12 predicted proteins | sample 42126metaG_FD_193579 | JGI IMG/M metagenome (GOLD analysis project Ga0265338, IMG submission 193579) | Rhizosphere microbial communities from Carex aquatilis grown in University of Washington, Seatle, WA, United States - 4-21-26 metaG | ecosystem: Host-associated > Plants > Roots > Rhizosphere... | reverse complement strand
TCACCGGCCAGCGCATCGTCAAGCTGTTCGGCGGCCACGACCATGAGACGCAGCGCTTCGACCAGGTGAATGAGAAGAATCGTTATCTCAACATGAAGCTGATGCTGGTGAACGCGGGCTCCAGCCCCATCATCCAGCTCATCGCGGGTGCCGGTCTCGCCGGCGTGATCTATGTGGCCCTGAGCGGCCAATCGGTCACGCCCGGCAGTTTCATCTCTTTCCTGGCCGCCATCCTGCTGCTGCTACCTTCCCTCAAGCACGTGACCGATATCAACGCGCCACTGCAGCGTGGCATCGCCGCCGGCCAGAGCATCTTCGAACTCCTGGATGACAAGGTGGAGGACGAGGGCGGCGGCTTCACGCTGCCGCGCGCCACCGGCGCGATGGAGTTCCGGGATGTGACCTTCGGTTATTCAGAGACCAAGGGTCCGGTGTTGCATGACATCAGCTTCAAGGCCGCGCCCGGCGAGACCATCGCCCTGGTGGGGCGCTCCGGCAGCGGCAAGTCCACCCTGGTGAGCCTGTTGCCGCGCTTCTACGATCCCAGTGCTGGCGCCATCCTGCTTGACGGTCATGACCTCCGGGAATACACCCTGCGCAACGTGCGCGAGCAGGTGGCCATGGTCAGCCAGGACGTGATGCTGTTCAACGACACCATCCGTAACAACATCGCCTACGGTTCGCTCGACAAGCGCACCGATGCGGACATCGTGGCTGCGGCGGAAGCTGCCTACGCCATGCCTTTCATCCAGCGCTTGCCTCAGGGCCTGGACACCATGGTGGGCGACCGGGGCGTGTTGCTCTCCGGCGGCGAACGCCAGCGCCTCTCCATCGCCCGCGCCCTGCTCAAGAACGCACCGGTGCTGATCCTGGACGAAGCCACCTCGGCCCTGGACAGTGAATCCGAGCGCCACATCCAGGCGGCCCTGGAAACGCTGATGGTGAATCGCACCACGCTGGTGATCGCGCACCGCCTCTCCACCGTGGAGCGGGCCGATCGCATCATCGTCATGGACCGCGGCCGTATCGTGGAGATGGGCAAGCATGTGGAGCTGCTGGCCAAGAATGGCCAGTACGCAGCCCTGCATCGCTTGCAGTTCCGCGACGGTGACGACTGAACCATGTCTGCCTGGCTGCTGCGCCGCTGGTACTCGTCCCATCCCGTCTGGTTCCTGATCCCCCTGGCTTGGGTCTTCTGGTTGCTATCGGGCCTGCGTCGCGCCTTGCTCGAGCCTGCATCCCTGTCTGCGCCCGTCATCGTGGTGGGCAACATCACTGTGGGGGGTACCGGCAAGACGCCGTTCGTCATCTGGCTGGCGGCTGAACTGCGGAAGCGTGGCCGCAAGCCCGGCATCGTCACCCGCGGCTATGGCGGTGATTCCTCCATGCCCCAGCGCGTGCAAGCCGATAGTGATCCAAAGCGGGTAGGGGATGAGGCAGTGTTGTTGGCGCGGCGCAGCGGCGCGCCGGTGGTGGCGGGCCGTGACCGGGCCGCCGCGGCGGGATTGCTGCTCCAGTCGGGCCAAGTGGATGTGATCCTGAGCGACGATGGCCTACAACACTACCGTCTGCCGCGCTGCCACGAGATCGTGCTGCTGGATGGCAGCCGCGGCCTGGGCAATGGTTGGCTGTTGCCGGCGGGACCGTTGCGGGAGACCGAAGCACGCCTGGATGGTACGCAGGTGATCATCAAGCAGGTGCCTGGCGGCCGTTTCACCTGGCCCGACGCCCTGCGCATGGGTCTCAAGACCGACACGGTGGTCTCGCTCCAAGGCGGTGAGCGTCGGCCCCTGGCCAGTTTCGCCGGCCAATCGGTACATGCGGTGGCCGCCATCGGCAACCCGGCGCAGTTCTTCGCCACCCTCGAGACCGCAGGTCTCAAGGTCGATGGCCGGGCCTTGCCGGATCATGCGGCACTCGATCCAGTCGACATAAGCTTCGATGATGAGTTACCGGTGTTCATGACCGAGAAGGACGCCGTAAAATGCGCAGGCTGGGACCTGCGCCGGCACTGGTACGTCGATGCCACCGCAGTCATCGCCGATGCGGATGCCGCAAGGATCATGCAAAACGTGGAGCGCGCCCTGAGCGCGCAGTCCTGAGAGAGGTCATACGCCCTATGGATGCCAAGCTCCTCGAGATATTGGTCTGCCCCCTCTGCAAGGGGCCGCTGGTCTATCGCAAGGCCGAGGCGGAACTCCTCTGCAAGGCGGATAAGCTCGCTTATCCCATCCGTGATGGAATCCCGGTGATGCTGGAATCGGAGGCTCGCCAGGTGACGGAAGGGAAGGGCTGAATGCAGTTCCGCGTGGTCATCCCTGCCCGCTACGCTTCCCAGCGTCTGCCGGGCAAACCCCTGGCCGATCTCAACGGCAAGCCGCTGATCCTGCATGCTTGCGACTGCGCCAAGCGCAGCGGCGCCGTGCAGGTGATCGTGGCCACCGACGACCAACGCATCCAGCAGGCCTGCGCCGCTGCCGGCGTGGAAGTGCAGATGACTTCCGTCGCTCATGCCTCCGGCACCGATCGTATCGCCGAGGTAGCAAAACGCTTGGGCTGGGATGATGAGCAGTTGGTGGTGAACCTGCAGGGCGATGAGCCCATGATGCCGCCCGAAGTCATCGAACAGGTTGCTGCATTACTCGAGGCCCACCCCTATGCGGGCATGAGCACGCTCTGCACGCCCATCCACGACCTGGCCGATTTCCTGAATCCCAACGTGGTGAAGGTGGTGGCGGATCGGCGGGGGATGGCCCTCTATTTCAGCCGTGCTCCTATCCCCTGGAACCGGGACGGTGCTGCAGGCGCGCTCGCTACGCAGCAACTGCATCAGGGCGCTCTGCGCCATATCGGGATCTACGGCTACCGGGTCGGCGCTCTGAAGAGCCTGGCTGCTGCGCCCGCCACGGAACTGGAACAGCTGGAGAAGCTGGAGCAGTTACGGGCACTCTCCATGGGTCTGGGTATCGCCGTGGACGTGGCGCGCCAGGTGCCAGGCCCCAGCGTGGACACGCCTGAGGATCTCAAGCGCGTCGCCGCCTTATTGAAGCACTGACCATGTCCAAGCCGGTACAGGTGCTCTTCGTGTGCATGGGGAACATCTGCCGTTCCCCCACGGCCGAAGGCGTGTTCCGTAAGCTGCACCGGGAACTGGCACCGGAGCTGGACATCCACGTGGATTCCGCCGGGACGCATGCTTACCACATCGGCGATGCACCGGATCCGCGCTCCCAAGCTGCGGCTTTGCAGCGGGGCGTCGACATCTCCGGCCATCGCGGCCGCCAGGCCATCGCCCAGGACTTCCACGATTTCGACTACGTGCTCGCCATGGACAGTGAGAACCTACGGCGCTTGCAGGCGCTGCGACCCAAGGATGCCAAGGCGGAATTGAAGCTGTTGTTGGAATACGACGACACAGGGGTGCGGGACGTGCCGGATCCCTATTATGGCGGTGGTGGCGGTTTCGAACGCGTGTTGGATCTGGTGGAGCAGGGCGGACGAGGATTGCTCGCCCATATCCGCAAGCGACACCCCTGAAATGAGAAGCCCGGCTTGCGCCGGGCTTCTTTCGTCTTATCCCTCTAGCTGATGGTCACTCGTGGTGACCGCCGTCGCCACCCTCGTGGCCGCCGCCATCTCCGCCGCCGTGGCTGTCCGGTGCCGGCTCATGGCGCGGTATGGCGTCGGGGACGCGGTAGGGATTCGGCATGGTGCGGTCATCGTGCTGCGCCGCGCTGGCCGGTTCGTGGTATTCCGGGCGGGGCTCGGACGGAGCCGCCACGTGTGCATGATCATGCACGTCGTGGGAATGGCTGCGCTCGGCTTCCTCACGCTGGGCCTGCGTCAGGTCACGGTAATACTGCTCGCCCGGGGGCGCGATGTTGCCGCGGTTGTCGTCCTCGTGGTCAGCGCGATGTTGTCCCTGCTCAGGGGCGCCCGGGGCACCGTTCTCCACTCCGCCACGCCCCTCTTCGAAGCGACGGCGACGGCCACCGCGACGGCCGCGGCGGCGGCCGCGACGCACGCCACCTTCACCGTGGCGCTCATGACCACCCTGGCCCGGAGCACCTTGCTGCATGGCTTGCTGTTCGTGCACTGCCTGCTCGCTCACGACCACTGGGGCTTCCATCGCATCGACGGGAGCGGGGGCTGGAGCTGGAGCAACGACAGGAGCGACTTGCGCCTGCGGGGGCTGTTGCTGCGGACCACGCTCATGGCGATCGCTCCGCTCGCCGCGGTCCCGGCCCTGGCGTTCCGGGCGCTCGCCGCGTTCCTGGCGGTCGTTCCGCTCATTGCGGTCCCGCCCTTGGCGTTCTTGGCGGTCACCGCGTTCCTGGCGTTCGCCACGCTCCTGGTTGCGGCCCTGTTGGTTACGGTCCGGGCGCTCTTCGCGCTTCTGTCCGCCGCCGGCGCTGGCCTGGCCCTGTTGGCCTTGCGGGCGATTGCGGTCACGGTCGCCGCGCTCACCACGGTCATCGCGGTTGCGATTGCCGCGATCCCGGCCACGGCCGCGATCCCGGTCGTTGCGGTCACGGCGCTGGAACTCCTGGCGCGGACGGCTCTCGCGGCTACGCTCGGGGGTCGCGCGCTTCTTCTTCTCGTTCTCGCCGGTGCCGAACAGGGAACGCCATAGCTTCACGAAGATGCCTGGTTGTTCCACGGTCTCGGAGGCGAATATGGGAGCGGGGGTGGAGGGGTTGATACCCTTCACGGCCGGGGCCTCGGCGGCCTCCTTGGCACGCTCCGAACTCGGCAGGGGCTCCGGTTCCGGCGCGGTCACCATCTTGTAGCTGGTGTTGGCGGCGCCGGGGGCGCGAGCCTCGTCGTCGCGCATGCGTTGGATGTCGTACTTGGGCATGTCCAGATGCGGGTTCGGCACCAGCACCACGGACACGGAGCAGCGCTTCTCGATCTCCGAGATGATGCCGCGCTTCTCGTTTAGCAGGAAGGTCGCCACGGTCACCGGGAGCTTGGCCACTACCTTGGAAGTGCGCTCCTTCATGGCTTCTTCTTCGATCAGGCGCAATACCGAGAGCGACAGAGATTCGATACCGCGGATGCGGCCTTCGCCTTCGCACTGTGGGCACACCACCTGGGTGGACTCGCCGAGGGAAGGGCGCAGGCGCTGGCGGGACATCTCCAGCAGTCCGAAGCGCGAGAGCTTGCCTACCTGCACGCGGGCGCGGTCCATGTCCAGGGCCGCGCGCAGGCGGTCCTCCACGTCACGCTGGTTCTTCTGCGGGCCCATGTCGATGAAGTCGATGACGATGAGGCCGCCCAAGTCGCGCAACCTCAGCTGGCGCGCCACCTCGTCGGCAGCCTCCAGGTTGGTGCGCAGGGCGGTCTCCTCGATGTCGCTGCCCTTGGTGGCACGCGCCGAGTTCACGTCGATGGCCACCAGGGCCTCGGTATGGTCGATCACCAGTGCACCACCGGAGGGCAGGCGCACGTGGCGGCCGAAGGCGGCCTCGATCTGGCTCTCGATCTGGAAGCGGGTGAACAGCGGCACGCGCTCGTCGTAGCGCTTGAGCTTGTTCAGGCTCTGCGGCATCACCTTCTCCATGAAGGCGCGCGCGTCGCTGAACATCTTGTCGTCGTCCACCAGGATCTCGCCGATGTCGGCGCGCAGGTAATCGCGCAGGGAGCGGATCACCACGTTGCCTTCCTGGAAGATCAGGAACGGTGCGGGACGCTCATGGGAGGCCTTGTCGATGGCATCCCACGTCTGCAGCAGGTAATCCAGGTCCCACTGCAGTTCCTCGGCGCTATGGCCGCCGGCAGCGGTACGGATGATGACGCCCATGCCGTCCGGGATCTGCAGGGCGGACATGGCCTCCCTGAGTTCCTCGCGGTCTTCGCCCTCCACGCGGCGCGACACGCCGCCGGCACGGGGATTGTTGGGCATCAGCACCATGAAGCGGCCGGCCAGGCTCACGAAGGTGGTGAGGGCGGCACCCTTGTTACCGCGCTCTTCCTTGTCCACCTGCACCACCACTTCCTGGCCTTCCTGCAACACCTCACGGATGTTGATGCGGCTGGACGTGTCGGCGCCCTGACGGAAATAGCTGCGGGATATCTCTTTCAGGGGCAGGAAGCCGTGGCGCTCGGAACCGTAGTCCACGAAGCAGGCTTCCAGGCTGGGTTCGACGCGGGTGATGCGGCCCTTGTAGACGTTGGCCTTCTTCTGTTCCTTGGAGAGCACCTCGAGATCGAGGTCATACAGGCGCTGGCCATCCACCATGGCCACGCGCAGCTCTTCAGGCTGGGTCGCATTGATCAATATTCTTTTCATCGGGACATCTCGCTCAGCGCTGCACCACGGGCTGCACGAGATCACTGGAGGGCCGGAGGGCCTTGAGGCTAAGGATCTTCTGGTTATTCAGGCGCCGAGTCCCTTGCGGGGGACGGCTGCCTTAGAAATCCAAGCCTGGGCGGACTCGGCGCTTCGTGACCATGCGCGGGCATGGGAGCGCGGTCTTTGACGTCCAGCCCTGTCCAAGGGGCCGGCTACGTCGCTTTAAACGGGGCCGCTGGATACATACGCGGCAGGCCCCACCAAATCGCACAAAGGTGCCCTAAGGCATCCTCTCGCTAGGTCAATGCTGCAAGCTGCGGCCCGGAGGCGTCTGCAGCGCACGACATTTACCTGTCCGGTACTATAGCAGCCATTTCGCGGCCGTTCAATGCCGTATCACTTTTGTTTTCAGGAGCTTAGCTGTGACTGCTGAGGGTCCTAAGGTCCGCATGCTGTCGGCTGGAGAGGAGGACGCGGGTCAAAGGCTCGATAACTTCCTGTTCCGGACCTTGAAAGGAGTCCCCAAGAGCCATGTCTACCGGTTGCTCCGTACCGGCCAAGTACGGGTCAACAAGAAGCGGGTGAAGCCCGACTATCGCCTGGAGGCCGGCGATGAACTGCGCCTTCCTCCAGTGCGCCAGGAGGAGAAGGCAGCCCCCGGCAAGCCGCCCCACTGGCAGCAGGAAGCCATGCAGTCTGGCATCCTGTTCGAGGACGATCGCATCCTGGTGGTGAACAAGCCTGCCGGTATGGCGGTGCACGGGGGCAGCGGTGTGAGCTTCGGTGTCATCGAGACCCTGCGGGTACTGCGGCCCGAGTCCCCGGGCCTGGAGCTGGCGCATCGCTTGGACCGGGAAACCAGCGGCTGCCTGATCGTGGCCAAGCGTCGCAGTGCCGTCCGGCCCCTGCATGCGGCCTTCCGGGATGGCTCGGTGGAGAAGCACTATCTGGCACTGTTGGCCCATCCTTGGGCTGGCGGACCTCGGGAAGTAAATGCGCCCCTGGAGAAGAATCAGGTGGAGGGGGGGGAGCGTATCGTGAAGGTGAGCCGTGATGGCAAAGAGGCCAAGAGCCTCTTTACACCCCTACAGCGCTTCGCAGGATCAGCCCTGGCGGATGTCCGCATCTATACCGGGCGTACCCACCAGATCCGTGTGCATGCCTCCTACATCGACCACCCGGTGGCAGGGGACGACAAGTACGGGGATCGGGAGGCCAATAAGGTTTTCAGGGCGGCCGGTCTGAAACGTATGTTTCTGCATGCCCATCGCCTCAGCTTCCCGCACCCGGAGACGGGCGAGCGGCTGAGCTTCACGGCTGTGCTGGACGATGAGCTACAAACCGTGATCCGCGGCCTCGGGGGCAAATCCGTCTAAGGCAGTTCTAGGCCCGAGGTCCGCAGGAAGCGGCAGAGGGTGATCAGCGGCAGCCCGATGAGCGCCGAGGGGTCGTTGGATTCGATGCCCTCGAAGAGGCTTATCCCCAGACCCTCAGATTTGAAGCTGCCGGCGGAATCGTAAGATTTCTCGGCCTGTAGATAACGTTCGATCTCAGTGTCCGTGAGCCTACGGAAGGCCACCCGGGTCACGTCTGTATATTCCTGGACCCGGCCGTCACGGGTGTCGATGACGCAGAGACCGGTGTGGAACTTCATGTATTTGCCGGAAGCGGCTTTGAGCTGAGCCGCGGCTGTGGCGTGGTCTCCGGGCTTGCCCAGTATCTCGCCCTCCCGCTCCGCCGCCTGGTCGGAGCCGATGATGATCGAGCCAGGATTCCCGGCAGCCACGGCTTCCGCCTTGGCTCGGGAGAGGCGCTTCACCAGCTGTTCCACCGGCTCGCGGAAACTGCGGCTCTCGTCTACACCGGGCGCCACGGCGCTGAAAGGCAGCCCCAGGCGTTCCATCAGGGTGCGGCGATGCCGGGAGGTAGAGGCGAGGATGAGGGTGGAGGCAGGCATGCAGGGTCCGGTTGTTGAAGACGCGTAAGCATGCCCCGGAGGGGTCCCGGGGCACAAGACACTGTAAAAACAAGGGCTTGGACGTAGATTTGCTTTGACACCCGGAGCCTCAAAACGTATGATTACGCGCTTATGTCAGGCGCCCTGCCGCCCACCTTGGATCTCGCTCGTGCCGCACGTCAGACCTACGGTCTGGAAGGGCGGTTGCCTGTGAAGTCCTTGCCGCGGCTCGCCGCGGCGCTCGCATCCGATGCGGGCGAGGTGCAGTTGGAGCTGGAAGCAGGGGTGGATCTCGCGCGGCGCGTCATCGTCACCGGGAGCATAGACGCTGAACTCGAGCTCACATGCCAGCGTTGCCTGGAACCTGTGAAGCTCGCGGTGCACGCGGAGCCGAACCTGGCATGGGTGAAGTCGGACGAGCAGCTCGCCGCCTTGCCCGAGGAATACGACCCACTGCTCTCGGCCGACGGCGACGTCGACCTGAAGCAGCTGGTGACGGATGAATTGCTGCTGGCGTTGCCGCTCGTGCCCCGGCATGAAGGCGACGCGGCATGTGGAGGTTTCACGGAACACGCGGAGAGACCCGCGGAAGCCGGTGAAGCCAGGAAGAACCCTTTTGCAGAATTGGCCAAGCTCAAGCGCGGCCGGTGAATCAGGAGTAGGAAAATGGCTGTTCAGAAAAGTCGCGTCACCCCGTCCCGCCGTGGACAGCGTCGTTCCCACGATGCTCTCACCGCTGCGACCCTCTCGGTCGAGTCCACCAGCGGCGAGACCCATCGTCGTCATCACATCACCGCGGACGGTTTCTATCGCGGTAAGAAAGTCCTGAACACCAAGCGGGACGACTGACGTTCATCCGCCCGCGTCCCGCGCGGGCGAACCCAAAGACGGACTGGCATACCCGGATCCGCTCAGAGATGAACGTAACCATCGCACTGGATGCCATGGGCGGCGATCACGGACCTTCCGTGACGTTGCCTGCGGCCGTCAGCATGCTCGCCAAGCACGCGGACCTGAAGCTGATCCTTGTGGGTCGGCAAGAGGTGCTCGCGCCCCTGGTCGCGCGTCACGCCCGATACGGCGAGCGCCTGACCGTGCATCATGCCTCTGAAGAGGTGGCTAGCGACGAACTGCCGTCGCTGGCCCTGCGTGGCAAGAAAGACTCCTCCATGCGGGTGGCCATCAACCTGGTGAAGTCCGGTGCGGCCGATGCCTGCGTGAGCGCCGGCAACACGGGCGCGCTCATGGCCACCGCGCGCTTCGTGCTGAAGACCGTAAACGGCATCGACCGGCCCGCCATCTGCGCGCTGATACCTTCCCACGGTGGTCACACCCACATGCTCGACCTCGGCGCCAACGCCGACTGCACGCCGGAACAACTGTTCCAGTTCGGCGTGATGGGTGCGGCGCTCGCCAGCGCCGTCTACAACATCAACCAGCCCCGCGTCGGCCTGCTCAACATCGGTGAGGAGGAGATCAAGGGCAACGAGAAGGTGAAGGAGGCCGCCAAGCTCCTAACCGAGAGCCACATCAACTACATCGGCTTCGTCGAGGGCAACGACATCTTCTCCCGCGAGGTGGACGTGGTGGTGACCGACGGCTTCGTGGGCAACGTGTCCCTCAAGACCATGGAAGGCCTCGCCAAGATGATCAGTCAGATCATCCGCGAGGAGTTCCGCCGCAGTTATCTCACTAAGGTTCTGGCACTGCTGGCCATGCCGGTGCTGAAGATGGTGCGCAAGCGCCTCGACCCCAGGCACTATAATGGCGCGAGCCTGCTGGGCTTGCGCGGGGTGGTGGTGAAAAGCCACGGCGGCACCGACAGCATCGGTTTCGCCGCCGCCATCCGCATCGCCATCCTGGAAGTGCAGAACCAGGTGCCGCAGCGCATCGGCCGGCTGATGGAAGAACAACTGGCGCAACCCACGGCTCCGGCGGAGGACGCATGAAGCAGATCTACGCGCGCATCGCCGGCACCGGCCGCTGCCTGCCTGACCGGGTGCTGACCAACGCCGACCTCGAGAAGATGGTCGAGACCAGCGACGAATGGATCAAGAGCCGCACCGGCATCGAGCGCCGTCACATCGTGGCGGACAACGAGACCAACCTGGACCTCTGCGAGCGTGCTGCACGCAACGCCATGGAGATGGCGGGCGTCACCGCTGCCGACATCGACCTGGTTATCGTCGGTACCACTACGCCGGACCAGGTATTCCCCAACATGGGCTGCCTGCTGGAGCGCCGGTTGGGTATCCACGGCCCCATGGCCTTCAGCCTGGAAGCAGCCTGCACCGGTTTCATCTACGCCTTGAACATCGCGGAGAAGTTCGTCAAGACCGGCGCTGCCAAGCGCGCGCTGGTGGTGGGGGCGGAGACCCTCTCACGCATGGTGGACTGGACCGACCGTAACACCTGCGTGTTGTTCGGCGACGGCGCCGGTGCCGTGGTGCTGGAAGCTTCCGAGCAACCCGGCATCCTCTCCACGCACGTGCACGCCGATGGCCAGTATGCGGACCTGCTGTATTTCCCTTCCGGTGTGTCCAAGAAGCCCGAAGACTTCCATGCCCGACGCGACTATATCCAGATGAAGGGCAACGAGGTGTTCAAGGTGGCCGTCACCAAGCTGGGTGAGGTCGCGAACGAGGCGCTGGCCGCCAACGGCATCAAGGGCGAGGAGCTGGATTGGCTGGTGCCGCACCAGGCCAACATGCGCATCATCGAGGGCACCGCCAAGAAGCTCAAGCTGCCCATGGAACGGGTAGTGGTCACGGTGCAGGACCACGGCAATACTTCCACGGCATCCGTCCCAATGGCACTCGATGTGGCAGTTCGCGACGGGCGTATCAAGCGCGGCCAACTCCTGCTTCTCGAAGCTTTCGGCGGCGGGTTCACATGGGGTTCGGCGCTGCTGCGCTATTGAAGCGCCGCCTGTCAGGATGAAAAAAAGGGGGAGCGATGCTCCCCCTTTTTATTGCCTGAGAGGCTTGTCTAGAGCTTGGGTGCGGGCTTCACCACGACCGCCTCTCCCACCAGCACGGTAGGGGCGCCGGCGGCGAAGGCGGTCTTGTTGTAGTCCAGCACATCCTTCGCCAGCAGGGCGTTGAACTTGGCGATGGCGTCGTTGAGCTTCGGGGTCAGTTCGCCGTCCAGGTCCTTCACTGACTGCAGCACCGGCTGGGGGTCGCCGGCCACTCCGAAGGACAGGAACTGTATCTCGCCATCCAGCTTCGCCAGATAGTGGATGTCATCTTCCGGTGCGTCCCTCTGCACGTCGGGGTTGTAGACCGAGGCCTTGAGCTCGGCGAGCTTCTTGGACAGGCCCTTGGCGGCATCCGATACGGCCTTGTACCTGGCCTTGTCCGCATCCTCCATGCTGTCCACCTGGCCGGTGAAGGCATCCAGGGAAGCCTGCATGGCAGTGAGGCGGTTCAGCATCTCGGCGAAGGCGTTCTGCTCGCCGCGGATGCGCAGCGCCATGGCGAGTTGCGCCTTGTCCTCCTCCAGGGAGAATTGCTGGTTGGGGTCGAAGATCACCTTGCCCTGTGTGGTCTGCGTCTTGCCATCCACAGTCACCGCGAAGTTGTAGGTCCCTGGCAACACCAGCGGACCGAAACTGCCGCCGCCATCGCCACCTCCGCCGTTGAACTGCTTCTCGAAGTCGAGTTTGGTGGCGGGGTCGTACTGCATGTTCCAGACGTAGCGGTTGATACCCTGCTTGGAGGGGCCGTACACCGTGGCCACGGCTCCGCCGGCGGCGTCGGTGACCACGATCTTCACCGGCGTCTTGTCGTCGCCGCCTTCGTTCTTGATCTCTTTCTTCAGGTAGTAATCCAGCACCACGCCGCCGGGCGCGTCGGGTGCGCCGTAGCCCACCTGGGTCTCACCACCGCGGAACCAGGTGACGTAGTGAGTGCCATCACCGGCGCCGAACAGGTGGAAGTCCTGGGAGGTGACCTTGTCGTCCATCTCCTCGAAGGGGCGGATGTTGTCGAACACGAACAGGCCGCGGCCGTGGGTGGCGACCGCCAAGTCATGGTCCATGAACTTCACGTCGAACACCGGCACCGTGGGGAAGCCGGCCTTCACCTGTTGCCAGTGATCGCCTGCATCGCGGGAGTACCAGAGCCCGGTCATGTTGCCGAGGATGAGGAAGCCCTTCACGTTGGGGCTCTCGCGCACCACCAGCACCGGCTGGTCCGGCAGACCCTTGTCGATACGGCTCCAGCTCTTGCCATAGTTGTCGGTCTTGTAGACGTAGGCATGCTTGTCGTCCAACTCGTGGCCGTCGAAGCCCACGTAAGCCGTGCCGGCGTCATGGGGCGAGACACCTATCTGGTAGACGCGCGCCCACTTCGGCGCGCCGGAGGGCGTGACTGCATTCCAGGTCTTGCCACCGTCGCGAGACAGCTGCACCAGGCCATCGTCGGTGCCCACCCAGATCACTTTCTCGTCCGTGGGGGCTAGGGTGATGGAGAGGATGGTGTCGTATGTCTCGGCGCCGGAGATATCCTTGTTCACGGGGCCGCCGGACAAGGCTTGCTTGCTCCTGTCGTTGCGGGTCAGATCGCCGGAGATGTCGTCCCAGTGGATGCCGCCATCGCTGCTCTTGAACAGCGCATTGCCGCCCAGGTAGACGGTCTTGGCATCAGTGGGCGACACGGCTATCGGCGAGGTCCAGTTGAAGCGGTACTTGGAGTCCGCGATGCTCAGGTCCGCGATGAAGCCGGGCCCATGCAGGTAGGGCATGGTGAAGAGCGTGCGATGGGTCTTGGTGTTGAACTGGGTGATGGCACCGTCCTGGGAATCGACGTACACGATGTTGGGATCGCTTGGGGCGGGCACGGTGTACTCGCCGTCGCCGCCGGTCACCGCGAACCAGTCGTTACCGTCCACCTGGTTGTTAGCCAGAGAACTGGAAGGGCCGCACCAGGCGCTGTTGTCCTGGAGGCCTGCGCAGAGGTTGTGGGGATTGCTGCTGTCGACGCCCACCATGTAGTCCTGCTCCAGCGCCATGCCGTCCAGGAAGCGCCAGTCCTTGGCGCCGTCGAGACTGAGGTAGGCCCCGCCATCGTTGCCCTGGATGATGCGGTTCGGATCCGTGGGGTCGATCCAGATGGCGTGGTGATCCACATGTACGCCCGGGTCCACATAGCGGGCGGTCCGGCCGCCGTCCGTGGAGCGCATCATGAAGAAGGACAGGAAGTAGACCTTGTCCGCATCCTCAGGCGAGACCAGCATCCGCGAGAAGTAGAAGGGGCGCACGTCCAGGTTGTGGCTGCTGTTGGTCTTGGACCAGCTGTCGCCCATGTCGTTGGAGGTCCACAGCAGCCCTTCGCTGGGCTTGGCCTCTATCAATGCGTAGATCCGGTCCGGGTTGCTGGGCGCCACCGCCACGGCGATGCGTCCCAGGGTGCCGTCCGGCAGGTCTTTGCTGAGCTTCTTCCAGGTGTCGCCGCCATCCAGGGAGCGCCAGATGCTGCTCTCAGTGCCGCCATCGTCCATGTTCCAGGGATAGCGCACCGCCTGCCACATGCCGGCGAATAGCACCTTGGGGTTGGCGGGAGACATGCTGAGGTCCGAGGCGCCGGTGTGTTCGCTCACGAACAGCACCTTCTTCCAGCTCTTGCCGCCGTCAACGGTCTTGAACACGCCGCGGTCGGCGTTGGGCGCCCAGGTGTGACCGATGGCCGCCACCCAGACGGTAGCGGGATCATCGGGGCTGACGATGACCCGGGAGATCTGGCCCACGTCCTTCAGGCCCATCTGCTGCCAGGTCTTGCCTGCGTCGGGCGAGAAGTAGATGCCGGCGCCGTCAGTGACGTCGTTGCGGATGTTGGCTTCGCCGGTGCCGACCCACACGTAGTTGGGATTGGTGGGAGCGAGGGCGATGGCGCCGATGGAACCGGTGGCCTCGTGCTCGAAGATGGGGTTGAAGCTCAAGCCCCCATCGGTAGTCTTCCACACGCCGCCGGATGCGCCGCCGACGTAGTAGATGCTCGGGTTGCCGGGCACGCCCACCACCGCGGATACGCGGCCTCCTGCGCTGGCTGGTCCCAGGTTGCGGAACTTGAGGTTCTGGAAGGCATCGGGCGGGGGATTATCGTCGGATGCGTAGGCGCCGAAGGCGGCGAGGGCGAGACAAAGGACGACGACGAGGGAGCTGACGCGCTTATGCATGAAATCCTCCGCTGAGAAAGATTCTCATTCCGGTCATGAGGCCGAAATGTCTGTGGTGACTCCCAACCTTAGGCGATCAGTCGCCGTATAAGTTCAGTATCAGAAGTTACCGAGGCCACCGAAGTAGAAGCGCACCCGGAGACTCGTGGTGTTGCCGCTGTTGAAAGCGTGGGCATAGCTCAGCCCGAAGGACAGCCAGTGTATGGGCTGGAACAGCACGCCGGCGCCGATCTCGCTGGCGGACTGAGGCAGGAAAGCCTGTTGCGCGCCGGCGGCTGGGTTGCTCCCGGGGCTCAACCAGTTATGGGCCAACCAGCCGTCCACCTCCATCCAGGTGAGGCTGTAGGGATGATGGCGCACGCCCACTGCGACGCGATAGCCGTCATCAGTGATGGATTGGCCAAGGTGGTCGTAGCTGTAATTGAGGTACAGCAGGTCGGTGTATACGTCGGTCTGGGGGTTGATGGCGGACTCGCCGGAGACGCCGAGGCTGTAGTCCTTGTAGCTCACGCCTGCAGGGAAGTTCAGGGTGCCGTAGCTGGCCCGGAGCTGCACGTCATCCAGGAAGCTGTAGGAAAGGTCGGCGTAGGTGCCGGAGCCGGAGGCGCCACCATCGGGCTGATAGCGT